>MDTE01078519.1_pt1 | contig 31164 bp, 33 predicted proteins | sample 811231 | NCBI WGS metagenome assembly MDTE01 (sample SAMN05326651, study PRJNA326480) | marine metagenome | isolation source: seawater | place: Indian Ocean: Red Sea | collected 2010 | reverse complement strand
TATAATTTATAACAAAAATAAAAAGCAAAGGAAAAACAAAATGGCTCAAAACACAAAACCTAACATTATTATGATGGTTGCAGATGACATGGGATATGGAGACTTCGGAAAATTTAACGATGGATATGTTAAAACACCTCATCTTGATAGCTTAATAGATGAAAGCACTTGTTTATCTCAACATTATTCAGGAGCACCTGTATGTTCTCCTGCAAGAGCCGCATTACTTACTGGAAGATATTCATTACGAACTGGGGTAATTTCACCAGCAGAAACTTGGGGACAAGATAGACTTTCTACTAGAGAAACAACAATAGGAGATTATTTTAAGACTATTGGTTATAAAACTGGATTAATTGGAAAATGGCACAATGGAGCTTTGGATAGTAGATATCACCCAAACAATCGAGGTTTTGATGAATTTATAGGATTCAGAGGAGGATGGGCAGATTTTTATGAATGGATAATCGAAAAAAATGGACAATTTGTAAAATCTGATGGCACATATCTGACTAACGTACTAGGTGATAATGCTATTGATTTTATTCACAGAAATAAAGAAGAACCATTCTTCCTTTCATTAATGTTCAATGCTCCTCATTCACCTTTACAAGCTCCTCAGGAAATAATTAATACCTATCTGGAAATGGGACTTACTCTTGGAACTGCAATTATTTATGCAATGATAGAAGTAATGGATCAACAAGTAGGAAGAATTTTAGAGACTCTAAAAAAATTAAATCTTGAAAACAACACTATTGTAATGTTTTCAAGTGATAACGGACCTGCATTTCATCATCGTCCAGATCAAGTTCCAGATCAATATGATGAAGCACTTAATCGCCATATGACCAGACTTTTTGGAAAATCTCATGATGGGAAAACTGATTATCCAGTTCTAAGAAATGAAAAAGGAGAGATAGTTGCAGAATATAGGTTTAATTGTGGATACAAAGGAGCAAAGGGTTCTGTATATGAAGGAGGAATAAAAGTTCCAATGATCTTAAGGTGGCCAGATGGTTTACCCAAAATAGAAAACACTAACCAACTAATACATTTCGTGGACTGGCTTCCTACATTAATCGCAGCAACAGGATCTGAAATAAAACCAAACTTACCTTTAGACGGTAGAAATATTCTGCCAATCCTTAGAGGAGAAATAAATAAAACTGACTACGCTCAATTCTGGCATTTTAGTCAATATCCTCCAAGAGTTGAATCAAATGCTGGAATGAGGATAGGCCCTTGGAAATTAGTAAGACCAAAAATAGACCAAGTTGTGGATCCTGAACATATAAAAAATAATCAAAAATACATTCAAAGGGATATAGATTACAAATATAAACCTGAAACAGTAACTGAATTAATGACTGAACCATGGGCTGAAAGTGTTTTAAGCGAACCAATTCCTAAACCAGAATTATTTAATTTAGATAATGATCCTGGAGAAAGAAATAATGTTGCAGAAGAAAATCCTGAAATAGCTAAAAAAATGGAGACTAGATTAACTGAATGGTTTCAAGAAGTTGAACGAGAATATTTAAGTATTCCTAAAGAATGGTAAAAACAGAAGAATGAATATGGATACAATAATTTTAGGCGGAGGATGTTTTTGGTGTATAGAAGCTTTATTTAAAGAATTATATGGTGTCACAAATATCGTTTCAGGATATTCAGGAGGATATTCAGAAAATCCTACTTACAAAGAAGTATGTACAGGAAATACTGGTCATGCAGAAGTATGTGAAATTGAATATGACAAAGATAAAATTTCTCTAGAAAAGATTTTGAATTTCTTTTGGGAAATACATGATCCAACTACTCTCAATAGACAAGGAAATGATGTTGGAACTCAATACAGGTCAATTATTTTATATAAAAATGAGAATGAACAAAAAACTGCTTTGAAAATGAAAATCGAAAAATCGAAAATTTATCAAGAAAAACTAACTACAGAAATTAAACAATTAGAAAGATTCTTTATTGCAGAAGATTATCATCAAGATTATTACTCCAATAACAGTTCCAATCCATATTGTTTATTCGTAATAAAACCTAAATTAGAAAAACTAAAAAAAGTATAGATTAACTAAATATAATCCTAAGTCCTTCGTACTCCTGCTGTTTTGAATGCACTATTCAAGACATCAAATGATTTAGAAGTAACATCTAGAGGATCATAATTTGATCTTTTTTGAACCATAAAGCTTATTTCGACAGTAACAAATCCATCATATGCAAAAGAATCTAAAGTCTTAATAAATTCTACATAATTAAATTCTCCTTCTCCAGGAGCTACAAATTCCCAATCAGGTACAATGCCACGTTCATCTTTTACATCTATAAGAACAGAATAAGGTAGAACCTTATCAACAGATTCCTTCATTGGAATCCCTAAAACATTAAAATGACTAATATCAAAATTCACCTTTATAGAAGGTGATTGAATTTTATCTAAAAGCTGAGTTAACTGATCAGGGGTTTCCGTAGCTTGTCCAACATGTGGCTCTAAAGCTACTGTGATTCCTTCTGAAGAAGCAAAATTTCCAATATTTTCTAATCTTTCAATTAACTTTTTCAGTTTTTCTGGATTTTCTAAATCTCCTGGTTCACCTCCTATTCCTGTAATAACGTAAGGAGTATCCCAATCTACTGCAAGGCGTATAGATTCCTTAACCATCTTTATATTTTTTTCAAGTTCTGAAGGATTTTCTTCTAACATACTAGTGAAACTCATAACAGATGAAATAGGCAAATCATTTTCTTTCGTCAATTTCTTGATATGTTTTCTTCTTGCAGTATCTAGTGTGTCTAATGAGGTAGAAAATCTAGGCAAAACAGCTATCGTAATTCCGTCATATCCTAAGTTTGCTATGTGTTTTATTGAAGTCTCAATTGGTAAATCTGGCATTGCCCAAGTACTAAATCCTAATTTCATTTTTCTCCTAATACTTTTATTATTTTAAAGAACTAATTACTGAATTTTTGAGATTATAACAAACATTCATTGATTCATTATTTGTCAAACCTTCACATAAAATTATAGTATTTCCAAACACTATGAAATCCCCATATCTAGGTTTTTGATCACAACCAGACTCTGAAGTAGCTTCTCTAGGAACACATTTTCTCCGATCTTTTGCACCTTCATTCCATAAAATCTCATCTCCACTTATAATCGCATCTTCTCCAGTAACACTTTCAGCAAACTTCATTCCAAAATTTTTTGCATCTTCATGAGAGATATAAATCCTGATTTCTATATCTTTTTTATTAAAAACTCCCTTCCAAGCATCTATGGATTCTGGCAAAAATTCAACATTGTATTGTTTGTTTGTTTTTAAACCAGAAGATTTAAAGGAATTAATATCAAAAGTATCTTCCGTAACAACAATTTTTTCAAATTCTTCTTCTAGATTAACCGATGAAGATGCACAACTTAAAATGAAAAATATAGATATTATCAATAAAATAACTCTTATCATGTTCATATTTTTACATATAATATTTTTAAAAGGAAAGTTTAGAAAAGTTTAAATGTTAATATTACTACCTCCAAGTGAAAGAAAATCAAAAGCCAAAGATTTAGAAATTCTATTCGAGAACACAAAATTTGAATTCAAAGATGAAGTTTCAGAAATTATTAATACTTTAAAATCAATAAGAGAAAATGACCTAGAAAAAATCTATGGAACCTCTAAAGAAAAATCTAAACTAATACATGAACAAAATTTGAATATTTTTAAAGGTAAGTGTTCATCTGCTATAGAAAGATATACAGGAGTAGTTTATTCTCATCTTAAATGGGAGAAACTAGATTCTAAATCAAAAAGTTATGTAGAAAAACATATCAGGATTTTTAGCGGATTATTTGGAATTGTAAGCCCAAAAACATTAATTCCAGAATACAAGTTGAAAATGAATGTATTATCTTTAGATAAATTCTGGAATCCCATTTTGACAAAAAAATTAAAAAATGAACCTTTGATAATTGATCTTTTGCCTCAAATACATAGGAAAGCTTATGAAGCAGGAAGTAATGTCAAACAAATTGATTTTTTCCATTTAAAAAATAACAAAAAAACTTCTGCTGGACATTTAGGAAAATCCGTAAAAGGAGAATTAATAAAATTTCTAGCTATTAATCAAATAACAAATATTAATGATCTAAAATCATTTTCTTTTAACGGGTTTTACTGGGACAAAGAAAATTTTATAAAAGAAATTTAAAATAAATTAAAATATTTTGGACGTCTAAGAATATCTATCATAAAATAATTTAAAGCATTATTTTAAGGGAGTAATCCATGAAGGTTATTGTAGCAATATTAGTCAGTATAACGCTATTAATTATTATAGGAGCTTTGGTGTTCACATTTCTTCCAGATAATGGAGATGATTGTCCGACTGTAAGGGAACTTGAAATGAGTCCTTTCATGAAAATACCTCCTGAATGTCAAGAGATGCAATAATATTTTAGTTATTTTTCTCTTAAAATATTTTTAAATCTAAAGTAATAATTCCAAAGGTTTGTTAAACTTTTTTTATGATCAATAGAATCAAGTGGGTTTTAATCACTATTACTTTTATGTTATTAGGAATGCTCTTTGCATCAATGCTTCAGGGTTCTTAATTTAATTAAAAATTCCTCCTCCATTAATATTTAAAGCTTGACCTGTAATTTGTGATGCATCAGAAGAAGCCAAAAATGCCACTGCTTTTCCTATATCTTCTGGAGTTTGAGGTTTACCAAGAGGCATAGTAGCTTTTATCTGATCTATGAAAATATCATAAACATCTGTATCTTTTAAATCTGGGTTTAAAGATTTATGATTTTCAGCAATTTTTTGCCAAAAAGATGTCCACAATCTTCCAGGACATACAGCATTAACATTAATATTGTATTGTCCTAATTCCATAGCAAGAGTATGTGTGAACTGAATTGCTGCAGCTTTGGAAACAAAATAAGGACTCATCACATTTCCTCTTCCTTTATCTCCAACTCCTCTAGGTTTTCTTCCTCCTTGAGAAGCTACAATTACAATTTTTCCTTCTTCTCTTTCTTTCATAAAGTTCTTTACAGAATCAGTAGTATTCACTAAACCTTTCACATTAACATTCCAAGTAATATCCCAATCTTGATCATTATAATTTTTTCTTGTTCCAAATCCTGAACTTCCTATAGCACCTGCATTAGGAACACAAACATCAATTTGACCATATTTAGATATTACTTTCGATACAAAATCATTTAATGATTTTTTTTCTGTAACATCTACAATCCCTGTTATTACCTCAATATTTTTGGAAGAATACTCTGATTGAATTTTTTTTAGTTCTTCACCATCTATATCGGAAATAGCTAAAGAAGCTCCTCTATCAGATAAAATATCTGCTACTCCTTTCCCTATTCCTCTTGCTCCTCCAGTAATAAAAGCTATTTTGTTTTTAAATTGCCCTTGATAATCCATAAATCTCCCGATTTTAATTAACAGTTTTAATTTTCTCTAATATTTCACTAGAAGCACGAACAAATTCATCTACTTCCTCTGAGGAAGATAAAATATTTAATGCTCCAGCATTTTTCGTTTGCCAAAGAACTCCTTGATTTAATAAACCTAGAAAGAAAATTCTTCCTAATAAAAGATCTCTCTTAATAAAAGTTCTGTAATCATTTACCTCTGATTCATTAAAATTAATAGCAAATAATGATCCTATACCAGTAATATTAGCTTTTAAGTCTAATTCATTAAAAACAGAAGTTAATTTGTCCCTTAATTCATTTCCTAAATTATTCATTTGAACATATTTTTCGTTGGTAAGCTCTTCAAGTACTGATACACCAGCTTCCATTGTCATAGGGTTTCCATTAAATGTTCCCGAATGGGAAACCAAAAAATTTTCACTACTAGGGTTAAACAAGTCCATGATTTCCTCTTTACCTCCAAAAGCACCTACTGGTAGTCCTCCACCTATTATCTTGCCTAAAGAAGTAAGATCAGGAGTAATCCCCAAAGTTTCTTGTGCTCCACCTCTGGATATTCTAAATGATTGTATTTCATCAAATATCAAAACTATCCCTAATTCTTCTGTAATATCTCTAATAAATTTTAAAAAAATATTATCTAAAGGCATATATCCCAAATTAGAAATAATGGGCTCCATAATTATACAAGCTAATGACGATTTATTTTCGTAAATAATTTTTTTACATTTCTCTATATCATTTACAGGCATCACCAAAACTTCATTAAGTAAACTGTTCGAAATCCCATTATGTTCTAAAACTCCTGGATTAGTTTCTTTTCCAAGATGCTTTTTTGAAGTATTAACACTTATAGAAACATGATCTTGAGATCCATGATAACCACCTTCAAATTTTGCTATTTTCGATCTATTCGTAAATGCTCGAGCAGCCATTATAGAAAGCATAGTTGCTTCAGTACCAGAATTTGTAAATCTAATCTTTTCTATTGATGGAATTCTTTCAACTAATAATTTAGCTAAACGACTCTGACTTTCTGTTGGAGCACTAAATGATACACCTTTCTTTACTTGATCAGACAAAGAAGCGACAACTTTAGGATGAGAATGCCCCAAGATTAAAGTTGTAGCATTTATCATAAAATCAAGATATTTATTCCCGTCAATATCATATAAATTATGTCCATCCCCCTTCTCTACAAAAAAAGGATATGGATCAATCCATTGAGTTACACGAGTATTTCCTCCAGGCATATAATTTTCTGAAACAAGATTTTTTTGAAAAGATAATGGAGTATTAGATTTATATTTTTCAATTTCAACATTCAATAAATCTTCTGCTCTAGTCATCAATCCTCCTATATTTGAATATTATTTAGATTTGAATTCTTTAGCTTCTTCTGATCCCTTAGTAGCATTTCCTTCAGTATAAGAATGAAGACCCGTTCCTGCTAAACTTCCTTTCTCTACTATCAAGTATTCATCTCTTATAGGCTTTCCCTCAAACCAACATTCCAAAATTTCTCTAACACCTGCAGCATATCTGGCTTGAGCAGAAAGAGATGTTCCTGAAGTATGAGGAGTAAGAGCATGATTTGGCATATTTCTCCAAGCATGATCATTAGGAGGAGGTTGAGGAAACCAAACATCACCAGCATAACCAGCTAAATGTCCACTTTCTAAAGCTCTCACAATTGCGTCTCTATCACAAATTTTTCCTCGAGCAGTGTTAACAATATAAGAACCTCTCTTCATCTTACTAATCAATTCATCATTAAACATATGTTCTGTTTCAGGGTGAAGAGGACAATGAATGCTTATCACATCACAAACTGATACAAGTGACTCCACATTCTCATGAAAAATCAGTCCTAATTCTTCTTCAACATCTTTTGGTAAACGATGCCTATCAGTATAATGTAATTTTACATCAAAGGGTTTCATTCTTTTCAAAACAGCTAAACCTATTCTTCCAGAGGCCACTACTCCAACATTCATTCCTTCTATATCATATGATCGAGATACAGAATCAGCTATATTCCAACCACCTCTTTTTATCCAGTTGTATTGAGGAATATAATCCCTAACCAAAGCTAAAATTTGCATTACTGCATGTTCCGCTACACTAATACTGTTACACCAAGTAACTTCACATACTGTCATTCCTGAATCAATGGCTGCTTGCAGATCTACATGATCTGATCCTATACCTGCTGTAATTGCTAATTTTAGTTTTGAAGCTTTTTTTATTCGTTCAGAGGTTAAATATGCTGGCCAAAATGGTTGAGATATTACTATATCAGCATTAACAATTTCTTTTTCAAAAACAGAGTCTAAACCATCTTTATCAGAGGTGATAATTAAATCATGACCTTTATCACTAACAAAATTCTTAAGACCTAATCCTCCTGAAACAGAACCCAACAAGTGTCCGGGAGTAAAATCAATATCTGAAGGAGTCGGCATCGATTGCCCATCTGGATAATTCAATAAAGAAGGAATAGAGTCTCTAGCATATTCAGGGGGAAATCCTTCTTCAGGATCTTGATATAAAACACATACAATTTTTTGCTTATCCATTTTTCATTTCTCCTTAGAATTTTTTAAAAATATATATAACATTTTATTTTCGATCTATACTAGCTTAATTTTTGAATAATTTCAGATAACATACCCAAAGTTCATCAAGCAAATCAAACAATAAACAATTCTAAAAAAACTTTAACTTTATTTTTTTAGAATTGTTTCTTACTTTTTTGAGTGCTGATTTTGAATCAACATCTGATGAAAGTAAAACTCCTAATCTCCTTTTTCCTTGAATATTTGGTTTTCCAAAAAGTCTAATTTGGATACTTTCCTCTAAAAGAGCATCATCTATTCCTTCGTAAACAATATTTTCACTAAATCCTTCACCTTTAATTACTAAAGAAGCAGAAGGTTTTGAATCAATAATTTTAGGTATTGGTAAATCCAATATCGCTCTAGCATGTAATGAAAACTCAGATAATTCTTGAGAAATCATCGTCACCATTCCTGTATCATGAGGCCTTGGAGATACCTCACTAAAAAAAGGAATATTATTTTTTATAAATAATTCAACCCCAAAAACCCCACTTCCAGATAATTTATTAACAATTTTCTCAGCAATTTTTTGAGACTTCTTTAAAGCTTCTTCTGACATTAATTGAGGTTGCCAACTTTCTATATAATCTCCATCTTTTTGTTGATGCCCTATTGGGGGACAAAAAGAGATAAAACCTTTAGATTTTACAGTCAATAAAGTTATCTCAAAATCAAAATCAAGATACTCTTCGACTATTACTCTTCCTTTTCCAGCTCTTCCCGCCTCTTGTGCAAAATCCCATGCATTAGAAATATCTTTATACGTATTAATTACTGATTGGCCTTTTCCACTAGAACTCATAATAGGCTTAACTACACATGGATATCCAATATCAGATTTAACGAAATAAATAAGTTGTTCTAAATTATCCGCAAATCTGAATTTTGTCGTTGGAATCTTTAATTCATTAGAGGCCAAATCTCTAATCCTTTCCCTATTCATAGTAATATGTACTGCATTAGCATTCGGAATAACTTTCACTCCTTTTTTCTCAAATTCTAAAAGGACTTCAGTTGCTATAGCTTCAATTTCTGGAACAATAATATTTGGTTTCTCTAATTCTATTAATCTTCTAAGTTCATCAGCAGATAACATGTTTATAACATGTGAACGATGTGCAACTTGCATCGCTGGTGCATCCTTGTAACGATCAACAGCAATAACTTCAGCTCCATATCTCTGCAATTCTATTAATACCTCTTTTCCAAGTTCTCCGGAACCAAGAAGCATTACCTTAGTTGAACTAATAGTTAGAGGAGTGCCAATTTTTACCATAATAATACTTTTTTTTTATTCTCATTAAGTATAACCATTATTAATCATAATTATAATGACAAAAAAAGAAGATCCTTATATATTTTCATTAACTTGTTTAAACTAATTGAATTTATAAAATTGTCTAAACAATAAGAAACTTTTTCCCCGAATAATTAACAATAGAGGATAAATAAAATGAAAAAACCTAATGTAATCTTTATACTTGCTGATGATCTTGGATATTCTGATATCGGTTGTTTTGGATCAGAGATAAATACTCCTAATTTAGATTCTCTAGGTAACAATGGGCTTATGATGACGCAGATGTATAACTCAGCTAGATGTTGTCCTTCAAGAGCATCACTTTTAACTGGACTAACTCCTCATCAAGCCGGCGTAGGTCACATGGTAGACAACCTTGGAACTCATAATTATCAAGGTTATTTGAGTGACAATTGTGTAACTATTGCAGAATGTCTCAAATCTACAGGATATCAAACTTTTATGTCAGGTAAATGGCATGTTGGAGGAGGAGAAAATATGATGAACCCTGAAAACTACAACCTTGGGAAAAAAGGGTTTCCTACTCCAAAAGAAAGAGGCTTTGATAAATTTTTTGGAACTCTTTCAGGCGCTGGTAATTTTTATAATCCTCCTACTTTAATGCTTGAAAATAAATTTATAAAAGTTGAATCAAATGATTTCCACTATACTGATGAAATTTCTAAACATGCAGTGAAAATGATAGACGAGAAGGACGAATTAAATCCATTCTTTATGTATGTAGCCTTCACTGCTCCCCATTGGCCTTTGCACGCCTGGGAAGAAGATATTTCAAAATATGAAGGAAAATATCGAAAAGGATGGAGTGAATTAAGAATGAATAGGTACGAAGAGATGATAGGAAACGTACTAGATCAAAAGTGGCAACTTACTAAAGAAGATCCTGCAACTCCAAATTGGGATGATGTTCGATATAAAGATTGGGAAGATCTCAAAATGGCAACTTATTCAGCACAAATTGAACAAATGGACAGAGGAATAGGAACTATTATAGACAAATTAAAAGAGATTGGAGAATTTGAGAATACTGTAATAATGTTTGCTGCAGATAACGGAGGATGTGCGGAATTCATGGCAGAAGATTCTAATAATCCTGAACCTAGTAAATTCAATACCCCTGGACCTAATGGAGAAAAAATAAAATTTGGAAATATTCCTAATCTGAGGCCTGGTCCTGTTGATACATTTATGAGTTATGACTTACCTTGGGCGAATGTCTCAAATACTCCATTTAGGTTATTTAAACGTTGGGTTCATGAAGGAGGAATTTCAACACCTTTTATAATTCATTGGCCAGAAAAAATTTCATCCCACAATATAATTAATGCACCTGTTCAATTTGCTGATATTTCTCCAACAATAATTGATATTTGTGGATCTAAGTATCCTAATACATTTAATGGTAATGATATTACACCTATAGAAGGGGAGAGTTTTGCTAGATTATTTAATGGTTCAGAATTTAGTAAAGATAAACCACTGTGCTGGGAACATGAAGGAAATAGAGCTGTAAGAATTGGTGAATGGAAACTAGTTTCTGAATTTCCTGGTCCATGGGAATTATATAATATTAATGAAGATAGAAGTGAGACAAATAATCTTATAGATAAAGAAAAGAATATAGCTAAAAAACTTGAGAAAGAATATTCAGAGTGGGCGAAAAGATGCGGTGTATTAGATTGGCCCATGATATTACAAGATAAAGGTACAAAAACATTGATCTATACTGGAAAAGGAATTGATTCTACAACAGAATCAGATCAACTTGATACAGATAAATTAATCAATAGAGGAGATCCTAACTTTTTAGATTTTGAACTAAATCATCAAATAAGATTTGAAAGAAAACCTCCAAAAAATAATAAGAATAACGTGACAATAAGGGGGATGAGGATCTCTAAATAGTTTTCTTCGTTTTTTGTAATTTCAAGGAATTTTCAAAAAAATCAACCATCATTTTTTCTGTTAATCGTCCAGTATTTACATTTCTTGGGCTAGGATGATAAGAACCTAATAGAAAAACCCCACTATTCATTTGGTATTTTACATTATGTCCAAAAGGATAATCTTTCATTCTAATCTTCTGAAATTGACCGAAATATTTTAAACATCCATCAAATGCAATTTTTCCTAAAGCTACTACCATTTTAATATTTTTTAAATATTCCAATTCCTTATTAAAATATTTAAAACATGTTCTAAGTTCTAAAGATGTAGGTTTATCTTGGGGTGGAACACATTTTAAAACAGGAGTAATAAAAGTATTATTAAGTTCTAATCCATCTGATAATGATTCAGAAAAAGGTTGATTGCATAACCCGGCTTGATATAAACATTTCATCAAAAAATCAGCAGATTTATCACCAGTAAAAACTCTACCAGTTCTATTTCCTCCATGAGCTGCAGGTGCTAAGCCAACTATCAATAAATTTGCGTTTAAATCTCCATATCCTGGAACAGGTTTACCCCAGTAATTCCAATCAGTAAATTGCTTTCTTTTCTCCTTAGCAATTTTATTACGAAACTCAAAAATTCTAGGACACAAAGAACAATCAATCATTTCAGTGTAAAATTTTGAAATAAAATTAGAAGATGATAACAGAGGATGGTCATAAGGTTTAGGCTCTTTAATCATTTTCTTTACTTCTTAAAAATACTCCTGAATTAATCAAAACAAATAAAACTAATAAAAACAAACCTTCAGATGAAGAAATCATTAGTCCTAAAGAAGGAGAAATGACGGAACATATCCATCCAATATGTAAAGCTCCTATAGGTTGAGTGCCTATCATTGTAGTCAGTGATCCCATAGCAGAACCTCTTAGATGAGAAGGAGTTCTATCCAAAATTATCACGCTTTGCAAAGTACTAAAACATGAAATACCTAATCCTCCCAAAAATACAATAATTATTGAAAGCAAATAAATCTCAGAATTTGCGAAAATAAAAATACAAATCAAAAATAAAGAAGATCCCAAAATAAAAAAAATCGATTGAAGCCTCCTTATAACAAATGTTGCTACAAATATTGAACCCAAAAATGCACCCGTGCCTTCAATAGCAACTAATAAACCTAAAAGAAAAGGATTAATTTTTAAAACTGTTTCAGCTACTACTGGAACCATACTTTGATAAGGAAAAGCCCAAATATTCATTATTACAGTGATCCCTAACACCAATCTAAAAGCCTTTCCTGTTAGAAGATATTTCAAATCATCGAGGATAGATGATTTTTCTAACTTTCTAATAAATTTAGAATATTGCTTTTTCAAGATTAAAATAGCTAAAAATATACCAAAAAAATGTGAAATTGAAGTCATCAAATAAGGCAAAGAAGGTAATAATGTCAATAATATCCCTGCCATTAATGGACCCAAAATTCTAGTGAAGTTTTGAGTAGAAGCATCAATCCCTATTCCTAATGAGATATTTTCTGAATCCAAAAGGTCTCCAATTAGAGATCTTCTAGTTGGTAATTCAAATGCCCATCCGATTCCTGAAAACAATGAACCAAACATTAAATGCCATATTTCAATCATTTCAAAAAATATTAGAAGAAATAAAGAAAAAGAAACTAAGAAAAAAATAAATAATGACAGTGTTACCATCAACCTTTTATCTAATCTATCACTAAAAATTCCAATAACCCATCCCAATAAAAACAATGGTAATAATCTTAAACCTGCATTTATACCTACCAATAAAGGATCTTCACTTAACTGAAAGACAAAATATGCATTAGCCAAAACCTCTAGATAACGAGTGAATGCAGTAATAAATCCCAAACTCCATAGAATTTTGAATCCTTTAGAATTAAATGTTGTTATCCAAATATTTTTATTCAAATTTAGATTAATGTATTTTTATAGAAGATTATTTGAAGGAATAGACCAAACCTTTAAAATACCTTCAATATTTTTGATCTCATTAATCATATCATTTTGATTTTGCCCCGAAGCATCAAAGTCAATAATGTTATAAGCAACACTATCTCTAGATTTATTAATAAACTCGACTATATTAAATCCCATGTTTCCTATTACAGAAGTAATTTGGCTTACCATATTGGGAATATTCTTATTAATTATTGCTATTCTAGAAAATTTTGTTTTAAACAAGTTGGTGTTTGGGAGATTAACTGAATTAGAAATAATTCCATGCTCAATGAAACTCCTTAATTGTTCAGAAACCATAGTGGCACAATTTTCCTCAGATTCAATAGTAGATGCACCAAGATGAGGGAAAAAAATTACTCTAGGATGATAAATAATATCTTTTTCAGGAAAATCAGAAACATAATAATTTAATATTCCTTTCTCCAAAGAATTTTTTACAGCTTGTATATCTACAATTTCGCTTCTAGAAAAGTTTAAAAGTGTACTGCCTTTTTGGAATTTAGATAATAAATATTTCCCTAAAAAACCTTTTGTTTTTTCTACTAATGGAACATGAATAGTTATAAAATCTGACAATCCTACAAGATCATCAATTTGATCAATTCGATTAACATTTCTAGATAATTTCCATGCATTTTCAACTGTCATTAATGGATCAAAACCAAATACATTCATTCCTAATTCTGTACATGTATTTGCAACTGATACGCCAATAGAACCTAACCCAATGATACCTATACTTTTACCAGATAACTCAATTCCTTTAAACTCTCCTTTTATAGATTCAACATGATCATGAAAATCATCAATATTATCAGGAATATTAGAAACTTTTTTTATAGCAGGAAGCAAATTTCTTGTAGACATTAATAATCCTGCAACTACTAATTCTTTCACTGCATTAGCATTAGCTCCAGGAGTATTAAAAACTACCACTCCATTTTCCGTTAATCTTTCTACAGGAATATTATTTGTGCCTGCACCAGATCTACCAACAGCTTTAAGGTTGGGGCCAATTTCAAAATCTAAAATATTTTTTGATCTAAGAATTATTATATCAGGGTCAGAAAAATCTTCTCCAATAGAGTACAAATCTTTAGGAAAAAGCTGTAATCCCCTTTCTGGAATTTTATTTAACACTTTTACTTGATACATACTAAATTGACACCTCAAATTTCTTCATAAATTGTATAAGCTTTTCTACATCTTCAAATGAAATAGCATTGTATAAACTAGCTCTAAATCCACCAATTGACCTATGACCTTTTAAATTAATTAAATTGTTTTTTTCTGCTTCCCGTAAAAACTTAGTCTCTATCAGTTTATCTTCCACATGAAATGTAATATTCATTCTTGATCTAAATTTTGGAACAACCTTATTATAGAATAAATTTGATTGATCAATAAAATTATATAATTGTTCGGATTTTAATTTATTTCTTCTTTCCATTTGTTCTAATCCACCATTTTCTAATATCCACCTAATTACTAAACCAGATAAGTAAATATTGAATACTGGAGGCGTATTATATCTAGAATCAGATTCTAAGTGAGTAGTATAATTAAACATAGTAGGAATTGTTGAAGACAATGAATTTATAAGATTCTTATTAATAATTACAATAGTTAATCCTGATGTCCCAATATTCTTCTGTGTTCCAGAATAAATTAATGAATGAGAAGAAATATCTATAGGTTTAGATAAAAAATTTGATGACATATCTGAAATTACAGGCAAATCATCAAAACTTGGAACAAAATCAAATTCAATCCCCTCTATTGTTTCATTTGATGTGTAATGCAAATAAGAAGATTTTTTATTGACAGTCCATTTTTTCAAAGAAGGAATAGTAGTGAAATTGAAATCCTTTCCAGAGGCTGAAATATTAACCTTAGAAAATTTTTGAGCTTCTTTTATCGCTTTTTGGGACCAATAACCTGTTAAAACATATTCTGATTCTTTAGTATTATTTAAAAAATTCATTGGAATCATAGAAAACTGGCTTGTAGCACCACCTTGTAGGAAAAGAACTTCAAAATCTTTAGGAATTTTAACTAGGTTTTTCAAATCATTCTTTATCTGTTCAATTAAAATATTAAATTCTTTACTCCTATGACTAATTTCCATTACAGACATACCTGTATCTGCCCAATTTAATAATTCTTCTTGAACTGTTTTCAAAACTTCATCAGGAATTACCGCTGGACCAGCACCAAAATTAACTGTATGTTCTCTTTTCTTACTGTTTTTCATATTATTAAAGTCATATTTATAAATTAAAATTTAGATATAAAACTATAGGAAAAATATTTCTAAAATGAAAAATTTTTAAATAATTAATTTTCAAATTTACACTAATATTTTCAAATATCCCATAAGGAGAATAAATGAGACCAGCATTCAACCTAGCTATAAATGCAATAGATTACAACACATCAGGATTAGAAGAAAGTGATTTAGAGTTTGCTGAACAATTTGGAGTAAAAGATCTCATTCTAAGCTCATATGATAAAGGAGGCCTACTACCTGGAGAATCAAAATGGGAATTAAAAGATATTCAAAATTTAAGAAAAAAAGTTGAAAAACATGGAATGAAAATATTTTGTATTGAAAACGTCCCTAATCATTTCTATGAAGATATTATGTTAAATGGCCCTGCAAGAGATAAGCAGATAGAAAATATGATTTATACAATAAGAAATATAGCAAAAGCTGGAATACCTGTATTCGGATATCATTGGATGCCAAACATAGTTTGGAGAACTAACAGAAATAAACTTATCAGGGGAAAAGCTGTAGTCACTGAGTTTGATTATAGTATCGTAGAGGAAGGTTTTCAAAACAACAAAAATGTAGATGGAAGACAACCTTTAACACACGGAAGAATCTACACAGAAGAAGAGATGTGGGAGAATCTTGAATATTGGATCAAAATTATTACTCCTGTGGCTGAAGAAGAAGGAATAAAATTAGGGATTCATCCATGTGATCCTCCTGTACCAATGCTTGGAGGAATAGCACAAATATTCAGAAGTTTCGAGTCTTATAAAAGATTAATAAATATCTATCCATCTGATCATAACGCAATTGAATTTTGCCAAGGAACTTTTTCAGAAATGCAAGATGAAGACATTTATGAAATGATTCGCTATTTTGGTAATAGAAATAAAATACTTTATGTCCATTTTAGAAATGTTTCAGGTCAAGTTCCCAAATTTCATGAAGAGTTCATTAACAATGGGTATGTAGATATGTATAAAGCAATGGAGCTTTATCACGAAATTGGACTAAAAGGAGTAATTACAGATGATCATGTTCCTATGGTTGCTGGAGATACTCCTTTTTGTCATAGAGGAAGAGCATTCGCAAACGGATACATACAAGCTACAATAGAAGCTGTAAAAAGAAATCATTAATAATATCGAGAGCTTTTATGAAAATTACAGAAGTAACAAGTAAAACTTTTTTCTATTCTACAAAAACTGTTAGTGATGATGAAGGACATACTCATCCTGACCCAGACTTAAAAGAACATAAAGTCAAAACAACACTATTTTCTATTCACACTGATGAAGGGATAAGTGGTTATTCTTTTGGTGTAGGAAAAGAAATAACTGAAAATGTTATCGCTCCAATTCTGATAGGAGAAGATCCTTTTTTCAGAGAAAGACTATGGCAAAAATTAAACCATATGCAAAGAATTGGACAAGAATCACTAAATGATAAAGTGTTATCAAATGTTGACTTAGCACTATGGGATACAATAGGAAAGGTTTTAAAACAACCTATTAATCGAATACTGGGTCTATATAGAGACAAAGTTCCAGCTTATGCTAGTACAATGTGTGGAGACGAGATGAATGGAGGTTTGAGCACACCAGAAGAATATGCAAAATTTGCTGAATGGTGTATTAAAGAACGTGGTTATCAAGCTTTCAAATTACATACTTGGTATCCTCCAATAAAATGGGCTCCAGATCCCAAAATGGATATAAAAGCTTGTGCTGCAGTTCGAGAAGCTGTAGGCGATGATATTCCACTAATGCTTGATCCTCATCATAACTATTCAAGGTTAGATGCCCTATGGATTGGTAAAGAATTAGAAAAACTCAATTTTCATTGGATGGAAGAACCTATGGATGAATCTAGCATGTCGTCTTATATATGGTTAAGTGATCAATTAGATTTACCAATTTTAGGTCCAGAAACAATGCAAGGAAAATTAGCAACTAGAGCCGAATGGATTACTAACAATGCATGTGATATTTTGAGAGGAGGTGTAGGAGATGTAGGAGGATTAACTCCATTAATGAAGATCATCCATCTAGCTGAATCATTCAATATGGCATTAGAAGTACATGGAGGAGGAGCAGGAAATTTGCATGCATTATTATCTATGGCTATACCAGGAGAATTATATGAAAGAGGATTATTGCATCCTTTTATAGATCATGAAGAACCTCCTGCATATCTAAATAATATAATGGATCCCATGGATAAAGAAGGCTTCATCAGTATGCCTCTAGGAGATGGCTTAGGTTGGGATATTAATTTTGATTACATAAATAATTCATTAATAGATTAAATAGGAATAATTATGAAAATAGGTGTTACTTTTCCTCAAACGGAAATTGGCAATAACCCCAATGACATAAAACTTTATGGAGAAGAGGTTGAATCAATGGGGTTCTCTCATATATTAGCTTACGAACACGTCGTAGGTGCAAATTTAGATAATAGGCCCAATTGGAATGGAGTTTACAATATTAATGACCCATTTCATGAACCTTTTGTTTTGTTCAGTTTTCTTTCCTCAATAACTTCAAAAATTAAATTTTTTACTGGAGTAATCATACTTCCTCAAAGACCTGCTGTTCTTGTAGCTAAACAAGCGGCTTCACTAGATATTTTAAGTAATGGAAGACTAGAATTAGGGATTGGAATTGGATGGAATGATTTAGAATATGATGCTTTGGGAATGAATTTTAAAAACAGAGGGAAAAGATGTGAAGAACAAATAGAAGTACTCAAAAAATTATGGACGAACAAATCTGTATCTTATGAAGGAGATTTCCATAAAATACCTGATGTTGGAATCAATCCTATGCCTAAAGAATCTATACCTATTTGGATTGGAGGAGGAGCAGAAGTAGTTCTAAAAAGAACAGCTAGAGTAGCAGATGGATGGATGGCTACTATTCAACCAAATAATCAAGGCTTTGAAACTATAAAGAAATTCAAAAAATATATTATTGAAAATGCTAGAGATCCAAAAAAAATAGGAATTAATGGAACTTTCATTCCAGCGGTTATTAATGAATTTCTAAACAGCAAAGATAAATCAATATTAAAAGACGAAATCAACAATTGGAAACAATTAGGAGCAACTCAAATTTCAATAAACACTATGAACCTTGGATTAAAATCAGTATCAGAACATCTTTCAGTACTTGAAAATTTTTCTGAATTTATAAATTAAAAAACTAATGGGAATTTTTCAATGACCAAGATAATTGTCTTAAGTGCGATTATTTTCTTTTCTTTAATTATTGTAATTTATATTGGATTATCTTTGTACATTACGAATCTTGCCTTTCAAGTAAAAATCAATCTACCAGAAACTAATCCAGAAGAATATAATATTGAATTCGAAGAAATAGAATTTTTCTCAAATGAAGAAGAAGAAATCACATTGAGGGGATGGTGGATACCAACAGCTAATTCTAAAGGAACAATCATTTGGATACATGGACTAGATGCAAACCGTGAAGGAGAAAAGATGGAACTTATCTCAGAAATTCATAGTCTTGGATTTTCAGTACTTACATTTGACTTGAGAGGTCATGGTTATTCAGATGAAGCTCCTCTCGGTTTAGGTTTAAGAGAAAAAAATGATGTTTTAGGTGCAATACAATATTTAAAAGAAAATAAAAATATTCATAATGTAGGTGTAATGGGATTAAGCTACGGTGCTGTAATCGGAATTTTAGCAGCAGAAGAAACAAACTCTATTGTAGGATTATTTGCAGATAGTCCTTACTACAACATACCTGAACTTTTAGCTAAAGAAGTATCTGATAGGACTCCTATTCCAAAATTTATTGCAAACTTACTAAAATTTGGAATCATCAAAAGCTCAATAATACTTCAGGGCATAAATATCGAGGATATTGCTCCACAAGATACAGTTTCAAATTTAAATTTTCCTATAATCATAGTCCATTGTGAAAATGATGAGCGCATTCCTGTTTCTCATTCTGATGTAATTTCTTCGAATTCTCCAAAAAAATCTGAATACCAAAAATTTGAAATTTGCGAAGAACATGGAAAAGCTTATGAAGGAAACAAAGATACTTACATGAAATATTTCAAAGAATATTTTGATGAAAGATTCAATTAGCTTTCTTAGTTAAAAAAATCTTTATCTTCTTCATCAAGATATCTTGATGCTTCATCTTCTCGAAATTTAATCCCAAGACCAGGAGAGTCCCAAACATCTATAAAGCTATCCTTTACTATAGGATCTGGTAGACCCTCTATAATGTCGTACCACCATTTATGGCATGGTACAGGATATTCCAAAGCAATATAATTCCTTGGAAGTGTCGCTGCTAAATGAACATGAGCTGCTAATCCAATTAATCCGTCTATTGTTCCATGTGGTGCAATCATAATTCCATTCAAGTCAGCATATTCCGCAATCCATTTTGTTTCAGCTAAACCTCCTACATCTAAAGGATCTGGGCCAATAATATTTACAGCCCTTTTATCAATAAGATCTTTAAAGTTTTGGCGTAAATAGATTTGTTCTCCAGTATGAATTGGTGTAGAAGTATTGATTGTCACATCCCTATATAAATCAGCTAATACATAAGGAGTGTAATCCCCAGTTATCATATCTTCCATCCACATTATATTTAAATCTTCAACAGATTGAGCTAATTTTAAGGCATCATGAGGAACAATGCCTGGTCCACAATCTAGTGCAAGTCCAACTTCATCTCCTAAAACTTCTTTCATTGCTCTAATACAATCTAAAGTGTAATTCATCCCTTTCTCAGTAATTTGACCTCCAAAAGGAAGATATTGGCTAAGAGCCCATTGATCCTTAGAATCATTTTCAAAAATTATGCTGTTTCGTTCATCCCAAGATATATCTCCATAAAAATATTTATCGAAATTATCTGCCATCTGACCATGTAAAGAAATTCCTTGTTTTATTATAGAAAAACCTTCTTTTAAATTTTTCATTTTTAAGATATTTTTAGCAAAATTTTCAGGACTTGAATCACCTTCCATTGGAAATCTAATTCCTCCGTTATACACAAGAACTCTATCTCGAACTTTTCCTCCCAGTAGTTTATAAACTGGAAGATCTGCAGCTTTTCCTGCAATATCCCATAATGCTACTTCTATTGCACTTACTGCAGCTCCCCAAGGTTTAAATGATCCTAGTCGTCTAATTTTACTCATTACCCTTTCAACGTTTGTAGGATCTTCCCCTAAAATCAATGGCTTATAAAATAAGACATATGGTTTAAGATATGGTTTAGACCATTCTGCTTGACCATAACCTGAAATACCTTCATCTGTAGTTATTCTAACCACCGGAGTATTACCTATAATTGCACATTTCAGATCAGTAATCTTCATGATTTCTCCTTATTATTTTTCAGAAATTATTCCTCTATCTGTTTCAAATTTATTAATCCAATCCCAATCCAAAGTTACACCTAATCCTGGTTTATCAGGAGCTTCTACATTACCATTTTTATCTATAGAGTCTAAGTTATCAGAATAATCAAGATAACAAGGTGATTTATAGGAATCCACATTGGGATGAACTAATCCCATTTCAAAATAATTCGTATTCCTAATCGAAGTCATTAAATGTCTATGTGCAGGACCAGGACCATGTAATTCAACATCTAAACCAAAACCTTCTGCTGCATGAGCTATTTTCATTACTCCAGTAATTCCACCATCCTCATGTGCTCCAGCTCTTACTAAATCAGTACCATCAGCTACTATAAAATCTACATGCTGTTCTAGCATCCTAATATGTTCAGTCTGTAGAAGAGGAGTTTTAACCATTTGTCTCAATTTTCTATGTGAAAATTGAGATACTCCCCCATCTTGATAAGGGTCCTCCCACCAGAAAAATTCCGCCTCATCACATGCTTTTCCTAAAGCCAAAGCATCCATGAAGTTTTTTATTTCACAAGCTGGATCTATCATCAAATCCATTCTTCCTTTAAATTTCTCTCCCATTTTCAAAACATTGGATATTTCTCTAGATATATCATTTCTTGCTAAACCCCAACCATGAATCTTGAAAGCCGGATAACCCATGGAAAAACATTGTTCGGCAAATTCAATAAAATCATCAGGAGTAGTTAAACCTCCATTTTCATCACCATGTAAAGTAGAAGCATAACAAGGAAGTTTTCTAGATTGCCCTCCTAATAATCTCCAAATAGGTTCTTCATATAACTTTCCTGCTATGTCCCACAAACAAATATCAACAATACTAGTTCCGAGCATTGCTCCATGTCGTAATCCCCGCTTAGTATCGTTGTATATTTGTTCTCTTTCTAGAGGATTTTTTCCTAATAAATAGTCAGCAATCATTTTCACTTCAGCTAAAGCAGGGCCAGTTAAACCTTCATATTCTCCTATAATGCCTTCGGAAGTGTGAATCCTTAAGATCAAGCCTGTCATTTCTAAATCATTATTAGGGGTATAAACAAGATTAAAAGAATTATAATCCTTACCTAAATTCTTTACTGGATGCTTAAATTCTACAATTTCTATTTTGGTGATCTCTAAATCTGATTTCATAATTCCTCTTTATTGAGTGGTATTTAATTTTCTTTTATTATTCAAGTAGAATAAATCTAAATATACTATTTATTAAGAAAAAACAGCAGGTCTAAAATGAAAAGTTCTAATCCCCAAATTGCTACAATCACTGGTGCCGGAAGAGGAAGTGGTAAGGCAACAGCATTAAAATTAGGAAGATCTGGAAAATCCCTATACATTACAGACATTGATTCGAATTTACTTGAAGAATCTTTATCAGATTTAAAAAGCGAGGGAATTGAAGCTACAGGGGGAGTATTTGATTCTAGTGATATATCCAACGCTAAAATTCTTATAGATAGCGTAATTGAACATTATGGAAAACTAGATATTCTCATTAATAATGCAGGTGCCTCAAAACCTAATAGTTTTCCTGAAGTAAGCGAAGAAAATTGGGAATGGAATTTGAATCTAAATTTAAAAGGTCCATTCTTCATAATGCAAGAAGCTGCAAAACATATGATTAAGCAAAAATCAGGATGTATAATTAACATAGCATCAATATCTTCATCTGGAGGAATGACTTCTTCACCTTCCTATGCAATTGCAAAATCAGGTGTAGTTACAATGACTGTTACAGCAGCAGCTTATTTAGCAGAACATGGGATAAGAGTTAACGCAATTTCTCCTGGTATAGTTGATACTCATTTTCACGATGAAGTAAAAATCAAAAACCCAAAAGTTTTAGAATCTCAGATAAATACTATACCTTTAGGTAGACTAGCAGAGCCCGAAGATATAGCTTCAGCAATATCTTTCCTTGTATCTGAAAATTCTTCTTACATTACTGGAGAGGTTATCACTGTTGGTGGTGGGAAAAACCGATTATAATTAAATTAGATTTTTTAACCTATTTATAAGAAGAAATCTAATCAATATCAATAAAATAACAGCACCTAAAATTGATAGAATTCTTTCAAGGTTCACACCATTCAATATTAATCCCAAAAGACACGCAGCAGCAGGAGGATGTTCAGTATTGGTTAACCCCATGATCATTATTAGAATTCCTATTGAAATTACTGAAGATAATCTTAAATAATTTAAAGGAATATTTGAAAAATCTCCAAATAAAACAGTTAACAATAAAAAAACAATAAATGATAATAAAATAGCTACAATATGTCCTCCTAAAACTCTTCTAGGATGAGTTGCAATTGAATGTGGAACTAAAAAAATTAAAGCAATAGTAGAGCCAATACCAGCTAAAATTGCTCCACTTGCAAACCTATCTTCAAATAAAAATATTAAAAATAAAGCTATAGAAGTTAATGCAGACTGAAATAGATAATAAAATTTCTTTTCAGAAAAATTTTTATCTAAAAAATGCCAATTTTTGAACCATTTATTACGTTCTTTATTCATAGTCTATTTTTAATTATAATCAAAATATGAAAATAGTTGATGTAAAAGCTTATCCAATTAGAATTCAAAATGATGACGATGTTTCATCTAAGTTTGATAAGGGAAGAAAAGATGTATCTGATCAAAGCTTCGGAGGAGATTCTGAACGCCCTCCTATTAGAGATCTAGGAGATCATTTTATAGACGAAACTCATCATACTTCTATATATTCAAAATTTCATGAAACCACTGTGGTGAGAGTAGAAACTTCAGATGGGATTGTTGGATGGGGCGAATCTCAATCTCCTGTATCCCCAAATACAACAGCAACAATAATTAATGACCTTGTATATCCATTAATTATTAATGCAGATATTTTAGATGTAGAAGCAATTTGGCATAACAACTTTACTGCTATGAGGGAAAGAGGACATTACACAGGATTTTATATCGATGCAATTTCTGGAGTAGACATTGCAATTTGGGATGCCATAGGAAAAACTTTTAAATTGCCAACTCATAAACTAATGGGAGGAAGGCATAGAAATTCTATTAAGATTTATAATGGAATTGGAGGAAGAGACCCTAAAAAAGTTGCTGAAATGGCAGAGTGGTCAATATCAAAAGGATATAAAGCATTGAAACTTCATCTTAGAGAAACTATTGAAGGAACTATTGATATTGTATCTGAAGTGAGAAAAACCATTGGAAACAATATAGATCTTATGCTGGATGTTCATATGATGTTTAATACACATGAAGCAATAAAACTAGGCAAACAACTAGAAAAATTTAATGTATATTGGCTAGAATCTCCTTCAGATCCTAATGACATCCCCGGACAAATAGAAATTTCAAGATCTCTTGATATGCCAATAGCTAATGGAGAATGGACAAGAACAAAATTTGAGATGAGAGAAATATTTGAAAAAAGAGCATATGATATTTCTATGCCAGACATAGCTAGGACTGGTTTAACAGGTGCTAAACAGATAGCTTCAATTGCTCATCTATATAATATTCCTGTAGCCCCACATATAGGAGGAGGAGGAATACTAGCAGTAGCATCCACAGTACAATTTTCAATTGCAACACCTAATTTTTTGATAATGGAACATTCAGAACAAGGAAATAAAAAGAAATCTTTATATTTATCTGAGCCTTTTGAACCAGAAAACGGATCATTCCCTGTCACTGAAAAACCTGGATTAGGAATAGATATTGATGAAGAATTATTACAGAAATTTATAATAAAACCATCGGTCTAAATAAAGAGATAGTTTGAACTGGGTCCTTATAGCAACCTTAAGCGCAATAGTCTACGCTGGCGTAAGTCTCACTGACAAACAAATATTGAGTAAGCATAAATTGGATTTATATCCATTTTGTCTTTTTGCAGGATCAGTAAATTTACTTATTTCTCTGATAATTTACTTATTTCTTAATCCTCCTTCATTATCATTATTACCAATTATCAAAGGAATAAGTGTAGGTGTTTTATGGGGATTAGCGATTTGGATAATGTTCTCAATACTTAAAAAAAGAGAAATAACTAGAGTAGAACTTATATTCCAGAGTTCTCCTATTTTTGTAATTATAATGGCTACCTTATTCTTAGATGAAACACTTAGCTTACCTATAATTTTTTCTTTTATTCTAATGATATTTGGATCTATTCTTGCTTCATTTGATGTTAATGAAGAATCTTCAGGATTAAATAAAAAGGATTTGTTATTTCTGTTATTTTCAGCATTTTTAGTTGGAGTTGCATCAATAGTTTTAAAATCAAATTCTAAAGAAATTGGAGAAATACATGCCTTAGCACTTCGAGGAGTTGGAATTGGAATCACATTAGGAGTTCCTAGTCTCAGAATTTCATCATTCAGGAAATTAATAGCTTATCTAACTAATATAAAAAAAGGTCCATTTATAATATCTACAGAACTTGGCGCTGCTCTTGCTAATATGTTGATAATTATAGCAATAACTTCTGGACCAGTTTCAATTGTTCAAGCAATTATGGGAACAAGGCCTGTTTTCGTATTCATAGGATCAATTATTTTAACTATATTTGGAATAAAATCTTTTGAAAATTGGAGTAAAACTAATACTTTAATTAAGATGATATCTTTAATCATGGTAACTAGTGGATTAATTACATTATCATTATTTAAGTAAGATCTAAATTTTTCATAAACTTTTAAATTATTTTGAATAATAAAAAATCAAAATCAATAATAAGATCAATAGATTTCTTTCTAAGAGGATTTGCAATAGGTTCTGTTGACGTAATTCCAGGAATAAGTGGTGGAACAGTTGCGTTAATGCTTGGAATCTATGAAAAAACAATTAATTCTATTTTTAATATCGAGTTTGGAATAATAAATTTTATTCTACAAAAAAGAGAGAAGTCTTTAGATCATTTTAATAAATTGGATTGGAAATTTATTATTTGTTTGACTTTAGGAATTATCACTGCTTTATTTATTGGAGCTAATTTAATATCAACTTTATTAGAAAAGTGGCCTAATGAATTAATGTCTCTATTTTTGGGATTAATATTAGGATCAATAGTAATCCCATGGACACAAATTAAGAAAAAACCCTTTTCTGTTTATGCGATGTTATCAATCTCAATTGCATTAAGTTTTCTGATTTTATCAATATCATATTCTACAAATACTGATCCTCATTTATTGATGATAATATTTGCAGGACTATTATCGGTATGTGCGATGATCCTGCCCGGTATAAGTGGAGCATTGATATTATTAATGATTGGAATGTATGAGATAACCCTCGACGCAGTAAAAAATGGAAATTTTATTTATCTAGTATTATTTTTTTTAGGAGTATGCTCAGGAATGGTAATACTTATTCCAATATTAAAATGGTTATTTAAAAAATATAGAGAAAAAATATTAATTATTTTAGTAGGATTAATGATTGGGTCATCAATCAATTTATGGCCATGGAAGACAAGTACAAACAATTTCCCTAAATTACCTGATGAAATACATCTCCTGTTTATCTCAATAGTTTTTATTATTTTAGGAATAATTTTTTCTACCTTATTAAGAAAAATACCTCATATTATAAAAAGTTTGACTGAATAAGGTATAAAATGTTAATTTCTTTGATGTGTTTAAATTAAAATCATTTTCAACTTCGAATTGCATATGTATCTGCCCCGACAAGATCGGGGATTAACTACTTCAATCTTCTAAAGATACTATCTAAAAATCACAAAATCGGAGTTTAAAATGAAAAAATATTTAACTGATTTCTTCAGTTTTCCTAATCCTGTAAACGAAGTTTCTGCTAGGTTAGTGGCTTTAGGTGTATTTTTTATATGTATATTTTCATTAATATTAATGTTACTAGATCTTCCTAACTTATATCCTATAATAATACTTTCTCTATTAACCTACGGATTTTTAGCAAGAGTTAGTAGTGGCCCTAAAATAAGTCCCCTAGCATTACTAGTTACAAAGATTATAGTTCCTAATATAAATATTAAGGAAAAGTTAGTGGCTGGACCACCCAAAAGATTTGCTCAACTTATAGGACTTATATTTTCTGGATTAGCATTAATTCTTTTTATATTTTCTTTAAAAGAAGTTTCAATGATACTTATAAGTATATTAATAATTTTTACTTTCTTAGAATCTTTTCTAGGTTTCTGTGCAGGATGTAAAGTTTTCAATATTTTAATTAAACTAGGCTTAATTCCTCAAACAATATGTGAAGCTTGCTCAAATTATACCCCTAAGAATGCTACTTAATAAAAACTCATTCTAGAAAATGTAGTGTATAATCAACATTAAAATGTCCAGAAAAATTACAAATAACATTAAAAGTAATCAATTTTATTTTAACAAAATTAGAGATAGATATTTTGATGCCTTATTAAATGGACAAGAAACTAAAGCTTTAGCATCTATAAACTACGCTTTAACTGATGGATTGGACATTTTAAATATCTACAAAAAATTAATTGCGGAATCTATCAAAAAAATCGGAGATATGTGGCACAATAATGAAATCACCATTTCTCATGAACATCGAGCATCTCAAATAACATTAAATATACTTACTTATCTAAGATCAAATTTAGTAAACACTCCTTCTAATGCTCCTCTTGCAATAGTTTCTACTGTAGAAGGAGATGCTCATATTATTGGAGCCCGAATCCTAGCTGATGTATTATTAATTAATAATTGGAATGTAGATTTTCTTGGTACTGATACTCCTTCAAAAGATCTTTTAAAGTTTATTAAATTGAGAACTCCTGAACTTCTTGTTCTTTCAGGAACATTAGATTCTTCATTTAATAAATGTAAAGAAATAACAAAAGAAATTAAAACAACACCACAAAAAATAAATGTTATTTGGAGCGGTTCAGGAATAACAAAAAAATATAATATAGATAAAAACTTTAATTCAAAAAATTTAATATCAAAACATTTAGGAATTGAAACAAAGTATTGTCCAGACTTTTTGGATAAAGACCCCTCACATACACTCATCTATGTAAAAAACTTATCAAATAATAATGCAAAACAAGTAAGTACTAAAAAATTAATGAAAATCATTGGTACAAATATTCAATACTTAAGATCAAATAAAAATTTAAGTCAACAAGAACTAGCAACAAAATCTAAACTAGATAGAACTTTTCTGAGTGCTGTAGAAAATGGTAAAAGAAACATAAGTATTTCTGCGTTACAGAAAATATCAATATCTTTAGAAAGAGAAATAGATGATTTATTTAAACCATTGATCTAGAGAAGATGTTTAACCATTCTTCTTGATATCAACAGAACTGTTTTTCAGAACTTTCTGTAAGTCATTTCCAGACATACCATCTGAATGTTGAATTGATACAGAAAAACCACAATGGATACATTGAAGTTCATTTCCATCTAATTCTGATATTAATGTGACAGTACCTCTACATTTTGGACACTGATCAAATAAAAACATATTTTCGATTATATACTACTAATTTATATTACTGTAGCTTATAATCATCATTATTGCAACAAAAATTTAAATACGAATTTAAAGAATTAATTAGAAATTTAGTTTTCTTCAGAGGTGGAAACGTATAACCAAGGTTTTCCGTTGGGAAGCTTCAACATCCAACCTTGAGTATGTTCAGGCATATTAAAACTAGTGTTAATACTATTAAGATCTAATTTATGCTCATTTTTAGCATGTAATGCCCAACTCTCCCAATCAGAAGCTTCATCAATTTTAATATCTTTGCACAAGAAGCAAATAGCTCTTTTATTAATCTTTTTACTTTTCATTATTACTTCGCTCCTAAAAGAATGATATTTCAATCCTAATAAAATCTTTACAATGGTTCATAGAGGAAAATAGTCGATTATTTATGATTTTGATAAAATATTGTCAATATGTTTAGATTAATTGAAAAAACTAGTTATATTTTTTTAACGTTATGGGTGATCATTTATGTTTTCTCAATAATAGGAGTAACTTTGAATTTTCTTCCTCCCTCAACTTTTATTTGGACATCTATTCTTTTGTTTATAGGTTTATTTCTATTATTTGTTAAAGCACTAAAAGAAAGAATCAAAAATAAGGAAGATTCTCACTATTCAAAAAATATCAAGAGGTAAATATGAAAATCACAACACAAGATACTTTTATAGATCATCAAATCATTGAAACTCTAGGAATAGTTAAAGGAAACACTATTAGAGCAAGGCATATAGGAAAAGATATTCTTGCTGGATTTCGAAGTATAGTAGGAGGAGAGGTCTCTGAGTATACTAAGATGCTAGCTGAATCTAGAGAACAAGCAGTAGACAGAATGATAGAAGATGCAAAATCAAAAGGAGCGAATGGTATAGTAGGAATGAAATTCACTACATCTGCTATATTACAGGGCTCTGCAGAACTTCTTGCCTATGGTACAGCAGTTAAAATTGAAAAGAAATCATGACAAAAACTCTAGGAATCTATGGACCAGAAACAGATAGAATTAAAGAAAAATTAAACACATTAAAAAATCTTTTCGGCCCTCAATATACTATTAAATTCGTAAATTCAAATCTATCGATACCTTCTCAAATAGAATCACTAAAAGATTTATCAGTAATTATTGCTATGCCTTCTATATTCCCAAATGAATTAGTAGAAAAATGTAAAAACTTAAAACTAATCCAAGTTTATAGCGCAGGAACTGATGATTTAGACATAAAATATCTAACAAAAAATGGAATAAATGTTGCTAATAATTTTGGTCAAAATGCAGTCACAGTAGCTGAGCATGCCATAGGTTTAATGATTTCAGTATCAAGAAATTTTCATGTTCAGATTACAGAATCAATAAATGGAAATTGGCAATCAGAAATAAGAGAAAAATTACAAAACTCTGAATTGTATGGAAAGAAAATTGGAATAATTGGTTTTGGGAAAATTGGCCAAAAAGTTGCTCAAAGACTACAAGGATGGGAATGCGAAATTTCATATAATGACATTATAAAAATTCCAACAAAAATTAGAGAAAAGTTAAATGTTAAAGAAAAATCTAAAGAAGATATTTTAAAAAATTCAGATATTATTTCAATTCACGTACCTTTAACTTATATAACTAAAAAATTACTAGGGGAAAAAGAATTGAATATGATGAAGAAATCCTCAATTCTAATCAATACATCTAGAGGGGCTGTAGTAGACGAAAAAGCTCTTTATAAAATTTTAATAAATAAAAGAATAATGGGAGCAGGGTTAGATGTGTTAGAAGATGAATCAAATGTTAATAAAAACCATCCATTACTATCTTTAAAAAATGTATTTATAACTCCCCATTTAGCAGCACTATCTTTAGAAGTTGTTCATAGAACAGATAGATTTATGGTAGATAATGTAAAAAGATTTTTTGATGGTGATACTCCGCTCTCAATAGTTAATTAAGAAATTCTTTAACACTATAACTTATAAGTTACGTATTCATTTGAACAAGGATTTCCTCTTGTTAAATCCATCTTATTTTCTGAAGGATTAATAATCACAGAAATAGTAGTAGTCCAAAATCCAGTTTCAGGATGTTCATTTTCATGCCTACAGATTGATCTTGGATACTCCTCATGATTCATTAATATATTTTTAAAATCATCAGAGGTAATACTTTCTGATTTTCTATCAAAAAAAGTCTGTGCTCTTGGAAATCTAGCTTTAGATTCTATAAGATCAGGATAATCATCAGCAATTTTAGAAAATTTCGGATGTACACAATGGTTTGTATGTATCAATACACCATTGGCATCAGGAAAAAGTGTCTCCACCTGACTATCAGTAATCTCTAAATCAAATAATTCCGAAGTAGTCGTGATAAATGCATTAGCAGGTATTGCCCTCTTTGCAGATTCAACTTGCTTAATTACATTTTTATAACTGTTCTGTTCAAAAATTTTTCTAACTATAAAATACCAGGGAACGCCAGAACCTTTACCTGGTGCCATCAATGCATTCATACAAATCCCTAACCCTTCATCATTAAACCCTATATAAGCCATTAATCCAGGCTGAGTAAATGAAATAAAATTAGGTTTGTTTTTAGGTTTCCTTATAAGAACTAATGAAAACTTATCAAGTTCTGG
>MDTE01164651.1_pt1 | contig 31174 bp, 35 predicted proteins | sample 811231 | NCBI WGS metagenome assembly MDTE01 (sample SAMN05326651, study PRJNA326480) | marine metagenome | isolation source: seawater | place: Indian Ocean: Red Sea | collected 2010 | reverse complement strand
CCGAATACTTTTATTGGATAACTGTTGCCAATATTGGAGCATTAGATCCATCAATCACAAACAAGTGCCCCAATGAAGAGTGGTCAATTTGTACAAAAGAAGAATTAAGAATTCGTGATGTTAAAGCATATGACTTACTAAACAATCATGGATTCAAACTTCCAACACGCATACCAGATGGAAGTTATTCACCGACTAAGCAATAACTCAGAACTAATTTTTTCTTCCTACCGACTTCAAGATTATGCATAGATTCAAGTGGGGTAATCAATGCTTGCGTTCCAACATCAGAATCTAAGGAGCGTTCAACTGAAGAAAAAAATTGATGCACAATAGAGGTTCCAGTGAGTGAAATATTGAGTTGATCTGCTGTCTCAAGTCCAAGTCTCAAGTCTTTTTGCTGAGCTTCGGCCCCAAATTGACTCCATACGGAGTACTTGCCACCACACCTAGAACCTCTACCCCTTGCTATTACTAGGGTTTATAGGAATGTACGCACACAAATCACAATAAGAGGGTAATTCTTGTTAATGCACTGATATACTTGTGCAACTATGGGAATTATTTATTGCGCAGGATCAATTTCAGGATCTGGTGTTACAGCCACAATCGCTGGTTTGAAACATCAGTGGGAGAAAGCTGGTAAGTCTGTTCAGCTAGTTAAACCTTTTGCGGTTGACCCAACATCACCTGACAATGGGGCAACCCTGTTCAATAATGAAGTTCAACAGCATCAGATATATAAAAGCAAAAACCAAATTAATACGGCTAAAGAGCAAATAATCAAATTATCAAGATCGGCGGATATTATCCTGGTTGAAGGATTACCAGTTTTTGAGAGTGATGAAAAGCTAAGGGAAGTATCTAGGGAATTAGCATTTGAAATCGGCGCTAAGGTAATGGGTGTACAGCATTTTTCAGACACACAACCTGATCAAAATTTTGGAGACTGGAGAAAAATATTTGGTAGTACTCTTGGAGGAGTAGTCGTCAATAAAATGATACCAAATCGAACACTTTTCAAGTCAGACGCATTGCTTAAATATGCTCAAGAATCATCAGTTAATTTGCTGGCGGTGATTCCTGAAGACCGCACTTTGGTTTCCCCCACTGTGATGCAAATTGCAGAACATGTATCTGCAAAATGGGCTAGCGAGATCCCTATGGAGGATTCATTAGTTGAGAACTTTCTTATTGGCGGATTGCTTATGGAATGGGGTGGCAACTATTTTGGCAGGTTCCCAAAACAAGGAGTGATTGTGCGCGGAGGTAGGATAGATATTCAAATGTCCGCACTAAATTTCCCTATGAGCTGTATGCTGTTAACTGCCTGCTCGTCCCCTCAGCAATACGTTCAGCAAAGGGCTGAGGCACAAGGTGTGCCTTTGATGTATGTGGAGGAAAGCACCATGAAGGTTGCAGAATTACTGGATTCTGTATCTATCAGGGTGAACGTTCATCATCCAGAAAAGATAGCTCGCTTTTCAGAGCTACTATTTGAAACTGATGATATCGATGCACTGATATAAACATTATGCAGGCCGTGCTTAATTGCTACTCTGGTCTACGGCTGTTATTATTTTTGCTTGTCATTTCTTTCTGTATCTATTTATTGCTGGAAGGGGTCCCGTGATTGAACGCACTTGGTTTACATGTTCTCTTAGAACTCCGTAACTGCAACACAGAGTTGCTAGACCAGCTGGAGTTTGTTCGTGAAACTTTACTCAGAGCTGCTAATGAGACTGGAGCGACAGTCATTGATCATATTTTTCATCAATTCAGCCCTCAAGGTGTCACAGGTGTAGTGGCAATAGCAGAGTCACATCTATGTATCCACACTTGGCCAGAACATGGATACGCAGCGGCGGATATTTTCACTTGTGGTGATGGTTTTAGTCCGAAGCAAGCTGCGCAGATTATTATCGAAGCATTTCAGTGTGCCGAACCCGAGATAACTGAAATAACAAGAGGCCTTCTTACTTCAGCTGAACTAGCTCAACATGGATAGCATGAATGAATAATTTACCAGCGGGAAGGCAGTGGTATATAGAACAAATCACTCCTGATCTTTATATGGCAGAGGGCCTTGCGGAAACTATTTTCTCCGGAACTACAGAGTACCAAAATGTTGAAATACTGGAGACACTTCCATGGGGAAGAAGTTTAGTGCTTGACGGAAGGACTCAATCTTCCGAAGCAGATGAATGGGTTTACCATGAGGCTTTAGTACAGCCGATTATGCTAGCTCATAAAAATCCATCAAGAGTTTTTATTGCAGGAGGTGGAGAAGGAGCAACAGCTCGAGAGGTTCTTAAGCATGCTTCTGTAGAAGAGGTAGTGATGGTTGACTTAGACGAGGAGGTGGTGAATCTCTGCAAAAAATTCCTACCCAATTTACATCAAGGCTCATTCGATGATGATAGGTTGACTCTTTTGCATCAAGACGCGTTACAGTACCTTGAAAATGAGAAAACCGGATTTGATATTGTCATTGTCGATGTGCCAGATCCATTAGAGTCTGGACCTGCCTATCTATTATTCACGCAAGAATTCTACCGACTAATTAGGAGTTGCTTAAATCCAGGTGGAATGATGGTTGCTCAATCTGGCCCTGCAGGGCCAACCAATGTTTCTGAGACCTTCACGGCAATTAGGGAAACTATCTCTTCCGTTTTCGCCTCTGCAGAGCCATATAGAATTTTCATGCCAAGCTTTGGAACACCTTGGGGTTTTGTTATCGGCCTGCCTGAGTCGAACCAATTTGTTGCTGCATCTAGCCCTGATGAAATCGACCTGAAAATTCATAAACGAATTAATGATCAATTGCGTTACTACGATGGAATAGCACATCAAGGGATGTTTTCTTTGCCAAAATACATTCGTTTGGCATTTAGCCAGGAGAGGCGCCTGATAACAACGAAAAACCCACTTTATGCGGTTTGAATAATTGCGTTATTCTCCATAAATTATTAACAGAAAACGTCACAAGTAAGCTATTTATCGGTGTATTATTACTCAAAGGAGTTCACTTTGAGCTGGATTGACGTGATTGTCATAGTCCCAGTGGTACTGGGGGCATTTTGGGGATGGCGTAATGGCTTGATTCGTTGGATTATCACGCTCTTGGGCGCAATAGTTGGTATCGTCATTGCGGGACGCACATATAATAACCTCTCTAGTTCGATCAGCTTCGTTGATAATGAAAGCATACAGCGAGTTTTGGCTTACGCCATTATTTTTTCTGCCTTTCTTGTTCTCTCGTGGTTCTTATCTCGAGTAATAAAAGGATTCTTAAATGTTTTATTGTTAGGTTGGATTGATAACCTTGCGGGCTTGGCTTTAGGAGCTTTTGCAGGTTTGATGACCGCCTCCGCTCTCCTCTCTCTTTTGGGTTCACTTCCTAGCCCAGCATTGCAGGAAAAACTTGAAGGAGCAATTTTACTTGAACCTTTAATCCAAAGTACCTCTTTCGTAAGAATATTACTGCCTGTCGAGTTTGATGAAATTGTAAAAATTTATGAGCAAGCTAAAGATGTTATACCCAGAACTTAACTGGAATTTTTAGGCATAGGCGCAACTGGGCAAAATAATGAATTCGTTAGTGAATAACCCGGTCTTAGTTTTAAACCAGAATTATGAACCTCTAAACGTTTGTGGAGTGCGACGAGCAATGGTCTTGGTCCTTAAAGACAGAGCTCAAATGATACAAAACGGTCACGGTTTGCTGAATAGTCCAGAGGATGCATTTCCTATGCCTGGTGTGATCAGGTTATTCAGGATGGTTAAGAGGCCATTGTTTGAAAGAAGGCTTTCCAGGAGAGAGATTTTTTGGCGTGATAATTACCCCTGCCAGTATTGCGGCAGGCAATCCAGAGATTTAACGCTAGATCATGTAATGCCTAGAGTTCAAGGGGGTGAGCATAGTTGGGATAATGTGGTAGCAGCTTGTGTACCTTGTAACCATATAAAGGCTGGCATGACTTTGAAACAATCTGGAATGGTTTTAATGCGACTTCCTAAGACGCCGAAAGCCAATCCGTATCATCATTTAATGAACAGATACCTCCCTGATGAATGGAGCGATTATATTCCTTGGATGAGTAAGGCTGGAGTCAGTTAACTAAACCTTGGTTTCTTGAAGCGGGGGTAGTTTTAACATTAGAGTTTCCAGCAGTATTCTAGCATTTACGTTTCTTTCTATATAATCCTTTGTCTCTATAATTGCCTTACTCGCTTCTAATGCCTCCTGTTGATTACAGCAATCAGAGTAGATCTGTATTGTGGACTTCCATGCAACATTAGTTATATTTGAGATCAGGCTATTTTGAACCAAGATAATATCTCTGAACCAGCTAAGCCAAATATCCAGTTCACTGCGAATTAGTGCACGATCGCGACTTTTGCGTGATAGTTCTTCTGCATATTGAAATTTAACTTTTAAATCACCCTTCAAAATACCAACTATTTTTTCTATTTGCTGGTGACGTTCGGCTAAAACTGTCTGATTTTCTAAAGCTGAAATAGCCCACCCAATCCTACCTTCAGACAGGCGAGAAACGGTTTTGGATTCTTCAAGGCCATGTCCAAGATCTTGATGAAGAATATGCTCTAATTCTCCTAGTGCCATGCTTTGAAGGAATAGTGGAACGCACCTAGACTTAATAGTTTCCAAAATCGGACCGTGGTTTTCAGTTAATAATAACAACAACACATTTGGAGGGGGTTCTTCTAAGATTTTAAGCAAAGCATTACCAGATTCTTGGTTTAGGTACTCTGCGCCATCAAAAATGAAAACATTCACATTCCCTTCAAATGGGTGACGGTTCGCTTTTGTTATTACAGACTGAACAACCCCCATCGAGATTTGAGTTCCCATATCCCTAGTATCTATGGTTTCTTCTTCTGCTGGTTTCAGAACCTTGGTTCCTCTATCTATGAACCAAACATCGGGGTGGCCACCTGAAGCAATTCGCTGTTTAGTAAATTCATCTGCATCTGGCGCAGTCACTATTGTGGCTAGTTGCGTTGCGATTGCCTTCTTGCCGATTCTATCTGGACCTATCAGTAGATACGCATGGTGTAATCTGGAAGAATTAAGGCTAGATTCTAATAGGCTAATCGCAGATTGGTGGCCATAGATTTTGAATCGATTCATGCCTAAATATCAGCAGCCATAAGATCACTGTAGGTTTCTCTACGGCGAATAAGAGTTGCTTCACCATCGCGAACTAAAACAATTGCTGGCCTACCGTTAAGGTTGTATGTACTGGCCATTGATGGTGAGTAGGCACCCGAAGCAGGTATTGCAATTAAATCCCCCGCACTCACCTGAGGTAGCTGGGCGTCACGGACTAAAATGTCACCAGATTCGCAATATTTCCCCGCTATGGTAAAAGTTTCCGTGGGCTTTAATAAAGCTTTATTTGCGACGATGGCCTCATACGTTGAATCGTACAAAGCAGGCCTAATATTATCACCCATACCACCATCTACAGAAACGTACGTTCGGACACCAGGAATTTCCTTTGTAACACCAACTGTGTAAATGGCAACACCTGCTGGACCAGAGATTGCCCTTCCAGGTTCGACTACCAAATCAGGCTCTGGGAGATTCAACTCTAAGCAGGTTTTGCTTACGGAAGAACAGATTGCAAATGCGTAATCTTCAGCTGTGGGAGGGTTATCATTTTCTGTGTAAGCAATTGCAAATCCACCGCCAGGGCTGAAGCGGGATAAAACCAAACCATGGGTTTGCATATCTGCGGCGAATCGTAAAGTTACATCAATAGCTTTTTGGTATGGTTCCAATTCAAAAATAGGAGAGCCTAGGTGGAAATGCAGACCTTGGATATCGAGATTTGTTGAACTCAGTGCTGCTTTCACAGTTTCTTCGGCAGCGCCAGTCTCTATCGGTACTCCGAATTTGCTGTCCAGGGTGCCAGTAGTAGTATGGTGGTGTGTGTGTGGGTCTACACCTGGCGAAACACGCAATAAGATTTTTTGCTTTATACCCTTTTGAGATGCTATGGAGTTCAATAAAACAATTTCTTCAATTCCATCTACTACTACGTGCCCCACGCCCCATTCAATCGCTTCTTCTAATTCAATAGGTGTTTTGTTGTTCCCGTGAAAGTAGACTTTAGAGGGGTCTACTTCTGCAACTTTTAAAACTGCAAGCTCGCCTCCAGATACAACATCGAACCCTAGACCGTATGCACTGAGCAATCTTGCAAGCGGTACGTTTATAAATGCTTTGGACGCGTAGACCACTTCAGATTTTGCGTAATTCTTGTTGAATGCATCTAAGAAAGCCTTTGATGATCCATGCAAAGTCGCCTCATCATAGACGTATAAAGGAGTGCCGAATTCTTTGGTTAATTCAACACTGTCGCACCCACCTATGTGTAAAATGCCGTTATCATCAACATCCGCGGTCTTTGGGAATACTTTTCTTTTTTGTAATTTATCCACGTTCACAGTCTAACCTCTAAATAAGTTAATTTGCCAGATGGCGCCATGATCTTCTTTGACAGCACCTTCGTTCTTTAGCTTTCGCAAAATGCTTATGATTTGCTCTTTGGCTAAAGCTTCTCTCGGTTTTGATATGCCTTTGTACATTGCCTCGCATAAACGATCAATACTCATCTCAGAAATTGACAGTAAGTTAATCAATTCATGCTCTCTTTTAAGGCGATGATCTATTAGAAATTCAAGCCTTGCCATCGGATTAGTTACAGGAGGACCATGACCTGAATAAATGATTCGTGGGCGGATACTCTGCATTTTGCGCAAAGATTTTTCATACTCCCCTAAGTCTCCTTCATTGGACCTAACTACAGTAGTAGAGATACCCATCACTGAATCTGACGCAAAGAGCGCACTTAGTTCTGGTATGTAAGGAGCAATACAACCTATCGTATGGCCAGGAGTATCTATGATTTCTATAGTGAGATTACCTAATTCGAAACGATCACCCTCAGAAATCGTTTCGAAAGTAACACCCGCAGAGACATATCGTTCAGATTCGATGGAGCTTCTTTCTAAATGATGACATGCCAAATTTGCATTGAGTTCTTCGTAAAGTCTCAAGGCTCCACCAGCATGATCAGGGTGACGATGAGTGAGGATGACATGATTTACGGGAGGCACGTTTAAACTCTTAATGAGTTGGAGGCGGGCGTAATGATCATTTTCACTTTCCCATCCAGAATCAATCATAACTGAGGATTGCGAACCACAAACCAAAAATGAATTGGGAGGAGGAAAACCAGTAAATGGTTCTCTACCTATTGATATTTGATGCACGGCAGGTTCAACTTTCATTGCAAGGCATTGTATCTTTGGATCAGGAAAAAAAATATTCAGGAGTAATTCATTGGTGATTGAAATCGACGGACCTATTCAGATAATTAAGGTGGCAGGGATGGGGCCTTACGACAACAATGGGTACATTGTTGCTGATCCGAGTACAAAGGAAGCATATATCATAGACGCACCAGCCCAGATCAATTTGTTAATTGAGGCGGCTAGTGATTACAAACTAAAGGCTGCGCTAATTACGCATTCTCACCCAGACCATATAGCTGGCTACAATGAATTGAAAGAAACGACAAATATACCAGTTGGGATACATCAGAATGATGCCGACAGACTTCCTATGCAACCGGAATTCTTCTTAGAACATGGCATGAAATTAAAGATAGGTTCGTTACAATTCAATGTCTTACACACACCTGGGCATACCCCTGGTGGATTATGCTTTACTTCTGATCATTTTATTATTAGCGGAGATACTCTGTTCCCAGGTGGCCCTGGTATGACCCGCTCTGGAGAGAATTTCAGAGAAATCGTACACAGTATTACAAACCAGTTATTCAAATTGCCTGATAATGCAGTTGTATTTCCTGGGCATGGAATAAACACTGATATTGGTAAAGCACGTGCCGAATACGAAGTTTTCAAAAACACCCCTCATCCTGAAGGATTGTTTGGAACAATTCGATGGGATCAATCATAGGTTAAGCAAAATGGAGCCAATGAATGTTAACTAAACGCATTATTCCATGCTTGGATGTTGACTCGGGAAGAGTTGTCAAAGGTACTTCCTTTATTAACTTAAAAGACGCAGGCGACCCTGTTGAACTTGCCTCTTATTACTACCACGAAGGTGCCGACGAGATTGTTTTTTTGGACATAACCGCCTCATCGGATGGCAGAGGAACAATTGTTGAACTTGTAGAACAAGTTTCTAAGGAAGTTTTCATCCCTCTCACTGTTGGTGGAGGTGTAAGAACTACTATGGATATCAAACGACTATTAGAAGCAGGTGCAGATAAAGTATCAATTAATACTGCGGCGATCTTGGAACCTCAGCTTCTTCAAGAAGCATCAGAGTCATTTGGTAGTCAATGTATAGTTGTTGCAATTGATGCTAGGCGTATCAAAGACCAGTCTGAATCAAGTGATAACCTGCTAAAAATCCCTGAGCTGGGTGACCTTGAACTTGAAAATGGCTCTAAGTGGGAGGTTTTTCTTCACGGGGGGCGTACAGCTACTGGAATTGACGTTGTTAAATGGGCTCAAAAAGCCCAGTCATTTGGAGCTGGCGAAGTTTTGTTGACAAGCATGGACTCAGATGGACATTTGAACGGATTTGATCTGCCATTGACGAAGACGGTATCACAACTTTTAGATATTCCAGTTATAGCAAGTGGAGGGGCAGGGTCCAATGAGGATATTTTTGATGTACTAACAAAAGGGCATGCAGATGCTGCATTAGCTGCAAGTATTTACCATTTCGGAAAAACGACAGTTAGAGATACCAAAAACCTTCTATCGAGTAGAGACGTTTCTGTTCGGATGATTAATCATGACTAAAGAGTTCGAAAATGTAAAAATGATTGCGTTTGATATGTACGGAACTCTAGTCCGAAACGACCAATCTTCATGGGAGTCTCTTACTAAGGAAATCGTTAAAGAATTTTCGCTTCCCGTAGATGCTGTAAAATTCCACGAACTGTGGTCAAAGCATGAAAAAACTTTCAGGCAGTCTCGTTTAGATCCTAAAACATTAAATATAAACCCACCTTTTAAATCATATAAAGAGGCATGGGCTATTGCATGGGATAAAACCTTTCAGGATTTTGGGATTTCAGGAGACGCTAATTTATTTGCTGATAGGGGCATCGAAAAAATGTCACGCGGCGATTCATTTGAAGATGCTGGTTTTGCTATCAAGCAACTTCTTCAAAAAGTCCGAGTTGGTATTTTGTCGAATGCTGACAATAATTACCTATGGGGTTCCATCTATAAACATCAATGGGAATTTGAATTGATCATTTCTTCAGAATTGGCCAGAACTTATAAGCCAGACCCTAAAATTTTCCAGCTATATTGTGAAAGAGTAGGCTTGTTGCCAGACGAAGTGCTTTATGTCGGCGATTCACTATATGATGATGTACACGGTGCCAAAAATGCTGGGCTCCATGCTGTTCAGATTTTGAGAAGTCAAGACACTCCAGGGAGGACTCCCGTACCTCAGGAGGTTAAACTAATACCCCCCGATTTGGTTATTAGCTCGCTTGAAGAATTATTGAGCATTGTTCTTTAACAAGGCAGACCGCTATAGCTGTAAGGAGACGACATGAGTAAAGAGGATTCTAATAAAGTGATTCTCGACAATAATGGTTTAATCAACGCAATATGCCAAGATGCCACATCAGGTGAAGTGCTAATGATTGCTCATATGAACCACGAAGCTTTGGAGAAGACTCTGAGTTCAAAACAGGTGCATTTCTATAGCCGTAGCCGTGATGAATTATGGCACAAAGGCGCTACATCAGGTTCAATACTCCACCTTGATTCAGCATATATTGACTGTGATGGAGATGCCTTATTGTTCAAGGTACACCCAGCGGGGCCAGCATGCCACACTGGTGCAAACTCATGTTTTTTCACTGAGATGGTTCAAGGAATTGAAGTTGCTAAGCAAAATACGGGATCTGGGGTTCTAGCTGAGATTTTTCAAACAATTAAGCAACGCCAGAAAGATCTTCCTCCTGAAAGTTACACAAGTAAGTTATTTGAATCAGGATCGAAGCGAATAGCACAGAAGGTGGCTGAGGAAGGTGCTGAAGTTGCTATTGCTGGTGCTACGGCAGATAAAGATTCGATCGTAGGAGAAGTTGCAGATCTATTCTTCCATACTTTGGTATTACTTGCGGATGCAGAAATCACCCCGGAGCAAGTGTGGCTGGAACTTAGGGCTAGGCAAAGTTGAAATCAAAGCTAGTAACTTTTACTGCTTGTTTGTTAGACTTTAAGAATGCTTAAAAGTTTACTAATAGCGAACCGTGGAGAGATTGCCTGCAGAATCATTCGTTCGTGCAAAAAATTAGGTATTCGTTCTATCGCAGCTTACTCTGAAGCTGACGCAGATGCGCTACATGTGCGGATGGCGGATGAATCTATCAAAATTGGAGGTCCCGTTGCTTCTGATAGTTACCTTCGCATTAAGAGATTAGTAAGTGCTGCAAAAAAAATGAACGCTGATGCTGTACACCCTGGCTATGGTTTTTTGAGCGAGAACCCTGAATTTGTCCAAGCATTAAATAATGAGGGCATTGGATTCGTAGGCCCTAGTGCCGAGATCATTCGAGATATGGGTGACAAAATTCAGGCTCGAAAACTTGCTAAAGAAGCAGGAGTCCCCGTAGTCCCCGGAACTGAAGGCGAAATGAGCGATTCAGAGGCAATGGTTGAGGCTCAGCGCATTGGGTTCCCCATAATGGTAAAGGCTGCTGATGGGGGTGGAGGTATGGGGATTCGTTCAGTTGAAAACCAAGGCCAGCTATTAGCATCTATGGCACAAGCTAGGACTCAGGCTGAAAATTCATTTGGATCGAGCCGCGTTTATCTTGAAAAGCGAATCGATGGCGCATCACATGTGGAAGTGCAGGTACTAGCTGACAAACATGGTAATGCGGTACATCTTTTTGAAAGGGACTGTTCTACGCAGCGAAGAAATCAAAAGGTTTTAGAAGAGACACCTTGCGGTAAATTAGACGACAAAACAAGGCAGGCACTTTTGGAATCTGCTGTAAATTTGACTAAATCTATTGGCTACCAAAATGCCGGCACTGTCGAATATCTATTAGCCCCTAACGGGTCTTTTTATTTTCTCGAAATGAACACCAGGTTGCAGGTAGAGCATCCTATTACTGAAATGGTTACGGGGCTTGATATAGTTGAGCTACAACTCCGTATCGCCTCAGGAGAAGAGCTTCCGTTCAAACAAGAGGATGTAAAATCAAAAGGAGCAGCAATAGAAGTTAGGATTTACCCTGAAGACCCGGAAACATTGTTGCCAACTTACGGAGTTGTTAGTGACTTAATTGAACCCACCGGTGAGGATGTCAGAGTTGATGGAGCATTATATGTTGGCTACGAAGTCTTACCCTATTACGAATCACTGATGAGTAAATTAATTGTTTGGGCAGAAGACAGACCAAGAGCAATTGAGGAGATGAGAAAGGCGATAGCTGCGTATAAAATTCAGGGGGTAGTGACCAACCAACCTTTGCTTGATCGAATATTGATTCAGCCAAAATTTGAGCAGAGCCGTTACGACACTCATTTCTTGGAGAATTTAATCACCGAAACAGCTAGTGCAGGTAGTGGAAAAGAAATAATTGCTGCAATTGCATTGGCGATGGCTATAGCTCAGGATCGTGATCGTGCTTCTCAGCCGAGTAAATGGAAAATGCACGGTAGAAGGCAATCAATGGTTGGACGTTTATCAGGGGGCATGAACTGATGCGTAAAGTTCGAGTAAGGGTAAATGACGAATGGTATGACGTAAGAGTTGGGGACATTTATCAAAGTCCTGTTGATGTAGAAATCGACGGTGAAATTTATATGGTCGAATTGGATGCAGCTGTTTCATCTGGATCTAGAAAATCAGAGTCTAACCGAACTACTAGGAAGCGTAATGAACAGGCTGGGCTTAGAGGCCTAATAGATGAAAAGGTGATTCGCTGTCCACTTCCAGGGCGTGTGGTATCAGTTTCTGTAGTAAAAGATCAAACCTTGCAACCAGGGGATGAGATATGCGTTTTGGAAAGCATGAAAATGGAACAAAGTGTACGTGCGTCTGAAGTAGGAGTAGCGAAGAACATTAAGATCAAGAAAAACCAAACTATTGGAGCTGGGGATCCAATGATTGAATTGCATTAATAATGAAAAATCCTACTAATGAATTTGAGCTAATTAGCTTTGAGGAATTGAAAAGGCGTAAAGTAGCCACTTTTGAATTTCGCAGCCCTTCCTTTGGTTTACATGATATTGCAGTATTCTGGGATGGTACTAACGTATACGCATTGGAAAATGCCTGTCCTCATTTATTTGGGGCACTTTCGGATGGCATAGTGCGATCAGGCGAAGTATCTTGTCCCTTGCATGGAGCTATGTTTGATCTAGCGACGGGGAAATGCACTGATTCATATACCATAGATACGACATCTTACGGAATCGAAGTTCGTGAAGGAATGGTTTGGGTTTCTGCTCCAGAAGAATCAAGAGCTTGAGATTTCTCATCTCAGAAATCTTTTAAGAACATTAGAAGTTACCGCAGAAACGCCTTTGTCCCAAAATAAAGAAGAAACATAACAAATTGAGCCGGCAGAAAAAACTGCACCACCTGATGGCACTTCGTAGACTGTCATATCAGCTCCTCCATCATCTGGGTTCATACCTTTCGCTATCAACTCGATATTATGTGGGGAAAACCTAGGTGAAATTTTATCAGTCTCATGCCCAGAAGCACCGCCTGGTATTCTCATGTGCTGGCTTTCGGTGCCAAAAAGTTCACCAAGACTAAGACCTGTTCCTTCAAGAGCCCAATGATTGGCGTTCTTTACTTCGTAAGGAGCTGCGGTCATGATTCCACGATTATCATAAACAACTCCCAATAAGTTAGCTTCAGACTCATTCCTGGCATGAAATCTGCTTTCAAACTTTTCTTTAGATAAATAATCCGCTGGAAAGTTGTGTACGACCATTGCTGATGATTCTAGTAACTCAACTTCAGCATTGATTCCATTTCCTCCAAGATACATTAGTCGCCCACCCTTCTCATGAACCCAAGCTTTCACCTTGTAATACATTTTTGAGGTCCAATATTCAGGATGCGGGCCTAATATCAAAACTTTATAGCTATCTAAATTAAGAGTATCAGCGTGCAATTGGGTCTCTGAATAAACATCATGGGCAAACCCTTCCTTTTCAAGCCAAGCCAGGAGGCGCCATTCTGCTGGAGCCAAATGGCTTGCAGCACGTCCTTCAATAGGATCTGAGACATTGGTGTTTTCTGGTGCAAGGTTTATTAATTCAGGTCTGTCCAAAGATTGAGGCAACGAAGAGGACTGGAAAGAAGATGTAGTTCCTTGCGTATAACGTAATAACTCGCTTCTAGCATAAACAGTAGGCTTTTCTGGAAGACCTTCTGGGTGGATATAGTTTGATCTCCCCCCAAAATTGTTATAGGCGTTCCAATTTAAATCTGAACAAAGAACAGCGATTTTAGATTTGGGTTCACTAGGCGCTATGACCCATGGGAAAGAAAAAAATTCGCCTGATTCTCCGTTAACATGAAAATAGTACAACCCTGACTCTGGCGGTCCCTCAATGTATTGTTTATGATCAGGGCTAGTGTAGCCGACCGTATTCCATTGAATACCTTTTTGTGTGTAATCGTTGTCTGGTGACACCTGAACAGTAGCTCGAGGGCCATGTTCATCAAACCAACCTACAGGACGAATGAGCTCACGGTTTAACCCATAACGCCAGAGCGTTAGTTTGTAGGCTTCTGGTGAATGGATGCGGAATTCAGAAAATTGGCCAGATTTAATTGACTTTGGCCATGAATAACCAATGATTTTTTCTGGCAATAGGCGAAAATGATGAGCGTGCCTTAAGGGTAGATCTAGGCTTACTCTTTTAGAACCGAAGCCTGACTTAGCGATAATGATGTCATATTTCCCTTTGGGTAAGTCCGCGTAAACTGAACCAGAAGCACGAGAGCGGGTTTCAAAAGACTCACCACTTGAATTGATGAACTCCACCTGTGCATCTGGGATCGATAAGTAGCGTTCATCACTTATGTAGCCAATCAGCATGGCACACCACCCCAAATTTGATTAATGCAGAAGATTGTAAGTGAGATTTTAGTTATCCTCAATTAAATTTTCAGCTCCGAAGTATTCAAGCATAGGGTCGAAGTAATACTCAATCCATCCAGTTTCACAATCCTCTACTTGATCCACTGGGATGTTGGTGTGAGTAAGGGTAAGAAGGGTGTTGTCTCCAATCGATTCTAGGTTTAATTCTAATAAAGAATCAGGTGCACTTTCGGGAAAATGTGCGGTGCGCCATGATTGAATGATTTTCTCGTGAGGTACCAATTCAATATTCGAACCTCGGATATAACCATCCCACGTGTCGAATTTCCCCCCGACAAATGGCTCGATATGTGCTAACCCTCCGGTCATGTTTGAGTGTTCGTATTCGTTCAACCACGATTCATAAATTACATTGGGAGGAACTGGGAAGACATGAGATATTTCTAGCGATTCAAACATTTGTAGCAATACTATATTAATCTTGGTACTACTGCAGCAATTCAGTAACCTGCCCAAGGTTTTCAATTTTTAAGCCTTGCCAAGTTAATGCTTCTAGCTTATAGGAGACTTCTTCAGGTAGTTCATACGCAGTTTGGAGTAATGCTGCTGTCATTCCAAAACTCTCTGCACCCGTAAGCTCCCAATCACCTCCATCTCCTATATAAAGGCATTCATTAGCATTAATTTTAAGACATTCACAAACCAAACTGTAGATTTGAGGATCTGGCTTAATTAGCCCAACCTTTGCCGATAAAATACTATGATCAATTAAGCTAGGGAATTTACTGTTTTGCCATGCTTGAACTATTTCAATTCCACAATTGCTCACCATTCCAATTTGAAACCCAAGGCGCTTAAGTTCACTGATTGAATGAATGGCACTTTCCCTTGGTTGTAAAACTTCAGTTGCGAAGAGCCTTCTGGCATTAACTGCGAAATCAATTAAAGAGGAATCAACAGTTATGCCTAGTTCACTTAACATGACACTGAAATAAGTATGTGCTGATTCTAATGAACCACTCAGCCGGTCTATTACAGAATCTTGCCAGTATTTTTCGAACTCACCATATGGGATATTGAACTTGGCAGAAATTATTTGATTTGTAATTATACTTTTTGACGTAGGCTCATCGGCTAATGTCCCGAACAAATCGAATACCACAGCTTTAAATGAAGAATTAATCTTCGACAAGCTTTGCCCCTTTTGCTAAGCGAGTAAATAAATCACTACCTGCTGTGAGCCCCCCATCTACAACTAAATTAGCTCCAGTTATAAATGAAGCTGCATCAGAGGCAAGGAAAAGGATAGCGTTCGCTATTTCCATTGGTTCTGCAATTCTTCTGAGTGGATAAAGGCTTGCAACTCTGTCAAACCTTTGAGGGTCTGGCGGAATAGAGGGATCTTTACCCGCATCTGCGCCGATTGTGGTGCGCACAGTTCCTGGTGCTACGACATTGCAGCGCAGCCCTTGTGGGCCATAAGTTATGGCAATTGTTCTTGTTAAAGAAATTACACCAGCTTTAGCTGCGCTATATCCATCTTGTGCAATAGCGGTCATGCCATTAACGGAAGTAACGTTAACAATGCTAGATTTTGGTGTATTTTCAAGAAGATACGGAAGCGCTTCACGGGTACATAAGTAGACGCTTTTTAAAACGGAATCTTGGTCTTTTTGCCAAGTTGCTAAATCGGAATCAAAAAGTGATTTGCCACTCGTAGTTGCGGCATTGTTTACAAGTACGTCAATTTGACCAAATTCGGAAACTGTATGTTGGAAAATTTGACTAACATCACTTTCATTTGTGACGTCTGCATGAATATAAATGGATTTTTTGCCTAACTCTTGAGTTAGTTTATTACCAGAGTAATCATCTAGATCGACAATGGCTACTGACGCACCATTCTCGATGAACTTCCTAGTGGTTGCAGCTCCAATACCTTTTGCACCACCAGTAACAACGACTACCTTACCCTGAACTTGCATGCGAATAGGTTACACCAGAAGTGATGAATTTGGTTTATTTAAGAGATAAAAGGAAGCTATGAGAAGAGGCCCTATGTGGAAATGCAGGGCCTCTTCTCAAAAAATTTATGCCTTAGAACGCAAAACAGTCACACCAATCCAGATGCTCCACACAGAAATCAACATGAAACCAATTCCCTGGACGCTGGTGTTAATTACATCTGATCCTAAAACACCAAAAACCACATTGAGAGCTCCAATTAAGATTCCTGCTCCAGCAATTGCCTGGCTATAGTTTTTCTGTTGCAAAAATGCATAACTAAATAAGAGCATTGCCAAAGGTGCAAAAATTGAACCTATGCCATCTAAACCTTCTGAAACGGCCCATAGCGTACCTGCAGTTCCTGCAGCAGCAGTAGCACCTGCAGCGGCGGCGGCAGCGGCAGCTTCTTGGCCAGCAGCAGCAGCAGCAGCAGCACCAGCAGCAGCTTCTGCGCTTAGAGCCATCGTTTCAGGGATTGCGGCCAATGCGCCACTGCCCACTGCCCATACAGCTACAGCTATAGCTAATGACCATAGACCTGCACCTGCCCAGTGCACAGCAGATCCTCCTGACATTGAGGACTTAACACCAGACCATCCTACGAGCCATATAACCATTCCAAGCAATATTAGAACAGCCGAATATTCAGCCCAATCTGCGTTACCTGCTAATGCGGCGATACTTTCTTGAGCAGTGCCTTCACCAGCAGTCTCTCCTAGTAAACCAACTGGACTAGTCATCCAAAACAACATGGATAAGATTGGTCCAAGTATCAAAAACCAGCCGGTCATTGCTTTCGCATTCATTGCTAACCCCCGAACTTTTATACCCCTAAAAAGAGGCACTACCAGCTAACAACAGAAAAACTATTAAGACAAGTGATTATCGTTGCAAAAAATTAGTTTCGAGATAGTTTATAGAGATATTTATTGAAAGCTGCTTCGTTTAAGAAAATTATGAAAAAATCCGCAGAAGTTGTCATAATTGGTGGTGGCGTTATGGGTTGCAGTATCCTTTTCCATTTAGCCAAGTTGGGTATTCGGGATGCACTACTGGTTGAGCAAGAAGTTATTGGGTGGGGTTCAAGCAGTAGAGGTAACTCGATTCTGCGAACACATTATTCCAACCCAGTCACAACTTTACTCGCGAAGGAAAGCCTCGAAGCTTTTACGAACATTGCAGACGTGGCAGGCGATGATTGCGGATTTTCAAGGATTGGGTGGCTTTTAGCTGCCGGGAAATCAGATTCAGATGCTGTAATGAAAAACGTCAAAATGCAGCAGGGTTTGGGCGTGAGAACTAGCATTGTAAGCGAAAGTGATGTTTTAGAAATAGCCCCAGGAATAGAGATATCAGAGGGTGATATATTTGCTTACGAACCGGATGCTGGAACTGCCAACCCCTACAGAGTAACTGCATCATATGCTAAAGCCGCAACTTCATTGGGTGCAGACATACAAACGGGTGTAACTGTTACAGGAATTAACCTAGGACCTGACCAAAAAGTTCGATCTGTTCAAACCTCAGAGGGTGCCATTGAAACTGACGCTGCAGTAATAGCTACAGGACCTTGGTCGGGTAGTGTATTCGAAGCATTAGGCTTGAAGTCACCTTTTGTTCCGATACGGCATGCTGTTATTGCTTTGCGTGAAGCAGCCAATATGCCACAAGGACTACCAACAATAAATGACATTCCAAATTCTTTTTCTGCTAGGCCTGAGGGTGGAATTTGGTTGGTGGGGGTAGGAGAAGAAGAATTAGCTAACCCTGATAATTATGATCAAGGTGTTAACGAAGATTGGGCAGCTCGTACATTGAGATCTGTTTCACTAAGGTTACCCTTGATGTCCAAGGCTTCATTTGTAGGCGGATGGTCAGGCCTTTTTACTACAACACCTGACTGGCATCCAGTATTGGGTCAAATTGAAGGTTATGCTGGATTATTTTGCGCTACAGGATTTAGCGGACATGGGTTTAAATTATCGCCGATGATAGGCCGTTCGATTGCTGAGTTAATACATTCTGGGAAAACAAATTCAATTGATATTACCCCTCTAGCTTTTAGCCGTTTTGAAAAAAACAATCATCTACAATCAAGTTACAGGATGAGGGTACTTGCGTAAGGGTATACTAAGGGTTATTTCTGAAACATCATTAGTTATGAAAATACTCGGTTCTATTACTGCAATTGCCCCATTGTTATTTTTAACCCTATGCTTGATCGCCACGGTTTTGGCAGAAGATTTTGATTCGAAAACAAGCACTTTGAGCCGACTAGCAGGACCAGATCAAAGTAGTGGATTGATTTTCCAATCGGCATTAATTTCTCTAGGCATTTTGATCCAACCTTTGGGATTTTTTTTATTCGTACAATCTAAGAATCATGTCATCGGTCTGGCGCTTTGGTTCTTGGTAGTTGTGTATGGTTTGGGGTGTTTTGGAACGGCAATTTTCAGAGTGGGCTACACTCAAAACTTTTTAGGGGTTTCTGAGGATTCTTTGCACTATCTCTTTGCGCGTATAGCTTTCCTATCGCTTCTGGTGGTAATTGTCGTTTCGCCTTTTTTATCGCGCAATCAATTTTTCAACGGAAAGTGGAAAATATATTCCCTCACTTCTGGAATATCGATAGTAGCATTTGCCTCACCATTTTTCTTGGAGGTTTTTGGAGTAGAGCTGTGGTGGGGAATTTTGGGATTGCTGCAAAGAGCTTTTGTGGTAATTACCATGGCATGGGTTTTTCTTGTTGCTATAAAATTCCAGCAAAGTTTTTCAGAACAATGATCTGGCACTCGAATTAGTAGAAAGTAGGTAGTTATGGACTTTGGGTATACCGTGCCCTCGCGTGGATCACTTGCTAAACCGGATGTGGTTTCTCGCCTGGCCAAGTACGGAGAATCTGTTGGGTTTAGCATACTTGGGGCAAGTGACCATGTAGTTTTTCCCACAAATATAGATTCAACGTACCCTTATAGTGAATCAGGTCATATATCTCGTCTAGGTAATGGCGAAATTCTTGATCCTTTGATTTTGTTGACTTACATTGCAGGCCAAACACAGAGCGTGAAATTACTCACTTCTGTAATGGTTGTGCCGCATAGGCCTGCAGTTTTAGCTGCAAAGATGATCTCTACTATTTCATTCCTTTCCAACAGCAGATTTATATTAGGTGTTGGTTCGGGCTGGTTAAGAGAAGAATTTGAAGCTCTTCAATTGCCTCCCTTTGAAGAAAGAGGAAAAGTGACAGATGAGTACATAGAGGCATTTAGAGAGCTTTGGGCAGCAGAAGTTGCCAATTTCCAGGGTAAGTATGTCCAATTCTCTGATGTTTTGTTTTCACCAAAGCCAAATGACACAGAATCTCGAAACATGCCCCCAATTTGGGTAGGGGGCGAAAGCCCCGCAGCTTTACGACGAGTTGCTTTGCATGGGGATGGGTGGTACCCAATTGGCGCAAACCCACGCTTTCCAATGGATTCAATCGAACGTCTGGGAAAAGCCAAAGAAACCATTATGCAAAACGCTGAAAGAGTGAATCGAGACCCTTCAGAAATTGAGTATGCATATCATGTTAACTGGTACTCTACGGAACCTATTTATCAATCAGGTACAAGGAAAATTTTCACAGGGGGTACAGGTTTAATCGCTCAAGACTTAGAGAGGATGAACAGCATTGGGTTTCAGAAGATAATCATTGATTTGTCCGCACAATCAGAAACTGAAATGACGGAAAGGATAGGTAAATTTTCAGAAGATTTCAAACCATTTTTTGCATTAAATTACTAATGCATACTTGGCAAAATTGGTTCGTACTGAAACTCTGGATCTCTTTTTTGCGTTTGTAGAATCTCAGAAATATGTCTCCAAGTTTCTAGTAACCCGTTTGGACAATAGGGCATCTCATTTTTGATTAGATTATGTAACCTTTTCAACTTATAACAGGGAACAGCAGCAAACATGTGATGTTCTGTGTGGTAATTCATGTGCCAATATAAAAACTGCAATACTGGATTTAGATAAATTGTCCTGCAACACAACCTGAAATCAGTGACCTTATCTCTTAGTCCAATGTGCTGAGCCGTATTGCAGAGATTTTGTAACCAACCTCCGAACATTTGTGGGAAAGTTATGATTAAGGGGATTGCCCATTGTCCATTAATGAGGGCAGTAACTAAAATCGCGGAGTGTCCCAGCAGGATCACCCTTTCAAAGTTAGTAAATGCGCGAGCCCTCTTAGGGTCACTAATTGGAAATAGTGACTGAACCCACTCATCATTCCAAGGGTATCTTTCATCTGAATGTAACCCACCGAATAGGGTGCGGGCTTTAGCTTTTAATACGACGTAAGGGAATCGGAAGTTGATAATGGAATGTAACCAAAATCGCCTAAAATCAAAGGGAAGAGGCAATACAACCTCTCCGTCATCAGGAGGAGAGAGGGTGTATTTGTGATGTTCGGTGTGACTTGCCCAAAACAAGTGAGGGTTATGCCATCCTAAAAAGCCAAAAATTCTTAAAAATACTTGATTAAGCCATTTAGTTTTAAACACTGCGTCATGCAGTAGTTCGTGAAATCCATTAATCAGGAATTGCCAAAAGTGACCATTAACAAGAATCAATAATAATGTGCAATACCATGGCCATTTTATAGAAGAATAAACAGCCAATCCCGAGGAAACAAGCAGAACAAATAAGAAACCAAAAGTTTGAATTGCACCCTTTAAATTGCTTCTTTGGTTCAACTCAGCTAACTGATCACGATCTATAGAAGGCCGATACCATTTGATTCGAGTTTTGGCATCACTGGCATTTGATGGAGGTCCCATCATGATTACGTCTTCATCATTGAAGTCTTGTTGTTTAATTGGTGACTCTTCCATAATGTGACCTAGTTGCTGAAATTTACGAATCACCACAGCATAGCTTTTAGTTGACAACTTCGCCATTATTGCGCAGGGAAATCATCGAATAGCAACGTATCTGGATGATACGCTGACCAGCCATACCATTCAGTAACAAATGATGGGATGAATTTTAAACGACTTCCTTCAAGTAAGCCTGATAAAGCTAATCCATCGACAGACCAAGTGTTACCAGTAGAGTCCAATAAAACCAGGGATCCATTTCTAATGGCACTTTTAAAGCTTAGTAGCCTGCCTGATAGGTATGAGGAATAAGCCATGCCTAAGTTCGAATTTTCGTCATAAACCACCACAACGGGATGGCCTCCTATTTCTACGTTAACAACCCCCCCAGCAAGCTTGAGAGCAGCCAGAGAGAATCCGGCATACATATTGTTTTTTTCCACTCCAACTACTAGCGAATTCGGGGCAAGACGATCATCTCCGAAAACAGATTCACTGGGGTGTGCTTGTCCTATTTGAACTTTCCGATACCTGTGAGCAAAATTTGTCTTTGGATCAAGCACTAAAGTTTCTGGGTGTAAATTTACCCATTCTCGCCAAGAAAGTTGAGGTAGTGGGACTATTGGTAAACGTGTGCCTTTGAGTGGTCCGTTAATGGCTTTGCCTGTCAAATGTTCCCAAGTGGAATTTGTTTCTCTGTCGGACATGATTAACACCCCCCGATCCAAACCCATAACATTGAAGTTTAGCCGTTTGCCATTTATAAAGGGATCGAACCCGACCCCCGAGGAACATTTAATTCAATAAGTAACCAACAAAGGATCAAATACGATCCTGTCATTAGCTATATGGTGGTATGCCATCATTGATACGGGATAAGCTCGTGTTCCTTCCTTAGAATAATAACCTAGGACAAGGTCATCTATCGCCAAATCCGCATCTGTACCTTTGATAAATTTAGGGTTATCCAGCGGAACAAAGCGTGCTCGCGGTAAAGGTGTGGGTGTAGGTCTTAGCTCGGTAATTTTATTTATTACCTGCGATCCGCTTGCAAGCGCAATTTTTTTTGTATTAATTGCAAAAGATTGTTGTGGAGTTATCTCTTGTGCGTGTTTACTGGAGTTAGAAATACTCAGCCAAATAGTTATAGCGGCAATAATCAAGAAAAACACAATTGCGAATCTTAGTATATTGTTTTTCCACATGGGCCTAGTCTAAAGATTTTAGGGTGATGGGTCACGCAAATTACGATATTGTTGATTTATGATCTTCGAAGATCCCTAATCGCGATGCTGATCAAGATCACTATTATGCAAGCGAGTAGTGCGTTTAGACCAACAGCCTGACGAATTCCAAATACCCTTACCATAGCTCCCACCCAGACTAGTCCTGGGGAAAGTACGCCTAGGCTTAGCATCATGATACCCAGCGCTCTACCTCTCATTTCAGCACTGACATTAGTCAAGATTAGTGTGTTTTGCATCGTTGCGAAAAGAGACATTCCTATTCCTGAAATGAATAGAAGTGGTAATGCAGACCAAAAATTAGGAGAAAAAGCATAAAAGAAAACTCCTATGCTTAACCAAGCTGCACCGAATACGTGAAAAAACCCCCTACGTTTTATAGTTACTGCAGCAATGATACTGGTACCAACCAAAGCACCGAATCCGTCCATGCCGCTCATTATTCCTAGCCAACCCTCTCCAACCTTGAAGACGTCACGTGCAAAAACAGGAGCAAAAGAAAAGTAAGGAAAGACGAAGAAATTGACCGTGAATGTAATTAAGAAAATGCCACGTAACAAGGGGGTACCCCAGACCAGCTGCCAACCTTGAATAAGGGTTCGAACAAAAGAAGTGCGACTTTCAGTTGCAACTGGTTTCAACGAGACCACACGTAACAGTTGTAAGAATCCTATGGAATACATAATTAACAACACAGAATATGCGAGTAAGGGCCCCTGAATAGCTAATATTGCCCCAGCTCCCCATCGTCCTAGCATTAGGCTTAATGTCAGTGATGAACTATCAAGTGCCATTGCATTTTGGACATGATGGTCAGGGACTAAGTCTCGTATATAAGCACGCCTTACAGGAAAATCTATAGCCCATGCACAGCCCGTAAGTAGTGATGCCATGTATATCAGGGGCATATTTATAGAGTTTGTAATTGCGGCTATTAGCATTATGCTGACAGAGAGAAGATTTAAAAGTTGCGCTAACTGTAGAATTCTTTTTTTGGGGAAACGGTCGGCTTGCGCACCACTAATTAATCCAAGGAGGGGCTCTGGGAGAAACCGTATGGTGCCAACTAGGCCGACTGCGAAAGGCGAGTTGGTTATTTGCAAGGTCAGCCATGTAAGGACAATAAATTCAAGCCAAAAGGAAACATTGAGAAAATGACCAACCACCCAAAGTTTTTTCCAATCAGGATTCTTTAAAGACCTGAATGGACCAGAGCTGCCAATTTTTAGAGATTGGTTATTCAAGTCCTGCGGGTGCCTTGCCGCTTTGTTCCCGCCAACCGAACCCTGACATCAGTCCTCGTAAAAATGCTATCTGGCCTACATGTTGCGTATTGTCACCTATGATACTAACTAGCCTGACGCCTACTGAAGGAGGTGGTAACCACCTATCATCTTTGACGGGTATTTCCATTTGCTTTGGTGTGATAGTTTTTAGGAAAGTTTGTGTTTTTGCGCTTACAGCTTTGTAATAACCAAGCAAAATCTCAGCATTTGGAGCTTTGAAAGAACGAACTTTTTCAATCGAATCTCCAGTCCCGTAGTCTGAGGGATCCGCTGGCATATTGAACTTGGTATGCCAACCATCAGCAATCCACGTTTGTTCTGTCTCAGCTAAATTGGAAACATGATCATCCTGAATTCGAGTTAAATGCCAACAAAGCCAACCTATTGGGTTGCTCTCTGGGTGTATCTGCTCAGATAACTGATCAGGAGAAAGCCCAGTGACAGATTCCTCGACGACGATTTCAAGTCTTTTTAAAGCTTGAGCTACGACTTGGGCAGCTTCCATCTGATACCTCCATATTTAGCTTTGAATCAGTGGTTTGGAAATCCCTGATTAACAAGTCATTCGCGAATAATTGAATCTACTCGTTGATGTTCAATGAATTCCCAGTCCAATTCTGCTCCTAAGCCAGGTCCTTGAGGTACTTGGACATGCCCTCTTTCATCAACTGACTCAAGTTCGTCAAGAAAAATTGGCTCATATATAGGAGGCTTTGTTTTGGGGACCTTAGGGTTTAAGAGGCCAAGTTCGTAGTAATTCGTATTCCTAACTGCAGAAATACAATGTCTATGTGCGAGTCCTCCGACATGAAATTCAACATCTAGACCAAAACCTTCTGCTGCGTGAGCGACTTTCATAGCCCCAGTAATTCCTCCGTCTTCGAATACACCAGTACGAACAAAATCTGTCCCACCATTAACTATAAAATCAACATGCTGTTCTAACCCAAATATATGTTCAGTTTGCAATAAAGGAGTTCGAATCAATTCCCGGAGCTTTTTGTGTCCAAAAATCGACACCCCTCCATCTTTGTAAGGATCTTCTAGCCAGAAAAACTGAGCATCATCACAGGCTTTACCAACTTTTAGCGCATCTGCCCACGTATTCAACTCGCAAGCTGGGTCAATCATCAAATCCATTGAATCTCCGACTCTGCGCCTTGTTTCCTGAATTGTGGCTATTTCCCTTGGCACAAATCCTTTTCCCCATCCGTGTATTTTAAATGCTGGATATCCCATCGATTGACACTGTAAGGCAAATTCTGCGTAGGCTTCAGGACTATCAAGGCCGCCATTTTCATCCCCGTGATATGTACTTGCGTATGCAGGGAGAGTAGCTTTATATCCGCCTAATAATTGATAAATAGGAGCATTGTAAAACTTGCCTGCCAAATCCCAAAGAGCGACATCAACCATTGAAATAGCAGTCCTATCTGAGTGCCTGAGCCCTCTTTTTAAGTCGTTGTAAATCAGCTCTCTTTCTAAGGGATTTTTACCGATCAAATAGTTAGCTACTGAATCAAGGTAATCTCTTGGTCGCATCCCTGGCACAGTTGGATATTCACCTATGAGGCCTTGGTTTGTGTGCACCCTGAAAATAGATGGATGTGTGGTGAATACTGCGTTAGGTTCATATATTGTGTTAAACCCAGCATAATCGGTACCCAGATGTTCGACTTGGTGTTTATAAGTTATCAATTCCAACTTTGTGATTTTAAGTTCGCTCATAGGGACCTTTGCGCAATATTACGTTTTGCTTATTTTTGTTAACAATAATTACATTATAACCGTAGCACCGCTACTCCCAAGACTACAAGCAAGGTAGCAGTAAGCTTTAATCCAAGCGTACCTTTATCAATTGGCTCGTTTAGTAAATTTAAATACCTAGTACTTAGTGCTGCGCTAAGTATTAACACCACAAAAGGCCAAATTGCAAAAGTTGCGCCGACTAGTGCTACTGGGCCGATCGATAATGCGTATACAAGTGTCAGGGCGCTGACATTTGTGAGGAGTCCTTCAGATAGCAATGTAAGAAGCAAAACTTTCGGTTTTTTCATCGCCTTAATTAGCGGTTTTGAATGTTTTGGAGTCCAATGTGTAATTAGGACACCAATACTCATACCCAGACAACGAAATCCCTCGGTAGCATAAATATTCATTTGATTTGTCGCTTCATCAATAAAAATGAAGGCTAATGCAATGGAGAATGCGGATAAGATTAAAATCGAATAAGTTTTCTTATCAATAAGTGAAATTTTCCCTGAGCTAGGTTTGAAACCTATTAAAGCTACTCCTACTATTACTGAGCCTATTGCTATTAATTGAGGTATCGTGACTGATTCGCCCAAAATCCCAACTGCAAGTAGGACTATAAAGGCTGGTGAAATTGAGGTGATGTTTACTGCACGTGATACCTCCTCGGTTTTTAACCCATGGAAGTAAAGGCTAATCCCTAATCCAAAAAATACCCCTCCACTTATCGCCCATATAATTCCAGACCCTCCTTGGAATCCTACTGTGAAAGCTACCGGGACCAAGTATGACACAGCTCTTACGATAGAAATCAACCCAAAAGCGATATTCAGTATTCTAGGACTGGGAAATAGATGACTCGCAAGTGGCTTTTCAATTAAAGAAGCAATTGCAAGGCCAAATACAGCAAAAAGCGAAACATAAAACCAGTCCAACTTTACCCTCCGATTTTAAAAAGACTTCAATAATACCAGTATAAAAATTTTCACCTCATGGTACCTTCCAGGATTACTCAATATATATTAACGGCTGACGTCTAACTTAATTGACAGCAGTTTAGGTACGGCTTACTTTTTTTTAAGTGTCCTATGTAGTAATAAGGGATTGGAGAGATTATGTTAAGTTCAAAGTCTACGGGCTGGATGCTCATAATGGGCATTATTGCATTCGTTGTTATGTTCATTTCTCAAACTATGCAAGGCGATACAGACGGCACAGCTGGTGCTGTAGCTTGGGCAGCGTCCAGTAACGATTGGCAAATTGTCATGCCTATTCGAATGGTTACCATTATGTTAATGCTTATATTTACTGTTGGCTTTGTTTCCTTAGCTCGCAGTATTAGCGAATCGAATAGCGTAATAAGCATAGGTGCGCACTTCGCTTTGGCAGCTTTGATTCTTATGTGGGTAGGATTCATCTCTCAGTTGGCGGGTTTTGATACTGCTTCAGATAGTACGGAACCAGCAAGCGCAGCTCACGCACTAGTGAAATTCAGCAATATGAGCTTTTGGTTCGGAGGAGCGGCTTACGGTGTGAGCTTTCTCCTTGTTGGCATCAAAGCCTACTTGAACAAAGTAGGCACTCCTGCTTTCAATGGTTTACTTGCTTTGCTAGGACTTATCGCAAGTGCGGGCAGCTTTGTTAGTTGGTTTTTATGGATGATTGGTTTTGGCTTGGGTTTAGTTGTTCTGGCCATAATCGGTTTACAAAAAATAATGCGTGAATGAACTTCTAAAGAATAATGCGTCGTTTACTTGTTGGTTACTTGTTGATTGTACAAGTGACATTTGGTAGACCATCGGATAGCACAGAAATTTCATCTCCTGCCTCGACTTCCCACAGAGGCAGGGGAGAGCCTGTAAGAATAAGCTGATTTTTTTTCAAGTTCAGTCCGCGACTCTCTAGATGCTCAGATAACGCTGCAACAATACTTAGGGCACCCTCTTGAATGTGCTCAGCAATGCTTTCTCCCAGACAAATCGAATTACGGTATACGCTTAACCTTGGTTTATTTTTGGAACGTTTTAGTCCAATTTCATCACCAGCAATAACTACCCCCGCGTGAATAGTATTTTTTGATATTAACTCAGCAGCTATATTTGATTTGTTCCCTTTAAATTTATAATTATGTAATTCAATAACAAGATTGGGCTCAGTGAGTACTTCTCTGTTGTTCCGGAGCCATGTAGAAGAAGGCGCATCATCTCGAAGGCGGACAGCAAATTCACCCTCAATTGCTAAACAATCAAAACTTCCCAAATCTAGCCCCACGCCAGATCTATGGATTTCTGTATCCCAAACATGACCGAATACAGGATGTTCCACTCCAAGTTGGGTTTGCATCGTTTTGCTGATGCATCCAATTTTGTACCCGGCTATGCGTTCTCCTCTTAACTGGCGTATATTGGCAATTTCAAATTGCACATCATATGCCTCGGTAAGGCTAAGTTTGAAATTAGGATCATTCCAAATAGATTCTGATCTGTTATTGTCGTATTCATCTAATAAACACACTGCGATTTCATGGATCTTCATGAGTAATACCAGAATCTAAAGAATTTCCAGATGAAATAAATGGCTTCCAGTAACACGCGCATTTATTTGCCCGAGTGCGTCTTCGACTAACGGTTCACTCGCTTCTTTTTCAAGCAGGGATTTGATGATTAATCGTTTTTGATCTATATCGGTGATTTCGGTCGCATGAGCTGGAAGATCAAGGTTGGTGTTCTCTTTTAAATGATTGGTAAAGTTTGGATTTACCAATAGACTTGCTGCCCAATCTCGAGGACCAGCTGTGTGAGAAAGATAAGGTTGGTCGTCTAATTGGCGCAGCAAAACATCTTTTCTATACGCTTTTCCACCCTTGAGACCAATCGTGGTTATGTCCACCAACCTATCTTTTGAATAGTATTTTGTGTGTTTTATCCAAACTTTTACCCTCATCTAGGTGACTATTTTAGGATCCCCTATCATACCGGCTGCTACAGTGGAATTAGTTGATTCGTCTATTAAAATGAAACTCCCAGTAGCTCTGTTTAAAGCATAATCGTCACAAACCAACGGATCACTTACTTTAAGACTTACATGCCCTACCTCGTTAAGCTTCAAGGAAATGGCATCCTTCTCTTTATCTAAAGAAGCTATGTTAAAACGAGCATTTACGCTGGTGACAATGGTTTTAGATAATCTGGGACCGTGTTTAATGCGATAAATGTCACCTTGGTTCATAGAACTTCGATCGTCCATCCAACAAATGACTGCATCAACATTATGCTTCATCTGCGGTAATTCATCGGCACCACAAATAGTTTCACCACGTGCGATATCGAAATCATCGGCAATTCGAACTGTTACGGAATCAGGGGATGATGCTTTTTCGACTGGCCCCCACGGGGCATCTATGTTGGTAATTACACTTTCCTGCCCTGAAGGTAAAATCTGAACACGTTGACCCACACTTAATGTCCCAGAGGCAATGCTTCCTGCATAAGCACGATAGTCATGGTATTTGTTGAGCATTGGGCGAATTACGATTTGAATAGGCATTCGCAGAGGTAAATTGCCTAGATCTTGGCGGACGGATATATGCTCAAGTACGTGAAGCAGTGGATCACCGGAGTACCAAGGCATATTGATTGATGGATCTACAACATTGTCTCCGTTGAGCGCAGACATGGGAATAAAAACAATATTTGACGCGATATCTTTGGTTAAAAATTCATCAAAGTCAGCCCTGATTTGGTTAAAGATTTCTTCGTTGTAACCAACTAGATCCATTTTATTTACGCATACAATTATGTGGGTGATACCCAACAAAGATGCGATGACATAGTGGCGGCGTGATTGCTCGACCAAGCCGTTACGAGCATCAATCATAATCAATGCAACCTCTGCGGTTGATGCTCCAGTTACCATGTTTCGCGTGTACTGTACATGACCAGGTGTGTCAGCAAGTATGAATTTCCGTGTATTGGTAGAGAAGTAGCGATAAGCAACATCAATGGTTATACCCTGCTCTCGTTCAGCTCTGAGGCCATCAGTGATCAAAGCAAGATTGACGTAATCCCCACGCTGTCTTTGACTAACATCTTCAACAGCAGCTAGGGTGTCATCATTAAGTGAATTTGAGTCGAGCAAAAGACGTCCTATAAGGGTACTTTTGCCATCATCTACAGAGCCTGCAGTAGCAATCCGAATAAGATCCATATTAAAAATAGCCCTCGCGTTTTCGGTCTTCCATAGCCGCATCTGTAGTGCGATCGTCAGCACGCGTAGCGCCTCGCTCGGAGATTCGGGAAGCGAGGGTTTCAGCTATAACCTGCTCTGGGTTGGATGCGGTAGATTGTGTTGCAGCTGTTGACGTCATATCTCCGACTGTCCGGTAACGCACAGTTGTATTGAAGACCTTCTCGCCTTCACGGAGAGGCATAAGAGATGAGTGAGCCATAAACATGCCATCACGTTCAAAAACCTCACGTTCGTGGGCATAATAAATTGTTGGTAGTTCTATTTCCTCGTTAGCTATGTAGTGCCAGATGTCAATTTCAGTCCAGTTGGAGATTGGGAAAACACGCATATGCTGACCAGGGTTAATATGCCCATTGTAGAGATTCCACACTTCTGGCCGCTGGTTTCGTGGATCCCACTGACCAAATTCATCTCGTAAGGAAAATACTCGTTCCTTAGCGCGCGATCTTTCTTCATCGCGCCGGGCACCGCCAAAAACAGCAGTAAATTTACCTCGCTGAATAGTTTCCAGTAATACAGGGGTCTGAAGCCGATTGCGTGAAAGGTCGGAACCGCTAGGTTCAGAGATGCGCCCACTGACTATGGCATCATCTACAGAACCAACCATCAGTTCTAGCCCAAAATTCGCAATGGTCCTGTCACGAAAATCAAGCACCTCAGAAAAATTGTGCCCCGTATCAATATGCACAACTGGGAATGGTAGCTGTGCAGGAGAGACTGCTTTCTGTGCGAGGCGCAAAAGAACTGCTGAATCTTTGCCCCCAGAAAATAGCAAAGCAGGACGATCAAATTCAGCGATAACCTCACGAATTATGTGGAGCGACTCAGACTCGAGATCACGTAGATGTTTAGATCTTGGCCGTACTTGGGAATTTGCTGTAGGGTTAATCACTGACGCCTCTCAATTGTAGAAATCACATGCAACCCACATTCTTTGGCATCTGGGTCACCTTCCCACCACCAACGTCCAGCTCTTGGGTTTTCACCAGGTTTTATTGCACGAGTACAAGGTGCGCAACCTATGGAAGGGTAGTTGTAATCATGCAATTCGTTGTAGGGTACTGAATTATCGTCTACGTATTTGCGGACTTGTTCAAAGCTCCAGTTGGCTAGTGGGTTAATTTTGTAATTACTATGAGCCTTATCCCACTCGATGATTGCAATGTTGCCACGATCCATACCTTGGTCGCGACGTAGACCCGTTATCCAAGCATCAACAGACTCAAGCGCTTTGTTAAGAGGCTCAACTTTTCGTACATTGCAACAACGGATACGATTCTCACGACCCCGGTAAAAAAGATTGAAACCATGATCGGTGACCATTTCTAAAACAGCATCTTTATTGGGCTGATGGATCTCGACGTTTACGTTGTATCGAATCTTTGTTTGATCTATAACGGTATAGGTTTCGGTAGGTAACCGCCATGTATCAAGTGTGGCGAGGCGTGCCCCAGAATTAATCTGCCAATACATATCAAATAAGGCGACGTCTTCAAGCCCGAAACTAGAGATTTGCACGGCCTTTTGACCAAACTGCTCCGTTACCCATAAAAGAATCTCTGAAGGAGTCGAATATTCAAACGCATCATTCAAAT
>MDTE01198653.1_pt1 | contig 31178 bp, 25 predicted proteins | sample 811231 | NCBI WGS metagenome assembly MDTE01 (sample SAMN05326651, study PRJNA326480) | marine metagenome | isolation source: seawater | place: Indian Ocean: Red Sea | collected 2010 | reverse complement strand
TTTACTAGCATAGTTGTCTGGTTGATTTTAAAATGGAATACAAATTCAGGCCATCCTGGTAATGTTAGGTACATACTTTTCATCTCATATATGTTTGGTCTTGCCATAGGAATTCATCTATTAAATCTTTTAGCCTTACCTTTCATTGCATTAATAATATATTATAATAAATACAAACCAAAAGTCTCTACATTTTTAGGAACCATTGGAATAACAATCATTATTTTCATGGTAATATATCTTGGAATTATCAAAGGCTTACCAAATATGGCAAACGCTTATGGGTTAAAATTCATGATAGCCATAATCTTTTTAACCTTTTCATCCATGGTATGTGCCATATGGAAAAAACATGCTTTTTTTTCCACGATTCTTACATGTCTTGTATTAATTTTAGTAGGTTTTTCTACATATTCATTAATTTTCATAAGGGCTACACAACATCCCAACATTAATGAAAATAATCCAGACACCATAGAAGGTGCATTGGCATATATGAATAGAGATCAATATGGTGATTGGGAAATATTAAACCCCGCATTTACACTGGCAAGAGGTGAATGTGCTTATTCTAGTCGTTGGACTTTAAACAAACAAAATCCAACAAATAATGAACAATTGGGTTTTCTTTGGAATTATCAAATAAAAGAAATGTATCTGCGTTATTTTGCATGGCAATTTGCTGGCAAAGAGAGCCATGAAGAAAGAAGCTGGACGCTTGAAACATTAAACGGAGAGTTCATAAAAAAAATAAGAGGGATAGATTGGCTTAGATATGGTCTACCATTTCCACTAATTTTTGGTCTCTTGGGTATGATATTTCATTTTAATAGAGATAATAAACGAGCTTTAGCCGTTTTAGCTCTTTTTTTATCAACAGGAATAATGATTATTTTATACTTGAATCAATATGATCCACAGCCACGTGAAAGAGATTATTCTTATGTTGGTAGTTTTTTTGTTTTTTCCATTTGGATTGGAATTGGGGTTGCTGCAGTTCAAGAAAAAATTAAAGAATGGCTTGAAGGTACTGAAATTGCTGGATTTGTTTCTTTAGGCTTAACCGGAATAATTTTTATGATCATGCCCATGCAAATGTTAGCAACAGATTTCAATGAGCATGATAGAACGGGAAATTATGTGGCATGGGATTATGCATATAATATGCTTAATTCTTGTGAACCAAATGGCATCATTTTTACAAATGGTGATAATGATACATTCCCTCTATGGTATATTCAAGAAGTAGAAGGCGTTCGAAAAGATGTACGCGTAGTAAACTTAAGCCTTTTAAATACACCTTGGTACATTGAACAATTAAAAAATCAAATACCAACCATTCCCATCAATTTAAAAGATGAAAATATTGAAAAATTAGATCCAATATTTGGAACCGCATATGCACTTAATAAATGGACAAATATTTGGCCTGAACTTAAAAATCGATATAATGAATATACAAAGTCTCAATATGGGATCAATTATTCCATTTCAAATTTTGGTATTTTAAGTAATTGGGGGGCTACTCCTGCAATTATTGAGAATGGTGATAATAAAATAATATGGGAGATTAGCCCTAAGCTTAGTAATTATTTAAGGGTCCAAGATATTATGATATTGCAAATTATTCAAGACGCAATTGAAACAAGACCTATATATTTTGCAGTTACTGTGGCTCCTAATAATAGGATGGGAATGGATGATTATCTTCAAATGGAAGGTTTAGTTTATAAAGTAACCCATGAAAAATCAGCAGAAAGTTCTTCAATGCCGCGTTTAAACTATGATCGGATGCTACAAAATATAACTGAAACAAATGACTATGACTTTATTATTGACAAACCAGAAAAATATTTAAATCAAATAAATAATGGAAATGGTATTTATAGATATAAAAATTTAGATAATCCTAATGTCTACTTTAATGAAAACATTCAAAGATTAATTCAAAATTATCGTTCAGGTTTTTTACAATTAGGCTTAGATGATTTATATTCTTCTGATGAAAATCGTAATGAAAAAACAGTTAAACTACTTACTATGATGGATGAATATTTTCCTACCCATGTCATTCCAACTACTGATCCTGAATTAGATATACAAATTGGTAGAATATATAAAGAAGCAGGAAAACCAGAAGAGCTAAAAAAACGATTAGCAAATATTCAAAACAGAAAAGATTTATCAATAGAAAGTAAAATTTATATAGGACAAATCTATATGAACGAATTTAATGATGATGAAATGAATATTAATTATCATTTAAAATTATATCATGAATATCCTTTCATACCTGATATTTTATATACATTAGTTCAATCATATACAAAGGCTGGAAAAAATAAAGAGGCTAAAGATATTTTAAAATTATGGATTAGTTCTCATCCAAACGACTCACAAGCCATGGATTGGTTATCCATATTAGGCACAATTGAATAAATGATTAGAGGCAAAAAATCGCCTCTAATTTCTATCATGATTCCTCATCATGGTGGAAAAAAAATTTTACAAGAATGTCTTGATTCCCTAAAATCTTCAGACTATTCTAATTTAGAGATTCTTGTATTAAATAATAATTCTCCAGATGATTCAATAAAAAAAATTCAACCAAAATTTCCAGATATAAAATTTATCCATTCAGATAAAAACCATGGTTTTGCTGGTGGTTGCAATATTTTAGCAAAGCATTCCCTAGGCGAATATCTTCTTATTTTAAATAATGATACCATTCATAAAAAAAATTGGATTAATAATCTCCTTAAAAGAATTGAAAAAGATGATAAAATTGCTTCTGTTCAACCAAAAATAAATAATTTTTATAATAAAAATTATTTTGACCACGCAGGAGCAAGTGGTGGATTTATGGATCAATATTGTTTTCCATTTGCAAGAGGTAGAATATTTAATACCATTGAAAAAGACATGGGGCAATATGATAAACCTTGTCAAGTTTTTTGGGCTTCTGGAACAGCTTTTTTAACACGAAAAATTATTTTCGATAAAATGGGTGGATTTGATGAAAATCTTTTTGCTCATATGGAAGAAATAGATTACCATTGGAGATGTCAACTTGAAGGTTATAAAGTTTGGGTAGAACCTTCATCAGTCATTTATCATCATGGGGGCCATACATTATCCTTAATGTCTCCTAAAAAAACATATTTAAATTATAGAAATAGTTTAATTTTGCTATTGACAAATCACCCATTAAGCACATCGATTAAATTATTTTTTCCTAGAATGTTAATGGAATCAATTTCACTTGTTAGGGAAATAATTTTTCTTAGATGGAATCATGGATTAAGCATCATTAAATCTTGGATTTATATTTTATTTCACATCAAGCTATTAATTAATAGACGAATTAAAATAAAAAATAAAAAAACACTCACTATGATTTCAAAAAAAAGTATTGTTTGTCAATATTTCATAAAAGGCAATAAAACTTTTTCAACACTATAAAATTCTTTAATTTTGATTATATATTACATAAGAGATTTATTTACAAAAAAATTATCATAAATGAATAAAACAACTTCTTTTATTTTTCAAAACCTTTGGTGGCTTATTCCATTAGGTCTAATAATTTTTCTTTGGGAACATGCTTCCCCAATAATCCTTATGCTAATATTTGCATACATAGGTAGAATAATTTTAAACCCCATAGTAAAATTAATTGAAAGCTGGTCAAATAATAGAAAGCTATCCGTATTTACTGTAATCATATTATTAATACTTCTGTTAATAATTTTATCTACATCTCTATTTCCATTAATAAAAAATCAAATTTTTGCTTTTCAAAGTTCTTTAACAATGGATTCGTTAAGCAAACTTCAAAATAAAATTACTCTTATTTTAGAAGGTATTTTACCAACATTTTTATTTGATATGTATAATGATGCCATGATGAATATGGATGAACAAGTTTCTAAAGTTTGGGAAACTGGTTTATCATATTTGCAAACTTCAATCCTTGGTGCTGGTTCATTGGCTTTTGCTCTTGGTTCTGCTGTTTTATCACTTTTAATGATATTAGTCTTTATTATATTTTTTCTTTTAGATGGAGAAAATTTTTCTAAAATTTTTATAAATGCAATACCAGGAAAAAATCACAAATTAGCAAAACGCATGCTTGATAAAACTTCTAGCCAAATCCATAATTATATTCGTGGACAACTTTTAGCCGGAACTTCCGTTGGAATAACTTCTATAATAGGCTTATATATTCTTCAATGGATTACTGGAATATCAATACCATATACAATTGTAATTGGAATTTTTGCAGGATTTTTTAATTTGATACCATTTGTTGGTCCTGTAATGGGAATGCTTCCAGCCATAATTATTTACCTTATTACAGATCAAATTATGCCAATACATATACTATATGTATTTTTTATTATGATAGTTTTTGCAATTGTGCAATTAATCGATAATCTTGTAATGTCGCCATACATAATGGGAAGTAGTGTAGGTCTTCATCCAATGATAGTTATAATACTAGTTCTACTTGGAGCTTCTATTGGTGGCATTATTGGAATGCTGCTTGCAGTACCTATAGCAGCAATTTTAAAAGTGATAATTGAAGAATTATCTACTACCCTTAATCAAACATAAAAAATTTAATCCCATAAATTGAAATCTATTTTTACAATAGTAGCTAAAGATGAAAATTCTTCTGCAAGATCAGGCATTATACACACAGATCATGGAGATGTGTCAACGCCATGTTTTTTCCCTGTCGGAACACATGGGGCTGTAAAAACACAATCTTCTAATGAAATAAATAAACTGCCTAGTTCTGTTTTATTAAGTAATACATATCATCTTTATTTGCGACCTGGAATGGAAATAATGAAGGAAGCCAAAGGTTTACATTCTTTTATGAATTGGCAAGGTGCCATTTTAACTGATTCTGGAGGCTTTCAAATTTTTAGTCTTGAAGGGTTTAGGAAAATAACAAATGAAGGGGTAACCTTTCGATCTCATTTAGATGGATCCGAACATCATTTTACACCTGAAAATATTATTGATATTCAAAGGATAATTGGATCAGATTTTATGATGATGCTAGATGTGTGTCCTCCTGGAAACACAGATAAACAAACATGGGTTGACGCATTAAATACTACAACTCTATGGGCAAAACGTGGCATGAAACGATTTTATGAAACACACCCTAAATATGGACATGCACAAATATTGATCCCCATAGTCCAAGGGGGGACAGATAAAAGTTTAAGAACTCAATCAGCAATGGAATTATGTGAGCTAGATGCCCAAGCTTATGCAATTGGAGGATTAGCAGTGGGAGAACCAAAACCTAAAATGATGCAAACCATTGAATGGATGAATGAACTCTTGCCAATACAAAAACCTCGATATTTGATGGGCGTTGGTACTCCAATAGACTTAATCAAATCAGTTTCTAGGGGTGTTGATATGTTTGACTGTGTAATGCCTACTAGAAATGCTCGTAATGGGCAATTATTTACTTTTAATGGAAAACTTAATATTAGAAATGCTAAATATAAAAAAGACTTCTCTCCAATAGAAGAGCATAACAATTTTCCAATGTCACAAAAATATACAAAAGCATACTTACATCACTTATTTAAAACAGAAGAAATTTTAGGTTATAGAATTGCAACACAACACAATTTAAAATTTTATATTTTTCTCATGGAAAAAATGAAACAAACTATAAATAAAGGCAATTTTACAATTTGGTCAAAAAAATTTATTGATCAATATGAAAAAAATATGATTTAGTAATTAGAATACTTGTCTGTATATTCTACTAACTTTGACGCAATGCCATCTTCAGTCATGGAATGTCCTGCATCTTGAATAAAATAAAAATCAGCATTAGGTAATTTTTTATGTAGTTCCCATGCAGAAACAGGTGGACAAACTACATCATATCTCCCTTGTACTATCACTGTTGGAATATGGGACACCTTGCTTGCATTATCTAAAATCCAAGAATCTGATTCAAAAAAACCTTTATTTATAAAATAATGACATTCAATGCGAGCAAATGCTTCTGCAACTTTAATATCATTAAATTGATGTAATGAATTATTAGGAAAAAGTTTACTTGTACTTGCTTCCCATATTGACCAAGTTTTCGCAGCCTTTAATCTGACTTCATCATTAGAAGATGTCAATTTTTTATAATATGAAGAAACAAAATCATGGCGTTCATTGTCAGGTATAGGCTCAATGTATTTTTCCCAAGCATCAGGATATATATAAGATGCCCCTTCTTGATAAAACCATTTAATTTCTTTTTTTCTAATCATAAAAATTCCACGTAAAATAAGCGCTCTACATTTACTTGAATGCTTAATTGCATAACTCATAGCTAAAGTAGAACCCCAGCTACCACCAAAAACAACCCATTTATCTATATCCAAATGTTTTCTGATTTTCTCAATATCTTCTACCAAATCCCAAGTTGTATTTTCTCTTAATTCTGCATGCGGAGTGCTTTTACCACATCCTCTTTGATCAAAAATAATAATGCGCCATTTTTTAGGGTTAAAATATTGCCTATATATAGGCTCAATGCCACCTCCAGGCCCTCCATGTAAAAATATTACAGGATTACCATTTTTATTTCCAGATTCTTCTATGTGAATATTATGTAAAGTTGATACTTGCAACTTAAATTCATTATATGGATTAATTGGTGGATATAGATTTTTCATTACCTAATATATATTTTTAATTTTTCATAAAGTTGATGTGTTGCCTCAACATCCTTCATTACATATTCTTCTACTCCAGCAATATTTCCTTCAGAATATGCCTTGGCAACAGAATCACCCTTGACATCTCCTTCTTTTGGAGAAAGTATGCCAAAAGAACGACACGCAATATCCATGCTAACAGAATTATATGAATTCCAATTACAAAGAAACATCATTAAATCAATATGACTTTTATATGAAAATCTTCTCAAGTCTTTAAAATTCCAATTAGTTATCTCAATGCCATGATGAGCCGCCCTTACAATTAAAAAAGGAATATCAAACCCCATTCCATTATAATGTATAAATTTAATATTTGATGAAATTTTATTTATTATTTTAAAAAACTCTATAAGGGTCAACTTCTCATTATCTTCACAAATAACTTTATCCTTTTGCTTTCCATCATCAGATAAAAAACGCATTCCTATACATAAAACCTTTCCAAAAAATGGTGATGTTGATCTAATTAATGATTCTGCATTTTCATATTCATCCCCAGTTCGTTCAACTCGAGCTTTTGTTTTTTTTATTATTTCTGATTCTACAGCATCATCAATGCTTGCTCTGGGAACAGTTTCAATGTCTAATATTAAAAATGCCATTTATTTAATATGAAAATTATTCATTTGTAAAAACAATTTCAGATTCTAATAATCCCCAATCAGTATATGTCTTTACTTTCATTTGTCCGTTCTTTGACCAATAAAATAAATCTTTCTCACCTTTTCTACCGGCAGAAAATGATATGGGTTTATCAAAATCATCTGGCAAAGATAAATTTAATGCAGTTCCAGTCCATCTTGAAACAACACGTGATTGGCAACCATTTATTATTAAAATTGATAATAATAAAATAGAAAAAATTAATTTTTTCATTAATATATTCCTTTATAATAATTATTTATTTTTTGTTGTATCTATAGGGCTATCAATAGAATCGTCTTTACACTGATAGCAAGGATTTCTAAAAACAGATAAATAATGTGTATAATAACTCATAAAGCCCATTTCATCTACAATTTTAATTTTGATTGAATGCTTCCCAATATCTTCTTCTAATGGAGTCCATTGAAAATATCTACCATATTCTGATAAGGTATAATTTTTAATTGATGTTGAATCAATTGAGATTTCATTATCCTCCCTTAATTTTTTTTCATACATATCTCGACCACTTATAAAACCTGCATATTCTAATCCCACAAAAGCTTCTGTAAATAAATCACCTGTAAAAGTAGGTAAATCATATACTAAAACTTTAAATTTTTGATTAGCGCCTAAATTTTCATATCCATCTGATACTTTTATGTTAAATTCATATTCTCCAATATCAAGTTTAGATGGAACCCAAGTTAATAATCCTGACTTCTCATTTAATATCATTCCTGGCTTTTTATCATCCATACTATAAATTAATGAATCATCTTTATTTATATCATTCGCATGAAAAATAAATTGCAAGGAATCACCAGACATAACTGAAATACTATCCAAAGAAGTAAAAACTGGTAATGAATTAACTTTTAATTGAAAATTTTGAATTGCTTCATCCATGCCATCACTAACTTTAATTACTATATCATGTGTGGCTGACACATGAGGTTCTGCTTTCCAATAAATTTTATTCTTTTCAATTTTCATTTCATTGGGTCCTAATAATAATTCATATTCAATATTATTTGACATGGAAGGATTTTTTAAACTCATAACATTATCATCTTTTACTTCAATAATGTATTCATATAAACTATCAGCCGTGACTATTTTTTTTGGCTCACTAATTATTAAAGGAATATCATTTACATAAATTGAGCCAGTCCAGCGTACTGAATCAATACCATCACTTAATTGTATGTCATAAGAATGATAATCGAGAATGTCACCTTTCCATTTTAATATGCCTTGATCATTTATTATCATTCCATCTGGACCAGATACTAATTTCCAATTCAATGTAGGATCCATATTCATGTCAAAACTTTCAAGTGAAAAAGATAATGAATCATTTAAGTTTAAATAAAATTGCTCTGATGGTCTAGAAGAAATTACAGGGATTGCGTTTATATTGATTTTTAATGATAATATGGAAGATGCAATTCCATCTGACACTTGTAAATCGATTAAATGAGTATCAATTTGAGTCTGCAATGGAATCCAATGGATAACGCCTTCATCACTAACCCACATATTTTCTGGCGATCTAATTAAATCATATTCATATTTTTTTGATTTTTCAAATTGCTCTACATTTATTGGAATTATAATTGATTGATTAACTGTATATTCATATTCTATATTATTATTTGTCAAATCAATTTCAGGATGAACATATGTTATTAAACTTAATGTGTCTGAACTATAGTTATCACTTACTAACAATGTAAATATTACACTATCTTTTTGAGTGTTTGGGGTCCAAGAAAATAATCCTTTAAGATTATTATCATTTTTTATACTATCAACATTTAATAAAATTGTTTGTTTGAGGGAATCCATATTTTCATTTAAATCTTTTAATATAAATTTTGCATCATTATCATTTATTAAAAAATCTAAATTAAAAATAACATTATCATTAGAATCATAAATTGAAATGGGTTCTTCATGATAATTTTTATTAACAATTGTGATTTGTTGTTGTGCAGAATTAAATCTAACAGGATCATTTACATAAATTAAATATGAAAATTCTCCATCAATAATATTTTCTTGCTGACTAACAGATTGCATATCATCCTGAACAGCTATTTCTAAATCCCCCTTTTGTCTTAATTCTAAAGAATATAATAATTCATGATAGCCTAAATCTTTTTCTGTGGGTGTCCATTTTAAATTTATATCATTTAAATCAAATTCCATTCCAAAGGGTAACTTTTTTCCAATAAAATAAAGAAATGACTTAGAAGTATCTGTTAAAATAGGATGAATAAAATCATCTCCTAATTGAATAATAAAATCTGGAGGTCTATCATATGTTTTATTTTCTTTAATAAAATCTTTTTCATTATTTATAAAAGATGATTTATTATTTAATGGATGAATGGCAAGTTGAGATTTTTCATTTTCACTTATCAGCAATATTTCATTTTCATTGATTAATGAATTTATTATTAATGAATCTATATTAATAAGCTCTGGAATAATTATATCAGATGTAACAATAGACATTGTTAAAGGGTCAATTATGAATTGATTTATTGTTCCATGTTTGTTTACTGAATTAATTGATATTAATCCATTTTCCATTTTAAATGATATTGAATTTATACTGCTATCTAATAATGAAATTGATTGATTTCCCCATAAATCACTCATCAAATTGCCATTATCATCCAACATTATTAATTCATCAATACCATCTTCATTAATATCTAATCCCTGTTCTTTTATAAAGTTAAAATGTGGATAATTATTTAAATTTAATTTTTTTTCCTCTCCATTAGAATATATAAAATAACCTTCTGGAATTATTCCATTGCTCAAAATAAATATATCTTCTATTCCATCATCATTAAAATTGCCTACCACAATTGATATGGGGCCTGAAGATTTGTTTAAATATTTTTCACCAAAAACTCCAATTTCATTAATTGTCGAATTTATGAATTCACACATTATTACCTGTTTGTTTGGACTTCCTTGAATTAAAAGAAATGGTTGAATGTTATTTTCCATTATCGGTAATAATTGAATCCCTTGAGGATTGATAATTTTATTTTTTGAATTACTTAATCCAATAATAGTAGGATTGTTAAAATTTGATTTCAAACTATCTAAATAAAAAATATAAAATATTTCTGATTTATTTTCTTGATATGCCAATGAAATTAATTCAGTTTTTCCATCATTATCAAAATCTCCTAAAATCATATCAGAAAAATATCCAACATTGGTTTCTGGCATTTTATACGTCCACAATTGCCTTATGCTATCTATTTCAACTTCAAACCAATATAATGTTCTAGGTGTAACTGAATTATCTGTTGCTAAAAAATCAATTTTTCCATTATTATTAATATCTTGAGAATTAATAATGGGGATAATGGAATGTTCCAGTTGAATGGAATTTGCTAGTATTAATTGAAAAGCAAGCAATATGTTAATTAATCTTGCTCTATGTATCATTATGTTTTCATTCAAAGAATATTATCAATAAATTTAGTGGGATTAATTGCTTTATACAAGTCTAAGAAAACAATAAAAATGAAATTTATGAAATTAATTTTAATCACAATAATTTGCTTTAAGTGCCTTTTTTCACAAATGGAAATTACAATTTATAATGAAAATAAGGCATTTATAAATGAAACAAGAGAAATAATATTAAATACAATGGGAGAGCAATATATATTTATAGAAAATCTTCCTTCTAATATTTATCCATCATCCATTTCTCTATTTTCTAAAAATATTAAATTTTTTTCCACAGAATTTATTAACAATCCTATTTCAACAAAATCAATGCTTGATGCATCCATTGGAAATGAAATAGAATTAGTAAAATATGACGATGACGGAAAAATTTCATTTACAACTTTCGGAAAACTGATTGCAAATCAAAATAAACCTATTTTTGAAATTGATGAAAAAATAGTGATCGACCCTCCTTATGCATATAGATTTGATAATATTCCAGATAACATAAAAAACTCTCCTTACATACACTGTCAAATAGAATCTTATGATATTAGTACAAAGTTCAATTTATTATACTTAATAGAAGGTTTAAGATGGAATGCAGAATATAATTTATTTTTAAATGATACTAAATTAGCACTCTTAAAAGGCGCATATTCCATAACAAATAATTCCACCACATCATTTTATGATGCAAATATTTCTTTAGTTTCTGGAAATATAAATTTTGAAAATCATAAACCATTTACCAAAGATGCAAAAAATCAAATGAAATTAGCTAGCCAAACTAGAAATCTATATAATGCTGAATCTAATATGCCAAATTATTTTCAAACTGAAGATTATCATGTATTTAAAATACCAACAAAAATAACCATAGCGCCTAAATCACAAAAACAATATGAATTTTTATTAAAAAAAGAAATTCCTTATAAAAAAACATATCATATTTCTCATTCAATACGTAGATATAGAAAAAATTTATCAAAAAATGAAACAATTCCAATAAACACTAGCATTGAGCTGAAGGCTGAAGACATAGGCCCTTTTCAACTGCCAGCAGGTTCATTTAAAATATATGAAAAAATAAATGACGCATTAACTTACATTGGTGGCGAACAATCTACCATTAAACAAAATGATGATATAGTAAAAATAAACACAGGTAATACTAGAGATGCTACATGTGAATTTTTCATTAAAAGCCATGAAATAAATCGCACTCATGAAGAAACTGAAATTAAAGCTATCTTTACCAATAACAAAAATAATGATATCATGCTTACAATGACAGAAAACTTTTATGATGGAGGTTGGGAAATTTTTCAAACAAATATTGAATATGAAAGAATCGATGCATATACTGCAAAGTTTAATCTTATCATCCCATCAAATTCAAAAAAAGAAATTAGCTTCAAAGCCCGCATAGAAAAAAATTGATTTCAAAATATAAATTTAGACCATTTAATTATAAACATATTATTTGGGATTGGAATGGCACACTAATTGATGATGCATGGCTTTTTGTTGATGTCATGAATAAATTATTAAAAAAATATGACCTGAATAAAATAACCATTAATAAATATAAAAATATTTTTCAATTTCCAATTAAAAACTATTATAAACAATTAGGATTCAACATAAAAAAAAACTATTTTGAAAAATTAGGATTAGAATTCATTAAAGAATATGAGAAAAGACTTTATGACGCAAGACTTTATCCCTTGACAGAAAATGTTTTATCAAAATTATCTACATCCGAAACAAAACATCACATATTATCTGCTTCACATCAAGAATTATTAAATAATCAAATAAAACATTATAAAATAGAAAAATATTTTTCTCATATTGTTGGATTAAGTAATTATTTTGCAAATAGTAAAATTGAAGAAGGAATAAAATTAGTAAAAAAAATGAATACAAATAATAATGACATTCTATTTATTGGAGATACTATTCATGATTGTGAAGTTGCAAATGAATTAAATATAGATTGTCTATTAATAAGCCATGGTCATAATTCACATTCTCGTTTATTAAAAACAAATAATATGGTTATAATAAATATGGAAAATATTATTAATGAATTATTATGAAACATATTAATCAACTGATCATTTAATGAAAATGAAAAAACATGGTGTATCTATAGTTATTATCTTGATTATCAATTTGCTTATTGGGCAAGAAACATTAATTGATGAATTAACACAAAATGCTTATAAACATTACCAAAAAAAAGATTATGCAAATGCAATTATTCTTTTTGAAAATTTATTAGCTGAACAAGAAATAATTTTTGACCATAATGATATGCACATTGCAGAAACATTAACTCGCTTAGGTGAGCTATATTCTCTTTCCAATATGCCAGAAATTTCAACTTATTATTTTGAAGAAGCAATAATCATATTAGAAAAATCATTTGAAAACAATAAAGAGCATTTAGAGTCTCCTTTAATTAGTTTATTAGAAATTTATTCTTTTAATAAAAATGATATAATGAAAAATAATATTCAAAATCAACTAAATGCCATGACCACTTTTTTTCAAGAAATTAATAATAAATCACCACAGGAAAATGATGTTTTATTTTTTAACAAAGAGGACCATGCTGTTGACTTAATGGACCTAGGTTTTTCTTACGTAAATAATGGTTTATTTTCTGAAGCAGCATTACATTTTTCTGAAGCTTTGAATTATAATAGTGAAAATTTAGATTTAAAATTTTTTACTGATTTTTTCCCAAATGATTCCAGTTTATATAGTAATATGCTTAATGCTTTTTCTTTTCAATCTAATCAAGATTCAAGCTATTCTAAGTATTTTTTTAAAGCTTTTTTTCTTAAATCTGGTCCTGATGCATATGAGAATATTAATATATATACAAACAATCAACCTTTAGATATACGAGGAAGGCTTTTTTATGCAAATCTATTTTTTAATGATAAAAAATGGGTTGATGCCTTACTACATTACGAACAAGCTCAAACTATAAATGAATTAAATACTGAGGCCATAATGGGCAGTGCAATGTGCCTGTATTTTATGCAAGAATATGAAGATGCAATAAAAAAATTCAATATTTTATTAACAATAAACCCCTATTCACATAAAGCATTTTTTCATTTAGGATTATGTAATATTGAATTAGATGATAATGTTTCTGCTATTAATAATTTTACTCAATCTCTTTTATTATCTCCACATAATGATGAAGTTTATTATTTTTTAGGTAAAACATATTTTGATAATAATAAAATAATGCAAGCAAAAGAAGCATTAAGTAGAGCCATTAGTTTAAATCCAAAAAATGGCCATGCATTTTATTATCAAGGAATAATAAATGAAAATATTATGGAAATTGATAATGCCATTTATTCATATAATAAAGCAAAAGAATTTTCACCTGAGATTCATGATTTATATTATAAATTAGGAATGTTATTATATCGAACTGGAAATTTGAAAAAAGCTCTTGACCCTTTACGTCAATTTATTATTTTTCAACCAGATAGCATAACGGTTTTAGAATATTTAGGTGAAATTTTTATGTCTGAAAATAGATTTTCTGAAGCAATTAATACTTATGATAGACTACAAAAAATTTATCCAGAAAAATTAAATATAAATCTTAACAAAGCAGAATCTTATTGGCAATTAAATGATATTGAAAATGCAATAAAAGCATATGAAAACATATTACTATTTGATGATGAGAATTATGATGTTATGATGAAATTAGGAACATTATATAATAATTCTAATGAATTTATTAAAGCAGAAACAGTTTATAATGAAGTAATTAAATGTACAGAATCAAATATTGGAGCACATTATAAGCTTGCGTTAACATATGGAAATCAAAAAAAATATTTACAAGCTATAATTTCATTTCAAGAAGCTCTAAAAATTTCTCCTAATGATTTAGAAATAAAATATCAATTAGGGGTCGCAAATAAAGAATTAAATATGTTTAATGCTGCATCTACATATTTTGAAGATTATATATCACAAAATAAAAATGACCATATTGCATTTTTTTTATTAGGACAATGTTACCTGGAAACGAATGAATATATTGCGGCCCTTATCGCTTTTCACCATGCAAATAAATTATCACCAAAAGACGATAAAATATTATATCACTTGGGTATTTGTAATTTTAAATTAAATGAATATGAAGATTCTGTAAGAAAATTCAGGGAAGCTTTGAAAATAAATTCTGAAGATGCAGACATTTATTATGCTTTGGGCAAAGCATATTTAAAGCTGAATAAGAAAAAAAAGGTAGAAGGAATATTAGATATATTATATATGTTAAAACCTGATTATTATGAGTCCCTTATTATGCTTTCAAATAAAAAATAACTATTTTTTAAAAAAAAAATAGACATTATTTTTATAATATATATAAATTTACGACCCTTTTAAAGACCATTTTTTTTATTAATTATTAAAGAATAGAAAGAGCTTTTATGAAAATTCTTATTCCTCCAAGTGAAGGAAAAACTAAAACTAAAACAACAAATATAAAATTTTCAAAAACGAATTTTAAATTTGAACGTCATGTGAATCAAGTAGTTAGACTATTAGAGCTAATTGATGATGAAGATTTAAGATCAGTATATGGTACGTCTTCAGAAAAGGCGCTTGGATTTCATAGGCAGAATCAAGATATTTTTAATAGTTATTGTGCGCCTGCCATAGAGCGATATACAGGCGTTGTATATGAACATATTAATTGGCCAACAATATCTGAAAAAGCAAAAAAATACATGGAAAAACATATTTATATTTTTAGTGGTTTATTTGGCATGCTGTCACCGAAAACACCTATTCCTGATTATAAACTTAAAATGAATGTTTTATCTCTTCAACATCATTGGAACCCTATTTTAACTGAAGAATTAAATAAAGAATCTTTTATAATCGATTTGTTACCACAAGTTCATAGAAAAGCATATACTCCAAATAAAAAAAATGTAATACCTGTAGATTTTCTTATCGTTAATAAAGGAAAAAAAGCTGCTGCTGGCCATTTTGGTAAAGCCGTAAAAGGAGAGTTTATACGATATATGGCAGAAAATAATGTAACAAGCATTGATCAATTTAATGGTTTTGAATATGATGGGTTTAAATGGGATGGCAGTTCTTTTGTAAAAGAAGAAAAATAAATTCTAGGGAACAAATAAAAATAAATTTCATTTATATATAAATTTGATTAAAAATAATTAATGATTAAAGTAAAAAACTTATGCAAATCATATGGTGAGGTAGAGGCTGTAAAAACCATCAATTTTGAATTGAATGATGGCGAAGTCGTTGGATTTTTGGGTGCTAATGGTGCAGGTAAATCAACAACTTTAAAAATTATAACAGGATATTTGACGCCTACTTCAGGAACCGTTTCCATACAAGGTAAAAATATTTTAACTAATGCTCATGAAATTCAAAAAGAAATAGGCTATTTACCTGAATTAAATCCTCTTTATGGAGAAATGCGAGTATATGACTTATTACATTTTACGGCACAGATTAGAAATATTTCAGGAAACAACTTTAAAAAATCATTATCGAAAGTTGTAGAGCAATGTGGATTACAGGGGGTCATTCATAAAAATATTTCTGAATGTTCTAAAGGATATAAACAGCGCATAGGATTGGCATGTGCAATGATTCATAATCCTAAAATTTTAATATTAGATGAGCCAGTTACTGGTTTAGATCCTAATCAAATTGTAGAAATTCGCACTCTTATAAAAACATTAGGCAAAGAAAAATTAGTTTTAATGTCTAGTCATATTTTACAAGAAATTCAAGCTACTGTTAATCGCATAATAATAATAAATAAAGGTGAAATTGTTGCAGACGGAACAAATGAAGAACTTATGAGTGGCTTTATGGGTAATACAAAACTTACCCTAGAAATAAAAAATCATAATGATGCATCCATTCAAGCATTAACCAATAATTTTCCTAATATAAAAATCATTGATTCAAAAATAAAAAATGATTCCATGATATTAAATTTAGAATATCCAAAAAATGATGATCCAAGAGACTCTTTATTTAAATATGCGGTGGACTCTAAATGGATAATAATGGAAATGAGTCCTCAATCTGCAAATCTAGAATCTATCTTCCGCAATTTAACAACCAAGGAATCAAAAAATGCATAATATAAAAGCCATTTATTATAAAGAAATGAAAGCATATTTCAATAGTCCAATGGCATATATTTTCCTTGTTATCTTTGCAATGATTACTGGATATTTTTTTACTCGTACTTTTTTTCTATTCAATCAATCTGACATGAGGTCATTATTTAATATTGTACCTTTAGTATATCTTTTTTTCATACCTGCAATCACAATGGGGTTAATTGCGCGAGAAAAAAACGTTGGAACAATGGAAGTTATGGCAACTCTACCTTTAAAAGATATTGAGTTCATAATTGGTAAATTTTTATCAGCTTTTAGCCTAGTATTAGCAGGATTAATTGTTACGGTGGTTCAATTCATTACATTAATCCAAGTTGGCACAAACATAGATTATGGTGCTGTGTTTACAGGATATTTAGGGCTTGCTTTAGTGGGTGCATTATATTGTTCCATAGGAACATTTGCAAGTAGCATAACCGACAATCAAGTGGTAGCATTCATAATTGGTATTTTTATTGTAATAATATTCTTTCTAATGGATAAAATGTTAATTTTTATACCCACATCATTAGCGGGGTTGGTACAATATTTGAGCGTAGATTATCATTTATCTAATATATCCAGAGGAGTCATTGATACTAGAAATTTAATTTATTTTGGTTCTTTCATAGGATTTTTCTTATTTATTTCTATTCGTGTTTTAGAAATAAGGAAATGGAAATAAACATGGTTGCCAATAATAAAAAAACATTTATTATTTATCTATCCTTAATAGGTGCAATATTAATTATTTTAAATATTGTTTCAAGAAATATATTCCATAGATGGGATTTAACAGATAATAAAATGTATAGTTTATCTGAATCAAGTAAATCCATTGTAAAAAAAATTGATGACCGATTAACAATGAAAATATATTTTTCAGATAATCTGCCTGGAGAATATGGAAATAATCGTCGATATTTACAAGATATGTTAGAAGAGTATGCGGCCTTTTCTAAAGGAAAAATTCATTTTGAATTTTTTAAAACAGATGATGATGAAAAAATGCAAGAGGATGCACAAAAATCTGGCATACAACCAGTCCAATTACAAGTTATTGAAAATGATAATATTGCAGTTAAGCGTGTATATATGGGAATGGTGTTTTTATATGAAGATAAAAGAGAATCCATACCGCTAATTCAAACAACAACTGGATTAGAATATGAAATATCAACAAAAATAAAAATGCTAGTAAATAAAAATAATTCAACTATAGCCATTGCCAAATCAAATTCTCAAACTGACATTCAAAATGAATCAATTAATCAAATTTTAAATCAACGTTATGCTGTAAAAAATATAAATATTGATAAGCCTATTGCAGAACAAATATCACTAATAATTTTAAATGGCTTTGAAGATTCTATTACAATAGATGAAAAAAATAATTTGGATGCTTTTATTAATAAGGGTGGAAATTTATTAATAGGGCAAAATAGAATAAAAACAGACTTAACAACGCAACAAGCAACCCCAATTGAATCCAATATTTTTGATTGGCTCAAGTCTTATGGACTTAATATTGAAAAAAATCTTGTATTGGATTTAAACTGTGGAAAGGTTAATGTTCAACAAAATCTAGGTTTTCTTCGCATTCCAGTTCCAATGGACTATCCTTTCTTGCCTATAATTAAACAAAATAATTTTAATGATGAAATAATAATGGTTAGTGGTTTGGAGGGATTGAGATTAATGTTTCCTAGTGAAATAATTATAAATGATGGCCCCCATAAAATTTTTACTTTATTTACAAGCTCTAATCAATCTACAACCATGCAAGAATTTTTTAATTTAAATCCTGATCCAAATGCAAATCCTGCTTTTTCACAATTAAAGGAAAATGGCAAAACTTTAGGTGCAATGGTTGAAATTAATAATAATGACATAATTAGTAACATAATACTAATTTCAGATTCAAATTTTTTATCTGATCAAGGTGGTGGTAGTGCACAAGAAAATCATATTTTTTTAATGAATGCAATTGATTATATTCTTGGAGACCGTGAATTAATTGCTCTTAGAAGTCGTGAAATTACTAGTAGACCATTGGCTGAATTACAAGATACACAAAAATCTACCTGGAAATGGATTAATATCTTATTACCATCCTGTTTAATAGTATTTTTTGGCTTTATGCGTTTACGCCATGAAAATAATAGAGCAAAATTATTAAGAGAACTATATGACTAATAATTTAAAAATATCCATAGTTGTATTGAGCTTGCTTCTTATTATATTTTTCATAAATAATAATAAACAGAATGCATTAATTATTCAATCAAATCAAATATTTGAAAAAAATATAAATGACATTCAAAAAATATTAATTCAAAAAAATGATGCTGCCATAGAATTAATTAGAATTGACACAACATGGGAAATTTCAGGTAATGATAGTTTAATTATAAAAGAAAGATCTTTGGAAAGTTTTTTTGATAGGGTATTAACCGTTAACAGGGAAACATTAATTTCTGAAAATCCTGAAAAATATGATAAATTTTCAATTTCTGATTCATTGGGAACCCATCTTGCATTGATTGGCTCACAAAATGAAACTATTGCCTATTATGTTTTTGGAAGATCAAGCACGGATTACTCACGTTCTTATGTACGAATTGGAAATAATCCAAATGTATATTTAACTGATCAAAATGTTACTTACATACTAAATACTGAAGCAACTTATTGGGGGGAAATACCAAAAGAAAACATTGACTCTCCTCCTGCCGTAGAATCAAAACCATAAAGTAATAATACAAAACATTATTTTGCTAATGAGCCCATTGGATCCCATGGATCAAGTATAACTGCTTCTCGATTAAAAATTTCTATTAACCTTTTAGGTAAATAACTTTTATCTACTACAATTTCATAATTATATTCATCAAACCAATTATCTGTCATTAAATAGTAGCCTTTTGATCCTCCTTTGGTTCCCCAGCTGTTTTCAACCCTCCATTTATCTGACTTTCCCTTAACAAGATTAACTCCTGTAAATAGCATGGCATGAGTCATTAGGCTATCACCATATTCAAGCCTTTTTCCCTTATCCATTAAAAAATCAGTACCAAATAATATTTCATAATCATATAAATTCATATCCATAACACCTACGTCACGATGAAACATTTTACCCACATCACATCCAAACCAAACTGCCTCATCATTTTTAATCGATTTTATGGCAGCTCTCTTCATGTCATCTAATTCTACATTAGCATACTTAATTATTTGTCCACCCATAACATTTCCCAAATAATCTACTGTATATAATTCATTCATTTTTTTATTTGACATAGGCGCATGTATTAAGCACACTTTATCTTTTAAATTAATATTAGTATGTTTTTTATAAAAATCTTGAGGAGTAAGATTGGTTAATCTGACTAATTTTTTTTTCTTATCTCTTGTTTGCCAATCAAATTTTTCAGGAGGATTCCCTAAGCACATGCATAGCATTGAATAAATCACTGAAAGCATGTCACTCTTGATTTTTCTTAAATCTTTTAATTTCAAACCCTGACCGTGCTTCTCTCGAAGTGTCCATGCAAATTCACGTAATTTTCTAGTAAGAAACCTATTCATCATTCGAGATTGGCTACTTTGATAAGTTTCTGGCATGACTGATTGAGGTACAACACCATATTTTTCAATCAAATTAACAAACATATCCCATTGCCCGCCATCTTGAACAGGATTAGAGAGCAAATACATCATTAACCTACTATCATATTTTTCATCAAATGTATTTAATATGTTTTCAAGAAAATAATTTGATTTTTCTAATTTATCATAAAACATAAAATAATTTTGAGAAAACTCAAAGTTTTTTAGATTATATTTTTTAGCAAGTGAAAGACGCATAAGATTAAGTCCAGCAAAGCCCCAACACCGTCCTGATGCTTTTTGGTTTGTTACAGTTGCCATTTCATTAGAAATTACATCAGAATAATTATGATCAATTAAGCGGAATCCATCCCAATCGATTGCGACATCGTTTATATTGCTTTTTACAAGTGCATTTCTAGCAATTTGATTACTTCTATTAGAATTAAAATTTTTTTTAAAGAAATTTATATTAGTTGGTGCAATTGTGATTTTCATGATAATCCTTTATTTATTTAATGAGCCACTGAGAGGAGTTGAACCTCCGACCCACGCATTACGAATGCGTTGCTCTACCAACTGAGCTACAGTGGCATAAATTATTAAAAAGTCATATTATAATTTACAAAATTGTATAAGTATTTGATTGAGATAATGTATTTTTATTTATATAATTAAATGAAAATAAAGAAACTATTCATAATTGTAAATAATTAATATGGTTAATAAATCAAACGATGATAATTTAAAATATAAAAATAAACTAACATCGGAAGAATATAGAATTACTAGAAAAGGTGAAACAGAAATGCCTTTTTCTGGAAAATATTGTAATTTTTTTGAAGACGGCATATACTTATGCGTTTGTTGTGATACACCCCTTTTTAATTCTAAATCAAAATTTAATTCTAAAAGTGGTTGGCCAGATTTTCACTCTGCAATTAAAAATGAACTTTTAAAATTTCAAGATGATTTTAGTTCAGGACATAAACAAATAGAAGTGAAATGTAATACTTGTAATGCACATTTAGGGCATGTATTTGATGATGGGCCAGCACCACATCATAAAAGATATTGAATTAATTCTGCTGCGTTGAAGTTTCAACCAGAATGATTTTGATAAATTTAAAAAGTAACTTAATTTTATATGCAATGGAGATGGGAAAAAACAACTTAAATAAAAAAACCTCGAAAATTCGAGGTTTTTTTATTTTCACATTTATATGAAAAAGAAAACAAAACTTGTATTAGAAAATGGAATAATATTTTCAGGAAACTCGCTTGGTGCATTTGGTGAAACGATTGGAGAAATTTGTTTTAATACAGGAATGACAGGCTACCAAGAAATATTGACAGATCCTTCATATTGTGGTCAAATCATAACCATGACATACCCACATATAGGTAATTATGGTATAAATAATGATGATGTTGAATCTAATAATGTTCATGCCTCTGGATTTGTTATTAAAGAAGAAACTCTTTATCCCTCAAATTATAAATCTATTCAATCTATTGGTGAATATCTAAAAAAGAAAAAAATAATAGGCATACAAAACATAGATACAAGAATGTTAACACGTATCATTCGTAATGAAGGTGCAATGAATGCAATTATAAGCAATAAAGATTTAAACAAAAAAACATTATTAAAAAAAGTACAATCTGCACCTAAAATAAATGGCGCAGACCTCGCAAAAGTTGTTACAACCAAACAATCATATGATTGGTGTGAAAATAAAACTAATTATTTTAAAATTGCAGCAATAGATTTTGGAATAAAACATAATATAATTAAACAATTAGTTAAAAATAAATGCAATGTAAAAATTTTTCCTGCAAATGTTTCTTATCAAGAAATAATAAAATATGATCCAGATGGAGTTTTTTTATCAAATGGACCTGGCGATCCTTCAGCTGTTAATTATGCAATAAAAACTGTAAAAAAATTAATTGGAATAAAACCAATATTTGGAATCTGCTTAGGACATCAAATCCTTGCATTGGCATTAGGAGGAAAAACTTATAAATTAAAATTTGGCCATAGAGGGTGTAATCACCCTGTAAAAAATTTACAAACAAATAAAACTGAAATTACAAGTCAAAACCATGGTTTTTCAGTAGACCCTCAATCATTAAATAATAATATTGAAATTACGCATATAAGCTTAAATGATAATACTGTTGAAGGGTTGCAATGTAAAGAAAAACAACTTTTTTCAGTACAATTTCATCCAGAATCTAGCCCTGGTCCACATGATAGTAGATATTTATTTAATCAATTTATTAAAATGATGACAAAGAAAATCCATGCCTAAAACAAGTGATATAAATTCAATATTAATAATTGGTGCAGGTCCAATAATTATTGGTCAAGCATGTGAATTTGATTATTCTGGAACTCAAGCCTGTAAGGCATTAAAAGATGAAGGATATAAAGTAATCTTGGTAAATTCAAATCCTGCGACCATAATGACAGACTCTCAAATTGCTGATGCTACATATTTAGAGCCTATTACTTTAGATTCATTAACACAAATAATTGAAAAAGAGTCTCCTGATGCAATCTTGCCAACAGTAGGAGGTCAAACTGCTTTAGATGCTGCCATGCAACTTTATGAAAATGGTATTTTTGAAAAGTATAATATCAAATTAATTGGAGCAAATATAAATTCAATTCAACGCGCAGAAAATAGAGAAGAATTTAAAAAATGCATGGATGAAATAAATATTGAAACAGCTCGTGGTGGTTTTGCTAAATCCATAAATGAAGCTGAAAAAATAATAGAAGACATTCCATTCCCAATTATAATTAGACCTTCTTTTACAATGGGAGGAACTGGTGGGTCTGTAGCATACAACATTGAAGAATTTAATAAATTAGTTGAAAAAGGGCTTTCAGCTAGTCCAATATCTGAAATATTAATTGAAGAATCTTTAATTGGGTGGAAAGAATTTGAAATGGAAGTTGTAAGGGATAATGTCGATAATGCCATTATCATATGTTCAATTGAAAATTTAGATCCCATGGGCATACATACAGGCGATTCCATTACAGTTGCACCTTCACAAACTCTTAGTGATAAAGAATATCAAAAAATGCGAAATTGGTCCATTGCATGCTTGCGAAAAATAGGCGTAGATACTGGGGGTTCAAATGTACAATTTGCCATAAACCCACAAAATGGCAGGATGATAATAATAGAGATGAACCCAAGAGTAAGTAGGTCCTCTGCCTTGGCATCAAAGGCAACCGGCTTTCCAATTGCAAAAATAGCTGCAAAATTAGCAATTGGATATACATTAGATGAACTGCCTAATGATATTACTGGACAAACATTAGCCGCATTTGAACCAAGTATTGATTATGTAGTAACCAAAATACCACGATTTGATTTTGAAAAATTTCCTGCTTCTAAAGGTGTTTTAGGGGTACAAATGCAATCCGTTGGCGAAGTGATGGCAATTGGTAGAACTTTCAGAGAAAGTCTTCAAAAAGCCTTTAGATCATTAGAGGTTGGCCTAGATGGTCTAGAAGTCAAAGAAACTGATTCGCGAAATTTAGATTTGGAAAAAATCAGATTTGCATCTGCTTTCCGCTTATTAAAAGTTAAACAAGCATTAGAAAATAATCATAAAATAAATGAAATTTACGATAAAACTAAAATTGATCCGTGGTTTTTATATCAAATAAATGAAATTATAAATTTAAAAAATAATATGAGTTTAAATAATTTATATGAATTAAAACAAAATGGTTTTTCTGATATTCAAATAGGAAAAAAATTAAATAAAACAGAAATTGAAATAAGAAAATTAAGACTCAAAAATAAAATATTACCTACGTATAAAATGGTAGATACATGTGCTGCAGAGTTTGAAGCGGAAACACCTTATTGCTATTCTACATATGAAACTGAAAATGAAATCATTCCACTAAAAGAAAAGAAAATAATGATTCTTGGTGGGGGACCAAATAGAATTGGCCAAGGAATTGAATTTGATTACTGTTGTGTTCAAGCTGTATTTGGATTAAAAGAGTCTGGCTATAAAACCATAATGGTCAATTGTAATCCAGAAACTGTATCAACAGATTTTGACATTGCAGATAGATTATATTTTGAACCATTAACATTTGAAGATGTATTAAATATTATTGAATTAGAAAAACCCGATGGAGTGCTTGTTCAATTTGGAGGTCAAACCCCATTAAATATTGCAACAAAATTAGAAAAACATGGTGTCAATATCATAGGCACAAAACCAAGCGCAATTGATTTGGCTGAAAATAGAAAAAAATTTGGAAATATACTTAAAGAATTAAAAATTCCCGCACCAAGCTGGGGAACCGCCACATCCGTTAATACTGCTTTAAAAGTAGCAAAAAAAGTGGGCTACCCTTTATTGGTGCGCCCATCATATGTATTGGGTGGTCGTGGAATGGAAATTGTATATGATGATGATGAATTAATCAGATATGTTACAAAAGCAACTATTATATCTGGAGAACACCCTATATTAATTGATAAATTTTTGGAAGATGCATATGAATTTGATGTAGATGCCATTTGCGATGGTGATGATGTGTTTATTGGAGGAATCATGCAGCATATTGAAGAAGCTGGAATTCATTCTGGTGATTCAGCATGTGTCATTCCAGCATACCAACTAACTTCTCATGCACGAAAATTAATTGAAAATTATACAAAAAAACTTGCCCTTAAATTAAATACCATAGGATTAATTAATATACAATTTGCAATGAAAAATAACATAATATATGTTATTGAGGTTAATCCTCGTGCAAGCAGAACTATACCTTTTATTAGTAAGGTCATTAATATACCTTTGGCTAAAATAGCAGCTCAATTAGCTGTTGGTAAAAAAATAAAAAATATGAACTTGAACATAAGTAAACAAAAAGGATTAATTGCAGTTAAAAAACCAGTTTTTCCATTTAACAAATTCCCACAACAAAATATTTTTCTATCACCAGAAATGAAATCTACAGGCGAAGTAATCGGATTTGATTCATATTTAGGAAGTGCATACGCAAAAGCAGAAGCTGGAACTGGAAATTCATTGCCAATTTCTGGTACTGTATTTATTTCAGTTAATAATTCAGATAAAATTAAATCCATTAATATTGCCAGAGATTTTAAAGAATTAGGATTCAATATAATTGCAACCGATGGTACAGCAAAATTATTTTCAGAAAATGGAATTAACTGCAATTCCATTTTTAAAGTTGGAGAAGGCCGTCCAGATATTGTTGATGCAATAAAAAATAAAGAAATTCAGCTAGTCATAAACACACCACTTGGGGCAAAATCTAGATTTGATGAATATGAGATTGGACGTTCTGCCATTGGTAATAAAATTGCAATCATTACTACAATTTCTGGTGCACAAGCTGCAATTAGAGGAATACGAAATTTAAAAATAGGATCCATACAATATCATAGCCTTCAAGAAATTTTTTCTTAATCTATCTTAATAGTTTTTTTATTTCTTTATTTATAATTGATTTATCTTTTATGATAATTGAAAGTTGAAGTACATAAATTTGAAAAGTATTAATAAAAAATTTAGGCAATTTTACTAAATCTTTTTCTGTAGTTATTATTGTATTTAATTTTAATTTTTTAATTTTTTCTAATAAATTCCTTATTATCCTATCTGAATAATTCTGGTGATCTCTATAATGCTTTTTCCCTTTTATTATGATCCCTAATTGAGTTATTGATTCAAAAAAAGAATTATGATCTGCTATTCCACAAAAAGCAAAAACTGGTTCCGCTATATTTTGATTATATTGATTTAAATTATAATTATACAATTGTAATTGATAATTACTAAGGATGTAGTTTTTTGAATAAATTTTTTTTATTGTTTCATGAATTCTTGGTGTCAGATTTGTTTTAGTATAAACAATTAAATTAGATCGATTAATATTAGATAGTGATTCTCTCATTTTTCCCCAAGGCAAAAGCTTATAATTTTTTAAGCTTTCTTTACCTGATATGGTCAGAACATTTAAATCTCTTTTTATGCTTCTATGTTGAAAACCATCATCCATAATAATTACATCTACAAAATAATTGTTTATTAATTTCTTGATACCTTCATATCTATTTTTTGATACTATGATTGGTACATTGTTTAATTTTTTTCCAATTAAAAAAGGTTCATCTCCCGCCATGTTTACATCAACCAGCATTTTCTTGCCATCATGTACAATAATTTTTCCTTTGGATTTTCTTCCATATCCTCTACTTATAATTCCAGGTTTTTTCCCTTGATTAATAATGAGTGTTGCAATATATATGACTAAAGGGGTTTTTCCTGTGCCCCCTGCTGTAATATTTCCAATGGAAATAATTGGTTTATTAAAAGAATGAGATTTAATATAATGTAAATCATATAGTTTATTTCTTATTTTAATTATTAATCCATATATCCAGGAAACTAGAATTAAAATAGGTGTTATCATAATATGTAATGAATATTTCACTAAATTTTCCCTGTAATATTATCTGCTACATCTTGATGAATATTAATAAAAGTAGTTAATATGTCAACTTCCTCTTTTGAATCTTTTGGTTTTTTAACAATTTTTAAAGGCTTTGAAACCACCAATTGAATTTTCCCAAATGGTTTAGGAATTAATGTTTTATCCCAAGAATTTAATTCCCAAAATCTACTTGCAGATCCAGTAACTGTAATAATGTTAACATTTTTTTTTATTGCCAAGCCTATGCTACCTGATTTTGCAATTTTTGCTGGTCCTTTTGGCCCATCGTTTGTAATGGCAATCATACCACCAGCATCAAAAACTTTTGACATCTCTTTGATAACACTCATTCCCCCCTTATTGGTACTACCCTTTATGAGATCATATCCCCATTTTTTTAATATGCGTCCTAGTATTTCCGAATCAGGATGTCTGCTAGACACAATGTGCAATTTAGTATGAAAGCGTATATACCAACTTGGATAAATGAGGCGTCCATGCCAAACACATAGCATTATTGGCTCATTTGATTTTATTAATTTTATTAAATTTTCTTCACCCTTTATGGAAATTTTATTTAAAAAGAATAATATTTGAAATAACCAACGACCCAAAACGGATAATACTCTTGATTTAATTTTAAAATTCATTTTTTTCTAATAATTCCATTATATGACTGGCAGCTCTTTTTGATGCATTTTCACATTTTATTTTTTCTGTAATTTGTAATAATTCCTTTTTCATTTTATTTAATAAATTGTCATTATTAATGATTTTAATAATATTATTTTTAATAGAATTTGCTTTGGCATCATTTTGTAAATATTCTGGCATTATTTCCTTGTTTGCAATAATGTTTACCATGCCCGCATAATTAACATTGACAAAAATTTTGGTGAGCCACCAAGATAATAAATTCATTTTATATACTATTAGCATGGGCGTTCCAAATATTGCAGCTTCAACTGTAGATGTTCCTGATGCCACAATGGCCAAATCTCCACATTCTAATGCTTTTTGTGGAAATCTTTTTTCAATTTTCAACCAACTTGGACAATTATATTTTTTTATATTTAAATTTTCTGCTAAACCAAGTATAAATTGAATTTTATTATCATATGCATTTATTTGATTAGCAACCTCTAAAAATAATGGCAAATGACGATTAATTTCTTGTATTCTACTTCCAGGATATAATGTTATGATGGGACGCGTCTCATTAAGCTGTAATAGCTTACATAATTCTGTTTTGCTAGTTGGTTCCCAGTCATCAAAAATTGGATGTCCTACATATTTCACTGGAAAACCTCGCTGCTCATACCAATCTTTTTCAAATGGAAAAATAACCAGCATTTGATCTATGTGTTTTTTAATTGTTTTCAGTCTTCCCTCTTTCCAGGCCCAAATTTGTGGACTTATATAATAAGTGATGGGAATATTATGATTAGATTTAATTTGTTTTGCTAAATGTAAATTAAATCCAGGATAATCAATTAAAATAATTTGATTTGGTTTATGTTGGTTGATTACATGGAGAATTTTCTTCGTTAATTTTTTAAAAAAAAATAAATGTTTTATGACCTCAATGAAACCCATAACTGAAAGCTTATTTATATTCTCAATAGACTGCAAGCCTTCAGTGATCATTTTTTTTCCACCTATTCCAATAAAATTGATTTTATTATTCTTTTTTTTTATTTCTTTAATAATTGATGCACCATGGTTATCTGCAGATTTTTCTCCAGCAATCATAAAAATTAAAGGGGATTTATTTCTATTGTTCATCAATTATACTCTGAATGTTTAATGCAATTTTTAATGCCTCTGTTGCGCTATATCCATCTGTTTCTGGATTTTTATTGTTTAAAATAGAATCAATAAAATGATTTAATTCCATTTTTAAAGCATCTTTTTTTTGCATTTTTGGTTTATTATAAATAATATATTTTTTATTTTTATCCCCAATTTCAAAAACTTTATTTTGATGATTATTTTTATTTGAGATTTGATACTCTTCTAAGATTTTTTCTTTAAAATCTATTGTTATATAACCATTTACACTAAACAACCTCATCTTTCTCATTTCCTTTTGCGAAATCCTACTTGCTGTCAAATTAACGATACAACCATTTGCAAATTCCATTCTTACATTGGCAATATCAATAGAAGATGAAACTACTTTAACTCCACTAGCTTTTGTATCGATAATCTCATTACCCAACAATGAAATTATTATGTCAATATCGTGAATCATTAAATCAAGTACAACCGGTACATCATTTCCCCTAGGATTAAAAGGTGCCAATCTATGTACTTCAATAAATTTGGGTGAGGGATTAATTTTTTTTAATGCTAAAAATCCAGGATTAAATCTTTCAATGTGTCCAACCTGTATTATTTTTTTTTCTTTTTTTGCTTGTTTAAGTAATTTATTTGCATGAATTATATTATTTGTGATTGGTTTTTCTATAAATACATGGCATCCATGGCTTAATGCTAAGCTCGCTATTTTATAATGCGTGGGAGTAGGTGTAACAATCGAAACAGCATCTGATGAAATTAATAAATCATTTAAAATTGAAAACGATTTTACATCATATTCACTACTTACCTCTTCTGCTCGTTTTTTATTATTATCATAAATTCCAGAAATTTCTATATTTGAAATCGTGATAATTTGCTTTAAATGAAAATAGCCTAAATGGCCAACCCCAATTATACCAATTCTTAATGTAGACCCTTTTTTCATGGTATCAATTTACGAAAATCATAATCATAGCAAAAAGATTACAAAAAAAAAACAAATCCTTGATAAATTCCTAATATTTGTCGGAAATTTAATTTATTGATAGTCGCTTAATCTTACATTGATAAATATGAAAAATGATTTTAAAAAAATATTAAGTGCTTTAATACTAATAACAGGCTGTTTGGCCTTTATTTTGTCAACCTCTAATAATAATCTCACTACAGGATTAATTTATCTTACTTCAACTATTATAATTTGGCTTGCATATGTATTAATATTAGATCTTTTTAATGTTTATATGTTTGCTAGTATTATTTCTTTATCAGGTTTTTTAGTTGCAATTGCAGTATTGTTTTTATTTGGCATTGAGCAAGTCCCTTATCCCATAGGTGCAATTATTTTTCATCTAGAAGGTATAGCGGGGGCGCTAGGAATAGGTCTTTTTTCTTTTTTTCCACTTATTCCATTATATTATTTAGATGTACAAAAGGATTTATCACATATGGCGCCACCTAAAAAAAACAAAGACAATGATTCTATAGAGCCAAAAATTATTTTAGATGATGAAGAGTGGGAAATTGCATCTGAAAATGATTTAAATTCTGGTGAATTTGAATTAAATTAAAAAAGTATGATCTTATACTTCAATTGATTATATATTTTTTGACATATTAATATAAATAATCCTGGAAAAATAATAAGTTTATATAAACCTTTTTGTTTTAATAAAATATGTATAATTGCGCAAAAAAAAGCTTTTACATTTAATGAAGTGTGTTGGCGGTTTTGATGAAAATTATATTTTATTAAATTTTGTTTTATTCCAATAAATGCCCCAAAGTCAACCAATTGTAAATAAAAATCATAATCCTGTAACACATGCAATGATTCATCAAATTTTATATTATTTTTATTTATAACTTCTGCCCGTATCATTATGGTAGATATTGTTCCTATATAATTATGTAAATACAAGGTTGCTTTTGGTGAAAAATAATATTTTTTGTAGCTTGATTTATTAAAGCTTGAGTTTTTGAAAATTTTTTTTCCAGTATAGCATAATACATTTTTTGAATCATTCATTATTTCTATTTGTTTTGATAATTTGTCCTTTTCCCACTCATCATCATCGTCTAAAAAAGCAATAAAATTGCCCTTGGCCATAGATAAGCCTGTATTTCATGCACCATTTCCTCCTT
>MDTE01110321.1_pt1 | contig 31178 bp, 28 predicted proteins | sample 811231 | NCBI WGS metagenome assembly MDTE01 (sample SAMN05326651, study PRJNA326480) | marine metagenome | isolation source: seawater | place: Indian Ocean: Red Sea | collected 2010 | reverse complement strand
GCCATGGCCTCACCTTCCTGTTCGCGCATGGCGCGAATCAGTTCCAGAGTCAATGGCCCACCGGCATCCCGCTGAAAGCGCTTGAGCAAGGCTTGCTGCAAGGCGTCGTTCTGGAAGCTTCGAGCCATATCCATGGCCCTTCTCTGCGTCGGCTCATCCACCTGCTCCGATTCAATCTGCTTGACGATATTCCCCAAGGTCTTGCGATCTCGCCACAACACCCCTAACTGCAGTAGCCACTCCTGGTGCGGGGTCCCTCCCGCTTGTGACCAACGTTCCAACAACGCCGTGGCGTTTGCGGGAGCATCGCTTCCATGCAATTCCTGTCCCTCAGCCAAGGCCCTGAGAGCTTGGAGCATCAAGCCCTGATCTGCCGCACTGAAACGATCCACAGCTTGAACCGCCAGGGCGAAGGCCTCCGGTGTGGCCATGTCACAAAGTCGCCGGAGGGTCTTGTGCGTCAGTTGACCGGCAAGCGGTTGAGCCGCGGGCCCCTCGTTCACAAGCCAATCCAAAACGGAAGCGGGATCTTCTGCGACCCAAGGTTCGGCAGCCATCCAGGTCATGAATGGGATCAGGGGATCCTGAGCATCGGCAGAAGCACGAATCAATGCATCAAAAACAGGTCCCAGTGTTTCCAGGCCCGCAGACGAACGCCGGGGAGTATCGATGGTCAGCGACCCAGAAGCATACTGTCGCAAGGCTGTCGCCACCGCCGCCCTTACCGAGGCATGAGGATCCTTGGCCAGACGCTCGAGCCTGGCAAAAGCCCTCCAGTGGTCGGTCGCACGTTCCCCTGTCAAACGAGCAGCCCACATGCGCAAGCCAAAATCGACATGTTGACTGGCGGCATCCAAGGTGGATTCATCCAAAAGCCCGCTCCCATGAAGGGTCCAAAGGGCACTCAAACGCCCCTCAAGGGTGGAAGCCTCTTGGATCATCGCCCTCAAGGCAGGCTGTGTCTCTGCATCACGACGCTCATTCAATAATCGCTGGGCCATTTCGCGATGCCATACGTTGGGGTGATTCAGCAGAGTCACCAGCTCCTTGCCAGAGGCTTGGGCAAGGTTCATCTCTTTCTCAGGTCGGCTTGAGATCATACCTCCTTGGCCATCGCCGGTGTAGACCACGCGCCAAATGCGACCATAAGCACGATCCACGCCTTCGGGATCGGCCCGAGCATTTTGATAGCATGGGTATTTATCATACCAATCGGCAATCCAGACCGTACCATCAGGACCAATCTGCTCACTGACGGATCGAAACCAACCATCGGAAGACTGGACGAAATTATCCATGGCGTGGGCCTTGAAGGATGCACCATGGGGTTCCAGACGATCCATGTTGACCGCGTTTTCGTGAATATTCCCCATCAGCACTCTACCGGAATAGGCCTCAGGGTATTGATTTCCCTGATACACAGCCACCCCGCAGTAAGCAGCTCGATAGTGACGATGATCGACAATGGATGGTAGCAACCCATAGCTATAGGAAAATTCAGGCCGTCCGGCTTGACGGACATAAAGTCCCCCCGGAGCCATGTGAAAGAGATGGTCAATGACACAGGCACTGACAAAAGCATTTCCATAGCGATCAAAATCCACGTGCCATTGATTGGATGCGCCATCCGAAAAAATCTCGAACCGTTTGGAAGTCGGGTGATAGCGGGCCACGGCCGCGTTCATGATGACTTCGGGGCGCTCGGGGTGATCGGGATCCTTGACCTTCGAATGAGTGAACACCCCCTGAGTCATGTAAAGCCAGCCATCCGGCCCCCAGGTAAACCCATTGAGCAATTCGTGGCGATCCTCCAAACCGAATCCACCCAACAGAGTCGTGGTTTGATCACATCGATCATCTCCATCGGTGTCTTCCAGAAAAAGTAAATAGGGAGCCTGCCCCACGTAAACGCCCCCGTTACCCAACAGCAAACCGGTCGCAAGGTTGAGTCCATCCGCAAAGAGGGTGGACGTGTCCGCACGTCCATCCGCATCGGTGTCTTCCAGTATGCGAATTCGGTCACGAGGTTTTTCACCCCTCTTGGCCCCTTGAGGGTATTCGAAAAGTTCCAGCACCCAAAGTCGCCCTCGCTCGTCCCAGTCCATGGCAACTGGATTGACCACATCGGGTTCGCTGGCAAAAAGACGCATTTCAAAGCCATCAGGAACCGAAAAGGTCGCCGGGGCCAGGGTGGGTGGCACGGGCTGACTGGAGGCAGGCGCATGGGGTCCCGTCAATTGACGCCCTGCAGCGCGCAGGGTGATGGTATTAAGGACCAAAGCCAGGCAAACACACAGGGCACAAAAAGTGGTTGAAACAATAGTTTTCATCGAAAATGGTGAGCAATTGGCATGTTGCGAGAACGTATCCTTCAAAGGGCCCCATGCGCAGCGAACAGGCTCCGCAGCCTCAAGTGAATCATCTCGGATGGTGTGGATGTTGCGCCAAATCGCCCGTGCTGTCAAAATCCCATTCCTGCCCGTGGGGCTGAAGACCTTTTTCACCTCAAAACCGATGACCTGCAGGTCAGATGGAGATTGGGCACCTTCAGGCAATCAAGGAACGGACAATATTGCCATGGACATCGGTGAGACGGAAATCTCGCCCGGCATAGCGGAAGGTAAAAGCCTCATGATCAAAACCCAGGAGCCATAGAATCGTGGCATGCAGATCGTGAACATGCACCACATCTTCGACTGCCTGAAATCCAAATGGATCGGTCGCCCCATGCACCATGCCACCCCGGACACCCCCTCCGGCCAACCACATGGTAAACCCATGGTGATTGTGGTCTCGCCCATTGATCTTACCAGCATTGGCACCGGGCTTGGGAAGTTCCACCGTCGGAGTCCGCCCAAATTCGCCGCCCCATAGGACCAGGGTGTCTTCCAACATGCCTCGCTGCTTGAGGTCGGTGAGGAGCGCGCCTATCGGTTGATCACACTCCCGAGCCAATCGGCGGTGGTTTTTTTCGATATCATCGTGGTTGTCCCAGGGTTGCCCGGCTCCGTGCCAAAGCTGGACAAAACGCACCCCCCGCTCCAGTAACCGGCGGGCAATCAACATTTGGCGTCCCTGGACCCCATCCCCATACATGTCGCGGATGTGTTCGGGTTCCCGTTGGATGTCGAATGCGTCGGTAGCGTCCATTTGCATGCGATAAGCCAACTCGAATGAGTGAATGCGGGCTTCGAGCTGAGGATCGGCTTGTCGCTGTTCGACGTGTTCCCGGTTGATGCGTTGGAGCAAATCAAGCTGACGTCTCTGGCGAGAGCTGGTCAGTTTCTTGTTTTGAATATGCTCAATCAGCTTTTCAACTTCCCGGTGGCGAGAGTCGACATAGGTTCCCTGAAACACACCCGGAAGAAATCCTGACTGCCAATTTTGAGATTCCTGAATCGGGTAGCCCCCCGGACACATGACAATGAAGCCAGGCAAATTCTGGTTTTCACTTCCCAGACCATAGGTCACCCACGAACCTACACTGGGGCGAACGAGCCGGGCTTCACCGCAATTCATCAACATCAACGAGGGCTCATGATTCGGCACATCGGCCTTCATGGATCGAATGACGGCGACATCATCGATGCATCGAGCCACATGAGGAAAGAGGTCACTGACTTCGATCCCACTTTGCCCATGATGCTTGAATTCAAAAGGCGATGCAAAAGCAGCGCCCGTCTGACGTTCGGTGCGCAAATTTTGCGTCGGCAGCATCTGCCCGGCATAGCGGTCAAGCTCTGGCTTGGGATCAAAGCTGTCCACGTGAGACGGCCCACCATTCATGAAGAGATGGATCACTCTCTTTGCCTTGCCGGGAAGCAGGGGTTGACGCGGTGCAAGCGGAACAGTGGTTTCAGCCGAGGCATGCGAGGCGGGAGTGAGAAGCCCCGCTCCGCCCAACAGACTCTGCAGGCCAAGAGAACCGAAGCCCATACCCAGTCTGGAAAGGAAAGCTCGCCGGGGGGGCTGGCTTACCCTGTCCGAGTCGACTGATGGGGTGGAGAGCATGAGATCAAAAATAGAGGGGGCTCAGGAGGGCATCCAGCTTGAACCAGCACTGCATGATTCCTCAAACATAGCTCTTAGCCAAACCCGGGCTCTTGTGGGGGCGCCAGAGGAGCCGGCTGGGTTTTGGGAGCTTTGCTCTGATAGGTGTAGATGGCCCACAACCCAAAGCCAACCATCAAGAAGATCCCTGCAATCAGGCTGGCAAAAACCTTACCCACCCATGGGTTGGTGACGATGGCAGGATTTTGAGGCTTGGTGTCGTTCACGCTCATTAGATAGTTTACCCTGCCCCTGCCCGGATGCAACCCTATCCTTGAGGCGCCTGCAAGGAGGCAAGCACCTCAGGATCGCGAACATCTACCCAGCGACCTTCAATTTTGAGGCCAGCCATGCGACCACCTGATTCGATCGTCGCGCTAATGGCGTCGGTCAACTCATATTCCCCACGCGGCGATGGAGTCAGCGCCTGCATACGGTCAAAAGCCTGAGGCGTGAAAACGTAAATGCCCGCATTGTAATAAATCGGGTCCCCCGGTTTGAGAACGCCTTCCCTTCGGAGGGCTTCCAACTGTTCCAGAGAAGGTTTTTCGACCAGCTTGGTAAGACAGAAGGTGTCGTCGAAGAAATTGATCCCCCCCTGCGTCACATCTTCCCCTTCGGTCACCGTCAGCAAACCATCGAATGCAGCTGTGCTAAAACGCTGAACCATCTGATGGTAGGTCTCAGGGCGCACCAGAATGTCGCCGTAGGTGAGCAGAAAATCATCTTTCCCCACAAAATCTCGAGCTGGCAGAGCTGCGCGGCCCGTACCGTCTTGTAGGGTTTGCTGACGATACTGGAGATTGACTCCGAGAGCGCTCCCATCGCCTAGGTGTTGTTCGATCACTTCGGCTTTCCAGCCGGTGATGAGGCAAATGTCGACAATGCCGGCCTGTCTCAAGCCACCCAGAATGTGTTCTAGGATAGGCTTGCCTTCGACCCGAAGCATGGGCTTGGGGGTTTCCTCGGTCAGAGAGCCCATGCGGGTCCCCTTCCCTGCTGCCAGGATGATTGCTTTCATGGCCTCTCACCGCACCCCTGTAAGCACTTGGAGCCTCTCCTCTTGGCGATTCGCAAGTATGGGAAATATTCAGGCACCATATTTGTCAAACATCCGAGCGTGAGCCTGCATGTGTCGCATGAGGAACTTGGCTTCAAAGACCCCCAGAGATCCTAGATTGGCCCCAGTTTCGGTAAATCGATCCAACTTGTCCGAGCCTGAAAAGGCGGAGCTCAAGAGCACCGGTTGTGGATGCCATGAGTGTCCCTTCATCGGGCATGGCGTGGAATGGTCTCCGGTGATGGCCAGCACATCGGGGCGCTTTTGAAGAAGAATCGGCAAGGCTTCATCCAGCTCCTCGATGGCTTTTTTCTTGGCCTCAAAATTCCCATCCTCCCCATACATGTCAGTGTATTTGTAATGAATGAAGAAGAAATCGTAATCGTCATAAAGTTCCAGATAACGATTGAACTGTTCACCAATGGTTTGCGGACCCTCTATCTTGGTCATGCCAACGAGTTGGGCCAAACCTTTATACATGGGATAAACCGCCAAACAGGCTGGCTTGAGCCGATAGCGTTCTTGGAAGGTCGGAATATCGGGCTGATGCGCAATGCCCCGCATCAGAAACCCATTGGCCGGTTGCTCATCTTTGAGCAGTGGTAGCGCCACCTCGTAGAAGGCATTGATCAGATCCGCGGCCTTTTGAGCTTTCTTGGAACTGGCATCGGCGGGAATCGCCTTGGCGATGGGAAGTCCTTCCCGTTGAGGATCGGTATCCAGAATCGGGCCCTCCAGGCCGGCTCCCCTGAAGATGACCACAAAACGATGTCCCTTACCCGCCTGAATCATCACCTCAGCAGACCCCACCCTTTTGATTTTGGAAGCCAGAATGTCGCACAAGCGCTCACACACCTCGGTTTCAATCCGCCCAGCTCGACGGTCGGTGACCAGCCCTGAGTCATCGAGAGAGCAAAAGTTGGCTCGGGCAGCCACATCACCTGGCTTCAATTCAATCCCCAGGCCAAGCGCTTCAATGACCCCTCGTCCCACTTGAGTTTCCACCGGATCATAGCCAAAGAGCGCGAGATGTCCGGGCCCGCTTCCGGGTGTGATCCCCGGAGCCACAGGGGTCATGCGCCCCTGAATGGCTTCATGGCTCAGCTGATCCATGTTGGGCGTTGCGGCAGCTTCCAGAGGGGTCAGAAACTCTGTGTCCTTGGTAGCAATATCCCCCACCCCATCCATGACAATCAGGGCCAGTTTGGCCGTCGTCGGAAGGGTGAGTTGAGAATACAGTGTGTCAAGTTGGGTCATGCTCAATGTCAATGTAAGAGTTCAAAAGTTGCCAGTGAGGTCTTCATTCGTAAACGTTTCGCGAAAAAACAGAGACCGCCACGGCTCCAAGGGGTGGATTTTGGGTCGTGCCGTCTTCAAGGTCAATGGGATATTCATTCCATGCCAACGCGCCTACCATCCTTTTATCACTTTTATGGAAGACAGCATTCAGTCTACGGCTATCACAGAAGCCTGTTCACCGTTGGGAAGAGTGAGTGACTCTCCTGCTGAAAGCCCATACATGGATTCACCCAGTGGTGATTGAGGGGTTACGACCGTCACTCTTCCCAGTGACACTTCCACATCCATTCCACCCCCTTGGCGAAGCAGGAAGTAATATTCGGTCTGCCCCTCCAGCTCGAGGGTCACCAAGGCCCCAATGCCGATAGGTTGCCCTTTGAAGGAGCGAGGCTCCATGGCACGCAACTCGTCCAACTGCAGGGCCAATGCGGTGAATTGCCTGGCATGCCCTCGAGCTAGATAGGAAGCCTCCAATCCGCTGGTGTCCCATTTGGTCTCCGCTCGAGATTGTTCATCCGTCGCCCCTGCCGATGCTTGACGATTGGCTTGCTGATGTCTTCTGAGCAAAGCCTCCATCGCTTCCTTCAATTGATGCCAAACAAGGGTCTTGTCCATAAGCTGATGTGCAGGAGCGCGAGACAGGAGCCGCCATCTGATAGAAAAAAAGGCTCAAGCTTTGGGGTTCCTTGAGCCTGACCCGTCACCACCGGTGTTCCGCTTGACGCCCGTGTTGATCAATCTAAACTGGTTCTGCGCCGCAACTTTCCTACGCGCCTGTGTTTACTTGAATAAAAGGTTTATGCCACAATTTTCTTTTAAAGCGCGCAAGCGCAGCGGCGAATTGGTCCAGGGTGTTCTTGAGGGCCCAGACCGCAGCGCCGTCCTCTCTCAGATGGAGAGGCAAGGACTTCTCCCTATCTCTCTGGAGGCATCCAAGGGCAAGAAAGGCAGCACACCGGCCAAGGCTCGGCAGGCTGGATCAAGCCCGACATCCCCCTCAGGAAGTGCCGCGCCGCCACTCTTTCGCGAGTGGTTCAGCAAAAAACGCAAACCCAAGTTACAGGAGTTAGCCACCTACACTCAGCAGCTTGCCAATTTGCTGCATTCCGGGATGCCATTAACCGTGGCTCTTAACAGCATGAGTCATCTTGAATCCAAGGGAATCCCTCAGGAAATCAGCATCCAGCTGAGGGGAGACGTCATGGAGGGCAAAGCCCTGTCAGATGCCATGGCCAGGCTGCCACACATATTTACCGACCTCTACATCAACATGATCCGGGCAGGAGAGCAGAGCGGTGCCCTTGAAGAAGTCCTTCACCGCCTGGCGGCGCACTTCGAGCGGTTTGCCGAGGTTCGGCAAAAGTTCGTTTCTGCTCTGATCTACCCCATCATCGTCGGAACCGTTGGTGTCGGGATCATCGCCCTGTTCATGACCGTCATTCTGCCGAAGTTTACGCAGATCTTCACCGACATGAAGGTTCCTCTACCGGCCTCTACTGAAGCCTTGATTACGGTGAGTCGACTTTCAGCGACCTATTGGTGGTTGGCTCCTCTGGTGGGTGCTGTTGGGGCCATTCTTTACCAGCGATTCAGTTCCAACCCCTCTGGACGACGCACGCTGGACCGTTGGAAACTCACAATGCCCATCATCGGAAAGGTTTTTAAATTAAACCTCTTCAGTCAGTTTGCCCGCACCCTGGCCACTCTGCTCAAGAACGGCGTCCCGGTTTTGACAGCACTGAAGATCACCGAAAACGTGATGCCCAACACCATCCTGGCAGAGGCGATTGCCAAGACCCGCGAAGATGTCACCGATGGCAAGACCATCTCACAACCCCTGGCACGAAGCCAGGTCTTCCCACAATTGATGATCGACCTGATCAAGATCGGGGAGGAAACCGGTGATGTTCCAGGCTCCCTACAAAGCGTGGCAGAAACCTATGAAGATCAACTGACCATCGCCTTGAGGGTCATGACGAATTTGGTGGAGCCTGCCATGATTATCCTGATGGCCATCGGTGTCGGAGGACTCCTCTTCAGCATCCTTTCAGCCATGTTCCAAATCACCTCTTCCATTGGCAACCGATGAGGCAACATCGCGCTCAGGAAAGTGCTTTCACTCTCATTGAGATCATGTTGGTCACTGGCATGATGCTTCTCATGCTGGGCTGGGGTATCCCCAACATGATGCGTGCCCTTGAAAAACACGGGATTGCCAAAGCTACGATGGATATCATGGATGGATGCAAGCAGGCGAGGGCCCTTGCCATCCTTAAGAGTCAAACTAGCGAGCTGGTCATTGCCTCCTACGAAGATGGCTACGCGCTTTATGTCACCGCCACTCAAACCCCACGTCTTGTGCAGCAGGACACGGGCATTCTTTCTGAGGATTTTGACGACCCCGACAATCTGGATGATGAGGGAAACCAGAAATCCAATCGCAGCGTCCTGGCCGAGCTGGATGGCTTCCGCCGTAACATTGGAGGCGACATCGCCATCGAGATGCTAGACATCAATTTCATCAACATGCTGGAGGGCACCATCAACGAAGCTAGAGTGCGGTTTTACCCCAATGGAACCAGCGATGAGTTCACCATCGGTCTGCTTCTCAACGATGACCGTCGCATCGTCACACTCGATGCCATCACGGGCTTACCCAGCGTCATGGACCCAAGCAACATCGATTAATAGCAAGCACCCATGAACCGACGCCGCTCACCCTTCCAAAAAGCCAACCCCGCGCACGGGGGCTTCAGCTTGCTGGAGGTCATGATTGCCATTGGTATTTTTTTTACTTCGGTGTTCCTGATCCTGGAATTAACCAGTCAACACCTTCGCACTGCACGCATTATGCAAACCATGGATGTCGATCGCAGCAGTTTGCCCGCACTGCTCTCCATGACCAACTTCCTGGAGATAGGTCCCCTGCCCATTGACATCAAAATGGCTTATGAAGACAGCCATCCCGGGGTCACGGTCGATGGCATGATCGAGGAGGCAGCCACCAATGGTCTTTTCAGAGTCGACTACACCATCCACTGGCTTGCCGAAAACAACATGCGTAAGACGCGCAACAGCATTTTGCTGTGGCGGCCCAACATGGCCAACAACCGATCCAATCTACCGAGATAACGGTGACACTCCGATGCACAAACCGTCAGCGAGGTTTTACCTTGATCGAAATCATGGTCGCCGTGGGCGTCCTAGGTGGATTGATGGTGGCCATCTTCGCTTCCTGGCAGGCGATCGTCAAAAGCTCTCAAATCGGCATCACGGCATCGGTGGAATCCCATCGCAACCGCATTGCGATCCGCTCCATCAACGATGCACTGACTTCTGCCATCATGCATGAACTGAACTTGCCCTACTATGCCTTCCTGGCCGACACGACGGGTGAATTTGCCGCTTTCAGCATGGTCTCCCACCTCCCTGCCTCCTTTCCAGGAAGCGGTCTTTTCCAAGGGCAGCCCGTCCGAAGGGTGACCTTCAGTGTGGAGTCCACCAACTCGGTCTACCAGCTGATCCTGCGACAAAACCCCATTCTGGCTCCTGTGGAGCAAGGAGATGAGCCCTACCCCGTCGTGTTGGCAAAGAATGTCGGTGAGTTCAACCTCGAATTTTTCGATTTGCGCAGCGGTGAGTGGATGCCCGAATGGGGGAATACCAACCAGCTTCCGGCGATGGTGCGGTTTCGTCTCGGGTTTACCCGCCCCGGCTCCAAAGAAGTGGAGGAGGGCCGCATCATTGAACGGATCGTGCAACTCCCTGGACAGACGGTACAGGCAGCCTGGCAGCGCCCGGTCGCTCCCAATGGGATGGGCGCCCCCAACGTCAACCAAAACCGACCCCAAACCCAATGAAGCTGTTAACCTCCAGCCCTTCCCTTGCCCACCAGCGCGGCATCGCTCTGGTGATGGTTCTGGTGGTCGTACTGGCCATGGGGATCATGGCAGCCCATTTCAGCTTTTCGATGAAGATCGAGACGCAACTGGCATTGAACACCACACGTGATCCCGACATGGAATGGATGGGGCGCTCTGGAGTGGAATTGGCCAAGTATGTTCTCGCAGAAAAAACGAGGATCCCCGTGGAAAATCAATTTGACGCATTGAGCCAATTTTGGGCAGGCGGAGTCTACGGCACCAATGAGGTTCTGGCGGCGATGTCGCTCGAGAACGTTCCTCTGGGGGACGGGACGATCAGTGTGCGGATCGAAGATGCCGAACGAAAATTCAACATCAACGCTCTGGGACCGGAGATCCTCAGCCAGTCTCTCATGTATATGGGGGTCGATTCCTTCCAATCTGCGGTCATTCTGGATTCCTTGATGGACTGGGTCGACCCGGACATCGATACGCGGGTCAATGGGGCCGATGAAGAGGCTTATCTCGTTGAGCCCAACCTCCCCCTGTTGGGGCCTTACTTGGTCAAAAACGGTCCCCTGGATGACATCTCGGAACTGCTACTCATTCGAGGCATCACTCCCGAACTCTATTATGGCATGCAGGGAGGGCTTCCGGCCCCCAACATGCCCATGGGCATGGGGTATGGTGATTTTGGATTTATCGACTTGTTCAACACCTTGGGAGGGTTTCAGGTCAACATCAACACAGCCTCCAAGGAAGTGATTCAAATGCTACCGGGCATGGATCCCAACCTGGCGTGGGAAGTCACCATGACACGGGCTGGTTTTGATGGCATGGAGGGCACCGAAGATGACATGCCTTTCATGCGCATCACCGATCTGATGAATGTTCCCGGAATGACGCCCGATCTCATGTCCCTAATGCGTCGCTTTGTCACCAACCGAAGCAATACCTTCGAGATTTATGTCGAAGCACGCATCGATGAATACGTGAAAATGTTTCGCGCGGTATTGGTGCGGGTCAATGCTCGCGATTTTGCGACCCTGAACATGCGCTGGGAATAGGAGAAGGACATGCCATCTTCCTCTGCCCCAGGACCGATGATCTTTGTCACTGCCTCTGATACAGGGGTCGGCAAAACCCTGCTGACTTGCCTGGGCCTGCGCAGCCTCCGCAATCGCAATCAGCGCCCCGTCGGGCTCAAACCTTTTTGTTCTGGTTCCAGGGCGGATGCCCAGCACCTGCATCGAGCCTCAGGAAAACCCATCGACTTAGAAGCTATCAACCCCTGGTATAACAAAACGCCCATTGCTCCTGGAGCTCAGAAGCATCCAGCCAGCTTCCAGCAAGTCCTCAGACATATCGACGGCATCCGGCCCTGCTTTCAGCAGGTCATCCTGGAAGGGGCCGGCGGGCTCCTCTCACCTCTCGGGCAGGCCTTCCATTTGGGAGACCTGATTCTGCACTATCAGCCCAAGGTGCTCTGTGTTTTCCCGAACCAACTCGGGGTTCTCAACCAAGCCTTGATCCATCATGCATGGTTTGAGCAAAAGGCCCCGGGCATCTCTCCTCAATTTGTCCTCATGGAGCGCGCCAAACCCGATGCTTCGGCCTCCTCAAATCTTAAGATACTCAAACGCTGGCTGCCTTCCGTCGCAATCTCGAGCATCCCTTACCTGGGACCACGCGCCACCCAGCATCACCTCAAGGCAGTCCAGCAGCCCCCGCTTGCACGCATGCTCAAATCACTCTTTCCCCATGAATAGAACTTGCCCGATCTCAGAACTCCTCACACATTGTCATCCTACTCGACACGCCACCATGACAACCCTTCGCATGACATTTACGGGATTCCTCCTGCTTTCCATCAGTATCCTCGTGCCTCAAATGAGAGCTGCTTCCTCATGGATCTGGCACGCCGAAGACCCACCTCAGGAAGCACCCAACGACCCTCGCTATTTTCGATACACCTTTGAGTTGCCATCATCGATTCAGTCCGCCGTCCTTAAAATGTCCTCCGACAATGCCGGCACTGCCTATCTCAACGGCAAGCAAGTTGGGCAATGTCGAGACTGGCAGCGCCCCATGGAAGTCACGGTAAGCTCCCAAGTGGAGAGTGGACTCAACGTCCTCGCCATTCGCGCCAACAACCAAGGTGGCCTAGCTGGCCTGGTCGCAGAACTTAGAGTCAAAACCAAGGAGGGGCTTCAGAGCACTTTCTCAACGGGCAGCGCATGGCGAAGCAGTGAAGAGACGCAGGAAGCATGGATGGAGACCTCCTTTGATGATGCTGCCTGGGCAGAGGTCGCAGTCATCGCAACTTTGGGCGATCCACCCTGGGGAAATGTCTTTCAGGCACCTGCAGCGACGCCGGCCGAAAGCCTCACTGTCGCCCCAGGATTTGAGGTTGAGCGATTGCTCTCGGCTCAACGCGGCCAAGGTTCGTGGATCGCCATGACCTTCGACGCCCAGGGTCGTATCATCGTTTCTCCCCAATCAGATCAGGACCCAATGCTGCGAATCACTCTTCAGGACGATTCGGTACCACAGGTCGACGCCTTTGAGGAAAGCAAGGTCCGGCATGCCATGGGGCTTCTCTATGCCCATGACAGCCTTTACATCAATGGTCATGGGCCTCAGGGAACCGGTCTTTACCGCTGGATCGACCGCAATCAGGATGATCAGTGGAGTGATGATGAATCCCTCTTCCTCAAGGCCATTCGAGGTGAGGGTGAGCATGGCTATCACGGTCTTCGTTTGGGGCCTGACGGCATGATTTACATGATGAACGGGAATCACACAGCCGTTCCAGAAAAGATCGCAACCCAATCACCCCATCAACACTACAGGGAAGATCATCTTCTGCCTCGCCAGTGGGATGCGAACGGACATGCCAGCGGAGTGTTGGCTCCTGGAGGTTACATTGCCCGAACCGCCCCCGAAGGTCAGCATTGGGAACTGCTCCTGGCTGGATTTCGAAATGCTTATGACTTTGATTTCAACGCTGATGGTGAAATGTTCACCTATGACAGCGACATGGAATGGGACTGGGGGACTCCGTGGTACCGCCCGACAAGAGTCCTTCATTGTGTCGTAGGAGGAGAATACGGCTGGCGTTCAGGAACCAGCAAATGGCCCGAATACTACCCCGACAGCCTCCCTGCGACCCTCAACATCGGCATTGGATCTCCCACGGGTGTCTGCTTTGGCACTGGAGCCTCCTTTCCCGAGCGCTACCAGAAGGCGCTTTACATCATGGACTGGTCCTACGGACGCATCCTTGCAGTGCATCTTTCCCCCAGGGGAGCCAGCTACGTGGCCGCGAAGGAGCCCTTTGTGCAGGGCCGGCCACTCAATGTATCCGACATGGCCATCGGCCCGGATGGTGCCCTTTATTTCATTGTAGGCGGAAGAGGCACCCAGTCCGGACTGTATCGAGTCACTTATACCGGCCAAGAGCCGATTCCAAGCGCGAGCCTGAAGACCTCAAAAGGTCTGGATGCCCGTCTTCTTCGCCATCGCCTGGAATCCTTTCACGGAAAGGAAGATCCCAAGGCCATTGCATTTGCCTGGCCACACTTGCGCAGCCCCGATCGCTGGATCCGATACGCAGCGCGTATTGCGGTGGAAAGTCAGCCCGTGGCTCAATGGCAAAAAAAGGCACTGGAGGAAAACCATCCCCAGGGAGCCTTGATGGCGCTGCTGGCGATGGCAAGAGTGGGGGAAAAGAATCACACCCAACAGGTCTTTGAGCGATTGCTGGAAATCAAAGACCTTGAGATGCTCCCTTCCGAGCAGATCCAATTAGCTCGCATCCTCCAATGCGCACTGATCCGCTTGGATCCCCCCACCCCGAGCCTCAAGAGCTCCTGGCAGTCGTGGCTGCGCGATGTGTATCCAAGCCCCACTTCCGAACTGAATCAGGAGCTCGCACAGCTCGCAGCGCATTTCCAGGTCACCGAGGCCATTGAAAGCAGCCTACAGCTCATCGCTTCAACCAAACACGAGGAAACGCAGCTGCATTACATTTTCACTCTCAGAAACCAACTGGCAGACGCCAACCTGGACCAATTGAGACGTTATTTTGGGTGGTTCAATCGCGATCGAAATCGTGCGCAACACCCCCCGGAAATGATTCTTTGGTTTTCAGAAGCCAATCGGTCCTACAGTTACGGAGCCAGCTATGAAAAATTTCTCATGCGCATCAAGGAAGAAGCCCTTGCCCATACCCGGCCGGAACTGGTCCCGAGAATGAGTGATATTCTGGAGGGAGGCTTGACTGAAAGGACCGATCAAGCACCCAACCCCATCTTGGAAAGAGCCACCTTTACCCCATGGACCTGGGAAACGCTCGAATCTCAGCTGGATCAAGTCACTCAGGGGCGATCCTTCACCCAGGGTCAACTAGCCTATGAGGCGGCCCAGTGTGGCGCCTGCCACCGCTTCGGTGATGAAGGAGGCGCCGTCGGCCCGGATCTGACTGCCATCGGCAGCAGATTCACTCCAAAAGATGTCCTCGATGCCATTCTTCATCCTTCCAAGGTACTTTCCGATCAATATGCGTATGAAACCCTGACCCTCACGGATGAAGAAACCCTGACCGGTCGTATCATGGGGGAAAATGACCAATCCATTCAACTGAGGCAGAATCCATACAGTGCTCAAGTCATCAGCATCGAAAAAGTTCGCCTGGCAAAGCGCGAAACATCGAGTGTTTCACCGATGCCGGAGGGTCTGATCGATGTCCTGAGTCGCGAGGAGGTGTTCGATCTGCTGGCTTACCTCAACGCCGGAGGCAATCGGCAGGATCCTGCTTTTTCCAAGTAACCCCTGGCAGGAAGATTCAAGAAAACGCTTGTCACTCCCGAGTAAAGGGAGCAGTTTGAGGTCTCTACGAATGCGGCTGCGTCTCCTGCAGCCAGGTCCAAGCCATGAGTGAATTCAAAGACATCATTGAGGCAAATTTTCGCGAATACAGAAAACAATTTCAATCTGCTGGCCTCATCATTGTGGCCTCATTGATCCTGATCGGGCTCTTTACCGCCGTGTATACCGTTCAGGCCGAAATGCAGGGAGTGGTCCTGCGCTTTGGCAAGTTCATCACGACGGTGGAACCCGGCCTGCGCTTCAAATTCCCCTTTGGCATCGATCGCGTTCAGATGGTCCCTGTCAGACGCCAGCTGAAGCAGGAGTTTGGTTTCGGCACGCAGGGCGCCTCCAACAACAGCCAGTATTCCTCTCCCAGGGAATGGGAGCATGAAAAGAACATGGTCACCGGAGACCTGAATGCCGCTTCGGTCGAATGGATCGTTCAATACCGCATCAACGACCCAAGACAGTTTCTTTTTAATGTCCGTGAACCGGGCAACACACTCCGCGCCGTTTCCGAATCGGTCATGCGCGAGGTGGTCGGAGACCGCACGGTGGACGAAGTTATCACTATTGGCCGCCAGGAAATTGAAGTTGTGGTGCTGCAACGCCTTCAGGAGCTGGTGAACAAATACGAAATGGGCCTGAGCATTGATCAGGTTCAGCTCAAGGATGTCAATCCTCCTCAACCCGTTCGTGCCTCCTTCAATGAAGTCAACCAGGCTCAACAGGAACGGGTCAAGTTGGTGAACCAGGCCAATCAGGAATACAACAAGGTCGTTCCTCGAGCTCGAGGTGAGGCCGATCAGAAAATCAGTGCGGCCGAAGGTTACGCCCTGAAGCGTATCAATGAGGCCCAGGGCGATGCCACCCGTTTCAAGGCCCTTTTCAGCGAGTATGAAAAAGCTCCCGAGGTCACCCGGCGGCGCATGCACCTGGAGACCATGAAGTCAGTCCTTCCAAAGATGGGTCGAAAGATCATCATGGATGAAGACGCACAGCAAGTCCTGCCCCTGCTGCAACTCAGCGAACCCACCAAGTAACTTAAAGAGGACACCGCCATGCAAAAAGCTCTCAGCTCCCTATCCGGATTGATCGCCGTTCTGGTTTTATTCGTTGTCATGAATAGTGCCTACACCATCCATGAAACCGAACAGGCCATCATTACGCAATTCGGCAAACCCGTGGGTGACCCCGTGACCAGTGCCGGTTTGCACTTCAAGATCCCTTTCGTCCAGCAGGTCAACCCCATTGAACGACGCATTCTTGCCTGGGACGGCCAACCCAACGAAATGCCGACCAAGGATAAGACCTATATCGAGGTCGACACCTTTGCCCGGTGGCGCATCATGGACGCCAAACAATATTTCCTTCGGCTTCGTGACGAACGCAGTGCTCAATCGCGCTTGGACGACATTCTGGGAAGTGAAACACGCAACGCGATCGCGAAACACGAACTGATTGAAATTGTCCGCACCACCAAAGATCGCGAATCGGTTGTGGACGAGACCCTTGTGGATGATTCCTCCAGTCTTGGTCAGCTCTACCCCATCACCAAAGGAAGGGCCTTGATCGAGCAGGAGATTTTCGAACAGGCGGAGGGCAAGTTGACCGATTTTGGCATTGAGTTGCTGGATATCCGTTTCAAACGGATCAATTACAACGAAACGGTACGGAAGGAAATCTACGCTCGCATGATCAGCGAACGACAGCAAATTGCCGAACGCTTTCGCTCGGAGGGAGCGGGTGAAGCCGCCCGTATTCTAGGAAACAAGGAAAAGGATCTTCAGGAAATCGAGTCAGAGGCCTACAAGACCATTCAGGAAATCCAGGGACGGGCGGACGCCGAAGCCATTCAGATTTACGCCGAAGCCTACAATCAGTCCCAGGCATCCGCTGCCTTTTTCGAGTTCCAGAAAACCCTTGAGACTTATGAAAGCGTTTTGGGGTCTGACACCACCATGATCTTGTCCACCGACAGCGAGCTCTATCAATATTTAAAAACAACCACTCCCCTCGCTCCTTAGTTGGCTCGCGGCGCGGGCTAGCTGCCTTGAATCAAACGTTCGACTCTTCGATCGAAGGCCTGCGCCAATTGCCGGCTCACTGGGCCCATCGATCCATCTCCCACGGGATTCCCATCCAGGCTCTGCACGGGCCAGATTTCAACCGTGGTCCCGGTCAAAAAGACCTCTGAGGCAGCTTGCAGCATGTCCAGGCTGATGGCCTCTTCCACAACTGTGAAACCCAACCGGTGGGCTTCCTCGATCACTACCTGACGAGAGATTCCATTGAGAATCCAATGATCGGCCGGGTGGGTGCGCAAGACACCCTCCACGACGGCGAAGACATTGGTGTGGGAACCCTCTGTCACGCGACCTTCACGATGGAGAATGGCCTCAGCACAATCCGATTCATGTGCCTTTTGCGCTGCCATCACAGCTCCAAGCAACGAGATAGACTTGATGTGACAATCCAACCAACGCCGGTCGGGCAGACAAGCCGCGCGCGCCAGCGGACGGGCAAGAAGATCTGGACGAGCAAGAGGTTTTACAAAGCCATAGACCGAAGCAGTAGGCGCCGGTTCTGGGAAAACGTGCTTCCGAGGCGCCACACCACGGCTGACCTGGAGATAGAACATGGCATCGGACTTCTGACACTCATTGGCCTCAAGCAGGGAAAGGCAAATAGCCTCCAGTGAAGCATCCTGCGGGCTCAATCCGATCCAATCGGCGCTTTGGCACCACCGTCTTTGGTGGGCCTGAGCTTCAAAACACCGCCCTTGATAGACCCGAATCACCTCATAGATACCATCACCATAGAGGTAACCGCGGTCATCCGGGTGAACCCTGACCGAGTCTTGAGGCAGCACTTCACCGTTCCAATAAACGTTCATCATGACTTGTCGTAAGCCAAAGATGACGCATTTCACTACGCCATTCAAATCTCAAGAACGGAAAAACCACCCCATGCTTCTTGATACCTGAAGGAGCCAGACGTTGACCTGAAGCCTTCCATTCAGTATGCCATTGTCATGGACCATCCCCCTGTCAATCGAGTGCCAACCTTTCCCTGTGTGCACCCGAGCGTCCACACCCACCGTCGCCAATGGATTCAACAGATGGCCATCGCAGCCGCCGGAACGTACTTCATGCCCGAAGTCCTGGCTCAACCAGCGATTCCACATGGATTCACCCTCGATCTGACGGCCTGGAAATTGGGAATTCCGGCAAATCAGGACCAGGCCATTGCCTGGGCCCATGCCCACGGTTTCCAATCAGTCGGAGCCCACACTCAGGAAATCGCTCAATGGAAAGAAGCGGATTTTGAGACCTATGCGCAGCGCTTGGATGAAGCAAAGCTGACCTGGAGCATTGCCAGCATGCCGGTGGCTTTCCGAGGTGACGAAAGTGCTTTCAAGGAAAGTCTCGCCACCTTACCGGCTGCTGCCGGAGCCTTGGAAAAGGCAGGTATTGAGCGTTGCATCACCCACATCATGCCATGCCACGACACGCTTACCTACCGCGCCAATTTCAGACAGCACCAACAACGCCTTCGTGCCATCGTGAGCATCCTTTCGGACCATGGCCTGCGCTTTGGGATGGAATACGTGGGCACGCAATCCTTGAGGAACCGCCGAAAATTCCCCTTCGTTCACACCTTGAGGGAAGGTCTGGAACTGGTCGATGCCATCGGATCGGATCAAGTCGGCCTGGTGCTGGACTGTTGGCATTGGCACAATGCCCAGGATACCGTCGAAGATTTCAAGTGGCTGAAAGCCCATCAAGTCGTCAGTGTGGAGCTCAACGACGCCCAGGCCCACATTCCAAGAGCCGAGCTGCAGGACGGGCGACGCGAGCTTCCTGCTTCGACTGGGGTGATCGACACCAAGGGATTCCTGGAGGGACTAGTTCGCATCGGGGTTCAGGCCCCGCTCATGGCTGAGCCCTTCAATCAAGCCTTTCGAGACATGCCGCGCGAACAAGGCATCGGCCGGATCCATGCCTCACTTCAAAAGGCCATGGGTTTGATCAACGCCTGAAGCCCCTGAACCCATGGAGTTTTCCGAAATCTTTCAATGGAGCACCTTGATTCCCTGGATCCTTGGTATGGTCTTCGGGATCTTTGTCGGGGCCACTCCAGGCCTCACGGCCACCATGGCAGTGGCCTTGATCGTTCCCCTGAGCTATTACCTCCCGGCCAACGCAGGGCTGGCCTTGATCATCGGAGTCAGCTTCACCGCGATCTTCGCTGGGGACATACCGGCGACATATTTGCGCATCCCCGGAACCCCGGCCTCAGCAGCGGCCACCTTGGATGGCTACCAGATGGCTCGTCAAGGCAAGGGGTATCGCGCCCTGTGCCTGGATCTCTGGTGTTCCTGCCTCGGCGGTCTCATTGGCGTCGGCCTGCTGATGGCTGTGGCCCCGCAGCTTGCCCGACTAGCCCTCAAGTTCAGTTCCTTTGAATACTTTTGGCTCGCCTTGTTTGGCTTGAGCATGAGTGCGGTTGTCAGTGCGGGTCATACCTTCCATGGACTGATGGCCGCCACCTTCGGCATGCTGCTTTCCACCATCGGTCTGGACATCGTCAGCGGGGCACAACGCTTTACCTACGGTCAGACAGAGTTGATGGATGGCGTTCAGTTCATTCCCGTCATGATCGGATTATTTGGGTTGTCAGAAGTTATGAGGCATCTCTGGGCACCGGACTCGGACACCGAGGGAAGCTCCACGGCTGATGTTGCAGCCCTGTCATCTAGGCAGAAGTCCTCTCTCTTTACCTCCCTGTGGAGACAAAAGCGCCTCATCGGCCAGTCTTCCCTGCTAGGAACCTTGATTGGAGCCCTTCCAGGGGCAGGCGCTGATATTGCTGCCTGGGGTTCCTACGGACTGGCTCAAAAAACCTCTCAAGAGCCAGAGCGCTTTGGCAAAGGATCTGAGGAAGGAGTCATCGCCCCGACCAGCGCCAACAATGCAGCGGTAGCCGGCGCCTGGATCCCCGCACTGGTCTTTGGCATTCCTGGAGATGCAGTCACCGCCATCGTTTTGGGGGCTCTCATGGTCTACGACATCAAGCCAGGCCCCATGGTTTTCGAACAAAGTGGAGGGCAAGTGCAGGCCATATTCATGATTGCCCTGATCACGCAATGCCTCTTGTTACCGGCTGGTTGGATCGGAATTCGAACGTTTGATCGACTCCTCAAATGCCCACGCCGCTTTATCCTCACCGCTGTGGTGCTCTTCTCGGTCGTGGGAGCTTATTCTCTTCAAAGCAGCCTTTTCGATGTGGGAATCATGATCGGCTTCGGTTGCCTGGGCTTCCTCCTGGAGCGCTGTGCCATTCCCCTTGCCCCATTGATCCTTGGGCTCATCCTCGGCCCCATGGTGGAAAAAAACCTCCGAACCGGGCTGATCAAGACCGAGGGCGATTGGCTACCGTTTATCAACAGGCCCTTTTGCCTGATCCTGTTCTGTCTTTTGAGCGCACTTCTCATCGGGCCTTGGGTCTACCGCCGCTTGAGAAAGACCCCATCAGGCGGGTAGACAGCAATCTTTTGATTGCCGAGGCTGGGCAACAGGAAGTCTTGCTACTGCCCATCCTCTCACCAGTCAACCCTCATCGGTGGATACCCTGCCGCGTCTGGCCTTGACCATCGATCGGTGACGCTTGGACTCCACCAGGCGCCGCTTCAGGGCCTTGGGGCGAGGTGACTGCTGACGCCTGGCTTTCTCCGCTTGATGGCGTCGAAGCTGAGCCTGACGCAAGGCTCGACGCTCAAGGGATAGGGCCAGTTTCTGACGAGCTTTCTTTCGATTGGCCTGCTGACTACGCTCGCCATCCGCACTCACCCGCAAACCCGTCGGAAGATGTTTGAGGGTCACACGGGTCGCCACCTTATTGGCATGCTGGCCCCCTGGTCCACCTGAGTGAGTGAAGGTTTCCTCCAACTCATCTTCGTTCAGGGGACGAACCACCTTGGAAACGATCCCTGGATATCGACTGGAACGGTGCATGGTCATCCTGGATGCCCCTTATTGCTATTTGGCTGATAGGAGGGAACATCGCCATCAAAGATCTCTGGCAAAAACAGGAACCCTCAAAGCAGGTGATTCTCTGATCGGCTCTTTTTGGAGAACGCCTGAGTGGAACGAGGATGCCCTATCGGGTGCCACCCATGGGGAAAGTCACAAGCCTTGTGCAACGCCCCGCTTCACGCCCGAAAAAAGCAAGATAAGGCGCGTTAGGTTCCATCGAGACATGGATACCAGGGTCTGTCAGAAAATGAACTGCGAACTGACAGAACCAAGAATCAACTAAGCCTGTACTTCCTGCCCGACTGCAGGAGTGGCATCCTCCGCATCATCCTCATGCAGGCCTGCATGCTTGAATGTGTGCTGATGGGGCTCAATGGATTCGATGAGGTATTTTCGCACCTCGTGATCCTGAGTCATTTCGAAGGTATCCCCGACGGATTTGCTGATCAAATTTTTGGCAAAAGGAGAAAGGTAACTGATAATGCCCGATTCAGGATCGGAGTCCCACGCACCCAGAATGGTGTAGATTTCATCTTTCTGCTGAGAGAGCTCTTTCACCCGAACTCGGGTTCCCGGATTGACCGATGAGGTGCTGACATCGGCGAAGTCCGTACCGCGAGCACGCGTCAGGTCCATCTCCAATTCGGCTTTGCGCTTCATCAAAATCTTCTGCATCTCCTTGGCAGCCTTGTATTCATGATTCTCGCGCAAGTCACCGTAACTACGAGCTACAGCGATTTCCTTGGAGTTTTCTGGGATCTTTTTCTGGACGAGTTCGGTGTACTCACTACGACGACGCAGCAAACTATCCCATGAAACCAATAATCCGCGATCTTCCGAAGTCGTGGCTTCACCAGAAATCAAGGCCTGAATCGCAGGGTAAATTTTCACGATACGCCCCAGAAGAGAGCGCTTGTCCATGTCGTCGAAACAGGAACTGAATTGCAGCGCCCGAGTCAGATCCTTGACCACCTCCAAATCGGCCGTTTCGATCAGTTCAGGCAACAAATCCATGTCACCCATGATGAAGTCATTCAAGCGGCTGGTGCGTTTTTCATTGAACTGATCACGCTCCATCGCGGTGATCATCGCTCGGAAGACCTCAGGCCCAAGAATATCGGCATACGTATCGGATCGCGATTTCCCCAACCAAAGCATCAACTCACTGCTTGCCTGGTGCTGGTTGACCAAACGACTCAAGGTTTCCTTGATCTCGTCCGCCTTGCCCGCGTCGTTGAATAGCTGCACGATGTCACCCGCCAGTTTCATCTGGGATTGGTTGAGCAGGTCGGTGAAATCAGCTTCCCAGCTCTCAGGGTGATGATGCTTGTAGGAAGCCAGGGCAAGCTTGTTGCGGGTAGCCGGCAGGGCTTCCATGAACGCGGGAAGATCGTTGATCAGATCCCAAACCGCCTGATCCTCGATCTGCTCGCCATTGGCTTCGATGCGCAGCGCCTTGCGCATGTCATTGCGGGCAAAAATGGCATCCAGCACCAGTTCGGGCTGGTTTTTGAGGTAGTTGGGCAGCTCGTGATCGAGCAATCCCATGGCCAGTTGGTAGGCTTCGGTGACGTTTTCAAGGTCGTCCTGGCTTTTCAGAATCTCCATGGCTACGGCCAATTTGGCCTTGAGCCCTCTGGCAAGCTGCATGTCACCGAGCAGACGGGCTTGCAGTGAGACCACCTCTTCGTTGTATTCGATCGGTTCGGATTTTTTGACCGGAACCCTGAAGTGACCATCTTTCTTGATTTCCTTGCGAACCGCTTCCCACCATTTGCGCCAATCATCCCCAATCACATCCGGCACCAGGGCATCTTGAATCTGGGCGACGGTGGCACTCCCGCCATAGCTCTTGAGCACCAGCTTGATCAAATCGATGTGATTGACCGCTGCCATTTCCTGCAAGCCCTGAAGATCGGTCGCCACCTTGACCAACACATGATCCTTGGCCAATGGGGACAGTGACTTGGCCGCAAACCCCAGATCCATGGAGTGTTCTGGCTTGTCTGGAAAGTCGATGAGGAAGCGGAGAAGAACCGTATCAACCGTTGTAATTTTACCCAAACCCCACGTTCTGTGCATGCAGTAACCGCTTTCGGTCAGTTGCTCCAGAGCGTCCAGATCCTTGGCCCTGATTTTCCCTTCAGTGGCCAGCTTTTCAAATTCCTCTCTCATAATCCTCGTAAATAGCTCGCGTAAAACGTCGAAGGATCATTATTACTGACCCGTGGATCAAAAACCAAGACAAATTGCCGCCAGAATCCTCTTCGAATGGGATGCGGGTGAGGGCTACGCTGAAATATTGCTCAAACGACATCTCACAAGCGCTCGCCTCTCACCTCCCGATCGCCGACTGGTTCAGGAAATGGTTTATGGTGTCATTCGCAACGCAGCCCTCCTGGACGCCTGGATTGATATCGCTGCGCGACAACCGCCTGGAAAGTCCCGAAGCCGGTCTCTCCTTCGCCTGGGCTTCTATCAATTGGGGCTGATGGACCGCATTCCCGAACACGCCGCTGTCAACGAAACGGTGCAGACAGCTCGAAGGTGCGGCTTGCACACCCAATCCGGTTTCATCAATGCCTTGATGCGACGCTTCATACGAGAAAAGACGACCTTCATGGAGCAATGGGAGGACTGGAAACGCACCTTGCCTGCCATTGCCTATTCACACCCTGCCTGGTTGGTCGAAAAGTGGGAGGAACAATGGGATACCACTGCCGCCACCACACTTTGCCAGTGGAATCAAGGTGCTCCTTCCATCATGGCAAGATGGAACCCAATACAGGGTTCCGTAGAATCACTACAGGATCAATGGAACCAGGAAGGCATCGCTTTCAAGAAATGCCTCCATGATTGGTCAGCACCCCATCGCCTGTTCGAGCTCAAGAGTCCGAAGGGTTCCCCAGCAGATTCGGAGAGCTTCCAGCAAGGCAAATATTACATCCAAGATCCAAGCACCTTATTGGCGGTGCATTTGCTCGATCCTCAACCCACCGAATCCATCCTCGACGCCTGTGCTGCTCCTGGCGGTAAAACCGCGGCCTTGTCCAGTCTCATGCAAAATCAGGGAACCCTCCACGCCACCGATCCCGACCCTGTGCGTCTCAAACGCCTTCAATCCAACCTGCACCGACTCGGCATCCAAAACGTCAGAAGCGGAGAAAACCTCACTCAGCTTGGCCAGGCATCCAAAGCACCTTCTTACGACGGCATTCTCGTCGATGCCCCCTGCTCCAACACCGGAGTGATGCGAAGACGCCTGGATGTCCGATGGCGCCTGAGCACCTCAGAAATCCAAACCTGTTGCGAGCAGCAATCAGCCTTGCTGGAAAGCACAGCACCATGGGTTCGCCCCGGCGGACGCATGGTCTACAGCACCTGCAGCCTGGAGCCAGAAGAGAATCAGGAGCAAATCGATACCTTTCTGCGGGAACACTCCAACTGGTCCCTCGCCACCGCACGCCAACTCACTCCTCTCCAGGATGGAGTCGATGGAGCCTACGCAGCCTTGCTTCACCGCACTCAGTAAAGGGCCCAAAACGAGGGATAAGGTCATTTCAAGACACACATCACCCTTTGATTGACCTCAATCGAATCGACTGTCAAAGTGGTTTCATACCCAAAAACCATGATTCAATGGCCTCTGGAGCGCTTGATGCCATGCAGACCATCGGAAACCCGCACACCCATCACCGATTCACTTTTATCCCAGATATCCATCACATGTCGCTACTCCACTGCTGCATGAACCCCGCAGGCAAACTCAACGACTCCGCTTTCACCAAAGCCCTTGGTGGATGGAAGGCCTTTCTGGCCATCCTCAGCTTCGCTACCGTAGGACTGAGCCATGGGCTTGCGACCGCCCCCTCGGACTCCAAAAAACCTCTTGGTCCCAACGTCATTTTCATCCTGGCGGACGACCAGGGATGGAATGGCACTTCGGCTCAGATGCATCCAACCATGCCCGGGTCCAAGAGTGATTTCTATCAAACCCCTCATATTGAAGCCTTGGCACACAGCGGCCTGCGCTTCAGTCATGCCTATGCCCCCGGCCCCATGTGCTCACCCACACGAGCCAGCATCCAGACCGGAAAGACACCGGCTCAACTTGGCATGACCAACGTGGGTCGTGGCATCCAGCGAGCCCTTCCATCTCAAAGGCTTATGACCCCGGCCTTTACCAGCACCCTTTCCACCGATGAAAGGACTCTCGGAGAGGCTTTCCAAGACGCAGGCTATGCCACCGCCTGGTTTGGAAAGTGGCATCTGGGCGGAGAGGGCCCGCAGGCCCATGGCTACGACAGAAGCGACGGCAACACGGGTAACGAAAACGGTCACACCCGAGACCCAGACAACCCGAAGGATATCCACGGAGTCACCCAGCGGGGCTTGGCCTTCATGGAAGAAAACGTTCGGCGGGGTCAACCCTTTTACCTCCAGCTTTGGCATTATGCCGTTCATGGCCCCGTTGAAGCCCACCCTCAAACCATTCAGAACTACGAAGCCAAGACACATCAAGCGCCTGGGCAGCGCCACACCTCAGCCACTTTTGCTGCCATGACCCAAGATCTGGACACCAGCGTCGGGAAGATCATGGACAAAGTGCAGGAGCTCTCCATCGCCGACCACACCTACATTCTTTACATGTCGGATCACGGGGCGGGGCTCAACCTTTCTTCGAACCTACCCTTACGGGAAGGCAAAGGAACCCTGTGGGAAGGCGGCATACGGGTTCCATGGATCATGCAGGGCCCCGGGGTCGCTCAAGGAGCTTTTTGTCAAACGCCGGTCGTCGGCTACGATCTTTTTCCAACCCTTTGCTCCCTTGCAGGGATCACCGCTTTGCCCAGCAACCTGGCTGGCATCGACCTGACACCTCTGCTGAAGACCGGCCAAGGCTCGGTCCATCGTCCATCCGATCACCCCATCGTGTTTCATTTCCCTCACTACGGACGCAGCAAACCTCACTCCGCCATTCGAGTCGGATCGTTCAAATTCCTCCACTTCTACGAACAAGAGCAAGGCATGCTTTTCAATCTTTCCTCCGACCCTGGTGAGACAAACGATCTAACCTCGACCCAACCCGAGAAGGCTGCAACACTGAGGAAGCAGCTGGAAGACTATCTGCACCGAGTCCAGGCTGGACTGCCTGTCCTCAACACAAGGTTCGATCCTCTGGCCACCGCACAGGGCCCAGCAAGAGGGCGTGGTGCGGGACGAGGCAATCCTCAGGCAAGAGCGGGGCGACAAGCCCGCATCCAGCAGTTCCAAACTTCATTGAAAACCCTTCAGGAATTGTGGAATCCTGCCAACCGTCAGCCATTTCTGCAGGCTCTGGAGAATATCCGAAGCGAAGTGGGGCGGACGTCTCCACCTCGTGGCAGGGCAAGAATCCGGGGAAATACCCTCCCCCTTCCTAGAACCCACTTTCAAGAAACCCTCGATAAACTCGATGAGTGGATCACGACCGGCAAAGATTCCCAACTGGCAGCTTATTTGACCGAGAGGATCGAAGAATTCAAGGCCTTTCAACCCGGTGATCCCCGGCCTGAATAGTTTGGTTAAGCAAAGGGTTGAAGCTTGGCCCTAAAGAAATCCTGCTTGGTGCCGATGCGACTTACCAGCGATTCCAGCGACACCCTTTGCACGCCTCACAGGTAGGCACGATACCCACTGACGACCAAGCGAGCCATCAGCAGGTAATACCCCTCTCTGTCAGCGACCCTCACCTTCTCACTCAAGCACCCTTAACCTCTGGGGCTGGCTTCAAGTCCCACACGATTCCGACAAAGGAAAGAAGTTTGAGAATGTAATAGGACATGTCAATTTGCCACCAGAGGAAACCCTGTCGCGCAGAGTATTGGTAGTGATGGTGATTGTTGTGCCAGCCTTCACCCATGGTAATCAGCGCAAGGAACATGGAGTTTCTGGATCCATCCTTGGTCGGGTAAGGGCGTCTCCCCATCAGGTGAGCCAACGAATTGATACAGAAGGTACCGTGCCAGAGCAGCACCGTGGAAACAACAAATCCCCAGAAAATAAGCGGCAAGCCTCCCACCAGAAACAGAGAAACCGCAAAAGCAATCACAATCGGGAATTCAAATCGATTCAAAAACCGAAGCTCCGCATACTTGCTAAAATCCTTGATGCGTGACCAGTCGGTTGCTTCATAGCGTGTGGTCAGAATCCAACCCAGGTGAGACCACCAAAACCCCCTTTGCACAGGTGAATGGATATCCTTTTCCGTATCCGAATACCGATGATGCGCTCGGTGGTGTGCCGCCCACCAGAGAACACCCTTTTGAACCGCAAGCGTCCCGAGGAGTGCCAGCAGGAATTGAAAGAATCGACTCGTCTTGTAAGACCTGTGGGCAAAGTAGCGGTGATACCCAGCCGTGATCCCGAACATTCTCAGGTAGTAAAAGATCAAGGCAACACCAAAACCAACCCAACTCCAACCCCAGTAAACAAGCCCTACGGCAGCCACGACGTGGCAGCCCCAAAAGGGAATGCTTGATAGCCAGCTCCTGATATCACTCCTTCTTCCTAGATCCGTTTCACTCATGTCGAGGAGGTAACATGGACCATGGTTGAGGTGAAATCAATGAAGCTATTTTAGAAAGGTATCCGTTCCACGATCCGAATCTCTCCTTTCGTTGAATTGCCGTCATTACGGTATAGGAATGATTTTCAAATTTCATGGACCGCCAAAGTCTGAAAGACAACAGGTTCACCCTCACCATTGGCTAGCAGATCCAGGTTGTGGCATGTTGTTGATGCGAAGGGCAATCAACGGATGTCGAACATCCTCTGCACTCCACCCTGCTCGTCGGCCTGTCGCCAATGAAGCGAAATACCTTAAGAGAAGTCCCATGATCACCCTTCGACGCAAAATGGATGATGGAGAGGGCAACGTCTACATCGTGCAGCAGGGCTCATTTACCCGACTGGCGGCCTTCATCCATCGGTTGAATAAAGATCAAGGGCTTCATATCAACCCTCAGTTGGATACGGCCGGTTTTGAGGCACTCATCCAAGGCGATGCTCAGCTGGCCAGCCAGGTGCAGGCCTGGATTCATGAGCATCTACCCACTCAATTGGATCTTCACGCCATCAGCCCCTCCAAGGAAGTGGGCCAGGAGGTGGATGCCTGGGAAATCTGGGGGCACTAGAATGCCAGCCAAGGGTCGATAGAGAGCCTTCCAGGAGCCCGCTTCCAGTGCCTAAGCCTCCAGAACCTAAGCTTCTTACTTCCACTTGAGCCGGGTTCTGGAAAAGGCCATGACACCCCCCAGATAAACCGCGACCACGCTGATGGAGAGCACCAGGATACCTTCGACCCAGGTGGTGCCCGTGAGCAAGGGCAACCAGAACCCAAGCCCGAAGACAAACAGGCAGACACCGAGAAGGCGGATGAGGAGGTTCACCAAGGTTTTCATGGTCATTGGCGGCGTTAGGCGTGGATTAAGATAGGATAAGCTGCTGCACCCGCTAAGCAAGCCCTGTTGAGTTAGGTGCAGATCCTATCACTTAAAGCTTGGTAAAAGCTTCACGTGATAGGATAAATCAATGACCCCATGAGACGAAGATTGACATGTTGCCTGCTCCAAGTCCTGGGTTTGTTGATCGTTTTTTTCGGCACCGCAAACTTTCTACCGATTCTTACAGGCACCAGCTGGCGAGAGGGTATTTCCAGTATCACCCTTCTGGTGATTTCGTGGGCGATTGGGGGACGCATGATACTTAAACCCGAAAAGTTTCTGGGCTTTGGTAAGTCCAGTTGAGTGGGTTGTATCACCGGCTGAGCAATTGCCGCATGGCCTTGAGCAGCACTCCTTCAACCTGAGGCGATACCCTCGAAGCTCGTGGGCTGGCCTCATAACCGCCTTCCGCGTATTGGGCCTCCGTGCAGATATATCCGGGGGCGTAGTCTCCATAGGCTGCCATGGCCACGAATTGATCCGGGACCATGCGCTGGGCAGCCAGCTGATAGGCCACGGAACATTCCCCCGGCAGGAACAGCAGACGCGCCTCCCCCAACTGCAAACAATGCAAGGCAATGGATCCGCCTTGCTCACAGCGTTCTGCCCAAGCCAGATCCTCGGCCACACCTATCGTGATCTTGGGGTCTCCGGAAGGATCCTCAAGTTGTGCCTGAAGCGAAGCCACTTTGAGGTGGGGAGCAAGAGGCAGTTGAACCGGGAGGGTTTCCCACCGCAGGGCATCGCTGGCAATTGGAAGACGTTGGCTGGCGACCAAGGCCCGAGACATGCCATCGGCCAGACGGACGGCCAACTGCTGTCGGTTCTCGGGCGAACCATCGTTGTATTTGCCAGCACCCACATCACCCCCAGCCCCGTTGAAGTGAATGTGAGGCACGCCATTGAGTGTGGCCTCGCGCAAACTCCTGGCCATCCCCGGAAAATCAGGATGGGCTCGCCCCGTCAGATAGTAACTTTGAGGATGGGTCGCATACCACGTCAACACCACCAGAAGTGCGTCCTGATTCCAGAAACTGATCGACTTCACCTTGGGGTCGATCAAGCCTTCGGGCTCGGCACGCAGCAGTGGATCCCGGCAGGCCGTATAACGCGTCGCACGCACCTTACCATCGGGCCCAAGAATGCGTCGACTGGATGCCACCTGATGGACATCCGCTTCTCCCAGCCCCATGTGCGTTGCCACCACGGAGCTCTGGAGTGCTTGGCGCGCGGCCGTTCCTACCCGCTTGAGGGTCTGTTCGACAAAGTCCGCGTCCAGGAGCATCCCTCCCAGACCCCGCTCCTCCAGCAGTCGCTCGGCACTCAAGTCACAGCGTGGGGCGTCGTGTTGATGCAAGGTATGGACACTAACCTGATCTGGAGAGGTTCCCACAGCCGAAGCCAAGGTTTCCTTCCAGCGCCGATGTCCCTCATTGCTGATACCAATCCAATCCACCGCGCAGAGAAGGATGGGTTCCCCTCTTCCGGAGAGCACCACCCCTCTTGCCGACAGTGGCATCCCGACTCCATCGCATCGATTGTATGCCAAGGGGGATCCGATGGGCGGGGTGACGTCAACATGGAAGCTTGCCACCTGAAGCGGCGTCTCCTGGCCATGAAGACTCAAGAACCCCATCCCCAAAACCCATACCTTCAGGCAAGAGTCCCCCACCCAAGGGGTCAAAAGACGCTCAGAAAAGGATCTCAAGATCGCCAAAATTCGGGCAGCACAGGATTCGAGGAGGTGTGGCATCATGGATCACCCTGAGGGAGAGGTTCGCCAATGGAAAGACTAAACGACTTCCACCTCAGCAAACCTCCGGCAGCTTTCTACTGCTAACGCCTCAAGGAAGGAAAGTGGACGACTCAACGCCGACCAGGTCGTGGAGCCTTGATTTTTTCGGGGCTCCAATCACCATTGGCATCGCCCAACTTGACCCCGTAGAAATCCGCTTCGATTACATTCGCTTGAGGTGCGGCCATTTGCAGACCCTTCTCTTCAGAAAGTCTGCCAAGAGCATTGATTTCGGACGCTTCCGCCTTGAAGGCTTCAGAAACGAATCTCCACAGACTCCTGCCCTTTTCGTCCGACTTTTCCGAGAAACGAGAGGTTTTTCCGAGAATCACTTTGCGCATGGCAACGATATCCAGCACATCGACCGACTGATCCCCATTGACATCCGAGGCCACCAGCTGATGGGCATGACGCAGCCGTTCACGGCCCAGAATATGTTTACGCATGCTCACAATATCGCTCACATCCACTGCCTCAACGGCACCTTCTTCCCATTCCATGATGGCTTCCAATTCGATGGGAAAACCTGGATCGACATCAAAGGCGTATTTTCCATGGGCATCGGTGTATTGCACATATTCCTTGCCGTTCTGTTTCAGGATCACCGACGCCCCTTCGATGGGGCAATCCTCGCAATCGAGCTGCTGAACGGTTCCTGCGACTTGAAGGGAGCGTTTCACGGCGACCACCGAGGGGCGAGAAACCACATCCACGGCT
>MDTE01193725.1_pt1 | contig 31183 bp, 37 predicted proteins | sample 811231 | NCBI WGS metagenome assembly MDTE01 (sample SAMN05326651, study PRJNA326480) | marine metagenome | isolation source: seawater | place: Indian Ocean: Red Sea | collected 2010 | reverse complement strand
TATCGAAGTTAGATATGCTGATCCGTCTGATCCAAAAAATTTTGAAAAATTAATTGATGATAAAACAAGATGTATTTATGCAGAAACTTTACCAAACCCCTATTTACGTGTTTTTCCAATAAAAGAAGTTTCAGATATAGGAAGAAAGTATAACATCCCTTTAATTATGGATAACACAGCTTCACCAGTAATATGCAGACCAATAGAGCATGGAGCAGCAGTAGTCATACATTCTCTAACTAAATTTATTGGAGGTCATGGAACAGTTATAGGAGGATGCTTAGTCGACGGGGGAAATTTTGATTGGACATCTGATCCAAAAAGACAACCTTTATTTAATGAACCTGATCCAAGCTATGGCGGCGCAATTTGGGGAAAAGTTGTTCCTGAACTTACTGGAGCAAACGTTGCTTATGCTGTGCGTGCTAGAGTAGTACTATTAAGAGATTTAGGTTCAGCATTGGCACCAGACAATGCCTTTGGAATAATTCAAGGTTTAGAAACTGTAGCTGTAAGGATGAAACAACATTGCTCAAATGCAGAAAAGGCTGTAAATTTTTTGAGTAAACACAAAAATGTTGAAAGAGTTATTTACCCAACGCTCCACAAAGGAGAGATTGGATCTAGAGCTAAAAAATATTTTAATGGAGGAAACGGAGCTTTAGTTGGAATTGAAGTGAAAGGTGGTGTCGAAGCAGGTAAGAAATTTATAGAATCATTAAAAATGTTTTATCACGTAGCTAACATTGGTGATGCTAGAAGTTTAGCAATACACCCTGCTACTACTACTCATAGCCAATTAACTCCTGAAGAACTTGCTGCTGCTGGTGTAACACCCGGATATGTAAGATTGTCGATAGGAATAGAACATCCTGATGACATAATAGCTGATTTAGACCAAGCATTAAATGCTTCTGGAAAAGCAAAACTAAAAGCTGTTAGTTAATTTTAGAATTTTTATAAACTAAAATTAATGAGGATGTAATCAAAATAATAGAACCAAACTGATGTAATGAAGCAATTAGTATTTGTGCATTATATAGAACAGTAAAAATTCCTAGCATTATTTGAATCAATAAAGCAAAAAAGACTATCAAAACATTTTTTTCTAAATGTTTGAGCTTTTGATTTCTAAAAGTAATTAACAAAATAAATAAAAATAAAGCAAAAATTAAATATGCTAAAATTCTATGTATGAATTGAACTATTGAAGGAATATCAAATAAAGCAAGAGAAGAAAAAACACTTAAATCCACATCGTCAGGAAAAAATTTTCCATTCATAGATGGCCATGAATTGTATATTTGACCTGCATCTAGACCTGATACAAATGCTCCTATTGAGATTTGAACAATTGTAAAAAGCATAAAGATAGTTGGTAGAAAATATGGTATTTTATTTTCATATATTATGATGTTTTTATTTTTTAATTTAAGATAATTCCAAAGAGTCAATATAAAAATGATAAAAGCTAAAGTTAGATGCACAGATAAACGGTAGTGACTTACGTCGGTTCTATCTGACAATCCGCTTTTAACCATATACCAACCCACAAAACCCTGAAATAATATTAAAATAAAAATTGTATAAAACCAAAGTAGTGTTTTTTTTGTTACAATTTTTTTATATGTGAAATAAATTAAAGGAATTAAAAAAAAGAGCCCAACAATACGTCCTAAAAGACGATGAATATATTCCCACCAATAAATTACTTTAAATTCCTGCAAGGTCATTGATGAGTTTTGTAATTTATATTCAGGTATTTCCTTGTAAAGTGAAAAACTATTTTCCCACTTATCTTCACTAAAAGGCGGTATTATCCCAGAAAAAAGTTCCCATTTGGTTATTGATAGGCCAGAATCTGTAAGTCTTGTTAAACCGCCTACGACAATCATAATTGCAACTAAAATAGTTATTAACAAAAGCCAGTTCGATATATAAATATTTCTATTTTCTTCATTCATAATTTTAATATACATTTCAATAAAAAATTTAAAAATGTTTATTTGTCGCTAAATGAATAATATAGAACTTAATAAAGTACGAAATAAAATTGATAAACTTGATAAAAAACTACTAGTTTTGATCAAAAAAAGAACTGATCTAGTTAAAAAAGTTATCAAGCTAAAAAAATTCAAAAAGCAAATAGTTGATAGAAAAAGAATTAAAAAAGTGCTGAAAAATATAAAAAAAAATTCTATTAAAAAAAAAGTTGATCCAAAACTCACAGTTAAAATTTGGAATTCAATGATTAAAAGTTACATTGAATATGAAAAAAGAAATTTTAAAAGATAATAATTATTTACTGTGTGGTGGCAGTTTCTTTTCAACAAACATTTCGTGTTTTCGTGTCGCTGGATTATATTTCTTTGCTTTTAGTTTAATCTTAGCTTTTTCACCTGAAGATGGTTTTTTAACATAATAGAAATACGGACTATCTGGCTTATTTTCTGGAACCAGTCTTACTTTTATTGATGTTTTTTTAGCCATTTTTAATTTTTTTTAATTCCTTCACAATCTTAACAATATTTTTAATCTTGTCTTTTATCACTTTTGTATTCTTAAGATTTGGCTTATATAATCCTAAATGAAGCTCATCGTCAATAGAATGACTCTTCTTTTCCTTTAATACTTTTTTAACCCCATTAATCGTTAAACCTTTTTCTTTTAATAGATATTTAATAAATAATATTATTTTTAAGTCTTTGTCAGTGTAATATCTTCTTCCACCAGCTTTAATCGTTGGCTTAATTTCTTTGAATTGCGTTTCCCAATATCTTATGGTGTGCGTTTGTAGTTCACCTGTATTTAAATCTACAAGGTTAAGCTCTTTAGCTACTTCTCCTATAGTTTTGTACATAGGTTCAGTTTTCAATTTTATTTCCCAAGCTATTGATTTTATTTTTTATGAACAGTGATGGTTTAAATCTAACAATTTTTCGTGGCAGAATTCTGGCCAACTCCTTTGTTTTTGGATTTCTTCCAATTCTTTCACTTTTTTTTATAACTTCAAATGTACCAAACGAAGTAATTTTAACTTTATTTTTTTTTATTAATTCAGAAACTAAAGATTCAAAAAAGCTATCAATGATTTCAGCTGAAACATTTTTAGAAAAACCAATATTTTGATTTATTATATTTATTAAATTTTTTCTTGTAAAATTTTTTTTAAGCATGTAATTGAAAATATTACTGGAATAATTAGGCGTCAACAGTTATTAAGTTAGATTCTATCTTTTCAATTAAATTACCTTTCACAATTTTATTGCAAACATTTATGGAATGAGCGAATCCAAATGCATCAATTGAGCCATGACTTTTAACCACAGGACTTTGCAGACCTAAAAAAATAGCTCCATTATATTTTCTTGGATCTAATTTTTCTTTAAATTTTTTCATTGAATTATAGGATAAAATTAAGGAAAATTTATTAAGAGATCTTTTTAAATTTTTAGTTATAAAATTTGCTGTACCTTCTGCAGTCTTAAGAGCAACATTTCCTGTAAATCCATCTGTTACTATAACATCAATTTCTCCATCCATTATATGATTTCCTTCTATGTATCCACAAAAATTAAAATTTTTAATTTTGTTCTCTTTCAAAATTGTAAAAGTTTTTTTTATTACGTCGCTTCCTTTGTGTTCTTCTAGTCCAACATTAAGTAATGCAATTTTTGGTCTATCATTTTCAAAAAGTGACTTGAACAATGCTGACCCCATACATGCAAAATCAGTTAAATTTTTTTCATTGCATTCGATATTAGCGCCTAAATCTAAAACAACATTCATGTTATTTTGATTTGGCCATAAACCTGCAAGCGCTGGTTTGTTAATTCCATTAATTGTTTTGAGAAGTAATCTTGATATAACTAACATTGCTCCTGTATTTCCTGCAGATAACGAAATGTCTGATTTCTTATCTTTTAATGATTCAATAGATTTCCACATGCTTGAATTTTTTCCACCTTTTGCTGCAGTTAAAGGACTTTCGTCATCTAAAATTATATCTTTTGTATCTATTATTTCACAATAATCTCTTAATATTTTACTTTTTGAAATTTGTTTTTCCAAAATTTCCTTCTTTCCAAACAAATTAAAAAAATTTTCTTTGTTTGAATTTAAAGAAATTTTAATACCTTCAATAATTTTATTAGGCGAGTTTTCTCCACCCATTGCATCAATAGCAATAATTACTTTATTTGACATAGTTCAATTTATGATAATATTATTTTTTAGGCTCTAAAATTTGCTTACCGTTATATAGGCCAGTTTTTAGATCTATATGATGAGATAGTCTAAACTCTCCAGATTTTTTATCTTCTATTACATTAGCTATAGAAATACGATGATGAGATCGTCTCTTATTTCTTCTAGATTTCGAAGTTTTTCTCTTTGGTACAGCCATCTTAAATATCTATTTATAAATAAAATTTATTTTACCACTTAATACACTATCTGCGCTTAAATCAAAACAAAAAGCTTGATATTTATCAAAATAATCGATCAAAAAGTCATTAATAGCACCATTTATAATTGTTTTATGACTTAAATATTTAATAAAAAATGCTTTTTTAGAATCTTTTTTTTCTACACTATAATTTTTGCAATATAGCAAAATATTATAAAAATTCTTTACAAGAAATTTCATATTTTTGTTTATGGTAACATCTCCGTAGCCAATCTCTCTCATATTTAACTCGATCTTATTAAAAGTTAAATCAAACAATTTTTGATTAAAGATTCTAAAATTTTTGTTTTCTTTGTTTCTTTCAATTTTTGATAATAAAAATGAAATATGCACAAAAATTAAGTGAATTCGGTTTTGAAAAGTATCGCTCAAATTAAATTTAGTGTAAAATAGTTCATTTCGTGATAATAAAAGAATCGTATTATATAAAATATTCTCATTTGTGAGAGGTTGTTTTAAATTTTTAAACATATGAAAAAAAATGTATTGTCAGCATTAGTTATATTAATTTTTATGACCAGTTGTCAAAGGAATGAGGTTATAAGAACGCATGGCATATCATATCTGGAAAAAAGAGCTGAATTAATAGCTATAAATAAGTCAAATAAAAATGACACAATCAAAATTTTTGGTCAACCTTCAACAAAAGGAATGACGAATGATAATCTATGGATTTACATAGAAAGAACTCAAACTAAAGGCACTATATTTAGATTGGGCCGCAACTATTTAAAGAAAAATAATGTTTTAGTTTTAGAATTTGACAAATATGGAATACTTTTAGAAAAAAAATTTTATGATAAAGATAAAATGCAAAAACTTACTTTTGCTAAAGATATAACAGAAAATGAAATTAGAAAAGAAAATTTTATATACAGTTTTCTTTCTAGTATAAGAAAAAAAATGGAATCAAAAAGAAAATGATTTTAGTGAGCTATTACTGCTAGAAGCAACAATGCTACTATATTAGTAATTTTTATCATAGGATTAACTGCTGGGCCTGCTGTATCTTTGTATGGATCTCCGACTGTATCACCTGTAACAGAAGCTTTGTGTGCTTCCGAGCCTTTTCCTCCAAATTTGCCATCTTCGATATATTTTTTTGCGTTATCCCAGGCGCCACCACCCGCTGTCATTGAAATTGCAACAAATAAACCGGTAACAATAACACCAAGTAACATAGCCCCGACTGAAGATAAAGCTGCCTCAAGCCCTCCTATCAAAAATATTATAATGTATAAAACAATTGGTGATAAAACTGGTAATAACGAAGGTATTACCATTTCTTTTATAGCTGCTTTTGTAAGTAGATCAACTAACTTACCATAATCAGGCTTTCTTTTCCTTTTCATAATTCCTGGAATTTTTTTAAACTGTCTTCTTACTTCAATAACAACAGCTGCACCTGCCCTACCTACCGCTTGCATTGACATGGAACCAAATAAATAAGGAAGCATACCTCCAATTAATAGCCCCACAACAACATAAGGATTTGATAAATCAAAACTAACCGATACATTTTGTAAAGATGAACCACTTACTTTTGAATAAAATTTTATATCTTCAGTGTAAGCTGCAAATAAAACCAAAGCACCAAGCCCTGCTGAGCCAATAGCGTAACCTTTGGTTACAGCTTTTGTTGTATTTCCAACTGCATCCAATGCATCTGTAGTTTTTCTAACACTTTTAGGTAGATTTGACATTTCAGCAATACCTCCAGCATTATCTGTAACAGGACCATATGCATCTAATGCAACTACCATGCCAGCTAAAGCTAACATTGTAGTAACCGCTATAGCTATTCCAAATAACCCTGCTATATGATTAGTAAATAAAATTCCAGCAACAATAATTAAAGCTGGCAATGCCGTAGCTTCCAATGAAACTGCTAATCCCTGAATCACATTAGTTCCGTGACCTGTAATAGATGATTTAGCAACACTAATTACTGGACGAAATTTTGTTCCAGTATAATATTCTGTGACCCAGATTATTAGACCAGTAATTATTAGACCAATTATCCCGCATAAATAGAGACCAAAACCATTAAATTGAGTATTTGAAAAGGAATAAGAATTATTTAAACCTATAATCATATTCGTTATAGGATATAAAATTATTATTGAAAGAATTGCTGTAGCTATAAATCCTTTATATAAAGCTCCCATTATATTTTTACTAGAACCCAGTCTTACAAAAAAAGTACCAGCTATTGATGTTAAAATACAAGAAGCTCCAATAGCTAATGGATATATCATCATGTTTAAATTTCCGACAAAGAAAATTGAAGATAAAACCATTGTAGCTACAATTGTAACTGCATATGTTTCAAAAAGGTCTGCGGCCATTCCTGCACAATCTCCTACATTATCTCCAACATTATCTGCTATGACAGCAGGATTTCTTGGATCATCTTCTGGTATTCCTGCTTCTACCTTACCAACTAAATCTGCTCCTACATCAGCACCTTTTGTAAAAATTCCTCCACCTAATCTAGCGAAAATCGAAATTAAAGATGCTCCGAAACCTAAACCTACCAAAGCATTGATAACTTCCCGATCATCAACGTTAAGTTTTAATAAAAATAAATAATAAACAGATATTGCCAATAGAGCTAATCCTGCAACCAGCATTCCAGTTACAGCTCCCGATTTAAAACCTATATTTAATCCTTGAGCCAAGCCTTTTCTAGAAGCTTCTGCAGTCCTAACGTTAGCTTGTACTGAAATTAGCATTCCAACATAACCAGCTACTCCAGATAAAAATGCACCAATGAAATAACCTAGGCCAACCCAAATTCCTAAAGCAAAAGTGATAATAACTAGAATTGCAATCCCAACGATTGCTATAGTCTTATATTGACGATTAAGGTAGGCACGTGCACCTTCCTGAATAGCTTCGGCTATTTCCTGCATTTTTGAATTACCCTTATCTGCAGATAAAATTTGTTTTCCAACCACATAGCCGTAAAGGATTGCTATAAAGCCAGCTAAAACAATAAGATTTAATGTACCAATCATTTATAAAATTAAATTTAATTAGAAAAGGCAAAATGCCAAAAAAAAACATAAAACGCAACAACAATTTTATAATAAAATATCAATATATTTGATCTTTTATTCTCTTTAGAGGCTATTCTGCAATTCTGCTTACTTTGGATACTTTGTCTAATATGGCATTTAAAAAATTTTTTTGAGAGGTTTTAATAAAAAAATCAGATACTTTCAAATATTCTGAAATTACAACTTTAATTGGAGTTTTGTGCATAAATAAGAACTCGTATATAGCGGCCATCAACATTAATTTAACTAAAAGTTCAGTTTTATTTTCATTAATATCCCCTTTTAACTCTTTATTCATTAAATCCTGGATTAATTCTTTTCTTTCAATCGTTCCATTAACAACATCTTTAATAAACTTTTTATATCTATGTTTAGGGAAAGTAATCTTAGAATCTTGGTTTAAATAATAACCATATAATTTCTGAATTACTATTATCCTAGGATTCTTCAATATCTCACTTTGCAACATTTTTAATTATGGATAAGATGGCTCTTGCAGCCTCTCCCCCCTTATTTTTTTTATTTGGATCTGATCTCTCTAAAGCTTGCTTTTTATTAAGACAAGTAATTATCCCGTTGCCTATAGGTTTTTTATAATCTATCGCTAATTTCATAATAGCATCTATTGAAGATTTAGAAATAAAGTCAAAATGTGGTGTTTTACCTTTAATTACACAACCTAATGCTATGAAAGCATCATATTTATTAATATTTCTAGCTACTATAACTGGAATCTCAAATACACCAGGTGCTAAAATTTTTTTATATTTTCTAACTCCGTTTTTTTTTAAAGTCTTTATAGCCCCTATGAATAAATCTCTCGAAATATGAGGGTAATAATTTGCTAATACTATACAAATTTTCATTTTATTATCTCCTGTTTTGTTATTCTAATTCCATAACCATCCAAACCTACCACTTTCTTCTTTGATCTAGTAACTAAAATCATTTTTTTTACGCCAAGTGCTTTTATTATTTGTGCTCCAATACCATAATTTTTTATGAGTGTGTTAGCCCCCTTTTTATAAAATTTTTTAGACTTATAATCTTTTAGAGTTTCTGATACAGATTTTAAATTGCTATCTCTTATAAAAACCAAAACACAATCTTTGTATTTTTTGAAATATGAAATTGTTTTGTTAAATTGATTTGGTAATTTTTCTCCCATTAAGTAGTTTTTAATTATATTTGAGGAAATAACACGAACTCTAGGATTTTTATTTTTTTTTATATTTCCTTTTATTAAAGCAAAATTCTCTGAACCGTCTATAAAATTTTCAAAAATTTTTATTAAGTAGGATTGTTTATTGATTTTTATAACTGAAGTTTTTTTTAATTTTGTTAAATTTTCTCTATTTAATCTATATGAAATTAAATCATCAATTTTTCCGATATTTAGTTTATGTTTCTTAGCAAAATTAAATAATTGATGACCTTTTGCCATTGTGCCATCATCATTCATTATTTCGCAAATGACAGCAAACGAACCACATTTTGCTAATTTGGAAATATCTACAGAAGCTTCAGTATGACCAGCTCTTACTAGGACTCCTCCATCTTTAGCTACAATTGGAAACACATGTCCTGGTGAAACAAAATTTTTAGGTGACACATTTTTTTTAATAGCTTTTTTTATAGTCAAAAATCTGTCATGTGCTGAAATTCCAGTCGTAATACCAAATTTTGCATCTATAGAAACCGTAAAAGCAGTTTGACTTCGTGAAATGTTATTTGGAGACATCAGTGACAAATTTAATTTATCAGCTTGTTTTCGACACAAGGTCAAGCATATTAAGCCTCGACCATTTTTTGCCATAAAATTAATTTTATTAGCACTAACTTTAGATGCTGGAATAATTAAATCTCCTTCATTCTCACGATTTTCGTCGTCTACTAAAATAAACATTTTTCCTCTTTTGGCATCAGAGATTAATTTTTTAATTTTTGAATATCTCATTTTATAAAGTTTTTAATGTATTTTCCTATAACATCAAATTCCACATTTACTAAATCTTTTTTTTTAATATACATAAGATTTGTTAGTTTTAATGTTTTGGGAACTGCCGCAATCTGAAATCCATAATTCTTAATGCTTGATATTGTTAAGGATACACCATTTATTGTAATAGATCCCTTTTGAACAAAGTATCTCTTATATTTTTTTGGTAATTTAAAACTAATTAACCATGATTTTCCAATAATCTGAATTTTTTCAACTTTAGCAGTTGTATCAACATGACCTTGGACAAAATGGCCTGAAATTCGCTGTCCATACATCATTGATTTTTCTAAATTTATTATATCACCTCTTTCAGAGTTTTTAAAAATTGTTCTATTTAAAGTTTCTTTTGATAAATAAAAAACAATAGTACTTTTTTTAATTAATTCTAACGTTAAACAAACGCCAGAACAAGAAATTGAAGATCCAATTTCGTTTTTTTTAAACTTAATATTAGAAAATATTTCCATGTAACAATTATTATTTTTTCTAATAATCTTTTTAATTTTACCAGTATTTTTAATGATTCCGTTAAACATTATCTAAAATGATATGAGAATAATTTATCTCCAAACAAATTAACATTTGGAATTTCTTTTTTCTTATTTACAAGAAATTTACTAAAAATATCTTTTGCATTACCATTCCCCTTCTTGCCTAAGTTTTTTTTTGATATAAACAATTTAAATTCATCTACTAAATTTTTTCGGAGGAAGCTTTTAATCAACTTTATTCCAGATTCTAAAAAAATTCTAGTGAATCCCAATTTTTTTAATTTAGAAAGAACACTAAAAAGATTTAAATTTAAATTGTTATCCAAATTAATTTGATAAGTTTTAATTCCCATTTTTTTTAAATTTTTAATTTTTCTAACATCATTTTTATTATAAAAAATAATTGTTTTGTATTTTTCTGCAGTTTTAATAATTTTTGAATTAATTTTAATAGTTAAGTTCTTATCCAAAATAACCCGCGTTGGACTTCTATTTTCTAATCCATTTATTCTACAAGTAAGCATAGGATCATCATTATTGACTGTTTTAGAGCTGGTAATTATGCAATCGTGTGAAGATCTCATTAGATGTACACGTCCACGAGAGTATTCATTGGTAATCCATTTTTTATTTTTATTTATTGTATAAAAATCCTTTGAGATAGCCAATTTGCAAGTCACGAAAGGAAGTTTATTACTTTTAAATTTTTTATAACTTTTATAAAAATAGTTTATTTTATCCTTTAATATACCAGCGTTAACTTTAATGCCAAATTTTTTCAATTTACTGGTGGATTTATCAAATGATCTTAGATCAGGATCTTTTATTGAAAAAAAAACTTTTTTAATTTTTTTTTTAATTATTAAATTTACACAAGGTGCTGTTTTTCCATAATTGGAACAAGGCTCGAGAGTTGAGTACAATATAGAATTTTCAAGATCATGTTTTGAGTTTTTTATTGCATTATGCTCGGCATGAGGTCTTCCATTAAAGCTTGTGGTCGCGGCTCCAAGTATATTGCCATTTTTAATTATCACACATCCTACAGATGGATTTGTTCTTGTGTTTCCTATATTCATTCTTGCATAATTTAAAGCAAGATTCATATAGTATTCGTTTATCTGATTTTTATTCTGATTTGTAAACATTCAAGTTGCCTATAAATTGTTCAAAATCTTTTGCTTCTTTAAAATTTTTATAAACTGAAGCAAAACGTACATAAGCTACTTGATCTAAACCTGCGAGACCTTTCATAATAAACTGGCCAATAGTGGATGTTGGTATGTCATTTTCTCCAAGACCTTCAAGATTTCTCACAATTTTAGAGATAAATTTCTCAATAGCATCACTTTCAATTGGTCTTTTTCTAAGAGCAATATTTATTGATTTAGCAATTTTGTCTCTATCAAAAGGTTCTTTTTGACCATTATTTTTTACTACAGTTAATTCTCTAAATTGAACTCTTTCAAATGTAGTGAATCTCTCTTTCCTTTCGCAACCACATACTCTTCGTCTTCTTATAGCAGCGCCATCCTCTGTAGGTCTTGAATCTACGACAGATGTATCTTTTTCTCTACAAAAAGGACAAAGCATAAATTAATTTTTCACCAAATGATTATAAATAGGAAATTTAGAACAGAGATCAACAACCTCTTTTTGGACTTCCAATTCAACCTTAGTATTATCTTCAGGATTCTCAGACAAACCTTTAATAACTTTAGTAATTAAATGACCAATTTCTTTAAATTCATTTAAACCAAAACCTCTTGTTGTTGCTGCTTGTGATCCCAATCTAATACCAGAAGTTATTGTTGGTTTAGCAGTATCAAACGGTATTCCATTTTTATTACATGTAATATTAGCTCTGCATAAACTTGTTTCAGCATTTTTTCCAGTTACATTAAATGGTCTTAAGTCAACAAGCATTAAATGAGTATCTGTGCCTCCAGAGAAAATTTTAAATCCATTGTTTTTTAAAGTTTCTGATAATATTTTAGCATTAGCTAGAACTGATTTTATATATTCTTGAAATGATGGTTTTAAAGCTTCTTGAAAGGCAACAGCTTTTGCTGCTATTACATGCATTAAAGGTCCTCCCTGATACCCTGGAAATACAGCTGAATTAATTTTTTTAAATATATCTTCGCGGTTAGTTAAAATTATTCCTCCTCTGCCTCCTCTTAAAACTTTATGAGTTGTTGAAGTCACTACATCGGCATGGTCTATTGGATTTGGATATCCTTTTCCTGCTACTAAACCAGAAAAATGTGCCATATCTACCATAAGGTAAGCCCCTACTTTTTTAGCTATGTCTTTAAATTTTTTAAAATCAATAATTCTTGAATATGCGCTTCCACCAGCAATTATAATTTTTGGTTTATGTTCTATTGCTAAGGACTCAACCTGTGAATAATCGATTAAGCCAGTATCTTTATTTACTTCATAATGAAAAGATTTTAGCCATTTACCAGACAGAGCAACTTTAGCACCATGAGTTAAATGTCCACCGGAATTTAAACTCATACCAAGTATAGGGTCACCTGGATTTAAAAGCGCAAGATATACTGCTCCATTGGCTTGAGCTCCTGAATGAGGTTGAACATTAGCAAACTTACAATTAAATAATTTTTTAACTCTTTCGAGCGCTAAATCTTCTGCCTTATCAACAAACTCACATCCTCCATAATATCTTTTTGAAGGATAACCTTCTGCATATTTATTTGTCATGATTGAGCCTTGAGCATCAAGTACAGCTTTAGAAACAATATTTTCTGAAGCTATCAACTCAATGTGTTCCTGTTGTCTTTGAAGTTCTAACTTTATTGAATTATACAAATCAGGATCAGTAGTAGATAAATTATTATCAAAAAAACTTTGGTAACTATTAGATGTGTATTTGTTTAATTTACTCATATAATTTTATATTTTCTTAATTCTTCGTAAATGTCTACCGCCCTTAAACTTTGTGTTTAAAAATGCGTTGACACATTTTAGTGCTATTTTTTTTTTAGTCAATCTAGCGCCAAGAGCCATTACATTGGCATTATTATGCTGTCTGCTTAATTTTGTAGACCTTACATCATAACATAGTGCCGCTCTAATATTTTTATATTTATTGGCTGTCATATCCATTCCAATGCCTGATCCACAAATAAGTATACCAAATGAATTTCTATCTCTATTAATTCTTTTAGAAAGTTTGTGCGCAAAAACAGGATAATCTACCGAGTTGCTATTTTTAGTTCCAACGTCCAAAATTTTTTTCCTTTTTTTAATTAAAAATTTCTTAATCTCGTTTTTTAACTTAAAACCTGCATGATCTGATGCAAGAATAATTCCTTTTATTTTCATAATTTAATTTCTACGCACTGAAAATGCCAAAATTTAGCTAAATATATATAGCATTACAAAATAGACCACAATATTTTGATTAAATTTTTAGTTGATTAATTAAATTTATAATCAGTCAAACAAGCCACTAAATGAACTCTATTTTCTTCTCCACCGTTAAATGCATTGTGATATTTAACATTATTTGTGATGTAAACTGAGCCATCAGCTGGAAGGTGTTTAGCTACATTTTCAATGACCATAATGCATCCAGGGTTTGTTATAATAGGAATATGAAGTCTTGGTTCTGGATCTCTGTGCCAACTCAAAGTTGATCTTGGTTCTTTAAGTAGTATTCTTACTCTACCTAATTTAAATTTTTTTGAAAGAATATCATAAACTTCCTTGAAGTATGTATCTTCTAAATCTTTTACAAATTCAGTGTATGCTGACTCGTTAATTTTTTTAGCTCTAACAGATTCTTTTCCGGAACTATCAGGTTTTGTCCAATAAATACCTTTTACATTTTCTCCCTTAATAGAATTTGGATCTCCGGGTATTTGATTTAATGAAATTCCAGCTATATATTTGGTCCCTGCAGCATCGTCATATTCTTTTCTGTTAAGAACTTGCTGTAGAGCTTGCCTAAGTTTTTTTATATCAAACTTTAAATCTTTTACTGTATGAAAATCACTGAAATTGTTCATTGTATTTGGTTATGACATTATCTTTTAATTACATAAATATCTATGTATTTTTAAGGTAAGTTTTGTCGCAATAGAAATGTATCTTATAGTAATATAAACTTTTAAATTGAAATGAGAATGATTATCAAATGAAAAATTTAGGGTCATATCCGGCAGTAAGATTAAGAAGAAATAGAAAAGCTGATTGGTCAAGAAGGCTAGTTAGTGAAAGTAATTTATCTTCTAATGATTTAATTTGGCCAATTTTTATAAGGGAAGGAAAAAATATAAAGGAACCACTTAAATCAATGCCTGGAGTTTATAGGTATTCAATAGATAAAATTGAAAGTCTTGTAGAAAAAGCACTTAATAAAAAAATTCCAATGATTGCTTTATTTCCACATACGCCAGCATCTAAAAAAAATGCAAATGGCTCGGAAGCATTAAATAAAAATAATTTAATTTGCAAAGCTCTAAGGTTAATAAAAAAAAATTATAAGGAAATTGGGATAATGTGTGATGTTGCTTTGGACCCGTATACAAATCATGGTCATGATGGGATATTAAAAAATAATTACGTTGATAATGATAAAACTGTAAAAATTCTTGTTAAACAATCTTTATTACAAGCTGAAATGGGATGCGATGTGATTGCTCCGTCCGATATGATGGATGGAAGAATTGGAGAAATTAGAAAAGCTTTAGATAAAAATGGTTATAATCTCACACAAATATTGTCTTATGCAGTAAAATATGCATCAAACTTTTATGGTCCTTTTAGAGATGCAGTTGGATCAAAAAAAGTGTTAAAGAGTGATAAAAAAAATTATCAAATGGATACAAGAAATTTTAAAGAAGCATTAAGAGAAGTCTCGTTAGATATTAGTGAAGGTGCTGATTTTGTTATGGTAAAACCTGGAATGCCATATTTAGACATTATAAGATCTATTAAAGATAAATTTCAAATTCCAGTTTTTGCATATCAAGTTTCTGGTGAGTATAGTTTAATAATGAACGGTATAAGAGATAAAGTAATAAATGAAGATGCTATTTATGAAAGTTTAATTTCACTTAAAAGAGCTGGTTCTAGTGCAATTGTAACTTACTTTGCTGATAAAATTGCTCATAAATTAACCTAAGAATAAAAATTCTAAACAAAATATTTTTCTAAAATATTTCTGAAGAGTGGAAATCTTAATTTGTTTGGTATAATAAAATTCTCCATCAACAAATTTCTATTTATAGCTAATGCCTGCTTAATATTTTTATCACTATTAATATTTGTAATACTTGACTCGTATCCTAGATCTTTAATTAACGACAACTCCCAATAAATATATAAATTTATCCAATTATCCAATCTTAAATCTAAAAGCATTTTTTCAAAAGATTGATAAATCTTTTTATTTATTTGTCTTTCAGGAAGCAGTATTTTTAAAATTGATGTTGATGCTAAAATACAAGTAGTTTTTTTTTTGTCATCAAAATAATAAGGTGATATTGGCTTAATTAATTCGACATTAAAATAACCTGTTTTATTTTCATTTTTTGATTTCCAATTTAATAAAATTTTATTACCAATCTGAAAATTTTTCTTATTTTTTCTTGATGATCCTCCATACACAATTCCACTATATTTTCCATGTTCTAAAGTAAAAACTTCTATAATTATGGAATTTTCATCAAAATTATTCTTTGATAATAAATAACCCTCATCAGTCCAATACATTTTAATAAATCTTATTATGTTTTAACAATTTTGTTGCTCCATCTTGTTCTGCCTGTTGTTTAGAACTTCCTATACCTAAATATTGTTTTGATCCAGTTATGCATACAGAAATTTTATATGTTGGATTATGTCGAGGTCCTGCCGAACTTACTAAACGATAAGAAGGTAATTTTTTAAATTGTTTAAGTGAATATTCCTGCAGTTTAGTTTTAGAATCAAGTATTGTAACTGTAGATTTATCTATATTGCTTTTCCATATTCTCAATATAAAATTTTTAGCATAATCAAAACCTCTATCAATATAAATGGCACCGATTAAAGCTTCACAACAGTCGCTAATAATTTTTTCATCTCTTTTATCTATCTTCTTTTTTTTATTTCCTATTACTATGTAATTTTGTAAACCTATTGATAAACCAACTTTGCAACAGATTTTTCGATTAACTAAGTTGGCAAGTCTTTTATCTAACACTCCTTCATTTTCTTTTGGATATAGTTCTAAAAGTTCTCCGGACAAAACTAAACCAATTACTCTGTCTCCTAAAAATTCAAGTTTTTCATTATTACTTATTTGATTAGCGCTTTTATGAGTAAGTGCTTTAATTAATAAAGATTTTTTTTTAAAACTAATTTTTAATTTCTTTTGTAATTTATCTATATCAATTATCATTTAATTTTTTTAAAAAAGCGATCAAATCTTAAACTTTCTTTCCATTTCCAAAATTCAAAAAATGAACCTTTTTTTTTATCACTAGAAAAAAAGATTAATCTAGCCTTGCCAACTAAGTTATTAAAATTTACATAACCAACGCTGCTTAAAAAACGGCTATCTTTAGAGCAATCTCTATTATCACCCATCAAAAAATAATGATTTTTTGGAACAATAAATTTGTCAGAATTTAACATCGTTCCATCTTTTCTATAAACAGCGACATAACTAATATTATTTGGTAACTTTTCAGTAAAAAATTTAACATCTATCATTTCATTTCCACAATGAATATAATCAGAACTCCTTTGCTCCATTTTTTCTACTTTAGAGTCATTTAAATACAATTCACCATTTATAATTTGGATAGAATCTCCAGGCAAACCAATTAACCTTTTAATATAATCAGTCCGATTGTCTGCTGGAGTTTTAAATACAACAATATCACCTCTGGTTGGAGTGCTTGAAAAAATTCTCCCTTTAAATATATTTGGACTGAATGGTAGTGAATGACGACTATAACCATAAGTATATTTAGATACAAATAGTCTATCTCCAATAAGCAAATTAGGTTCCATTGAGGAAGACGGTATATAAAAAGGTTGAAATAAAAAGCTTCTAATAATTAATGCTATTATCAAAGCATAAAATAATGTTTTAATATTGTCTATTATTTTTTTTTTCATTTATTATACGAAATTATTACGGTTGCTTGAGCCCAGGGTTTGTCATCAGATAAAGATAAATAAATATTATATCTTTTTCTCTTTATTTTTTTCTTTAGAAAATTACTTAAATTTCCTTTTAGTGAAATAAAAGGTTTGCCATTAGTATCATTATAAACTTCAATATTTTTTAAATTAACACCTTTTCTTATACCGGTTCCTAAAGCTTTACTAAAAGCTTCTTTTGCTGCAAATCTTTTTGCATAATATGAGCTAGAATTTTTTTTGTTTTCACAATAAGAAATTTCTCTTTTTGAAAATATCTTATTTTTAAAAACAGAACCACGTCTACGTAGGGTTTTGTCCATTCTGCTAATATTAACGATATCAGTACCTATGCCAAAAATTATCATCTAATTTTTATAATTTTTTTAAATTTATTTACTATATTAGTCATGCCATAAAATAAAGACTCTGAAATTATAAAGTGACCTATGTTAAATTCAGATATGCTGTGAATTTTAGAAATTAAATGTGTTGATTTATATGTTAATCCATGTCCTGCATGAACTTCTAATCCAATTTTTTTTGCAAAATTTGCAGATCTTTTTAAGATTGCATAACTTTTTTTTGTACTTTTTCCTTTATTTAACAAATTACAAAAGTTTCCAGTATGTAATTCAACACATTTTGCACCAAGTAACTTTGCGCAAATAATATCATCAATTTTAGGTTCGAGAAATAAACTAACGCGTATGCCTTTACTATTTAAGCTCTTTATAATTTTTTTTAAAGATTTTTTATTTTTTTTTACATCAAGGCCGCCCTCAGTTGTTATTTCATTTCTTTTCTCTGGAACAATGCAAATATAATTTGGTTTATTTTTTTTTGCAATTTTTAACATTTCCAATGTAGGTGCCATTTCCAAATTCAGCGGAATAGTTAATCTCGTTTTTATTCTTTTTAGATCGCTGTCACGAATATGTCTTCTATCTTCTCTTAGATGTATTGTGATAGAGTCAGCGCCAGCATTTTCTGCCATTAAAGCAGCCTTTAAAGGATCAGGGTAGGACTCTCCCCTAGCATTTCTAATAGTAGCAATATGGTCAATATTAACTCCAAGCTTTCTCTTTATCATTTAGATAAATTTCTACTACCAGGTTTGATTGCGGTTATTCTTTTAAGATCCTCAGGAATATTATCATTAGAAAAAGTTTCGATATGAAATTTAATTTGAGAAATGATTTTATCTTTAATTGTCACATTTTCATTTGATCTATCAACTATACATGCAAAACCTAGAAGGTTTGCTTTGCTCATTTTGATAATATTTGAACATTCTATTGCTGATTTTCCTGTAGTAATTACATCCTCTACTATAAGAACATTAGAGTTAGATTTAAGTTCAAAATTTCTTCTTAAAACAAATTTTCCATCTACCCTTTCAGCAAAAATAGTTTCTATACCTAACTGTCTACCAATTTCATAGCCAACTAAAACACCTCCTAAAGCAGGCGATAAAATGATATCAATGGAACTAAAATTCATTTTTATTTTTTCACATAAAGAAGAACATATAATCTCAGCCTTCTTAGGATGACTCAACAACTTTGCACATTGAATGTATTGTTTGCTGTGTAATCCTGACGATAGAATGAAATGGCCCTCGAGAAATGCTTTAGTCTCTTTTAAAATTTTTAAAGATTCGTTGTAAGAGAGCATCTTTTTTCCTATGTCTAATTAATTTAAATTTATATTCTTTAAGTTTAAGTTCACTTATTAAATTTCTGTAATTTTTTAAATCGTTAATCTGTATATCAAAAATAAATTCTAAATAATCATCTTTTTTTGCAGTTATTTCCATATTTATTATGTTATTCTCATGAAAACCAATTAAACTGCTAACCTCACCTAGTTTACCCGGAACGTGAGGTATTTTTATACATAAACTGCTAATATAATTTTTCTGAGAATTTGCTTTTATATTCTTCTTGTTTTGCCAGTATTTTCTTATGGATGCTCTTGCCTTACCCGTTTTAGCATAAGTTATCCAAGTCAATGATGGTGATGTTTTTTTAGATCCAATTATTTTAACTAAATCTCCATTGTTTAAAGTAGATTTTAGCGGCGAACCTCTTCCGTTAATTTCGCATGAAATCAAAGTATCTCCAATTTTTGTGTGAACAGCATATGCAAAATCAATTGGCGTTGCCCCTCTAGGTAATTTAATTACGTCTCCTTTTGGTGTAAAACAAAAAACATTATCCTGGAACATTTGTAATTTTGTATATTCTAAATAATCTTCAGGATTAGAATTATTTTCCATTATTTCTACTAAATCTCTGAGCCAATCGTATTCTTTAAGGGCTAAACGGGTAACTTTTTCAGAAGATTTATAAATCCAATGAGAAGCTATTCCCCTTTCCGCAAATTCATGCATTGATTTAGTTCTAATTTGTATTTCAATTCTTTCTTTATTAGGACCAATTATCGAAGTGTGAATAGATTTATAATTATTAATTTTAGGAGTTGATATATAATCTTTAAATTTACCTGGTATCATTGACCAATTGCTATGAAATATCCCTAAAACTTTATAACATGTTTCAACATCCTTAACTATAATACGGAATCCAATAATGTCGGTTAACTGTTCAAGAGAAATTCTTTTTGATTGTATCTTTCGCCAAATTGAAAATGGAGTTTTTTCTCTTCCAACAATTTTTGTATCTATACCTTTGTCATTTAAAACCTTCATAAAGGTATGTGAAATGGTTTTAAAACTTTTCTCTCTATCTTGTTTGTTTATCGAGAGTCTATCAACTATTAAATTTCTAGCTTCTGGATTTAAATTCTTAAAGGACAAATCTTCAAGTTCATCCCGTATGTGATTCATACCCATTCTGTCTGATAGTGGTGCATAAATTTCCATTGTTTCCGTTGCTATTCTTTTTTTTCTTTTAACATCAGTGATTGAATCTAATGTGCGCATATTATGGAGACGATCAGCCAATTTTACCATCAAAACTCTAATATCTTTTGAAGTAGCAAGAATTAATTTTCTTATATTTTCTGCCTTAGTATTTGTAACAGCTTTACCTTCTAGTTCGGATATTTTGGTAACACCGTCAACTAAATCTGCGACTTCTTTACCAAATTCTTTTTGTACTGTTTTATATGTTGCTTTAGTATCTTCAATAGTATCATGAAGCAGACCAGTGGCTATTGTGGCACTATCAAGTTTTAAATCGGTTAATATGTTAGCTACAGCTACTGGATGAGTTAAGTATGGATCTCCAGAATCTCTTTTTTGATTTTTATGAGCATTTACAGCAAAACTGTATGCTTTTATTAAAGCTTCATGATTTAAGAAAGGATTATAAGTTTTGACTTTGTTTATTAAATCTTTTTGGCCTAACATTTAAGTATCATATCAATATTTTGTTACTTTTAATATAGAGTTCTTGTCAACTTGTGGCAAATTTTCAAACAATTTGCTAATTGATTCTTTAGTTTTGGGATGTATCCATTCTGGTAATATTTCTAATAATGGCAGTAATACAAAATTTCTATAGATCATTTTTTCGTGAGGTACTGTGAATTTCAAATTATTATATTCAAAATTAGTGATTTTATTATTGTAATCAATTATATCAATATCGCATGTTCTAGGATCGTTTTTTTTAATTCTCTTTCTTTCAAGTTTTTCTTCTATAAAAATTAATACTGAAGCAAGATCTACAGGAGGTAATTTTGTAGACACTTGAACAACAACATTAATAAACTTAGGATTTTTATTATCAGGATAAGAAGGAGTTTCATAAAAACTAGATTTTTTTTCAATATTAATTCCATAATTTTGTAGATATGAAATTGCTAAATCTATATTTTTAAATCTGTTTCCGTAACTGGAAGATAAATTTGAACCTATTCCTAATATAATCATTGAAATCAACTAGTTTTTCTAAAAATTTTTGCTTTTTCTCTATCCCAATCTCGTTTCTTTTTAGTTTGTCTTTTATCATATTGTTTTTTTCCTTTAGCAACAGCAATTTCAACTTTGGCTTTCCCTTTTTTAAAATATAATTTTGTTGGTATTAAAGTAAATCCTTCTCTATTTATTCTGCCCAATAATTTGTTTATTTCTTTTTTATTTAAAAGTAACTTTCTATTTCTTCTTGGGTCATGATTATTGTAACTAGACTCCTTATATAATGGTATGTGTGAGTTTATCAAAAATATTTCACCTTTATTATCAAAGGCATATGACTCTGATATGTTAGCTTTACCACTTCTTAATGATTTTACTTCTGATCCGTTTAAAACAATTCCAGCTTCATAAAATTCTTTAAAAAAATAATTAAATTTAGCTTTTCTGTTATTTGATATAATTTTCAAACCATTTTTGGTTCTTTGTCTCATTGTTAAATTAAATTAGCATGTGACATGGAAGATTTAATTGCTTTTTTAGTTTCTTCAGTAACCTTCACGAGAGGAAGTCTTACTTCGTCTGAAGATAAATTAAGTAAACTTGCAGCATATTTTACTGGACTTGGACTGCTTTCTATAAATAAAGATTTATGTAGAGGCATCAATTTTTCATTAATTTGTTTTGCTTTAGCTATCAAATTACTATTATTATTACTTATTGATGCTTCTTGAAATTCCGAGCAAAGCTTTGCCGCTACATTAGCAGTGACTGATATACATCCAACTCCACCTCTTTTATTAAACTCTAATGCTGTACCGTCTTCTCCGGACAATTGAATAAAATCAGGTCCCATTTTTTTCTTCTGTTTATCTACCCTATCTAAATCTCCAGTGGCATCTTTAACTCCGATAATATTTTTTAATTCAAATAAGCGAGCCATAGTATCTACATTCATATCAACTACGGAGCGTGGTGGAATATTATAAATAATTATAGGAATCGAACAATTATCATTTATAGCTTTAAAGTGCTGATATAAACCTTCTTGTGTTGGTTTGTTATAATACGGTGTAACAACAAGAGCTGCGTCAGCACCTATTTTTTCAGCATACTTAGTTAAAGATATGGCTTCATCAGTAGAATTGGAGCCTGTTCCAGCTATTACAGGTATTTTTCCTTTTGATTCTTTAACACATAATTCAATAACTCTTTTATGTTCACTATGACTTAAAGTTGGTGATTCGCCAGTCGTTCCTGCGGGTACAATCCCTGACGTTCCATTCTTCAAGTGGTGATTAATAAGAGAAATATAACAATCTTCATCAAGCTCATTATTCTTGAATGGCGTAATTAAAGCTACAATTGATCCTTTAAACATAAATCTTTATAACATAGTTTAAAAAACTAATTCATCAAAATCTATGAAGTATATGCTTAAACTTGTAGTTAATTTAACAGTGTTTTCTGTCATTTTTACATCTCAAGTATTATCAAAAGAGCAGATATTGCCTCTTCCTAAACCTAAGCCTGGAGAAGAAGTAATTATTAAGGTTAAAAAAAGTAAGGAGATTTATCCTCAAAAACGTCCTAGTAAATTAAAAGAAACAACTAAATCTGAAAATATAGAAGAAACAATTGAATCAGATGAAGCTGAAAAAGATCTATCTTTTATATATCCAGAAAAAAAACCAGTTACTTTTAAAAAACAAGTAGATAAGGCTGTAAAAAAATCTGCAATATTATCTAGTAAAGATTTTAAAATAGCTAAATCTACTTTCGAGGCTATAGAAAATAAAAAATGGAAAAAAGCAATTAAATTATCAATGAAGGCTAAGGATAAGACTTTATATAATTTAGTAAATTGGCTTTATTTAATAAAACCATCTAATTCTGCAACTTTTTATGATTATTTATCATTTATTAATAGTAATCCTGAATATCCCAGAATTGGAAGATTAAAATATTTAGCTGAGCATAAGATTAATTTAAAAACAAATACTCCTATAGCTGTATTGAAATGGTTTGGTGATGAGGAGCCACTAAGTGATTTCGGTAAAATTAAACTTGGTGAAATATATATAAAAAAAGGAAATTATGAAAAAGGTTCTAAATTAATTAAGGAAGGCTGGATCAAAGCTAAGTTAACAAAATCTGATTTAAGATATTTAAGAAAAAAATACAAAAAAATAATAACAGTGTCTGATAACATTAAAAGAGCTGATTGGCACGCTTGGGAAGGAAAACATTGGGATGTTCAAAGAATGTTAAGATATCTGCCTAAAGATGAGACTGCATTATATAGAGCTAGACAACTTTTGATGAGCAAATCCTACGGAGTGGATAATGCTATTTCAAAAGTGCCCGATAAATTTAAAAACGATATAGGTTTAAAATATGACAGGCTTAAATGGAGAAGAAGAAGAGGAAGAGTAGATTCTTCTCTTGAGATATTATTCACTCTACCTCAAGACTCTATCAAATTGAAACGTGCTGACAAATGGTGGAAAGAAAGAGCAATATTATCTCGGTCACTTATATATAAAAAAAAATATGCAAAAGCGTATAAGGTTTCAAGCAATCACTCTTTGAAAGAAGGCCCTGATTATGCAAATGCAGAATGGCTTTCTGGATGGATAGCTTTAACATTTTTAAATGATCCTAATATGGCCTTACAACATTTTAAAAATTTTTATAACAATGTAGGATATCCAATTAGTTTATCTAGAGGGGCTTATTGGTTAGGAAAAACTTATGAAAGTATTAATAATAAAAGCAAAGCTAATGAATGGTATAAGGAAGCTTCAAAATATTTAAATACTTATTATGGCCAATTAGCTTTTAACAAAATTTATCCTGATGAACTTTTTTCTCTTGCTGATCAACCTAAAGTTTCTGAAAAGTATAAAAAGAAGTTCAAAAAAAACCCTTTAATTAAAACAATTTTATTACTTAAAGAGCTTGATGAAACTAAGCATGCTAAACATTTTCTTAAGCATTTATCTCAGTTAAATATTGAGGAAGGAAGTGATATATTGGCTGGAAATCTTTCTGTTGATATAGGAAGATACGATTACGCAATTCAAATTGCAAAACAAGCATCTTATGAAAAAAGATTTTATAATAAATTAAATTATCCTGTAATAAATACGCCTGCTGTAGTGAATGGAAAGACAATGCCTAAATCTGAACTAGTTCTAGCAGTTATAAGACAAGAAAGTGAATTCGATCCAAAGGCAAATAGTTATGTTGGAGCAAAAGGAATGATGCAGCTTATGACTTATACTGCAAAACTTGTAGCAAAACAGGCTAATCTGACTTACGTAAAGAGTAAACTTAAAACAGATCCGCACTATAATATAAAACTTGGATCTTTTTATTTATCCACGTTATTAGAAGAATACGAAGGTTCATATCCTTTTGCATTAGCTGCTTACAATGCTGGACCTAAAAGAGTTAGATATTGGAAAAAAATAAATGGAAACCCTCAAAAAGGTCAAATTAGTTATGTGGACTGGATTGAACTTATTAAATTTAAAGAAACAAGAAATTACGTACAGAGAGTTTTAGAAAACGTTAATGTTTATAAATATATTATAAATGGAAAGCCTGTAAGAATTCACAATTTTTTTGAGGATAAAGCTCATTATTAATTATGGCGGAGAGGGAGGGATTCGAACCCTCGGTACATGTTTCCACGTACGGTCATTTAGCAAACGACTGGTTTAAACCACTCACCCACCTCTCCTAAAAAATATACTTACATTTATTTTAACTACTTTTCAATAAATTGAAATAATTATATAAAAAAAAAGTAATTACTTATTAGCTTTTCTCTGTACAGGATTTATAAATTTGAAATTTATAGCTTTGTTATTGATAAGCTTATTGTAAAGAGTTGTGCTAAAAGTAATTCTTAATATTCTTTTAGCAAACGTTACTAATTGGTGTTTTCTTAAAGAAAATAAAAGTCTCAAAAATCTAAATCTTGTAAAATAAAATTTAAGAAAACCGTATGTTCTTAATCTAGAAATCTCTTTTGCAGAACACTCTGACCAATCGGCAGAAAATTGTTCCATGGCGAAAGTTTTCCAATCAATATTTTTATCTTTACTATATTTTTCAAGCCAAATATCATAAAGTTCGGTTCCTGGTAATGGCGTTGCTTTAGTAAAATTTGCTCTATCTAAATTTAAAGAACAAGCAAAATCTATTGTTTCCTTTATTTCTTTTTTTGTTTCTGTTGGAAAACCAACAATAAAAAAACCAACTGCTTGGATGCCAGCCTTTTTTACTTCATTAACAACATTTCTGACTAAATCTTTATTTAATCTCTTTTTAATCATATCCAAAATTCTTTGATTTGCAGATTCTATTCCTAAAGACATTTGATAGCATCCAGATTTCTTCATCAGTCTCAGCATTTCTGGATCTAATTTATCTATTCTTACTCCATTAGGTAGACACCAATCTATCTTAATTTTTCTCTTAATAATTTCTTCACATACAGCTATCACATGTTTTCTTTTTAGTGTGAAATTATCGTCTTCAATTTGAATTTCCTTAACACCATATTTTTCTATTAACATTTCTATACCGTCTACAACTTTTACAGGATCTCTGTATCTCATTCTTTTGCCAGCTGTTATAGGTGCACTACAATAAATGCAACTATATGGGCATCCACGTGTTGTAATAATAGGAGCTAAAGGTAATGACTTATAAATCATTCCATGAGGCATTTCTTTTGGGTAAGAAGCAGGATTAATACTATCCCAATCAGGTTCTCCAAAATCATCTATATCAATTTGAAAATCTCTGGCTTGATCTCCAATTTTTGTTGTATACATTTTTTTAGTCTCAATTAATTTTTTTACATTTTTTGGATTGGATCTTTTTGGTTTTCCATTTTCCCAATATACGAGACCCTCAACTAAACTTGGATCTACTCCTGATGCAAGTTGAGTCATTGTTCTTTCACCTTCTCCTATAGCTGCATAGTCAGCTTTAGAATCAATTAAACTTTGCTCAGGATCACATATAACATGAGCTCCACCAATTATTGTTTTTAAACCATAAGATTTAGCTCTTTCAATTTCTTCACAGGCTTCTGGGAAATATGTTGACATAGCAGTTAATCCTACAAGCTGCCAATCTTTTGGATCATATTCAATTTTTTCTCGAGTCCCGTCTAATATTTTAACATTATGACCTTGCTTTTTTAAACTGGATGATAAATATCCAAGACCTAAATGAGGAGCAACGATCGTAGCATCATATTTTGGACTTATAAGTAAAATATTCATATTAAATCAAAAAAAATATATATATTCCGTACACTATAACAAAAATAATTGTTCATAACCATAATAATAGAGATTATTGAGTTTCGTTATTTTCAAGTTCTTTTTGAATTTTTTTAATAAAATCGCTAATAAGTTTTGCGTCCTCAGGATCTAAATACACTTCTTTTTCTACTGCGGTATTCATTTCCTCTCTCAATTTCATTTTTATAGTCTCTATTTGGCCTTTAGAAAAAAATGCAATAAAATTCCTTTCATAATACTTTATCTTTGATCCTATTGTTAATTCAAATAGTAAAAAAGTACCTATTAAAACTATGACAAATTTATAAATAAAAATTTTCATTGCGAATCTCTTCTTTTATAAAGAGTTGTAACCAAAATATCATCAATAAATAATTCGTGATATACTTTAAAATTCGTGGGTAATTTTTTTAACTTCCAATAATCACCCCAAATAAAATTATTGGTAACAACAATATAATCGCTACTTTGTAAATTTTTTGCATATTTAATTCTTTTTTTTTGATCTGCTGACAAAATATTAAAATTATGACCTAGGGAAGTAACGCTAATTGCAGAAATAGATATTTTTGACCTATCGTCTTCTTTAAGTATTTTTTCAATAAGATACCTATTGCTTAAACCCCAGGAATCAACCTGGAAATTTTTATGGGGTAAATTACCAGCAAAAAAATTAAAGTAACTATTTTGAAAAGGGTGACTTTTTATAAGCCAATAAAAATTATAAAATATACAAAATATAATTACAAAATATATTGATTTTTTAAAAAAAATTAAATTTAATTTTTTTATTTTAAGAAATATTAAATTAATTCCATATAAGGACATTAAAATTATATATGGAAAAATAAAATATAAGTGCCTCCACCCACTATAAAGTGTCGAACCAAATACAACTATAAAAAAAACAGGCACAAATATAAGAATAATAAAAATTAGATCCAAAAGCTCTGTAGGCCCTCTCCACAAATCGTTTAACCGATTTATTCCATCTATGCGTATAAGTCTTCTATAAATTCTAAATAGAGAAATGCAAGATCCTAAAAGAAAAAAAAAGAGTATTAGTATTGGAGTTGTGACTCCTATCCATAGCGGTATGTAATACCAATGCACTGCTGTGGAATGTGTATAATTACCCAAATAAAAGTTAAACAAAGGATGATCATATGTTTTAAAACTAATAATTGAATCTATAAAATTTTCTAGAGGATTTTCCCATAAGGAAGGCCAAAAAAGTATAACCAAAAACAAAGATAAAGTCGTAAATAAAATAACAGATTTAGTTATCTTAAATTCATAATCTTTTCTTAAATATTTTATCCATATTAAAAATAAAATTAAAAAAGGAACAATAATTCCAGCTACTCTAATGCCTATACAGAGAGCTGATGTTAATGAAAAAAATATTGCATTTTTTAAAGTAGGTTTCTCTAAAAAAATAATTCCAAAAAAAGTACTAATAACAAAGAAATACATTAAAATGATATCCTTGCTGTTATAGAAGCTTGATGAAAATATTCTTGGTGAAGTAATTAGCAGTATTAATCCTAATAATGCTATTTTCCATGATTTAAATCTTTTCATGGCAAGTAAATAAAAAAAGAAACTACCGACAAAAGAAGTTAAAAAAATTAAATGATGCCTTAGAAAAAATTGAGATCTAGTATCAGAAAAATTAAAAATTTTTTCTATAAATAAAGCAAACACTTCAAAAAAAGCACCGTACTCAGGCCACTTAATTGTAGTTAAATCGTTAGTTGAATTTATTGAACGTGAAAATAAATTTGAAAAAAAATAAATTATATAATCAATTCTATTTTGGCCAATTTCTCTTTGCATATTTTCATCAAATGCAATTCCATAATCCCTAACAATAAAAATGCCTATGATAAAATAAATTATAAAAAAAAATGGTATTATGATTTTTTCTTCATAAATATTTTTAAGTACCATATTTTTTTTAAAAATCATTTACTTAATTATGTGAACATTATAAAAAAGATTCAAATCAACCATTTTAATTCTAAAAGGTAAAAAGCTTTCTTTAATTTTTTTTCCATAATTATGTCTGATAATATTAACTAAATTGTAAATAGAGTTAATATGCTCTATTGCATTTGAATAATCGTATTCTAGAGATGAGATCTTTGTTTTTTTATTAAATGACAATATTTTATTAAATGTTCTACAAATACGATAAAATAATCCAGGGTCAGCAGGTAATGAAATTGAAAGGACTCCGCCTTTTTTTAAAATCTTCATTGTATCTCTAATAAAAGATTCTGGATCTGGTATATGCTCGAGTGTATGAGATAATATAATTCTGTCGAATGACTCTCTCTTAAAAGGAATTTTTTTTCCATTATAATACCTGTATGATATTTTTTTTAATTTAGAATTTTTTGATATATGATTATTTTTATCTTTTTCTAAAATGAAATAAGAAAAATCTTTCTCCTTAATATAAGGAAAATGAGGCTGTGAACCCGCGCCAATTTCTAAAATTTTTTTAAAAGTTTTATCTGGTAACTTCGATTCTAACTGTCTATGACAATATCTCATCAATATTCCGTGTATTCCTGTATAAAGATAGTCAGAATATATTTTATTAATTTTTTTTGATGAGTATTTGCTATTCTTTAAATAGTTAAACATTTTTTGGTTGGTTTAGTGTCTCAATCTTATAAATATTAACTTAGATATCATATTTAATCCGTCTGTCAAAATATTAAGTTTACTTTTATCTCTATGTATCCATTTAATCGGCAACTCATAAACTTTAATAAAATTTTTTCTCAATAAAACAGCAATTTCTACATCGTGAGAATATCTAAATTCACTCATCTTATAAAAAATTTTTCGTGCATAACTGCTATGGTAAAGTTTAAATCCACATTGGGTATCGCCAATTTTAAGATTAAATATTATTGAGACAAAATAATTAAATATATTTCCTAAATAGTATCTATGATGTTTGTATTTTACATTTGATTTTTTTAAGCTTCTTGAAGCAAAATAGCAAGATTTACTATTTTTGATGTAATTATACTTAAACCATTTTTTTACTTCTACAGGATGTGCTGAAAAATCAATATCACAAGTAAGCTTCCATTTCATTTTAGATTTTAAAATTCCTTGTTTTAGAGCGTATCCTTTTCCTTTATTATTATTATAATTTATATATTTTACTCTTTTTTTGTTTTTATAATTCAATGATTTTAGAAACTTATTAATTAAATCATGGGTGTTATCAGTGCTTCCGTCATTAACTAAAACTATTTCTATATTAGTGGATCTAAAGGTTTGGAATAAATTTGCTATTTTAAGTAAATTTTTCCTAAGTCTATCTTGCTCATTATAGATGGGAAATATTATTGAAAGTTCTTTAATTTTCATATCTAGTAGAATACAACACTTAGTATAATAATTCACAAAACTTAAATAGAAAACAAAAAAGCAAAAAAGTGGAAAAAAATATTTTAAAAGGCTGTCTTTATGGTGCTGCTGGCTCATTATGGTGGGGCACGCTAGGAGTTCTTTATTTCAAATCAGCTGCTTTTGCTGGACCAATTGAACTTGTAGTTCATAGAACAATTTGGACAACATTTTCATTAATAGTTACGACTTCTATTTTTTCTAAATGGGATATTTTTTTTTCTATAATTAAAGAAAAGAAAAAATTAATATATTTATTGATAACTGGAATTCTAATTTTTTGTAACTGGGCTACTTGGATATATGCTGTAGTTTCAAACAAACTTATAGATGCTAGCTTCGGTTACTTCATAATGCCAATTTTAAGTGTTTTTTTTGGAATACTATTTCTTCAAGAACCCTATAACAAACAAAAGATAATATCTGTTTTATTAGTGTCTATTTCAATTATTTTTTTACTAAGTAATTTTGGATCTGTTCCATGGACTGGATTGATTGTGGCTTTTACATGGTCCACCTATTCACTTTTAAGAAAAATAACTCATGTAGAATCTGATATAGGATTGTTAATTGAAAGTTTATTTATTTCTCCCTTAGCTTTAATTATTTTTTATTTTATTACTCTTGATGGAAATTATTATTTTTCTTTAACTGATCCTAAAATTGCTTTTTGGTTATTTTTAGCTGGCCCAATGACTGTAGTGCCGCTGTTTTTATTTTTAAAGGGAGTTAATTTAGCTGGATTGGGTAATTCAGGTATGATTTTCTTTATTACTCCAACCTGTCAATTTTTATTAGGTTTATTTTATTATAATGAATATTTTGATTTTAATAAATTGATTGGGTTTATAATAATTTGGGTAGCTGTGGCTATTTATTTACATGATTTATCTAGAGAAAAATAACTAATTGATATAATTTATATTAATGAAAAAAAAATATTCAATATTTGCGCTTATTAAAAATTCATTAAGCTATCATGAAAATTGGCAAAAAGTTTGGAGAGATCCGGAACCTAAATCTCAATATGATGTAATAATAGTTGGTGGTGGTGGTCACGGTTTAGCTACTGCTTATTATTTAGCCAAAGAACATAAATTAAAAAATATTGCTGTATTGGAAAAAGGATGGATTGGTGGAGGCAATACAGGAAGAAATACCACAATAATAAGATCCAACTATCTTTGGGATGCTAGTGCAGGCCTTTATGATCATGCATTAAAAATTTGGGAAAATTTATCACAAGAATTAAATTATAATGTGATGTTTAGCCAAAGAGGAGTTATGAATTTAGCTCATAACCAACATGATGTTAGAGAATTAAAAAGAAGAACTCATGCAAATAGACTTA
>MDTE01134463.1_pt1 | contig 31198 bp, 29 predicted proteins | sample 811231 | NCBI WGS metagenome assembly MDTE01 (sample SAMN05326651, study PRJNA326480) | marine metagenome | isolation source: seawater | place: Indian Ocean: Red Sea | collected 2010 | reverse complement strand
TGATTGAGCTTGGTTCGGATGTGCCACCAGATTTGCCGCGCACTCACTGCCCCGCATTCGATGGTTTCGACCAGAAACTCCTCCAATGGATTGACGATAGTGGCATGGCGGTTTTGGTTTCCGATAACCGGGCGGTGGAATACGAGCACGATCGCCGTCCAGACGGTATGGAGAAGGGGCCGGGATTGCCGATTCATGAACTCTGCCTTTTTAAAATTGGGGTTCATTTGGGTGAGATGTGGTACTTCACCAAAATCGCTGAATGGCTCGAGGCGAACGGCCGCTACCGGTTCTTTATGACAGCACCGCCACTGTTCTTGCCGGGCGCGGTGGGCTCGCCTGCAAATCCGGTAGGGACGGTATGAGCGGACCGCTTATCTCCGAAGTTCTCGAGAAAGATGCGACCGGTGACATCGCCGATATCTACGCCAAGATACGCCGTCTTTGGGGTGTGCCCAATGTTACGACGATCGTCCGGCATGTGGCTTCAGTGCCGGGGGCGCTGGAGTGGTACTGGTCGATTATCGGGCCAGCTAACGAATGCGGCGATTTTCAGGAAACCGCGCTGGCGATCTTTGATAAAGTAGCGACCGCTCCACTCGTACCGCTCCCCGAGATAGCGCTGCGCGCCATGGGTGTTGATGTGTCTGCGCAGATTGAAATCGAAAATGTTTTTGGGGCATATGACCGCAACAATCGGCCAAATTTGCTTTTCGTCAGCGTCCTGCAACGCTTACTAAAGAAATCGACGACTAAGGAAATTTACACGCCTCAGCGCACCGATTGGGAAGCACCAATGGAGGCACAGCCACTTGTCCGAATGGTCCAAGCGGATGAAATGGCCCCGGAAATACTGGCGCTCGCGCAGGCCATTGGTTCATGGGGGTTTCCGGAAGGTACCGCATTCTTGCCGGGCGTATACCGACACCTGGCCAATTGGCCATCTTATTTGGTGCATGTGGGTGCCCTGATGTGGCCGTATCTTGAATCTGGTGAAATTTTGCGGGCGAGTGCGAGTATTTCTGATGCGGCTGGTAAAGCCGCCGACGAACTTGTTTCTAGGTTGCCGATTGCGGGTGATGGGCTTCTGCCGCCGGCGCCGGCCAAAACTGAAGAAATGCTCGCTATACTGTCTACAATGACCCATAAAATTCCGGAGATGATCGTAATTTGTAATTTGTTGGGTGAGGCATTGCCTGTTGGAAAGAGGGAATAATAATGGCCGAAACGGTAAATTTGTCAGTTGATGAAGTGCGCTCACTCTCGACGGAAGTTCTAATCGCGAATGGGATGTCGGATACGAACGCGGATGTGGTTGCCGATGTTGTGACGCAGGCCGAGGCGGATGGTACGCATTCGCACGGCCTTTTTCGTATACCGGGGTATGTGTCTTCGATGCGAAGCGGTCGAATGGACGGCAAAGCCGTGCCTGAAGTAAATGATAAATCTCCCGGCCTTGTGGCTGTCGATAGTAGAGGTGGGTTTTCGCCGCCCGCAATTCTCGCTGGGAAACCATTGGCCACCGAGAAGGCGAAATCACAAGGCATATCAGTGCTCGGTTTACGTAATAATGGAAATCTCAATGCCCTTTGGTGGGAAGCAGAAAGGTTTGGCGAAGAGGGACTGATCTGCCTCACGATGTCGACATCGCAGTCATTCGTGGCGCCATGGGGTGGTAACCGCGCACTTTTTGGAACCGATCCGATCGCATTCGCTTGTCCGCGTGATGGTAAGCCGCCAATGGTTTTCGATTATGCCACCAGTGCATCCGCTAGGGGCGAAATCCAAGTCGCCGCGCGCGAAGGACATTCGATCCCAAAGGGCTGGGCGCTTGATAAAGACGGCAACGATACGACTGACCCTGCGGCAGCACTTGACGGGGTACAGCTTCCTTTTGGCGGTCACAAAGGTAACGCCATTATGATTATGGTGGAGTTGTTGGCGGCTGGCCTGACCGGAGGGAATTTTTGTTTTGAGGCACAAGAACAAATCGAGAAATTTGGTGCGAATGACGCAGGGCCTTCGAGTGCCGGGCAGGTTTTCATTCTGATCGATCCCAAGGGTTTTCACACGACTTTCCTTCAACGCGTCGAAGGATTGTTTGATCAAATATTGGCGCAGGATGGAACACGTATTCCAGGTGACCGACGCTACGCGAATCGTCGGCGTTCGGCTATAGAAGGAATTGAATGTCAAGCGGCGCTTTATCAGGAAATTTTGGATATGAGGAGCCGTTAGATGCAAATCTATCACGGAAGCTGTCACTGCGGCGCGATCAAATACGAGATTGAGGCGGATTTGAGTAAGGTGACGCGTTGCACATGCTCGATTTGCACTAAGAAAGGAATTCTGCTTGTTCGCGTGGAGCCGGATAAACTCAGGATCACCGAAGGGGAAGAACATCTGAAGCTTTATCAGTTCAACGAGATGGTGGCGGAGCATTACTTCTGTCCGGATTGTGGCATTCACACGTTTGGGCATCCGCGTGCGGCGCCGGAAAAGTTCGTCGTCAATGCGAATACGCTCGACGACTGGGATGTACACAGCGCGGCGCCTAGCATTCGGATATTCGACGGACGAAATTGGGAGAAGGCGTTCGCGGAAATTGCCGGTACGGGACGATAGGTTGCTATGGCGGTAGATATTTTGATTATTGGCGGAGGCCTGATTGGTTCGAGCGTTGCTTATCACCTCGCAAAATCGGGCAAGGCAGGTCACGTCGTGGTGCTCGAGCCCGACCCAACCTACGAGTTCGCAACGACTCCGAAAGGGTCGGGCGGCGTGCGTCGTCTTTTTAGTCGCCCGGAAAATGTGGCGCTTGGGAGTTATGGCCTTGAGTTCTATAGCAGCTTTAAGGAAACGATGGCCGTCGATGGCGAGCTGGCGGATATTTCGTTCAAAGCGCAGGGTTACCTCTTTCTGTCAGATGGTGGGAATTCAACCCAAATGCGATCCAACTACGAGACGCAAACCGCGAACGGTGTTGTGGCCGAACTGCTTGAACAGAGTGATCTGAAAGACCGCTTCCCATCCGTCAATTTCGACGATGTAGAAATGGGTGTATTGACGCCGGACGACGCGTGGATCGACCCTCATGCGGCAATGATGGGATTTCGTCGGATGGCCCGTCATCTCGGCGTTGAATATCGGAATGACCGTGTCGTTGATTGGCAAGGCGACGCCGGGTCGGCTAGACATGTCATATTAGAATCCGGGGAGACGTTGTCGGCGAAGACGTTTGTTTTGGCAGCAGGTGCCTGGTCCGGTGAGATTGCGGCGATGCTGGACTGGCAAGTACCGATCCGACCCATGTCGCGTCAGACCCATTATTTTTTGTGTAAGGCAGAAATAGAGCCCCTGCCGTTCCTGAAGTCCGAAAGCGATCTGGCGTTCCGACCGGAGGGCTCCGGATATACGGGGGGCAAACCGGATTGGTCTGTCGGACCCGGCTTCAATTGGAATTATGAAGCGGATTGGTTCGAGCGCGAAGTCTGGCCTGCCTTGGCGCACCGCGTGCCGGCAATGAAAGAGATTCGGCTCGAGCGAACCTGGGCCTGCCATTACGAACGTAACGAACTCGACAAGAACGGTATAATCGGTCGTTGGAACGGCGGAATGGAAAACGTCTATATCGCGAGCGGTTTCTCCGGCCATGGAATTATGCAGGCACCCGGTGCTGGATGTGCCCTATCGGAATTGATCCTGGATGGGGCGTTCTCGACGATGGATCTGGCCCGCCTCGGTTACGCGCGTGTCGCAAATAACGAGCCCTATCCCGAGTTGGGGATTGTATGAAGAGGAATGAAATGAGCGATTCAACAACCGATAAGGTAGAGCTTATCAATTCGCGGCGTGCTGGGTTTTCAAAACTCTTAGGCCTAATCGTAACCGAAGCGACGCCTGACTGCGTCAAGGCGAAGCTCGAAGTTCGCAATGAATTGTGCACGCGGCCAGAAGTCTTGCATGGCGGCGCGATCATGGCTTTTGCGGACAACCTAGGTGCGCTTGCCTGTATATTGAATTTGCCTGAAGGAGCATCGACGACGACGTTGGAAAGCAAAACGAATTTTTTGTCATCGATTCCGATGGGGCAGACGGCTTACGCCGAGACGACCGCGCTGCATAAAGGCCGAAGCACGATGGTCTGGCGGACGGACATTAAACGAGATGACGGCAAGCTTTGTGCTGTAGTTACGCAGACCCAAATGGTACTAATGCCGAAAAGCTAGCCAGCCAATTCCGTATTCAATCGATCCGTTATCAGCATGTGGCCCGGTTTATGAGTGATGCAAATCGGTGGCTTGGCGTGCTCGACTATGATCTGCGGAGTGACCCCACAGGCCCAGAAGACCGGCACCTCATTCTCTCGCATGACCGGTGGTGACCCCGAATAGGGGTCCGCGATATCGTCGATGCCGACCATTTCCGGGTTTCCGAAATGCAAAGGGGTGCCATGGACGCGTGGGTATTTAGCGGTAATCTCGATGGCGCGGATGGCGTCTTCCGGCAGGAATGGGCGCATGGAGAGGATTGTTGGGCCACGGAACGGTCCGGCGGGTTCGGTTTCGATGTTGCTGATGTAGAGTGGAACCTTCGTCCCTTGCTCGATATGCCGCAGCGAAAGTCCGCCTTCGACGAGCGCTTCTTCGAACGAGTATGAACATCCCATGCCGAAGGCGACGAAGTCGTCCTGCCATAGTTCAGTGACATCAGTTACTTCATCCGCTAACGCTCCGTCCCGAAAGACGAGGTATCGAGGGGCGTCGGTGCAGACGTCCAAGCCGTCTCCGATATCATCCGGAAAGATAGAGTTGCCGGCCTCTGTCATGGATACCAAGGGGCAGGGTTTTGGGTTGAGTTCGCAAAACCGTTGGAAGTCATCGGCCCATGCTTTTGGCAGGATGGCGAGATTTAATTGTACCATCCCCGGTGCAAGCCCGGTTGTTAGTCCATCATGCTCGCCAGTGCGTATTTTCGCCCGTAATCGACGGGCATCTTGTCGCCGTGAAACGTCGTCACGTTTTCCGTCCTGGGCTAGAGCTGCTGCCATATCAAATCCCTCTCGAAGTTTATATTAAACAGCTATTACGTCTCGGATTAGTTGAAAGGCGATATACAGTCCGACAAGCGTTAATACCCATGCGACGGTCTTCTTGAGCGTGTCAACCGGTAGTGCATGAGCAAAGCGTGTACCGAGAAGGATGCCGACGATGAGTGCAGCTGCGATAACGCCGCCAACGGCGAAATTAATATCGCCGACAGATAGGTTTCCAATCGTGGCGGCAAAAGCAATGACGAACTGTATGGCTTGCGAAAGTCCGATGGAAAGCAGCGCAGGCGCGCCCATCGCAAAAAGAATAGGGATGAGGACTACGGCGCCACCCGCACCCACGAGCGCGCTGAGATACCCAGAAAAGGCGCCGACCGTTGCGAGCACCGGTGTTCGGATATCGTCATTGTCGTTGCGCGCATTATGCGGCGAGCGGAGAGTTCGGTAGCCTGAAAAGATGGTTAGGGCTGCGATGCCGGCGAGAAGAAATTGTCCTGGCACAACCCACACGGTGAGCGAACCGAGAAACGCTGCCGGTGCCGCGGCACCGCAAACTGCCCAAACCATAGGCCATTTAATTGACCCCATTCGGGCGTAAGCGAATGTCGCGGCGAGCCCACTGAAGATGTATGCAAACATGGTCGAAGCGATGGCCGTTTGAGCATCCATGTCGAGGACGAAAACAAGATATGGCACAAGCAGAACGCCGCCGATGCCAGTGCCGCCCACTACGGAGCCAACGAAAAATGAAAAGACGAATAAAAGGTAGAGGCTTTGCAGGTCCATTGGTTTGATAATACGAGCTTAGAAGTTGAGCTACCAGTTTGGCTTGAAATGAAACCAGAGCTGGCGGAAGAAAGGTTTTTCAATCATGCTGCATGGTAGGCTATAAAATCTAAATTGCTCGATGAAGAGCCGTTGTGAAAAGGGATATTGTCATGCGCATCATGCCGAACGATCTAGAAGCTCATTGGATGCCATTTACATCGAACAAGCACTTTAAGACGACGCATACTCGGATGATGACCGAGGGCAAGGGTATCGTCTACAAGACCTATCAAGGGCATGAGTTGATTGATGCGGTGTCTGGCCTTTTTTGCTCACCTCTTGGACATGCGCGGCCGGAGATTGCCGATGCTGTCCACATGCAACTCAAAGAGATGTCATACTGTCCACCGTTCCAGCACGGACATCCGTCCGCATTTGAGCTGGCACGTCGGATTTCGCAATTGCTGCCGGGTAACCTTGACTACGTCTTCTACGGCAACTCTGGTTCGGAAGCAGTTGAGACAACCTTGAAAATAGCGTTGCTCTATCAACGAGTGAAAGGGGAGGGTCAGCGCCTTCGCCTCGTTGGGCGCGAGAAGGGTTATCATGGTGTGAATTTTGGCGGGTTTTCTGTTGGTGGTATGGTGAAGAACCGCGAGATGTATGGTCTTGGTATTCCGGGTGTCGTGCATATGCGGCATACAAACATTGCAGAAAACAAGTACGCACGAGACGAGGGTGTGCATGGGGTCGAATTGGCAGAAGATCTGCAAAGACTGTGTGACACTTACGGCGGAGATACTATCGCAGCCTGTATCGTCGAGCCCGTGGGTGGCTCGGCAGGTGCTTATCTGCCGCCTAAGGGGTATTTAAAACGTCTTAGAGAAATCTGCGATGAACACGGTATTTTGTTGATTTTTGACGAAGTCATTACGGGATTTGGACGGACGGGTAATCCCTTCGGGGCAAATACCTACGATGTGCAGCCAGATATGATTACAATGGCGAAGGCGATGACGAACGGTGCTATTCCGATGAGCGCGGTTGGTGTCGGAGAGCACATCTACAAGACGATCGTTGATGCCGCCCCGGAAAAGGGCGTCGATTTCTTCCATGGGTATACTTATTCGGGCCATCCGGCTGCGTGTGCTGCCGGGTTGGCGACACTCGATATCTTTGAGAAAGAGGACATGTTTGGTCGGGCAAAAGCCTTGTCGAACCCGTTTCTGGATCGCTTCTTCGATCTGAAAGGTATTCCAATCATAACCAATATGCGTGGCGTAGGTCTGCTGGCGGCTATTGATCTGGCGGCGGACGGTGCGCCGGGGACACGGGGCTACCAAGCGGTTATGGATTTATACGACAAAGGCGTATTGGTGAAAGTAACGGGTGATACTGTGATGCTCTCGCCTGCTTTCATCTGTGAAGATAGAGACTTGGATCGAATATTCGAAACTCTGAGGGTTGTGTTGTCGAACTATTAGGCCTCGCCTTATTTGACCAACAATCTCGCCGGCACTTTGGCCCGAATGGGCGGAAAAGTTTTTGGTATTTGGCAGAAGCGCGATGTTAGTTTCCCAGTTGGGCCATGCGTTGTATCTTTTCTTCGACGATATTGACTAGGCCGATAAAACCCTTTCGCTTAAGCACAGATGTGTATTCGGCGCGCTGTTTCGCGAGCTCGCTATATTTTCCGCTAAGGAAAATATCGATTACGTACCATTGCGTATTTCTCTTCCTCAAGAGATAGTCAATGGCGACTTTTTTGCCGTTATTCTTGATAATATTCGTTTTGACTAAGATCGTGTTGCGTGGCGCCGGTTTTTCTTCGACGATCTTGAAGGATTCGCCGTCATACCCGTTGAAGCGGTCGGCATAGGTTGATACCCATAAACGGCCGAAAGTTCCGACAAGTTTGTTCCTTTCATCCTCTGAGAGCATTCGCCAATGACGGCCCGCTGAAAATTGAGCCATAAATTGGATGTCAAAGCTATCTAGCAAAACGGGTTCCAAAGACGCATATCTGCCAGAGAAACGGAGTGTTGAAGCATTCTGCATTATTTTTAAAAGAGTGGCGTTGAAGCGTTCAACTGTAGAGCGGGCAGAACGATTATCAGCATTTGTGGCCTCAACGGACAGCAAGACAGCTAAAAGGCAGCAAATTCCAAGTTTGAAATATCGCATAAATTTCTCCGTATTGGTCTCGCAAAACGAATAATAGCAATGATTGGGTCGATTCTATGGCATTAGCGAAATGAATGTAAGGTAATGCGGTAAGCTTGTATGATAACACTCTGATAGATATCGTCGCGCCGTCTATATAATTACAAAATCGTACTAACTGTAGAGTACATACAATTGCTCTTTGTTGAACGTTTCCTAGAGACTTGGGTTGACGGCGTTCGCCGGTTTGCATGGGGTGTAATCATCAGTGTGTTGGTGGCTACTTATGGGCTGTGCAGTTACACCTTTGAAAATTTGTCGATCAATACAAATACGACGGATATGCTCTCTGAAGAGCTGCCGTTCCGACAAAGGTATATTGAATACGGTGATGCCTTTCCTCAGTTGAGGGGATTGTTGACGATCGTTGTGGAGGCTGAAACCGCCGACCGCGCAGATGTTGCAGCTTTGCAGCTTGCGGACCGATTGCGTCGTGAGAAAAATAGGGTAGACCAGGTTTATGACTTCGCCGGCGAACCATTCTTTCGCATAAACGGACTTTTATACCAAGATGTCGAAGAATTGGAAGAATTGGCGGACAGGCTATCACAGGCGCAAGGCCTGCTTGGCTCGCTAGCAAGTGACATCAGTATTCGTGGTCTATCTGAAGTCTTGCGTCTTGCTGTCGAAGATTTGCAGGGGGGTAATGCACCCATTGGCGATCTTAGCATTGTGTTTACGCAGATTTCCAAAGTCATCGAAGCACATGCAGATGGTAAAAAGTCCGAATTATCCTGGCGCTCGCTTATTTTGGGTGAAGATGCGAAGCCGAGCGCAAAGCGAAGGTTTTTACAGGTTAGAGTTAAAGCTGATTGGACGAGTTTGTCGCCCGCTGCACCCGCGATGCAGGCTATTCGTGCGATCGCTAGGGAAGAAGGTTTGACCCCTGATAATGGCGTTCGTGTTCGATTAACGGGCGGTTTGGCACTATCGACGGAAGAATTGTCGAGTGTTTTTGAAGGGGCAAAATATGCGAGCCTGCTTTCGTTGACCCTTGTTTCGATCTGCTTGTTAATTGGTCTTCGCTCGTTGGCGCTCGTGTTTGCGACGGTTGTAACGCTCATATGCGGTCTCATTTGGACAGCGGGATTTGCGACTGCCGCTGTTGGGCACCTCAACTTGTTATCTGTTGCGTTCGCAGTTCTATTTATTGGGCTCAGCGTTGATTTTGGTATTCACCTTGCGCTGCGTTTTGCTGAAGAATTTCGAAATGATGTAGATAAGTCAAAAGCCCTAAAGATTGCAGCACGTGCGGTAGGGGGTGCGATGGCGCTGAGCGCAATATCTGCGGCAATTGGTTTTTACGCATTCCTGCCTACAGCTTATCTCGGCCTTGCGGAGTTAGGGCTGATTTCGGGTACTAGTATGTTTATCGCGTTGTTTATGAGTATGACATTATTTCCGGCGATTTTACAGGTTTTGCCCGTTCAGCGGCGGCCCCGTAATTCTGTATCGTTGGTACAGAAGATAACGGAAGTAATTAACCGGAATGCCAGGCCCATCTCGATCATATTAATTGGGATCGCAATTACTTCGGTCGCGTGTATTCCGAGTGTCAGGTTCGATTTTGATCCGTTAAATCTTCATGACCCCAGCACGGAATCGTTGCAAACGACCCTTGATTTGATTCGGGATAGTGAGACTTCGCCAAAGAAGGTTTCAATAATTCGAGAAGATATTAAGAGCGCGGCTGCACTTGTAGAGAAATTGAATAAACTACCCGAAGTGTCGAATGCGAGATCGATCAAGAATTTTTTGCCGAAATATCAAGATGAAAAAATCTCAATCATTCGGGATTTAGAGTTCGTGATGTTGCCTGTATTTATGAGTAACAGCATAGAAAATGTAATCAGCGACCACTCCGAAAGGACAGCTTTGGTTCAGCTTGCAGGCGATTTAGAGAAACTAGCTGTAACTAAAAATATATCGCCAGAAATTGTTAAAGCATCTATTTTGCTTAGTGAATCAATTAAGAAATTTTTCTCACTTCGTGACGATGCCTTGGATCTTCGGGATTTACGAGTTGGGTTGCTTGGTTTGTTTCAGATACAAATTGATCAATTGAGAACGGCCTTTAAGGCTCAGCACTTCACATTGTCTGATATTCCGCAAGATCTTCGTGACCGGTATTTGTCGGCAATTGGTAAGGCGAGGGTCGAGGTAACGCCAGCGTTTAACGTGGAGACAAATTCTGCGCTTTTAAAATTTATACAAGCAGTACAATCGGTTGCACCGGACGCGACCGGTAGCCCGGTTGTCATATTAGAGGCAAGCCGAGCAGTTGTTGACGCCATTATGCAGGCTGCAATAACTGCTGCCGTGTTAATTGTCGTCTTGTTGGCGATGGTTCTTCGAAATCTGCGCGATACTTTATTAGTTTTTTATCCGTTGATCCTGGCGGCTCTCTTCACTGTCGCTATGGCGGTCCTTTTCGATTTGGCTTTCAACTTCGCGAATGTCATTGTTCTACCGCTTTTGATGGGGCTTGGCGTCGCCAGCGGGATACATATGGTCATCCGTGCGCGTGGAAAGTTGGGTTCCTTTTCATTGTTGCAGACAAGCACGCCCAGGGCCGTAACTTTCAGTGCGCTCACGACTATTTTGTCATTCGGTAGTCTCGCTCTATCCGCACATCGTGGCACAGCGAGTATGGGAATACTGTTAACGATTGCGATCGGATTTACATTGTTTTGTACTCTGGTGGCTCTGCCGGCCATGATGGCTTGGCTGAATTCGCGGAAACAGTCTGCATAAATACAATTTTGTTGGGATCTATGGAGTTCGTAATTTCGCGGCTGAAATCAGACGTGGAAATTCCGGCTTTCTTTGTAAAAAGCGATCATCCAGTATATTTGTGAACCTATCGCGGCAGCTGGCAGTATGAGCCAAAGAATGTTGAACACGGCCAGCAAGAGCAGAAGAAAGCAAAAATCTGCACGGAATAGCTCACGAAATATAAAAATGATAAGTGGGATGAGGTTCTTTGGTGCTTCCGAAAATTCATCTGCAGGGTGTTTTTTGGAAGCTTGATGGATGTCGCTTTCTTTGCGTTCAAGAAATTGGACGATGAAATAATTTATAGTCGCGCCGATACTCGCTGCTAAACCGAACCACCACCAAATTGCATTACCGCTCTGTGTTTCGGCCCCATGACCGATGCCAATGAAGACTGCGGCATGTACCCACCAATCTGATACATCGTCGAATTTGCGACCGAATTCGGATGTATTGCCTTTAGCCCGCGCAATTTCGCCATCGCAATTATCGAAAACATAGCTAATGATAAGAAGTATTACTGCAATGACATTGTATTCGTAATCGCCCACAGAAAATAGTGATGCGGCTGTCAGCCCGGAGATTAAAGATAAAAAAGTTATCTGATTTGGCGTAAGAGGCGTTTTGATAAGGATCGCTGTTGTTTTGTTCGAGATGTGTCTTACAAGAGGAAACACTGAAATTTGTGTCCTAACGCAATTTTTAAATCTATCCTTGATTCTGATAATGATCTGTCCCAGCTTGGAAGCCAAGGTCAATCGCGTGACACGGGCCTTCCAAGGCTATCTAGGTATTTATTTTTCAATTAGGGGAAGTGCGTGAGCCGCTGTAGTTTATCAATTATGTGCAACTGCATTTCATGAAAGCCTTAATGCTGGCGGCCGGTCTTGGTTCGCGACTTAAACGTGGATCTGAATTTCCACCTAAAGTTATGCTAAAATTTGATGGGATATCTTTGCTTGAGCGTCATATTCGCATCTTGAAAGACGTCGGTATCAATCGGTTGATTATTGGTGTCGGTTACAATGCCGAAATGATCCACGAAGAGATTGAACGCATTGGCGCAAGTGACTTTGTCGAAACCGTTATGAATCCCGACTATCAACTTGGTGCGATTACGACCTTATGGTCCCTTCGCCATGAATGTGCCAGGGGTGAACCTTTTATTATGATGGATGGCGACGTTCTATATGACCGTCGTTTAATCGCAGCTCTTTTAGATAGTCCGCACCCGAATTCGCTTTTGTTCGATCTCAATATCGAACCGGGCGAAGAACCAGTGAAGATTTGTCTTTCCGATGGGGCAATCGTTGATTTTGGCAAAAAACCTACTGCGGCGCATGATACATTTGGTGAGTGGGTGGGTTTTACAAAGTTTTCTGCGGAGGAGGGAGAGGCACTCCTTCGATATGTTGAGGCCTATATTGCGCAGGGTGATACTGGCCAAATATATGAGGTGGCTATTCGAGACCGGCTGCTCGATGTCGAACCTCAAAAATACCGGATTTGCGATATTTCCGGTCTTCCTTGGATTGAGATTGATTTTCAGGCAGATGTTGTTTCAGCAACACATGAAGTTATGCCACAGTTGGAGGCACTGCCCTAAATGAACCGGAAGGCGGAGCGGTCTGGAATTGCGTTTGACCAACAGATTGCAAAGTTCGTTGTTCGTGGTCTTTCAAGAACGCCGATTACGCCTAATCAGGTCACCACATTTAGCATCGTTCTTGGCCTTTCTGTAGCCTGGTTGTACGTGCAGGGTGGTGCGGGGGCCTACATCGCCGCAGCCTTGTTTATAGTGACTGTATGGCTTGACCATGTGGATGGTGAATTAGCCCGTGCGACTGATCGTACGAGTAAATTTGGCCATTACTTTGATCATTGCGCAGCGATGACGAATTATGTTGCGATGTTTATTGGCGCAGGTATCGGGGCACGAATGGAGATCCTCGGTATTTCGTCGGTTTTTTTGGGCATCACCGCTGGTGTGAGTATTATCCTGATCATGTCTATTAGGATGTACGGCGAAGGCCGATTTGGCCGAGATGCAATGAAGCAATCGCCCAAGGCGGGGTTTGAGATAGAAGACACCCTTTATATTGTAGGGCCCGTCACCTGGCTTGGGTTTATGGAATATTTCATTGTATTAGCTGGCGTCGGTGCGCCGATGTTTTTGCTTTATGTTATATTTGATTTTTTCCGCAGAGATCGGGAAGGAAAGCACTTATGAAGACGTTGCTTACAGGTGCAACGGGATTTTTAGGCTCTGCGGTTTTGAGACAGTTGGTTGAAGATGGTCGAAATGTTCGCGTGTTGGCTCGGCCAAACGGTGACCGTCGTAATATTGAAAAGGTGGATTGCGAGGTTTTAGAAGGGGACCTCAATGATATCCCGTCACTCCAAATGGCTGTTGCAGGTTGTGATGCCTTATTTCATGTGGCGGCTGATTATCGAATTTGGACACCCAATCCATCTGAACTTTATCGGACAAATGATTTTGGTACAGTCGAACTGTTTCGTGCTGCAGCGGCAGCTGGTATTGAAAGAATGGTTTATACCAGTAGTGTTGCGACGCTTGGCATCCATTCGGATGGAACGCCATCCAACGAAGCCACTCCCGTTTCTCGATCTGATATGGTAGGGCATTACAAACGGTCAAAGTTTGACGCCGAAACATCGGTGATGAGTTTAATCAGTAAAGAACACTTGCCTATTGTTATCGTTAATCCATCAACACCGATTGGCCCTCGCGATGTGAAGCCGACGCCTACAGGCCGCATCATTGTCGAGGCGGCAGCGGGCCGGATGCCGGCTTTTGTCGATACAGGTCTGAATGTTGTGCATGTTGATGACGTAGCGCTTGGGCATTTACAAGCGTTCAAGAGTGGGGCGATAGGTGAGCGTTATATATTGGGCGGTGAGGACTTGTCGTTGAAGCAAATTTTAGCTGAGGTTGCTGAAATTGTTGGCCGAAAACCACCGGTGATCAGCCTTCCAAGAGCTCCGCTGTTTCCGTTTGCATATTTAAGTGAGGTTATTGCCCGCTTGCGCGGTGGCACGGAACCGATGCTGACGGTCGACGGTTTACGAATGTCGAAAAAGCGTATGTATTTTTCGTCTGCAAAAGCCCAAAAAATGTTGGGCTATGTCACCCGGCCAGCTACGGAAGCACTGAGAGATGCGGTCGAATGGTTTACCTCTAATGGATACGTGAAATAGAAACCATCGTTATGTCTTCTAAGACCCCATATGATCAGCTATTTGCCCGGTTTCTCATGAGGCCATTTGTAAATACGGGTCTTCATCCGAATTTTCTTACGCTATTAAGTTTATTACTAGGTGTCGGATGCGGAGCCTTGTTCGTGTTTTGCGAGCCAGGCATCGAAAATCTTGCAGTGATGGTATTTATGGGGGCAGTCCTTGTCGATCACATGGACGGGGAGTTAGCACGAATGTCGGGTAAGACGAGTCGGTTCGGTCACTTCTTCGATTACGTCGTTGGTTCGCTAAATTATACAATACTGTTTTGCTCAATTGGCATTGCAATTTTTCGTTGGAGCGGAGCTGAAACTGCGTTGATATTTGGATTGATTGCCGGTTTTTCCAATATTTTTATCGTGTCTTTAAGGTTGTCTATGGAATTAAAATTTGGACCGGATTCCGTTCAACATCCAAGTAGCAGTGGCTTTGAAATTGAGGATTTCATTTATCTTATTGGTCCAATAACTTGGCTTGGTGGTTTGGATTATTTTTTTTGGCTCTATGGAGCGGGCACAATATGTTATCTTGTTTGGACTTTTTTTACTTTCCTTTGTAAGTGGTCACACGATTGATAGGCCTAAGTTGGCAATACTGGGATTTATGTAGTGAATTTGCTAAGAGACGTGTCTTGAGGTTTATAGATTTCCATTCAGGTGCTTTCAGCGTGTAAACTAAAAATCCGTGGAATCGGAGGTCGTTGGTATGCGAATTATCTTAGCTCAGCCGCGAGGCTTTTGTGCGGGTGTTGTGAGAGCAATCGATATTGTCGAACTTGCTCTAAAAAAGTATGGACCGCCAGTCTACGTCCGCCACGAAATTGTTCATAACAAGCGTGTAGTTGAAGATCTAAAAGCAAAGGGTGCCGTCTTCGTTGAGGAACTGAACGAAGTGCCCGACGACGCGATAACAGTTTTTAGCGCTCATGGTGTTTCCCAAAAAGTCGCGGATAAAGCTGAATTACGAAGGTTGCCGGTCATCGATGCAACATGTCCATTGGTTGCTAAAGTCCACAAGGAAGGTCAGCGTTACTCGGCTAATAATTACGATATTGTGCTGATCGGCCATGAAGGACATCCAGAAGTAGAAGGCACAATGGGGCGAATTCCTGGCACAGTGTACCTTGTTTCCTCCGCTGAGGATGTTGGACAACTTGAAGTGAAAGACCCGAACAAACTCGCTTATGTTACCCAGACGACATTAAGCGTCGACGATACGCGCGATGTCATTGAAGCACTAAAACAAAGGTTCCCGAAAATCGTAGGGCCGGATGTGAAGGATATTTGCTATGCTACGCAAAATCGGCAAAGTGCAGTTCGAAAATTAGCTGAAAAGGTTGATGTTTTGCTTGTGGTCGGGGCTCAAAATAGCTCAAATTCGAATCGTTTGCGGGAAATTGGTGCGGAATTGAACGTACCGAGCTATTTAATCGACGATGCGCAGGCACTTGATGCGGATTGGTTGAAAGATGCTGAGACGGTAGGAATTACCGCTGGTGCATCAGCGCCTGAAGCTCTTGTGCAAGAGTTAATTGCACGCCTTAGTGAGTTGGGTGATGTCGAATTCGTTGATTTTGATGGCATTCAAGAGAACGTTACCTTTAAGCTGCCAGCAGAATTGCAAGGCGTTGCTGCTTAAAAACTCCAAGCGCATTTAATACAATCATGCGCATTTAAACTTTTGAATTGAGGAACACACATAGTGCCAGTACCTGTTCGACAACAAGCACGGGTCGCCGCCTATATATTAAAACAAAAGTTATTAGGCCGTGAACGTTATCCACTTGTTCTTATGCTGGAGCCCTTGTTCCGTTGTAATCTTGCGTGCGCCGGTTGCGGTAAAATAGACTACCCGGATCCAATATTAAACAAACGCCTCAGCGTCGATGAATGTTTGGCGGCTGCAGACGAATGCGGTGCGCCAATGGTTGCCATTCCGGGTGGTGAGCCGTTGTTGCATAAAGGAATTGGTGAGATCGTCGAAGGGCTGGTCGCGCGGAAGAAATATGTTTCATTATGCACCAATGCATTGCTTCTTGAGAAGAAGTTGCACCTGTTCAAGCCGTCACCTTATTTATTTTTTTCTGTACACCTTGATGGTTTGAAGGAAGAACATGATAAATCCGTGTGCCAGGAGGGTGTCTTTGACCGAGCCGTTAAAGCGATAAAGGCGGCACAGGCAGCGGGACATACAGTAAATGTGAATGCGACAATTTTTGATGGGACGCCAGCAGATCGTGTGGCAGATTTTTTGGATTTTTGCGAAAATAATGAGATTTCGGGTGTCAGTATTTCTCCAGGTTACGCATATGAACGCGCGCCAGACCAGGAGCATTTCTTGAGCCGTCAGAAGACCAAGCAATTGTTTCGAGACATTTTTGCGCGTGGTAAAGGACGAAAATGGCCGATTAGTCACTCATCATTGTTCCTCGATTTCCTAGCCGGAAACCAGACCTATAAATGCACGCCCTGGGGCATGCCAACCCGCAATATTTTTGGTTGGCAGCGACCGTGCTATCTTTTGGGTGAGGGTTATGCTCCTAGTTTTACGACGCTAATGGAAGAAACTGAATGGGAACAATACGGGACCGGTAACTACGAGAAATGCGCTGATTGCATGGCGCATTGCGGGTATGAGCCTACTGCGGCGGCGGATGCATTAGCGCATCCAATCAAAGCCTTGTTGTCATCTATTCGGGGCGTGCGGACGGAGGGGGAGATGGCGTCTGAGATAGACCTTTCGGCACAGCGTCCGGCTGAGTATATGTTTGAAAGGATGGTCGAAAAATTGACTGTCTCGCCTTCCAATAGCGACACGCCCTCAAAATCCAATCAAAGCGACGCGGCTTAGGGCTTCTAGAGCCTTAGCATTATCCTTACCTAGTCGGATAAGTCCTGGAAGTTCCCACGGCCGAAAAAAGAGCTGACTCAAAACGGCAAAAGGTCGTGCTTGGCCATTGGTATCCATTCCTACTAACGCGCTTTTTGGTAGTGGGCGTTCCGCAGGATCTGCCGCAGCTCGAATTACTATAAACGATATTTTCTTTGAAGTCGCACTAGCGGCGAGGCCGGATGATTCCATGTCGACTATTGAAGCGTTGGTGTGTTTATGTAGCGATTCTTTTTCTGCAATCGTCGCTATTGCCGTTTCGGAGGTGAATAGTGTTTTGGTATGGATATTGAGGTTAGCAGCGTATTTGTTGAGAAGCCTATCTCTCCAGTCCACGTCAACAGTAAAGGAATCGTTTTGCGGGTTCTTTACATAGGTCGGCATCACGATATCACCGGGTCGAATTTTTGGATCTAGTGCGCCGCAAATTCCAAAACTTATTAACCGAGTTGCCCCTCTTGAAATTAATTTATCAGCTTCCGCATAAGCGCGACCGGGGTGCCCTCCCGCACATGCAATTAGATCTTCATTTTTCGTGGATGAATTTAATACTGCAGCAAGGCGTGCAGCCTCTGACTGCATACCGGTGACAAAACCGATACAGCTCAAATGCCATAGGGAACGTTACCTGTATTCCCCTTCTTTAAATTTCGGAAGCGCGCAAGTGCCCAAAGTGGAAAATACACGCTATAGCCGTGATATTTTAAATAGAAAACTTTTGGGAAGCCGACGGCTGTATGCCATGGCTCTTCCCAATTTGAACCATCATGAGGTGCTTCCAATAGAAACCGAATACCACGTTCGACAGATGGGCTTTCTGTCTCTCCGGCGGCCATAAGTGCTAAAACCGCCCAGGCTGTTTGGGATGCTGTGCTTGCTTTTACTTTACCCTTGGCTTCGTCCCAATAAGTGGCCCCATCTTCGCCCCATCCCCCGTCTTCCCTCTGATGTTCCCGGAGCCATTCAACGGCTCGCCGGATATAGGGTGCTTGAGCATTCTCACCAGCAGCATTTAAGGCACATATTACCGACCAGGTTCCGTAAATATAATTTGTCCCCCAACGGCCGAACCATGATCCGTCTTCTTCTTGCTCGGATTTCAGGAATACGACACCTTTCTTTATTTGTTCAGAATATTTCGCCGGATCAAGTTGAGCAAGCAAGCCGACGCAACGAGCAGTAACATCTGCAGTCGGTGGGTCCAGCAAAGCGCCATGATCAGCAAATGGGATATGATTTAGATAGAAATATGTATTATCTGCATCAAATGAGCCCCAACCGCCATTCTTGCTTTGCATTCCGACGATCCATGCCGCAGCCCGATCAACATTCTTCGCATATTTTTTTCGGTCCATGCGGTCTAGTGCGAGTGCTACCACTGCCGTGTCGTCTACGTCAGGATAGTAATCGTTCGCATATTCGAAGGGCCACCCACCCGGCTGTAATCCTGGTCGTTTATTGACCCAATCCCCCTCAATATCCAGAATCTGTTTTTCAGCAAGCCAATCAGCTGCCCGAGCGAGGTCACCAGTTTCATCCGAGCCATTTGCTTCCGCTAATGAGTGAATTGCAAGGCCAGTATCCCAAATTGGAGAGAGACATGGTTGACAAAACCCAATATTCTCATCGATCCGAAGCAATCTGCGGATAGCGGATTTTGCTATCATTAAGTCCGGGTCATCCTTTGGATAGTTCAGTGCTTCAAAAGCCATGACAGTGTTTGCCATTGCCGGGAAGATACCGCCCAAACCTTCTTCTCCGTTCAGTCGCTGCTTAATGAAGCTTACTGCCGCATTTATAGCTCGTTCTCTTGCAGAACGAGGTAGCATAGGCTCAACCTTGCGTAAGACCTTGTCAATACCAAGAAAAATTTCACCCCAAGCTGAGCCTGTTGGATTAGCTAAGTATTTTTTTACTTCGTTCGCATCTTTAACAAATAACTCAGTGATATTGATTTTTTTTGGATTTTTAGCTTGCGGTTTGAGTGTCATTAAAATTAGTAGAGGTACCAAAACCGTTCGAGACCAATATGATATTTTGTTCAGATGAAATGGAAACCAGCTGGGCAGTAATGTGATTTCTATTGGCATTACCGGCACGGCGCGCCAGGGGACTTGTCCGAAAAGCGCTAAGGTAATACGTGTGAATACGTTTGCGTTTGCCGCACCGCCATTCTCTAAAATAGCAGTCCGAGCTTTGACCATGTGGGGTGCATCCGGTGAATCTCCAACGAGCTTCAGCGCGTAGTAGGCCTTTACGCTTGCGCTGATATTGAAATCACCATCAAAAAACAACCCCCATCCACCGTGGCCACCCTGAATCTTGCGGAGATAATTTGCGAGTTTTTGTTCGACTTTGTTATCAATTTCTTCAAGATAGTGATTAAGTAGAATGAATTCGGCAGGGATCGTCGCATCAGCTTCCAAATCGAAAACCCAATGCCCATCGCTGAGCTGCATCGCTTTTAAGTCTGCGCGGGCTTCCTTGATGGTCGATTCAACGTCGGACAAAAATGCCCCATCATCTTCCAATCTTTCATCTAACAAGGCATCCATGCCGACGACAGTCCTTTGAGCCAAATTTAACGGTTATTCTGGGTTTTATTGCATTTAAAATTCAGATTTACCAATTGGAACGTTTCTCATGAACGCCTCGCTTGTCAAGTAAACACCCTTCTAATTGGTAGATTTTGCTAGTAAATGGCAATTAGAATTCCAAAATAGCTTCAGCAGCCACATTTCCAGACTTTATTGAGCCTTCAACAGTTGCTGGTAGGCCAGTATTGGTCCAATCGCCCGCTAAAAGAAGATTGTCCAGATGGCAAATTGTATTCGGACGTAGTCGATTCGATTCCGGTGTCTGCGAGATCGTTGCCCTTCTCTCTTTTACGATGCGGTGCGTTGACGGAATATTGTTTGGCAAGCCTTTAACAGATTGTGCAATATCAGACCAAATCATCTGAGCGATGCTATTCGCAGGGACGTCGACGAGATTTACTGCCGCACTTACGGTTGCTGAAATTATATCACCTCTAAAAAATAACCATTGGGCAGTTCCCCCAAGAATTCCGATGAGTCCGGCATTGTTAACTGGTTGAAAACCATTTGGTAAACGGAAGTGAGCATTCACGATCGGGAAGGTATCCGTTGGAATGATCAGTTCTGGGATTAGATTTGCAGTAACGGTCGCCGGCGTCGCTAATAAGACGATTTCGCCGGGGGACAATCGTTTTTTGTCATCACTGAATCTGAGTTGTGTTATTTGAGAACCCTCAGTTTCAATTTTTCTCAAACGAACGTTTTCATGATAAAAGACCCCATGCTTCTTCAAATATGTTAATGCGGGGTCGACAAAAGTTTCTGATAACCCTTGTTTGGCCATTCGGGGCATACAGGCATCTGCGCCACTGGCGAATGTTTGTCTTAAGACGGACCCTAGTAAGCGAGCTGAGCTAATTTCAGCTGGGGTATTCAAAACGCCAACCGCCAATGGCTCAAAAAATCGCTGATAGAGGGGGGAGCGCGTATTTACAATGTCACCAAGCGTTTGCGCCTCCTTAGCAAATAAGAGTTTGGCAGCCATGAGATAATCTAAGATCTTTGTATCAGGAATCCTGCGCCCTTTCTGTAACAACCAGAATGGTAGAGAGGTCTTTGAGATTTCGACAGTCCAATGCCTCTTTGATGACATATCGATGAATGGAAAAATGGCCTTGTCTGGGCCAACCAATCCGTTAGTTGCATTGATAGTTTGGAGGTACTCAAACACTGATGGGTTGCCACTTAAAAACAAATGGTTTCCGTTATCGATCCGGCAGCCGAGACGATCGTCGTAAAAGGAACGACAACGTCCACCGGCGTGTCCTGCACTTTCGTATAAGTGTATTTGGTGCCCAGAGTTCACGAGTCGAACAGCTGCTGATAGGCCTGCCATTCCGGCACCGATGATGTGTATCTTGGTCATATAGACTTAGAAGAAACCGTGGCGTAACAGGATCCACAGTTTTACAGGTTTAGAAACTTTGACAGGTTTGTTCAGATCTTTCCAACCGCGGTTCATTAATCCCTCGAGAACCCGCTGGTATACAAGCATCATTATGAGCGCGGGACGCATGTTTCGGCGAGAACAGCTGGTCATAGCCGACGCGGCATCGCGGTAATGCTCAAGTGCAACTTCTGCTAATGCTTCGCAGACGTATGGAATGGCTTTGTGCAACATAACTTTTTTTGGCTTTCTTGTCTCAATGCCGAATTCATTTAAGAAGTTAGCTGGTAAATAGAGGCGACCCCTTTCTGCATCCTCATGGATATCGCGAAGTATATTGGTTAGTTGGAGTGCACGGCCAAGCGAGAAAGCGACTTTTTGTGCCGACTTACTGGTGTCACCAAACACTCTTACGGAAAGACGCCCGACAGCGCTTGCGACCCGGTCGCAATAGGTGTCCAGGATTTCCATTGACGGCCCGTGGGTTGCCGTTTCATCTGCATCCATCTCCATTCCATCGATTAAGTCGTGAAAATCTTGCATTTGCAGTCCGTAGGATTTGATGGCTGTTGATAATGCAAGTCCGGTTAAATTTGTGGGATTGCCGGCGTAGGTGTTTTCAATCTCTTGTCGCCAATCCGATAGCAAGAGTCGCTTCTCATCTATGCTCAGAGGACCGTCGGCAATATCGTCAATTTCTCGGCAAAATGCGTATATGGCAAACATCGCCTCACGGCGATCATTAGCGAGAATTTTTATGCCAGATAAAAAGGAGCTACCGGAAGCTTCAGAAACTCCGCGAACATGATTTTTAGCGGCAAGTTTATTGAACTCAAATTCCTTAACTTTTATCAATTCTTCCGAATTATTCATGCCATCTATTATTGTTAAGCACTTGCTTCGATATCAGTGGCAGTTTTTTCAGCTCCGAGGGCACTTAATGCTGTCTGCACGATGTGGCTCGCATTGAGTTCCGCGTCGTCATACATATCGAATGGCGAGGCCTGATCCTGAAATCGGTCTGGCAAATGCATGGGCCGGATCTTTAGACCGTCTTTGATCAAGTCGTTTCTTGCTAGGTGTTCTAACACCTGCGTTGCAAATCCGCCTATCGATGCCTCCTCGATCGTGATTATTATCTCGTGTTCCTTCACCAGGCGTTCTACCAGCTCAGTGTCTAGCGGCTTCGCAAAACGCGCGTCTGCTACCGTTGCCGGATAGCCATGCGCTGCTAATTCATCCGCAGCCTTTAGTGTTTCCGCCAAGCGGCCGCCGAACGAGAGAAGAGCCAGCTTCGAGCCTTCTCGCAAGACCCGACCTTTGCCTATTGTCAGAACCTCACCTGTCTCCGGCATCTCCACGCCGATACCTTCGCCACGTGGATAGCGGAACGCCAACGGACCTTCATCATACGCCACTGCCGTGGTAACCATGTGGACCAACTCTGCCTCGTCCCCCGCTGCCATTACAACCATGCCTGGCAGGCAGCTCAAATATGTAACATCGAATGCACCTGCGTGTGTCTGACCGTCCGCCCCAACCAAACCGGCCCGGTCGATCGCAAAACGTACTGGCAACTTCTGAATCGCCACGTCATGTACCACCTGATCATAAGCCCGCTGCAGGAACGTCGAATAAATCGCCGCAAACGGTTTAAAACCCTCTGCAGCTAAACCCGCGCAAAATGTCACGCCGTGCTGTTCAGCGATGCCCACATCAAAGGCGCGGTTTGGATGTGCCTTCTCGAATAAATCCAAACCTGTCCCATCCGGCATTGCTGCTGTGATCGCCACGATTTTGTCGTCTTTGTCTGCTTCCTTGATCAGGCTATTCGCAAAGACCCCCGTGTATGAGGGCGCGTTCGATGTTCCCTTGTGCTGCGTGCCTGTGATCACGTCGAATTTAGCTACCCCGTGATACTTATCCGCACTCGTCTCCGCCGGCGCGTAGCCTTTGCCCTTTACTGTCACGCAATGCAGTAGTACCGGACCCGGAATGTCTGAATCGCGTAAGTTCTTTAGCACCGGTACTAAATGATCCATGTTGTGCCCGTCAATTGGGCCCATGTAGTAAAATCCAAGTTCTTCGAACAGCGTACCGCCCGTCACCATGCCGCGGGCATATTCCTCTGCTCGCTTCGCCACTACTTCCATCGGATGCGGCAGCTTCTCCGCGATGTCTTTGGCCAGCTCCCGAAGCTTTCGATACTCCTTAGACGACAGAAGCCGTGTTAGATAGTTATTCAAGGCTCCCACTGGGGGTGCTATCGACATTTCGTTGTCGTTAAGGATCACGATCAATTTTGAGCCCATCGCGCCCGCATTATTCATCGCCTCATAGGCCATGCCTGCTGTCATCGAGCCGTCGCCGATCACCGCAACCACATTGCGATCCTTCTCTCCTTTTAAATCCCGGCCCACCGCAAAACCTAAACTCGCTGAGATTGAAGTTGAGGAATGCGCTGCGCCAAACGGGTCGTATTCGCTCTCCGAACGCTTTGTGAAACCTGATAAACCGCCCCCTTGGCGCAGTGTCGTAATCCGGTCTTTGCGACCCGTTAAAATCTTATGTGGATAACATTGGTGTCCCACGTCCCAAATCAGAATGTCTCGTGGCGTGTCAAAAACATAGTGGATTGCCGCAGTTAGCTCGACAACACCCAAACCAGCGCCCAAGTGCCCCCCTGTCTTCGATACAGCTTCCACCGTTGCAATGCGCAATTCATCCGCCAACTGACGAAGCTTACCCTCCGGCAACTTACGCAAATCTGACGGTAATTGTATACCGTCCAGTAACGGGGTCTTCGCATCTTTCAAGGCATCCTCCACTGTCCGCGCTCACAAATACCGCCTTTGAGGTAAAGATGCGGGAAGAGTTTTTGCTAAGCTAAACAATAAATTATTTCATTTTATTTGCATAAATTAAACAATTATTTCGCTTAGCGAAGACAGAGTTCTATGAGAAGGTTAGAAAAATAAAAATGAAACCGAATGACTTAGAAGCTATAATTTCTGCCTTTCCAACCGCTTCCTTTGTTTCGTAAATGCCGAATGGCGGAATCTACTGTCATACAGGTGTAAAGAAGGCTGGCGATTGGCAGTGTTGCAGCCCAAAAAATAGGCATTCGCTGATATAGGATCGTGGGAAGATATGCGAATGACATGAGCAACCATGATAGTAATCCTAATAAAGCGGCTGTGAGACCGGAATGCGCAAAATACAAAACGAAAATAAGAGGTCCCGACAAATAGATTAACATCATTCCAAAGACTGCGACGAGAAGCCGTAGATATTTAAAATTCAATTGGGTAAATGCCGTACGGGCAACCATATCCCAAATTTCGCTGATTCCGCGATACGGACGGATACTGTATGTGTCATCGGCAAGCCCAAGCCAAATATGGCCATGATTATTTTTTATAAGACCTGCAATTGCGCAATCGTCGATTACTGCGTCTTTTATAGATTCAAGTCCACCAACTAATTCGAGGCATTTACGACGAATCAACATTACACCGCCCGCGGCCCCAGCAAATTGGGACTTGTGATCATTCACGGCGGGAAACGGATATAATTTTTGGAAAAAGAAAATGAATGCTGGAATGAGAAGTCGCTCCCATTTGGAGCTGCAATGCAATCGCGCCATTAGTGAGGTTAAATCAAGATTTTCAATTTCAGATTTAGTAACCAACCGCCGAAGTGCGGTATGTGGATGCTTTATATCTGCATCGGTGAGAAAAAGATATTGATGGTCGGGCATTTGTTTGGAAGCTTCAACAATTCCGTGGCGAAGTGCCGCAAGTTTTCCCGTCCATCCATCAGTTAAGGGTGGGGCGCTTACAATATGAACGGGAGCGAATCCTTTAACTTTGCGCGCTACTTCCCCCGTCCCATCACCCGAATTATCGTCAACGAGAATTATTGAAAATGAACCGGGATAGTCCTGATTGGTCAGCGACAATAATGTCTCTCTAATGACTTTGGCTTCGTCTCGAGCGGGAACAACGACGGCGACTTCTGGCCAGGCGTCCAGGTTTTGCGTTGGGGGCTTTAGCCTCTGGTCCGCGCGCCAAAAGTGATGATGAAAAAAGAGCAAGTAAAACCAGGCAAGGCAGCAGCCAGATGATAGAAAAATCAGTGGATCTGACATTTTGTTAGTAAGAGATGGCTAAACGCGGAATACATATTCTTTTTTGGGATCGCGTTCGATGTCTGGGGGGAAGGATGCACGCTTATCCGCGTAGTATTGTTCACGATGATCACCTGCGGAGGTCGCATTGTAGGTGACGTATAGAACACGCCGCTTTCCGTCGGTCATATTGGGGCCCGAACCGTGGGGGCAATAGGAATCGAAGAAGACGACATCGCCCGGCTGTGTCGGACAAGAAATCAGTGGTTTTTCTGCGATGTCTTTTTCGGTCATCGGTTTCCACTCTTCCCCCAACATGCCGACGCTATGAAGGCCAGCCACCAATTCCAAACAACCGTTCTCTTTGGTCGCTGCATCTATACTTACCAACGCCGTAATAAATAAATCTGCGTAGGTGCCCCAACCGGCCTGCTGGTCTTGATGTAGCTCAAAACCGCTGCCACCTGGGAGTTTAAAATTTATCTTATCCTTATAGAGAACGGCGTCTTCGCCTAAAAGTTCGGATGTGGCCCCTTGCAACTTGTTTCCGTCAAACAAGCTTTGGAAGCCCCCATGGAAGGGATAAAAATTCTCAAGTCGGTTTAATATGCGGTCTGTTCCGGATTTCAAACTGGTTTCGAAATACATCATGTGTCTACCAGGTGTCTCGGGCCAGTCTTCTACTTCGTCAGTCCAGGTTGCAATGTTTTTCATCTCAGCAACATCAAATAATTCGCGTACGACAAGGAAGCCGTCTCGTTTGAACTCCGCTAATTGGGAGGAGGTGAGAAGAGTTGTTGTCATAGAGAATTACTCTGGTTGTTCACGCCGAAAGCATCAATTTTCTCAAGATTCAAAGACAAGCCTATGCGGGACTTGGTATCGTTTATCGTGTCTTGAAAAACAAGCGTGTAATTCCGGCAAAAAAGCACGTGAAATACTGCATCTTAGTGAGCGCAACGCGCTCGGCGAGCGGGTCGCGGCGGGAAAGTTCAAATACGAGCTGTTCGGCAATTCGTATGATGACTGCAGATTCCATCGCGAGTCTTCGGCTTGACATCGGTCCCGGAAGTTGGCGAGCAAATTTTAGTAGTTCCGAAGTCTCACCCAAACAGTGATTTAGTACACGGCGAAGTCCAGTTCCAGTGAATGGCTGGTCCAGATCGGTGACATCAACGCCTGCTTGTGTCATCCAATTCTGGGGCAAGTATACTCGGTTCATTTCTCGGTAATCGCTTTGACAGTCTTGTAAATGGTTGATGACTTGTAGGGCGTTACAGAGGGCATCCGACGCGGGGTACAGGTCCTTGGACACACCGTGTAAATCCAGCAAATAGCGACCGACGGGTGCTGCTGATCGATCGCAGTAGTCCATTAATTCATCCCAATCATTGTAGCGAAGTTTCACTGCATCTTGTTTGAAAGCGGAAATAAGGTCGCGACAGTGCTGAATTGGTACGCCGGTGAAGATAATGCTTGATCGCATGATGTGGGCCTTCTCAAACGCCGGTGTATTATCCAGCCCCATGAGCGCTTTGTCGAAGCCTTCGAGGCGTTCAATTTTTTCTTCTGGCAATAGAATTGAATTGTCGGCGATGTCATCAATCGCGCGCGCAAATTCGTAGAAGGTCGCAACATGTGGTCGCAAGACTCGCGGCAATAACATCGAACCAACAGGAAAGTTCTCGTCTTTCGCGACTTTGCCGGAGGGCAGCTCTACTGTTTTCACTTCTATGATGTCTCTCGTTTCACCCATTGTTTCTTAAATATAGAATAACGCTGATGTAGTTCTCAACGTTTGGAAAGTTCACGCATCGAGAGGCTTTCGTCCGCCAGTTCTTCTGCGGAATAAGATTTCCCCGCATCCATCATTCGCCTTACAAGACGTAAGTCGCGTGGTTGGTTGACCGATATAGCCCCGGATATTTTTCCCTCTCGCAAAACAAAACCGGTAAACTTTCCAGAGGCCGTATCGCCGCGAGTAACGATGTCCTCCCAGCTTTCCGGCATTCCGGCAACTTGCAGATTGCTATCAAATTGGTCCGACCACATCCAGGGCACCTCGACATACGGGGTCTTGTGACCACACATAATTTTAGCAGCTGCGATTGCCATGTTTTGGGCGCATTGCCAGGCTTCAAGGCGGATATGTCGGCCGACGAAAGGGTTGAAATGATTTGTAACGTCGCCGGCAGCGAAGATTGATGGATCCGATGTCTGACAAAACTCGTTTACTACAATTCCATTATCGATTTTCAACTTTGCTTGCTCGGCTAGTTTTGTTTCGGGAACAATTCCAACGCCAATTATTACTAAATCTGCAGGCAGCAGTTCACCATCAGAGGTTACAACACCCGAAAGATGGGTATTGCCTTCGATGCTCTGGACACCGGTATTGAGACGGATGTCAACATCGTGTGATTGGTGTAATTTTAGAAAATAGTTAGAGACTGATGGTGGAACCCCACGACCCAATAAACGGTCAGCGATTTCTAACACAATTACATTGCAACCACGTTGGCGGGCACTCGCTGCGACTTCAAGACCGATGAAGCCTCCGCCGATCACGACAATGTTTTTGTCGCCTGCCAAGTTTGATTCGATTGCGATACTATCTTCTAATGTTCTTAGATAATAAACGCCCGATTGATCGGCACCGGGAATTTGTATATGCCGGACAGATCCTCCGGTGGTCAAAAGCAATTTGTCAAAGGAGAGTTGTTCGCTATCAGCTAAAGTGACTGATTTTTCTTTTGTTGCGATGCTTGTGGCCGCAATTCCAAGACGTAGCTGAATACGCTGTTCATCGTAGTATTCTCGCGATCTGATATATGGAAACTCGTAGCCGGGCTGAGCCTGTAAAACTTCTTTAGAGAGAGGCGGGCGCTCGTAAGGTAGGTGTTGTTCTGCACCTACTAATACAATGTCACCTTCGAAACCCGCCATTCGCATCGCTTCCACCGCGCGACCACCAGCATGTCCGGCACCTATGATAACGTATCTTTCCTTATTCATCAGACCTCGTTCAAATACTTTTTGAATTTTCAAATTGAACCCTAGTTAGATATCGAGAGGGTGACCAGAGACAATGGTTCGGCTTAAATAAGTGTCTGCAAAATACGCCGAGTACCATGTGGGGAGATACAAATGACGGGGACTGTGAGTGTCAAGAGTTTGGAACGACGCTGGCCGGAAGCGGGTATTCATCAAGTTCCCTACTGGATTTATACTGACCCTGATATTTATCAGCGTGAGATGGAGCGGATTTTCTGCGGCAAATCTTGGAATTATGTAGCGTTAGCCGCAGAAGTGCCCAATCCAGGAGATTACAAACGATCTTGGGTTGGCGATCGCCCCGTGGTCGTTACCCGTGACCAGGATGGTGAAATCAATGTGGTTGTCAATCGGTGTGCGCATCGTGGGGTTCAATTTTGCAAGCAAAATTATGGCAACACGAAAGAATTTATCTGTCCATATCACCAATGGACATACGACTTAAGGGGCAATTTGATCGGGGTACCTCTGCGCCGTGGCGTAAGGAATAAGGGCGGGATGCCCGAGGACTTCAAACGAGAGGAACACGGACTGGATGTTCTTAAAGTTCATAACCACAATGGTGCGATCTTTGCGACATTTGATCAGGATACGGAGCCGTATAAAGAATTTCTCGGCGAAATCATTTTTGGCTATATGGATCGAATTTTTGATGGCCGTGAACTTAAGGTCCTCGGCAATTCACGTCAGCTTATTCCCAGCAATTGGAAACTGATGTTCGAAAACCTGAAAGATCCTTACCACGCTACATTGCTGCATGTATTTCTCATTAGTTTTGGTCTCTTTCGTGGCGATATGAAGTCTGCCTCCCTGATGGATGAGAGTGGACGGCATGCAGCGCTTGTCAATCGACGAGGCGAGCAGAGGGCCAATCAGGGTACGGCCGAAATGACCCGAATGGATGAGAATTATTCTCTTGCTGATCCGCGACTTCTGCAGCCAGAAAAGGAATACGACGGCGACGTGACGGTTGTTATGCAGACCTTGTGGCCAAATCTCATTATGCAGCAGCAATCGAATTCGCTTGCTATGCGACACATTATTCCGCGAGGCCCGGAAAAATTTGAGTTAGCGTGGACTTTCTTCGGATACGCCGATGATGACGAAGAGATGGATAATAGACGCCTACGCCAAGCGAATTTGATGGGGCCGGCAGGGCTGGTTTCGATCGATGACAGCGAAGTCTTGAAGATGTCGCAAGACAGTATTGCGTTCTATCCTGAAGAGGATGGGCTATATGAAATGGGAGGCCGGGGAACCGAGGATCATGATCACATCGTCACGGAGACCGCGATCCGCGCGTTTTATAAGGTTTATCGTGAGGTTATGGGATTGTGAATAAACTGGCGGTCGATCCAAACCTCCGCTTTGAGATCGAAGACCTTTATTCGGAATACACAGATATCCTCGACACCGAGCAGCTTGAACGTTGGCCGGAACTCTTCACAGAGGATGCCTTCTATGATGTGATTCCGCGTGAAAATTACGAGCGTGATATGCCATTGGCGATAATGCGATGCGAGAGCCGTGCGATGATGCGGGACCGCGTCCGAGCCATTCGGGAAACGCTAATGTTCGAGCCGCGCTATCTTCGCCACCTTATCTCCAGTATCCGTATTACACCGCAAGACGATGGTATAATATCGGTGACTGCTAACTATGCAGTGCTGGAGACTTTGATGGACGAGATGACGAAAATTCTTAATGCGGGGCGCTACGTCGATAAGCTTGTTCGCAAAAATAAGAAACTACATTTTAAAGAAAAGCGCTGTGTTTATGATTCGAGTGTCGTCCCAAATAGTCTGATCTACCCCGTTTAACCAAAGAACCGCACGAACGATAACTAAAATCAAAGTGTGACATTTAAGCTTGGCGTTACGTTGCTGTTACTGGGGGAGAAGAAGGAAGGTTTTCACTTTTCGGCATCGATCCAATCACACTTGCGTCAACATAAATTGCGTAGATCGTCTTGTGTGTCGTTGATAAGACGATTAATGGCTTTGTTCAAAGGGATCTCTTATGATTTCGCTATCTTATTCACGCTTTCGGCTAGATGTACGGCTTCGTTAATCATTTCTTCAATCAGCTCGCCAACCGGACGTATATCATTTATCATACCTCCGATTTGTCCCATTGCTGATTGGCGTTTCTCATCTTTATCCGTGTTTCGTCCACGGACTACGGCCTTCCGTAGTTTAGAAAGTTCTTCTTTCGAGGCACCTGAAAGGCGCGCCTCTTCGTAATTTTCTAATTCTGGCGTGGTGATGCATCTTACAGTCGAACCGGTCATAGCACGGGAGACGATAGTGTCCGTTTCCCGCATCTCTATAAGTTGCGACATTCCCCATGCGTTTAAGTCGCTCTCTTTTGTGGCCATAAATCGCGTTCCGATTTGTACGCCTTGGGCGCCCAGTGCGAAGGCTGCAAGTAAACCCCTTGCATCGGCAATCCCTCCTGTTGCAATCACAGGTATGCTAACAGCGTCAACTACCATCGGCACCAAAGGCATTGTAGCTACAGAGCCGACGTGTCCGCCGGCCTCGTTGCCTGATGCTACAATGGCGTCGACACCTTCATTTTCCATGCGCCTTGCAAGTTCGACTGTTGGGATAACAGACACGACCTTGATGCCCGCATCTTTCAACATGCGGACCGCTTTTTCACCGGGGTCGGCGCGTCCTGTTGTACACACCGGTACATTAGTCTCGATAATGATCTTAGCACGGGTCTCAGTAAAGCCACGGCCCATTGCTGTGATGTTGACGCCAAAGGGTTTATCCGTTCGCGCTTTAACGTCTTCAATATCTTCTCGGAGTTTTTGCTCTGTACCGCCGAAAGTCGGTAAGATCCCAAGGCCTCCGGCATTGCTGACAGCTGCGACAAGTTCTATCCCGCCGCCACCTTGCATCGCCCCTTGTAATAGAGGATAGCGGATATTCAGGAGGTCGCAGACCGCAGTATGAAACATAGATTACTCGGCGGCGCCCGCTTCGATATCAGTGGCAGTTTTTTCAGCTCCGAGGGCACTTAATGCTGTCTGCACGATGTGGCTCGCATTGAGTTCCGCG
>MDTE01066253.1_pt1 | contig 31203 bp, 23 predicted proteins | sample 811231 | NCBI WGS metagenome assembly MDTE01 (sample SAMN05326651, study PRJNA326480) | marine metagenome | isolation source: seawater | place: Indian Ocean: Red Sea | collected 2010 | reverse complement strand
GTGATCTGCCAGGTGATTGTCCATCCCGAATACCGGCGCCAAGGCGTCGGCCGAACTCTCGTCGACCGGGCACTCGTCTACCTGCAAGACCACGGTGCCACGTCGATTCACGCCGGGACCGGTCCGGAGCTCGACCCGTTCTATTGTGGACTCTATGGCGGCAGCCAATCGGCCGGCTTCCTCTCCACTGATGCGTCCTCATCCACTTTCCTGGAATCGGCCGGGTTCCAGGCACGCAGACGGTTTGCGGTGTTCCAGCGGCCATTGGAACTCGATGAATCCGAATCGGTCGACTTCCGCAGCGTTCAGTGGAAAAGACGTGTCAGGGTCGAGATTTCAGCGCAGCGCCGGCACGCCAACTGGTGGTGGACCACGAGACTGGGGCGGCTCGACTACGTGAGATTCCGGCTGCTCGCCAAGGACTCCGACAAGACGCTTGCATCACTGACACTGCTGGGACTCGACCAGTATGCTCCGAAGTGGGAAGTCCGTGCGATCGGGCTGACCGATATTCATGTCGCCGAAGACCATCGACGACAGGGCCTCGGCCGGTTGCTGATTTCCGAGACTCTCAGGCGGCTCAAGCAGGAGACGATCAGCCTGGTCGAATCACACGCCGACGAAAACGACGGGCCACTGTCCGGACTGTTGGCCGCCTGTAGTTTTCAGCGCGTCGATGCAGGAACGCAGTGGATTGCCAGCACCGCCTAAGGAGCGGCCGCCAGACTCATTCGACCACCCGGTTCGGCTGACGGCTCAGCGGTGATTGCGTTCCAGGACATACAGGGCGCTATCGGCGCGCAAGTTGGCCCACCAGGCGTTTTCCACCGGGCGGCCACCGATGATGGGAATCTCACGCACAACCACCAGGCCAAGTTGCTCCACGAGGTCGCGAATGTCGTGCATCGAACAGACGTGCAGGTTGGGTGTGTCATACCACTCGTAGGGCAGGGCATCGGTCACCGGAGCACGCCCCTGCTGGATGACATTGAGCCTCACACGCCAATGACCGAAATTCGGCACGACCACAAGCGCCCGGCGGGCCACCCTCAACATCTCGCGCAACACCGTCGTCGGACGATGCACCTGCTGCAGTGTCTGGCTGAGCACCGCCGTGTCAAAGCTGTCGTCCGGAATGTCCCCCAGTCCCTGGTCGAGATCGGCGCGGATGACGGGCAAGCCGCGAGCAATCACCGCCGTGACGGCGTCTTCTCCGAGTTCCACGCCCAGCACCTGGCAGTTACGTTCGCCGCGGAGGCGCCCCAGCAACCGACCATCTCCACAACCCAGGTCGATCACTCGCGAATCATCGTCGACCTGCTCGAGCAACAACTCGTCGATCAACTGAGTATCCGCGCCCGGCATGCTGTACCTGGCACCACTCATTCAGACACCTCCCGCACTGCGTGAAGCGTTTGCTCGAGGAACGGTGCCACGACACCTCGTAGTTGATCATGCTCGATCAGGAACGCGTCATGACCAAACGGACTGTCAAACTCCAGGAACGTCACGTCGCGCCCCGCGTCGACCAGAGCACTGACAACCTCGCGACTGCCGCTGGTCGGAAACAGCCAGTCGGTGGTATAGCTGACCACCAGAAACCTGGCGTCTGTTCGTGAAAAGGCCTCCGGCAACGAACCATGTGACGCAGAGAGATCAAAGTAGTCCATGGCGCGAGTGAGATAGAGATAACTGTTGGCGTCAAAACGCTCGACAAAACGCTTTCCCTGGTAGTGCAGATAGCTCTCGACCTGAAACTCGGTCTCGCGAGCCAGGTCATAGGCAAACCGATCGCCCTCCTGCAGACGCCGACCAAATTTCATCTCGATCGAATCCTCCGAAAGATACGTCAGGTGGGCCACCATCCTGGCCAGGGCGAGTCCGAAACGGGGCACCTCGTCTCTGGAGTAATAATCTCCATCGTGGAAACTCGGATCGACGAGGATCGCACGTCGCCCGATCGCATTGAAGGCGATCCCACGAGCCGTCAGTTTGGAGCCAGATGCCAACACGATCGCCGACCGCACCGAGTCCGGAAACCGGGCTGCCCACTCGAGAACCTGCATCCCACCGAGACTGCCACCGATCACTGCGAGCAGACGCTCGATTCCCAAGTGCTTCACCAGTTCTGAATGGACTGAGACGATGTCGTCGACAGTGATGAAGGGAAAGTCGAGTCCCCAGGGAGATGGGTGGCCCGGTTTGCCGTCATTTGGCCTGGGGTCACCTGGACCCGTCGTCCCCTGGCACCCTCCCAGCACATTGGCACAGATCACAAAATAGCGGTCCGTGTCGAGTCCCTTGCCCGGCCCGACAAAATCGTCCCACCATCCCGGTTTGTCTGAGTCTCCCTCATGTCGCCCAGCCGCGTGTGCGTCTCCGGTCAGGGCGTGACAGATGAAAATCGCGTTGTCTCGTTCCGGTGACAGGCTGCCGTAAGTCTCGTACGCAACCGTCACAGGACCGAGCCGTCCCCCGCCGGCCAGGGACAGCATTCCCGGCGGTGCGAACAACTCGACTCGGTTTGTCGTGACCACTCCGACCGACCGCTCGTCAGAAGAACCGGTCGCGGACACTTCAATCACCATCGCATGAAACCATGCTGCAGTCCGACGCGCCTCGCCCTGCGCCCTGTCGCACAAAGTCGCCTGTTTCGGTCGGCGCCGTCCAGGGCGGTTTCCCGGATCGGGGACCTCCTGTTCCTCGCGATCGTCGGGCCGACATGTCACATCGCGGCCGGCTGACCGACCCCGACTCACTCCTGCTTGATTATAGAGCCACCAGCGAGTGAAAAGGAGTCGCGACTAGTTGCCCGACGCCGCCTTCGAGGCACTTTGATTCGCCTTCGCCGGCGCGGTCTTACGGATGTCGTCGATCTTCGAACGGAAGTCCCGAAGCTTGGCCTCGTCGAGATGCCGGTTGAACAACGCCCGCGCCTCGGTGCACAGTTTCTTGATGCGATTGGCCGCCACCCGATTGCCATCGGCCAGCGCCGACTGCACGGCCGGGAACTCGATCGCCTCAAGCTGCTCTTCAAACGACCGCAGCGTCGGCAAGGCCTCGATCCCCTTGATGTGCTTGTCGACCCGCGTCCAGTCAGGTGGCTCGGCTTCTGCCATCTTCTTGGCCAACGCCATGTGGACGGCGCGACGTGCCACCGTTTCGATCAGCTCACCCTGCAACCGCGTGACGTGTCCCTCCACACCGAGCCGATCCGAGTCGTCCGGCAACAGCAACGCTGTTTCATGCTCGCGCCCCGGCACAAATGGGACCCGTGCCAACACGTTGTTTCCACTCATCACGTACATCCAGACAAGAGGCATCCCGGGGTCAACTGTGACGGCAATCTGGCCTGCTCGATCCGACAGCAGTCGACGCGGCGGCGGCAGTTCGACTCGCCGCTGTTTGTCCTCCTTGCCTTCACGAGTCCCTTCGTCTGGTGCAGCTGTTGAAGCGGCCTTCTTGGTCAATCGCCTCGACAACACGACGACCCGGTGGCCGATCAAGGGGCGAGACGGGTTGCGCCGAGGCAACAACGAGAGTCGCGTGGCGGGCAACACCGGATCGATACCAACCGCCATCAACTCCACGCCCCGACCTCCTCCCTGAAGGGGATTCCGCAGCGCCGTCGCCACTTCGCAGCGGACCATCGCCCGTTTCCTCTCGAGCACCCGAATATAGGTCCAAGTCAGCGGCTGGATGCGTTCCACCTTACGAGTTTTACGGTCGCGATAGCGCAGAAATGGTTCCAGCAGGACGCCCTTCTGCATCTGTTCGGAATCAGGATCGGCGATCGGATATTCTCCCGCCCGCAACTGCACTTCCACCTCCTTCGCACCGCCCACCGTGATTTCGACAGTCGGCTCGAACATGTCACGCACCATGCGGCAGATCGAAGCCGGCAACGCCCGACGATCGAATTCGACCGTCGATCTCGACAAGGACAGCGTTCGCGTCGTGACATTGAAGGGACGTCCCGCAATCTCGAATCGGGCACCGGTGCGCGACACGCTCACCAACATCACTCGATCCAGGTTCGTCTCCTGATAGCGGCCACGGACCTCGTCGGCCGCCAGGCGATCCAACCCCGTCTGCGTCGCCGGGAACAACCAGTCATTGATCTCCACCTCACTCGACCACGTCTCACCGATTACGCGTTCGAGCACAGTGGCCACGTCTCGCTTCAGCCGAGAAACCGATGCCTGGCTCACCTGGGAATCGGGTGCGAACGCCAAAGAAATGAGAACACGGTAGGGGACTTTGCGAGCTTCCGGCGGTTTCGGCGTTTCTTTCTTGGCCTTCTTCTCGCCCTTCTCACTTCCGGATTTCTCGACCCCGGGGTCCTTCTCTTTGCTGGCTGGCTCCTCGTCAGATGCACCGGGGCCCTGTTTCGAGCCGGTGGTTTCTCGGGAAGAGCTCTTGGCGTCGGCAGGAGTCGTCGTTGTCGATTTCGCACCTGTGTCGGACGGAGTTTCGCCCTGTCCGAATCCAACAGTGCTCACGACACAGATCATCCAGCCCGCCAGCGCAACAACAACCGCGAGACGGTCCAGTCGCCTCGAGACGAACTGCCTGCTGATTGTCTGGTGGGAGCGTGACATTGTTGGCCTGGTCGGTCTTAGCTCGCGAAAAGGATGGCTCATTGCTTACGGGGGTTAGGCAGATTGTCCTGGGGCACACGCGACTGGATCGTCCACTTCTCAAGCCCCTGGTAGGGCGACAGCGGTGTCAATGAGATGCCCTTGATGTTACGCGGGATCACCATCACCTCGTCCACCTCCCACAGAGGCAGCATCAGGACCTGTTCCTGGATGTGCCTGTGCAGGCGGTGCAGGACTTCAACTGCGGCCTGGAAGTTTTCAGCCCGGTCCAGATCGATCAGTTCCTGTCGCAGCCAGTCTGGCATGTACATCAAGTCAGCCACGCGGGCCGCTGGCTGCATCGTCAGGAATGGCCAGAGTTCGACAATGGGCTCTGTCATGTGCAAAGTGCGATAGGCGAGATCCCAGTCGGCGGGGGCACTGGTCTTGTCGCCTTTCGGCGCCTCAACCAGCGAGACGGGAATTCCCACCCGCTTCCAGGCCTTGACCAACTCCATTGCCGCGGCCCGCGCGATCGGTTCGGTTGAACAGACCATCTTCAGGGGAGGCACCTGGCCTCCGAGCCGGTTGGCCGCCACCGACGAGAGCGAAATGGCCAGGATCGCATCCGATTTCCGTGGGTCCAGCTGCTGAGAATAGGCATAGCTCCTCCTGGGGAACGGGGCCGTCACCACGCGGCCTCGTGCCTCATCAGGATCGCTGAGCACCCGAGGATCCCTGAGCACTGTTTCCGAGAGGATCTTCGGTCGGTCCACGGCAAATGCCAGAGCTCGCCGCAGTTCGCTGTTCCTCAGTGCCTTGCTTCTCGGATTGAACTGCACGACGTGCGTCGTCGGCACAGCGTAGGGCACCACAAAGAACTGGTTCCGCAACCGCTCGTTGGCCTCGAATGTCCGGACGTGCCAGCTCGGCAACCGGGGCAGTACCTCGAATTCTCCTCGCACCAACCCCTGCAGCGCTTTGATATACGAGTCGTAACGGAGCTCACGGACCTCGGCAACGTGGTATTCACGCAATCCATCCGGTTCGGGCACCTCGCGCCGATACACCGCGTAGTCGGCACCACGATCATGCATGCGGAAGCGTCTCGACAGCACCCGCTGGCCGTCCTGGTCGGACGGTGCAGCGGCCATCACCGGAACCTTGAGCAGCGCCTCGGGGCTGACGGGGACACGAGAAAACCTCACGACAAATTCATGGGGGCTGCGGATAGACAGCCCCCCGACAAACATCGCCAACCGTTCGTCATACCACGGACTCGCCGGATCGATGCGCGCCGTGAGCATCTTGACAATGGGATCTGAGGTCAGCGGCGGACCGGCTTGCCATCTCGCCGGACGCGGCCTCAGGGTGAATTCCACCTGCCGCCCCAGGTCCGTCGGCTCGTATTGCTCGAAGTAATTCGTGCGGTAATACGGGATGTTTTCAAAGCGATCGACGTGGAACAGTGTCTGAGTCAACAGGTCATGGTGCCGCCGGTCAGACTCGCTCGGGAACGGGCATCCCGAGGCTGACCCGGACAGGTTGACAACACCAACAGTCAGTGTCTGAAAACGTCCGGTCGCCGCAGCATACGTGGCACGAACACTGAGGGCTCCACCGCGTTTGATGTCATCTGGCCAGTATCGCGCGGCCTCTGTCGCCAACGCCGCCGCCTGGTCATGTTTGCCGGTCCCCGTGGCCGCGACGGACTGCTTGAGCAAGTCCTGTTGCTTGTTCTGCAGTTGACCTCGCCACTTGGCCGCCACCGGGTGACCCGGCACGAGCGATTCGAGTCGATCCTGGATGAAGAACCGTGCCTGGCGATAGTCCGCCGACGTCACCGCGGATGCGATCAGGGGATCGATGGCATCTCCGGCCGCCTTGGAAAACCGGGCGTCGAGATTGCGGCGAAATTCGAGGTAGCGGTCGTCAGCCGCCTCGGTCGGAGGGTCTGCCATCAAGGACTTCAGGTCGTCCAGGTAGGCGATCGCCGACTCGAACCTCTGCTTCTTGATCTTGGTTTCCGCCTCCAGCAGCATCAACCGATTGCGGCGATCGACATATCCGGGCCAGAACACTTCCTTGTTCCCCGCCCGCCTGGGTGGCGCGACCCGTTCCAGTGCCAGCAACATCTCGAAGGCTGTTCGGAACTTCGAATCGTCCATCAGCATGTCGATCCGACGAAGCATCAGGTCCTCGTGATGGATGACGTCCTTGAGAAATCGCATCGGAAGCTGGTACTCGGGCTCCTCCGCCTTCGTGTCCAGCAGCACGATCGCCAGGTAGTGCAATCGCTCAAATTCCAGCCTCTTGTCTTGGCGTTCAGCCAGGCTCTTGCCCTTGGGCCAATCCGCGATCGCCTTGTTCATCGCATCCAACGTGTACGGGCGCGGCTTGACGGGCTCGCTGACGATCACCTCATCCTTGATCGTCACCACCCAGCAGACCGGCTTGCCCTGCAAGAGTGTCGCGACATCGGGAACTTTCATATCCCCGATCTTCGGCAACGGCATCTCCATGGGGGCCGGTGGGTCGTCTGGAGCATCGTCAGAAGACTTGGCATCCGGCTGTGCGGCCTGACTGTTTTCCTGCGCCCAGGCGTTGTTTGCTGTGCAGCCACAGCAGACCAGCGAGAGGCCTATCACGGCCACAAGCTGTCGCGGCGCACGCCACCCGGCCACCCTCCATCGTCGGAAATGGCTAATCATGTTCAGGGCCCCCCGGTTTCGCTGGCAGCAGGTGCAGACAGCAGCGATTCCACCCGATAGAGCGTCCCATCGATCGAAGTGATCAGGACACGGGGGCCGAAGACTCTCGGCCCCAACGAAACCGGTTGTCCCAGGTCGGCTGAACGGACCGACTGGCCGTCAGCCATTTTGACCACGGCGACCTGACCGTTGTCGTAGGCGATAACGAGTTTGCCATCGGCCAGCAGTGGGGCACCGGCGACCGAGTGTCCGGGGGTGTCGATGGTCCATGCGGCTTCGAGATTCTTGGCCGGATCGACGCACACGAGTTGCTTCCGACCGACCTCGACCAGAATCCGATCTCCGATCGTCCATGGTCCAGCGGTCGCGGCAGAGTTGAGATCAGTGGACATCGCCACCTGCAAGTCGGCTCCGCCCAGGACCTTAAGCTTGGCGTCCGACGTCGCCACGACAACCCGTCCACCATGCACCACTGGCTTAAGATCGAGAGATGCCTGAAGTTTGAGTGTGCTGACGGGATACAGGTGTGGTGCCGGGGCGGTCCGATACTGCAGCCGAACCAGGTCACCACCATCGTCCAGCACCAGCAGGTGCTTGGCGTCGATCGGCACCGTCATTTTCCATTTTCGTTTTTTGCCCCCAGCCACCGGCGCCGGGTACTCACGCGCCGGTCCCTGACCCGAGGAACGGGCGACAAGCTTGAGCCGACCAGGGAGGGGAGCCACAACGCCCCCTTCCGTCAGCACCGGTGCCGCCTCGAGAGCTTCCTTCTGCAGATCCACTTCCTGCTCAACGGTTCCAACCGAATTGAGAATCCACATTCGGGGTGCCGGCTGTCCACACCAGACTGCCACCCGTCCGTCAGAAAACCGGGTGCTCTGCAGCGGGGTCGCCAGGCCGACAGGTAGCCTCAATTCGCCTTCGATATTGAACTTGAATCCGGCAGCGTCCAGTTCGTTCTCTCTCACGTGAAACAAGCCGCCGTTCTCTGTCAGGCACAGCAGTAGCCCGTTGCTCATCCGCTGGCACTCGAGCAAGCCGGATCCGACAACGGTTCGCCAGTGGGTCACCATCTGGGGCTCGGCATCCCTCTGCACACGAGTGAAGACAACCGAAGCCGAATGCGGCAGCCTCCGGCCCACAAACAGCTGACTGCCTATGGCCTGCAGTGGCTGAGAGCTCAGGCCCTCGGCGATCCGGTTGGGATTGACCTTGATGCTATCGGTGGTCAGCTGGAATCTCTGCAACTTGCTCGAGGCCATCCAGAGGTGACCGCCGGGGCCGACCGACAGGTGCATGGCGCCGGCATGAGGCGTCTTGACCTGGTGAGTGCCCACGGTGGTCAGGGCATCATGGTTGGGATCATCAGACACCGAAAATGCCACCAGACGTTCCCCAGACAGGGGGACAAACAGATCGCGTCCTCTCAGCATCGAGCGGTCTCGCACATGGCCAGCGACACGGACCTCCGCGACCTGGGCCAGCTGAGTACCGTTGGCGGCCAGCCGAATGATCCTCAACCGGCAACTGTCCAACCGGTCATTCTCGGCCACCACGAGCTTGTCACCCTTTTCGCCTGCAGCAGCTGGCGCCGCCCCGGATGGCGATTGGGGAGTGTCACCCTCGCCTGTCGGAGCCGGCGCTGGCGCGTTCCCGTTTTGCGGCAGCATCACCAGCTCTCCCATGGCCAGCAGAGGAGATTCAATGGCCCCGGCGGGGTGACCGAGATAGGAAACCCCTTCACATTGGAATCCACCGACGCTGATCGTGTAAAGCACCTCTCGGTGTCCGGCCATGACCAGTTGCGTCCCACCTGCCAGCATGACTGGTGGCGAGTTGACCGGTTGGGAAAATGACAGGGTCGCCGACAGGTTACCGGACTCGAGACTGATCTTCGCCACGTGGCCGCGGCCGCCCGCCTCACTGACCAGATAGATCTGTCCGCCAGCGACCAGCGGTGGCCCCACAACCTGCTGGCCCTGGATCAATGGCAACCGCCAGGAGGTCTTACCATCGGCACGCCGGAGGAGAACCAGCTGATGATGGTTGGTGTCCACCAGCAGCAAACCCGGAGCGGCCGTGTCCACTTCCAACGGATCGAACGGGAGGTCCAGCCCGACGATCCGTCGCCAGACCGGATGGCCGGTAACGGTATCGACTCCGTAGAGGCAGTCCCGTCCCACGACGAAGACCGTGCGGCCTTCAGACTTTTCATCGGTGCGGACGCGGGTATTGAGTGTCAGTGACAGCGAGGCGATGCCCGGTGTCTTCACCGGATCGTTGTTGGACGGCCGCGTCGATCGGTCGGCGGTCACCGTCGACTGCTCCATCGTCAACGCCTTCTGCAATTCTCGGTCGAGCACGGCGATTTCGCCGAATTCGCTGTATCGCGTCATCAACTTGCGGCGCTCGATCAAAACCTGCATCGGCTTCTTGGCTTCCAGGGCAGCGGTGATCCGCGAGAGTCCTCCGTCGAGGACTTCCTGCTTGAGCAAGCTGGCTGCAGCCTCCCGACGCGCCTTGGCGATCCGCGCCTGGTCGCCGTTGAATTTCTCCTCGTCTGCCTTGTAGAGACTGATCTTGCGTTCGGCTTCGTCGCTGAGTTCCAACAGTTCGCGACCTCGCTTCGTGTCATTCAGCGACTTGCCACCCTCGTCGGCACAGCCCAGCGAGATATTGACCATGGTCGTGTAGAGGTAAAGTTTTTGCTCGGGATCGTACCCGTCCAGATCCTGGCATTCCTTGCGGAACCCGTCGACAGCCGCCATCGCCTCGACCCACTCCTTCGTGCCGCCGAGACGAGACTCAATCCTCGCACGATTCAGCAGAACAGTCGCCTTCGGTGAGAATTCGGCGTTGTTCGGGTAGATCTGCAGGAACTCCTCGAGATGCGTGATCGCCTGCGAGTAACTCCCTTCGGCCACTTCAGCCTCGGAAATCTGAAACAATCCCTCGACAGTGTTGCGGGTGAACATGAACCAAAAGGTGGCCGACGCCAACAGGAGCGCGAAGGCCGCACCACCAAGCGTCAGGACCAAGGGGGACTTCAAGGTCTCCTGCTCACCGGGCCGCCTGGTCGTAGCATCGCGCAGTCGCTCGGCAAGTCCCGGACCGGAGTCAACGGGCCCACGCTGCGCCGCGGCCTCCTCGGTCAATTCCTCCTCCTCGTCAGACTTCGGACGGGACAGTTGCTTCTGTCCCGGCAGCGTCATCACTTCTTCTTCGTCTTCCCCCGTTTCGCCTGGATAACCCAGATCGTCATCGTCAAAGGAATCATCATCGTCATCGAAGATCTGGTTGATCGGATGGTCGTCTGTCACGTCGTCCTCTTCCCGCTTTTTCTTTGCCCGATCGGGCCGGTTTGTGTCCGACTGCCGGGGCCTGGCTCGCGACGCCGCCGGTTTGGCCGGCTCGTCCTGCCGGAATTCAGTCGGCAACTGAATATCCTCGCCCACTTCTTCCTCTTCTTCCGCGTCAGCACCAGCATACCCCGCCGGAGCTTCACCCTCGTCTAGAGGGACGAGCGAGATCTCGTCATCTGACCCGGCCAAGGGAATGAGCCCCGGGGTCTCCTCAGACGGCGCGTCGGCCGCGCTGCCACCTTCGGAGCTCGGACTGCCGGTCCCTGGGGCGTCAACATGAATGTCGATTGAGCCGACACGGATCACATCACCGCCGGCGAGCACGGCATCACGCACCAACCGACCATTCACCTCGACCCCATCGAGATTGGCAGCCTTGAGTTCCCAGGCCGACCCACTCCATGAAATCCGGCAGTGCAATTGAGCGACGTCGTCCTCGTCGACCTGGATGTCGCACGAATCAGCCCGGCCCACCGACACCGAATGCTCCGGGTCAAGCGACCGGGTCTCGGTGTCACCTGAGAGGTACTGGATTTCAAGATTCATGGCCGAACTCCTAGCGCCCGCCCCGAGATCCCAGCCGGATTTTCTGCATCTGCACCGCGTTGCCCGCGTCGACCACCTTCACCACCGTCTCGTGCATGCAATTCTCGTGGGCGTCGATCAAGAGCTCGGTCTTTCCCTTCGCTGCGAGCATGCTGGCGAGATTGTCGGCGTCGGTGTCGAGCGGAATCCGCTCGTCGTCGATTGAGATCGAGTTGTCCTCGTGAATCTCTACGATGATACTCTCGTCCTTGAATTCGTCGATCTGTTTGGGCTGAACGCTCGCCCCCTCCTCGTCGGGACTCGGAGGCGGAAAGGCGATCGCTTTCTGCATCGTGAAACTCGCCGTGATCATGAAAAAAATCAGCAGCAGAAACGTGACATCGACCATCGGCGTCAGGTCCATGTCCTCGAACTCGGTCTGAGCTCTCCTGAGAGCAAACTCCTCCTCGTCACCCTCCGGTTCAGGTATCAACTCCGGCCACCCGCCCGCCAGGCCACTGGGAGCCGCCGAACTCTCAAGCGACTCGTTCACCGACTCATCAACCGTCCCGTCCCCTCCTAAGACGGCGTCGGTCAGCACCTCGTCGTCAACAGAATCGGACTTCACAGACTCCGACTCGAACACGTCCTCTGAGGCTTGTTCGAAAACCGGTTCACGGGTGGACGCTGCTGGGGTTGGCGCCGCTGCCGGGGTTGGGGGTGGAGTTGACTTGGTGGTTTCGGGCGGCGGCGGACTGGACGGCGTGCTCTGAGGTTCGGTGTCGGATGCCGAGGATGGTTGGCTCGGTTTCGGAGTTGGCACGCGCAGCGGAGACTGGCAGGCGGGGCACTGCACCTTCTGGCCGGCCTTTCGGCTCGACACGGAAAGCACCTGCTTGCAGGACGGGCAACGAAAACGAATGGGCATGGGTGAGTCTGCTCTTTCAATTCCCGCCTAGGGCTTGTCTTCCACGGCGATCGAGAACCTGGCGTCCGGGAATTCCTTGATCACGTTGTTCGCCTCACGCGTCACCTTCTGTACGAAGCCGTGCTGCACCAGCCGTTCAGCCTTGATGATGACCTGCTTGCTACCACGCTCCATACCCGCCCTGACGTAGTCTCCGACCAGTTCCGGATCCTCGGTTTCTGTCTGCGCCCCTACCAGGTTGATCATGGGCGGTTCACCGGCAGAGATCGTAATCAGCACGGCGGAATTGGCCTCGACCCCAAGTCCGTGAATCGAGGTGGGCACATCGAGAACTTCATCCGGCTGCATGGTCGAGGTGACCATAAAGAAGATGAGCAACAGGAAGGTGACGTCGATCATCGGAGTGATGTCGAGATCGGCATCACTCTCGGACCGTTTCCTGGTGAACGCTGCGTCAGGATCCGACGCACCACGACGTGCAGCCACTGTCACGCCCCCTTGCCGGCCCTGGCGGCATCCAGATCGTCGACAAAACGACCAACCTGCTCCTGGACGGCGTCCGAGAGCTTGCCGATGCGAACGGCCACCATCGCCCCCATGACGACCATCGGAATCGCCACGGTCAGTCCAATCGCAGTCGTGAACAGTGCCACGCCGATGTCGTCTGCCAGCGCCGACGGATCAACGCCCTGCTTGCCGCTGCCAGCAATCGTCTGGAATGCGTTGATCATGCCAATCACGGTTCCCAGCAGCCCGAGCATCGGCGCGCTCTTGACCACCGTCGCGATCCAGCCCGCGCGATACTCCAGATCGGCCAGCACTTCGGTCTCAAAACGCTCGGCCAGCATTCGGCGCAGCTTGTTGGCGGGCCGATCAAGATTCTGCATGGCCAGCACGATCAACTGTGGCACGGCCTTGGACCAGTAACTCGGGGAATCGCACAACGCGACCACGGCTTCGGTGTTGCCCGATCGCATGTTGTCGCGCACCTCGTCCAAAAAGGACTGCGCCTGCGATGCCTTGCCGAATCGCTTTTGGCCAATGCGGCGTGTGACCATGATCACGGTGAATATGCCAAACAGGGCCGTGATGGCGAGCGTTCCGTAGATCACCTTGTCGGCGACCTCGAGAACCTTGTAGATGACGTCCATGGTGGGGTTACTTCAGAAGCTTCGTCAGGGTTGAGAAATCCAAGGCGACGCCGCTCGCGGCGCCGCAGGTGATACAGCACATTTCAGCGCAGGTAGGTCTGGCGGGTGACCTGGAATCGGTACCCGTTGCCCCGCTTGCGAACCGAGAAAATCGTCCGGCGGATCGTCTTGACATTCCTGTTTCGATAATCCTTTTCCAGCTTCGCCAGCTTGTTCTCGGTGCCGCTGGGGTAGAAGTGGAGGATGGTCGCGCCATTGGTATTGATGCCGACCTTTCGGAACAGCTGATGATCGGTCTTCTTGAGCGTTCCGCTTTGCCAGTTCATGTACAACCGCTTCTCGTTGGCACCCGTTCGAACCTCACGCCGGTCCTTGCTCGAACTGAAATTGCGAACGTAGACGAGCCGACCTTGCGCGGGGAACAGGGCACCGAGTTCGATGCCAAAGAAGTCCAGCTGCTTGGCGTATTCGGTCAGAGAACTGCCCGAGGCAAATCGGATAAACCACCGCTGGTGACGGGGAATCCCACCCTCACCAGGACCGGACCCCAGGGGCCGGCTGCCGGTTCCCGCCTTGCTGCCCACCTTGCCGCTGTTGGTGGCCTGCGTCTCGAATTGCTGCTCCACCTGCTCCGCGGCGTTATCGGACAGCTCGACGACATTCTCGAAGACCTCTTCGATCTCGGTCTCCTCCGTCTCTTCCGCCTCCAACGCCGGATCCTCGATCTCCTCCTCGGGTGACTCCACCTTCAAGGTCTCGTCAGGCTGTCCGTCTTCGACGCCACCGGCCAATTCGATCAGCTCCATCTCCGCCGGCCCGACCTCATCAGCCTCGACCGTGGAGAGCCAGAGGGCAAGCGTGACCAGTGTGGCCATGACCAGGCCGATGACGATCGAGATCATCAGGCTCGAAATCTGCTCGTAGCGGGTCACGATCATCACCGGCGTCGCGGTGGACCGCGCAACACCGCTGGGCGCCGATTTCTCAGCCGGTTTCCGCGTACCAGCACGACCTTTGGCCGGTCGCTTCGCACCTCGCTTGGGCCTGGGGCTCCGGCGGTTGGCCATCGTCGATTGCCTGTTGTGCTGGTGTGAGAGGTGCGAAAAGAGGATGTGGAAAAATGGGACGCTTGGTCCGGCTGGGCCACGGCGCTCAGCGACCGGATCGGTTGAGGTCGTCCTGTTTGTCCGAGAAAATCAATTCGTCGAGATCATCCCGCTGCTGGTACTTGCGGAACCGGTAATACCACGCCCGCCAGTTCGCTCGGACGCGGCGCTGCCAATCGGCCACCGCTCGCTTTTTCTGATCGGGTGTGGCTGCGTCCGGCAGACTCGTTGTGGGATTGGCCGGCAGGGGGCGGCCCCGGACGAAGATCCCCCGGGGCTTGCGGGCCAGGGTACAGAGGGCATTGCGGGCTTCCATCATCACACCCAGGTCATCCTCCGCCAGACCTTCCAACAGCAAGGGGACGACGCTGAGATCCTCACAACGGCCGAGGGCCCAGAAGGCCGTCCTCCGGATTTCGCCGTCGCGATGCCGTGCCAGGACTTTCAGCCTGTCCTTCTGGCCAATCAACTTCTCGCGGTCACCAATCTGCACCGCCTCGACCAGAGCTTGCTGGGCATCGTTGACGTCCAGTGTCTTGGGATTTTCCAGCTCAGCGAGCAACTTGTCGATCGGCAGAACGATTTTCTTTTTTTCAATCCGGCCGTTCTTTTCCTGCACCAGCGACAGGTCTCCGGACAGACCCCGTCCGCCTGCCTGCATACCAGCACCGAGCGGGCTGGGGGCGCCGACGGACCGGTTGAGAATCACGGCGGTCGACTTGGTGAGAAACAGCACGGCAAAGGCCGTTGCCTCGGGCGTCCCAGTGGCGGCACCCTCTGCGGCGCCCTGACCCATCCAGCTGCCATCAGACTTCTGCGCGCCGACCAGGTAGGCCGATCCGTCTGCATACCAGTCACGATCCCCAAACTTGTCGATCTCAGCCAGGGCACACATCCGCTCGAGAGCGTACAGGTAGTAGATCGGCCATGTCTGAAGTCCCTTGACATCAACGACCGTGTAGTTGCGGGTCAGCCAGCCGGCACCGCCCTTGACACTGGTGTCAATCGCACCGGCAGCAAGCCGGGCCGCCTCAGGCTCGGGCTTTTTCGCCGTCTTTTCCACCCGCTTCTTCTTCTCATCCTGCAGCCTCTCGAAATCAATGGACTGAAGGACCCCGAACTTGGCCCGCCCGGTTGGCTGCGCCACTGTCGGGTCCTTTTTCCGGGGCGGCTTGCCCAACCCCTTGGCATTGGGATGCAAGTAAAGCTTGGTCACCATCAGGCTGCCCGATCCGGCGGCCGTCATGCTGTGACTGGCGTTCTTGTCGAGATCGCCAGCCACTGCCGCCGCAGGGTGATAGGAAAATGAGCCGCCAATCGCGCCACCCTTGAGCTGGGTCCGGACAAGCCACTCAGCCGCACGGTTCCAGACATCCGTGGGAACCGTCACTCCCGCTCGCTTCGCCGCCCACAGGCCCAGAAGTGCGTACTGAGTGATCGATGTGTCGCCGTTGTTGGCCTTGGTCGGATAATCCCAACTGCCGTTATTCAGCTGTTCACTGATGATGTACTTGGCGATCACCTCGATCTGACTTCGGTAGGCCACCTTATCGGCCGCCTCGAGCGCCATCAGGTCGACGGCCCCCTCGTAGATGTCGTGGTTTGGAGCCGAGTATCCATTCGGTTTGACCTTTGCCGCCACTTTCTTCAGCACGGCCTGAATCGACGGATCCGACGGCTTCACCTTGGCCTTCAAAAGCGCGTAGGCACACAACGAGTTGTAGCCTCCGAGTTGACCCGGCGCCTTGGACTTCAGATAAGCAACGCCCTTGCCAATCGCAGCCTTGATCGGCGGATCGTCAGGGTGAGCGGCACTCGCAGGCTCTTCCGGCATGACCGCCAGGAGTGCTGCAAGCAGCAGCGAGACCAACAGCCGGTGATTCACCTCACACGCCCAACCGCGCATCCGACGGTGATCCAACATGTCGATCCTGCGATGTTTGTGGGTGAGTGAGAAAACGAGAGTTGGTGGCAAGAGCCTCCACCGGTGAATGCCCCGAACAGGACAGCCTGACTCACCAGGAGACTCCAAGCGAACCCCGGTCAAGAAGCACGGGATCCACTCCCTAAGTCATCTTATGACGGTGTTTTTTCACTGTCAACAAGCGGCTCTTTGCGTGTAACTCGCGACACCCAGCACGACACTACTCACTTGACACTGCCGCGGTCTCGTCTAAAATGCCGGTATTGAGATTCAATCTCAACTTGCAGTTCGCGAGAACTCAGTCTCGAGAATCCGCCACATGTCGATCGCCACTCCCACCACACAGGCTCCAGCAGTCCTGGACTTGCCGGTCTTGCCGGAGTTGAGTAATGAGCGAGTGGTGTGCCATTGCCTGAATGTCACCGCTGGCGACATTCGAATGGCTGCTGAGTTGGGTGAGGTGGAGTCATTGCGCGAGGTCATGTCGGCCACGCGCGCCGGGACCGGGTGTACCTGCTGCCACCCGATGATCCGCAGGTTGATCAACGAATAGGGCTGGAGACCAGGCTGGACGAGACCTCGCGCGTCCTGTCTCTATCCCTCGTCCTCTTCGCCTACCTGGGTCACCAGGTAATTCTCGATTCCGATTGTCTCGATCAGCTCGAGTTGTGCCTCAAGCCAATCGACGTGTTCTTCGGAATCGACCAGGATCCGCTCCATCAACTCCCGGCTGCCGCCATCGTTGTGTTCGATACACAGGGCAATGGCTGCGTTGTAGGCATGAACCCCTCTGGTTTCGAGATCGAGATCAAACTCGAATTGCTCCTTGACATGTGTGCCCACACGGATCACGTCATAGCGAGCGATCTCGGGAATGCCATCCAGAAAGATGATGCGGTCGATGAGCATCTCGGCGTGCTTCATTTCGCCGATCGACTCCTCGTAGTGCTTGGCCCCCAGTCTCTGCAGTCCCCAGTTCTGGCACAGCTTGGACTGGACAAAGTACTGGTTGATGGCAGTCAGCTCGATCGTCAGGCCGCCGTTGAGTGCTTCAATGACTTCGGGATTTCCCTGCATCGCTCCGTCTCCTGGTGTTCCGCCCCATTCGACTCACCGATCGAATCGGGTCAATCAAAACTTGCACGGCGGGATTCTAGGCCGCGCGCGACGAAAGCGTAAACCGCCGTGAGTCGGTCGCGGTCCAATTTCCCGGAATTGACAACGAGTCTCAGCTGCGACCGGATCTCAAATCTCATGCCACAAATCGGCCGCTAACTGCCCTGCGGATCTTCCAGGGGCGCATCACCGGGATCGGGGCCAGTCCGATCCAGGTCGCAATCATCGAGAGCAGCAATATGGGGCAGGTGGCGAAATTCTCCGTCGTAGTCCAGTCCGTAGCCGACGACGAAAACATCAGGAATCCTGAAGCAGTGATAGTCGGGCTCGATGTCCACTTCCTGCCGGTCGGTCTTCCAGAGCAGAACAGCCGACCGCAGGCTGGCAGGACCAAGTTCCCTGAGCATGTCCAGCAGGCCTGCCAAAGTGCGGCCCGAGTCAAAGATGTCGTCCACCAACAGGACATCTCGACCGGTGATGTCATCGAGCAGCCCGGTATCCAGTTCCAGTGAGCCGGCGCGCGTCGCAGTGCCTCGATAGCTTGACGCTCGAACCAGCGAAATGCGGACTGGAAGATCCATGGCACGCACCAGGTCGGCGAGCAGCATGACGCTGCCGGTCAGGACTCCCACCACGGTCAGGGACTTCCCCGCGTGGTCGTCGGCGATCTGCCGACCCAACTGTTCAACAGCTGTCTGGATCTGGTCGGCCCCGATCAAAACCCGCACACCAGCCACCTCCACAAGACATCGCCCACTCACGGCATCCTAGCTGTCGGTCGCCAACTCCAGCAACGTCCCTGCCACCGACCCGCACACCGCAACTCGCTACAATTCCTGTCAAGACGTGCCCGCTCAAGACCGGTAAGGACCGAGGTCGACGACTCGTTCCACATCGGCCCCTGCCCCCGACGACACCACTCAACCCCCGGACCTCCCTTCCTGAATGGACCGTGCGATGGCTTGGCGCCAGCAGGACATCCCCGGAGGCACACTCGACCTCTTCGAGCCGTCTGCGGCAACAGGATCCGGCGGACTGCTGTTCCTGCCGGGACACTCGGGCAAGACCCTTGCATCGAGTGCCGAGTGGACCAGGGAGTTGGAGTTCGTGGGGATGAGGGCGGCGTGCCCGGTGGTCGGTTGCGGCTGGTGGGTTGATGCGGCGCCACGGATTCGTGGGAAAACGCCGATCGAGTGGCTCCAGGCCGATCTCGTCCCCACGCTCAAGGAAGTCTGGCAATGCGACTCACGTGCCATCAGCCTCGGCGGCGTCAGCCTTGGCGGCCAAGCCGCGTTACAGCTGGCCTACAGATTTCCCAGGGACTATCCCCGGGTTGTCGCCATCTCGCCGGCCATCGACTTTCACCTCCTGTACGGTCTCGGACTTCCGATGGACAGCTGGTACGAGTCAGCCGAATCGGCCAGGCAGCACACTGCACCACTCAACCTGCATCCGCTGGCCTGGCCACCACACCAGCTGATCACCTGCGACCGGGACGACACGGAGTGGTTCGAGAGTTCCCAGCGACTCGCCAGCAAACTGACCTCCTCGGGCATCCCTCACACCACGCGGTTCGAGGCTCTTGGGCTCGGGCACACCTGGTCTTACTTCAACACCCAGGCACACACGGCCATCACCGCGCTCCACTCTTGGGGCCAGACCCTGATGGGTGATTAGTCACCCGGATTCCTGGTGGCCCAGGTGTGTCAGTCAATTCCGCCAGGCAACCCACCACCGATCAGGGTTTGCCCCTGGCAGCCGATCCAAACCGTGGTCCGGATTGGGGAGGGAGCAACTGAGTGGCGGACGTCCGATCCAACACAACGTCCTGGGTCCTGGAGTTGTAGATAACACGTTGTGCGTCGAGTCTCACCTGGGAACCACCTTGTCGCATGCGTCTCCAGAGTGTGGCCTTCTGGCTGCCAAGCGAACTGAGCACCACCTGGTCGGTCGCCTGGTTGAAGCTGATTGTCTCGGCTCGCCCATAAACCGCCTGCTCGCCATTCCGGCCTTCAAAGGTGGCATCGCCGGTGGCCTGGAGAGTCGTCGCAAAGCCCTCGGCCCGGCCGGTGGGGCGTTCACGGGTCACTTGCAAGGACTCGCACTGCAACCACCCGCCATCCCGACCAAGCTGGTCCGGGTCCACTTCATCACCGGGGCGGCCCACGAATCCCATAACGGCCTGCACCTCATCATCAAACGTCGCAAAACCATCATCGATATGTCCCATGGCTCTACGGGCAAAGTCGACACGCAGGTATTGCCACCTGGCCGCATCCAGTTCCAACGGCGTATTGGCACGGGCGACGGCAATCGGTCCGAGCGGCGTCTTCCGCCGCTCACCGCGCTCCCACACCTGGAGCCAACCGGGCCCGTCTCCCTTGAGGTCGCCGGTCACCAGGTCCACTACCAGGTTGGCCAACCTGGCACGAGTCACCTGGACCAGAGGTGCACTCAATCGAAGAGGTTTCACCGGTTGAGCCTTCGAACCGCTGACCGGTTGGACCGGGACCTGTTCACGCTTGTAACGGGTGAGTCTCACAGCATGGCGAAACCGCAGGGCCGTGACGGAGACCTGGTCCCATCCACCTGGTTCCATCGAAAATCGCGGGGTCTTCGAGAGTGCCAGGTCGAGTTGTTGACAGTCGACGCGGCTGCCATCCAGTTCCGCCTTCACGTCACCGAGAAATGACACGTTGCTGCCCTCGACGGTCAGACTCTCGTCCCAACGGACCAGCAGCTTTTGACCCGACCGACCTGGCCGCGCGTCCGCCAGCAGGCCAGACTGTTCCGAACGGGAATCAACCGGGACAGCCAGCGTTCCGGCTCCCTGGACCTCACCGTGTCCGGTGAACGTGTCCAGTGTCACACGACGACCGACAAGTTCCCGGTCTCCCACTCGCAGATGTGAGGGTTTGCCGGTGATGATCACCTTGAAAGCATCACCATCCCGGCCCACGGCCCGCACCTCATCGCCCTTGAGCTCAACCGGTTCAACCCCGGTCTGTCCTTGCCTGACCCACCGTACGTGACCACTTGTCCGGACCTGTTCGACAACCAACGGCGTCCCGTCGGCCGGCACACCGAGCTTGATTTCAATCTGGTCCGCCCGAACCACCGCAGGCATGACAGACTGGCCTGGTCGCTGATTTTGCCCCTCCGTCCCACGTTCCCGTGGCCGGGTCTTTCTGGCACCTGTCCGCCGGCCGGTGGCGACCGGGCGCAACGACACATCCAGGCGTTCTGTGGCCACATACGCGTTGGGCGTGATGGCACCGACCTGGTCGGTTGCCACGATCCTGCGAACCTGCACCCGTTCCGATTGCGATCCACGGCGGCCCTGCACGTCCGACCTGGTGAGCCAGATGCTGATCGAGTTGGCCGTGAGAGCGGCGTCGGCGGAGTGCTTGACCAGGGGCTCCCCATCGAGCCGCACCAGGTCGAGACCTGTCGACGGGTCCGGCTTGAGCGTCATACCGGTGCTCCAGCGTGCCAGCACCTGCCCGGCCCCGTTGGTCTGCTGTCCCGCTCCCCGGTCCGCTCGGTCGACCTGTTCCCATGACATTTCACCGGCGCCTCGACACCGGGCTCGTTCAATCCGCCCGTCGGCACCGCGTCCAAGCGACACATGAGCACAACGGAGACGCCCGGTCTGCCAGCGTGCGGAGACCTGTCCGGCGAGCGTCATGGTTCCGTTGGAAGTTTCGTACTCGACCTGTCGGGCTCGCGCCTCGAGGTCGTGTTCACCGGACGTGACCAGGACGGGGGATCCCGAGGCGGCCAACCGGGCCAGGACAATGCGCGCCTCGCCGGTCTGCCAGGTCTGATGGGGCCTGCGGAACATCAGTGCCAGCTGCCCACACGCCAGGCTGTCCCACGGTTCCTCGCCATCACTCTTCGTCTCGCCACCATGGCCGGCTGGTTTTTTCACTCGCACATTGCCGATCAGCGAGGCCTTGAGTTGCACGAGGTCCATCTGCAGGGGGCCCTCACAACTGACATGCCATCGCCGTCCTCCAACCGCCCGCCGGGATGTGCTGCCACGAACGGAATCCGCTGCATCGAGGGCCAATTGCCATTCGACCTGCCGGGTCATCGTGATGGTACGGACCGGCCCGAACGCCACATCTCTCGCATCCGGTTTCTCGGCCCTGTGGATCCTGTTGGTGTCGGCAAGCTGAATGGCCACGCCGTCGGCTGTTCCATGGTGTCCCGCCCAGTTCACCTGCACCGGATCGTTGCTGACGACGGTCATGGACTCCCGGTCGAACCGAAAGTTTCCGCCTCGGACCTCGAGTCCATCATGACCGCGGACCTGGACGGCCCCGTCGAGCCGACACCCGATGGCCAGCCTCGGATCCGGGTCATCAAGATCCACCGACTCCGGAAACCGGACGACTGCGGCGTCAGCCACGACGACAAGCGGTGCTCGCCCGGTCTCGACGACACCCCCGACATGCACAATTGCAAACGGCGCACAGCGGACCGCCCCCGCCTCGGCCATCGCCTCCTGCTGCCCGGCAAAGAAGTACGAGTCGCCCCACCGTCCTTGCCATCGAGCCGTCTCGGCCCACGCCGGCAGATACTCTCGTGCCCACCGCGCGTTCTCAGGCGGTGGCCCAGATGGTGCCTGACCGTCGAGCGGTCGGACGCGAGTGGCGCGAACCGGGACAGCCAGCAGCGGCGTGACAACCCGGGCGTAGATTCCGAAGAGGCTTCCGAGGATGAGGCCGGTGGCCAGAGTCCAGGCCAATCTCCCTGTCCCGCTCACCCTGCCACCGCCGTGGAATCCGAGGGAATCAGCCCGATCACGTCGGTGATATCCACCAGGCCGACCAGTCGATCGTCCGCCTCGACGACGGGCAGTTCGCTGATCTTGTGTGAGGTCAGCATGTCGATAGCGTTCTCGAGCGACGCGGTGGCCGAGACCGTCACGGGGTCGGCGGTCATCACCTCGGCGATCGGCCGATCCAGTCGATGTTCCTGGTGCAGCTCGAGCAGACGGGCCAGGTCGCTGTCCGTGAAAATTCCGACCAAACGACCGCGTGGATCGGTGACCAGGAGAGCACCGCTGCGGCGTCCCGGTCGGGCTTCGGTCGAGAGCACGTCGCGGACGAGTGCCTCGGGCCCGGTCATCCGCAGTTCTTTCACCGGCCTCATCACCTCTTCGACGGACGCCAGACGCCGACCCAGGCTTCCGGCCGGGTGAGAACGCGCAAAATCGGTGCGGGTGAAGGCCCGCGCGCGACTGGCAACCAGGGCCATCGCGTCCCCAACAGCCATCATCACCGTCGTGCTTGTCGTCGGAGCCAGACCGTCTCCTCCGGCTTCCCGATGCGTTCCGGTCGCCACGACGATGTCTGCCCTCTGCCCGAGCGTGCTCGCACGATCGGCCGTGATGGCCACCATCGGGATATCGCGTTCAGCGATCAGGGGCAGGATCGCAGTGACCTCGTCAGACTCACCGCTGTTGGACAGAAGCAGAACCACGTCACCTGGAGCCAGGCAGCCAATGTCGCCGTGTAGCGCTTCCACGGGATGAAGAAACCCCGCCCGGGTGCCCGTAGACGAGAGAGTGGCAGCCAGCTTGCGACCAATACGCCCCGCCTTGCCGACACCGCAGACCATCACCCGGCCACCACACGATGCCAACAGGCCAACCGCTGCGACAAAAGCCTCGTCGAGACCGTCGGCGGTTGCTTCCAGGGCGGTCGCCGCGGCGCGGAGGATCTCTCGACCCTCGCGAATCCGCTCGACCTCTGTGAAGGGAATCGTTGTCCGAGCCGGTTCGGCGCTCATTCTCCATACCGCGACGCCCGTCGCGGTCTCTCGCCAGGAGCCAAAAAGCGGCGGGAGTATAGTGGCAGGTTTGGATCGGGGTCAACGAGAATGAGCGGTACTACTTCTGCTGCTTCATCGCCTCAAATCGAGCAATCCACTTCTCAGGCTCTTCCTCGAAAGCCGCCTTGCACCCGCTACAACAGACCCAGTAAGTCTTGCCCTGGAAGCTGACCGGGGTGGTTCCCAGGCCTTGAGAAATCACGCAGGTCCGCTCGCCATAATCCGTATCGCTGATGGCAAATGAGGTCCCTTCGCGCTGGCAACCAATCGTGTCCTGCAACCGAAAGGCCCCGCTGCCACGTCGACGCGACAACTCAACCAGCATCCGGTTGTTTTCCTGCTGGTTGAAGACAACACGCCAGTTGACGGGACGCTTGTCACCCGACTGGTCCAAAGACACCTCGATCAATTCCAGCTTGAATGTCATCTGGGGCTGGTCGTCAGCATCGCCGGCGACCTGGCGAGGTGCCTCCGCAAAGGTCCCTCGTAGCACCTGCTTTTGGCCGTCCTGGTTGGTTCCCGTGAACTCGAAAACCCGCTCCTTGGTCGACCAGGTCAGGCGACCGTCCCGAAAATAGGGACTGTCAGTCGACGTCAGGACCAAGGCGGGTTGATCGGGATTCGTCTTCAGGTCCCAGACCCAGCGATGGGGTACCAGGGACTGCTCCTTGCGCGTGATCCCCCGCCACTGCCCCAGCAGAATCTGCAGGGGCTTCATGTTTTTCATCACCGAATCCAGCCCACCGTCCGCCACTCCCCCCTCTTTGGCATCACCTGCGGCCGTCGCCACTCCGCCTCCCAATCGCACGGGACCACGACGGCGCGGTTTGGAGACCGCCGCCACTTCGTTGCCCGTGGAACCGGTGTCCTTCGCTGAGACGGAATCGCTTGTCGGCTGCGGATCTGGATCGCCACAACCTGCCCCACAAAAGAACAGGGCCAGTCCCAGACCCACCACACATGACGGCCTCGGCATTTTGGCTCGCCCCTGTGCCACAGCCACACTCGCATCCCGGTCGCTGTTCGCCATTTCATTCCCCCGCAGCATGCTCAGTCGTCTCAACCGCATAGTATCATCCCACCAAGCTCAACGGCGGTGGCACATCCTAGCGAGGCAGCACAAACAGATCGTTCGACACGTCCGGCTCAGGCAACGGCAACCGTGGAATCAACGATGGATCAGCAACCGGTGACTGACTCGCCGACGATTGCGGTAGCTGCTGTTGTACTGGCTGCGATGTCGGCCTCTTGAGTGTCGACGTTGCTGATCGCCCGGACCCCGTGTCCGGCAGGTCGGTGCGGCTGGGCGGGACCTGCTGGCTGTGCTTGCTCCGCCAGATTCTCTCGGCCAGCGTCTTTCGACTCGCCTTCCCGAGACGCTTGCCCGCTGGTTCATCTCGATCGCCAGGACTCGGCAGGGCCTCCTCGGACTCTGACTCCTGTGCCTTCTGCTTTGCCGCATCTCTCCAGTCACGGACCCGGGTCTGGATCCTGTCGATCATCTTGTCGTAGGCCGCCCTGATGACAGGCTCGGAAACGGTTTTCGACGGCGGATCGACCGCGCCAGCTTGCATGACGGAATCTTGCACCGGTCCATCACCGTGCGCGTCTTCGCCCTCTCCCGTCCTGACGATCGGCTCTTCATCACCCTGACTCTCATCACCCTGACTCTCATCGGGCTGACTCTCATCGGGCTGTTGATACGTCTGGGGCGCCATGCCACTTTGCCACTTGGTCCAGAGCCCTTTCGGCACGGGTTCCTCGTCACTGGTCGTGTCCTGCGGGCCCAATTCTGAGCTGGCTTCCGCCTGTTCGGCCTGTGCCGCCGGACCCGGCTCGGCCTGCGGGGCGGGCTGTTGGTCCAGGATCCCCTGGCCACTCAGGCCATGGCTGCGTTCCCACGCTCGTCTCAGGGCATCTCGATACGCCGCCGGTGTCCATTCGCTCTCGGCCAATTGCACATTGTTGACCGCCAGCAGTTGTCCCGTCCTGTAGTGAAGATTGGTGAGTGCTTGGTTGTAGGCCACCAGGCTCGAGTAGTAGGCGACTTCAGCATCGCCACGGCTGACCTGGGCTCGCAGCAGGTCATCGAGAGTCCGGGTGCCGGCGGTGAATTCGATTTCCAGTTGCCTGACGCGTTCCTGCGCGGAGGCGCGTCGATTGAGATTCGACCTGGTGGCAGCCTCGTTGGCCGCCAGTTGCTGGATCGCATCAGCCAGTTCATGACTGATCTCCATCTCCTGTGCATCCTGCACCGCGCGGGCCTTGGCGAGTCTCAGCTCGAGATTTTTGACCTGGGCCGTCGCTGATCTCATGCCCAGTGGCACGGTGAATTCGACCCCGAGATTCCAGCCAGTGTGGTCCGCATGTGACAAGCCACGATAGCCACTGGCAAACGGAGTTGACCGATCACTGGAGAACAGGTTGTCGCCCAGGGCATTGACCCGGTAGTCCCCGACGAGGTCAAGCCGGGGCCGAACCAGGCTGCGTGCGGCCTTCAGCTGCAACTCCAGGCTGCGGATCGACCAGCGATGACGCCTCAACTCGACACGGTGGGTGAGCGCATCGACGAGATTGGCTTTCCAGTCGGGCACCAGCCTCGCGGTCACCGGTTCGTCGGAAGGCCGGAGTACCGTGCCGTCTGTCGGTGGCAGGCCAATGATCCTCCTGAGAGCGGTTTCGGCGCGATACAACGCCGACAAGGCCGACTCGGCCTGGGCTCGTGCCTGGAAATAGCGGTCTCTGGCAAGCGGTTCATCCGATTGGGTGAACCCCTGTCGGCCTCCGCCATCGAGAATCACCTTGGCATCGCGCCACGACTTCTGCGCACTGTTGCGGCTGGTCACCGCCGCGTCCCAATTCCGGTAGGCGAGGTACAGGTCCCAGTACAGGTCTTCAACATCCTTGACCAGGTTGATCGCCGATTGTTCAAACTGCGTCAGGGTCAGGTCGTTGTTGATCCGCGCGATCAACACGCCCTGGCTGACACCGCTGAGACCTCGGAACTGGTTGGCCACCGGTCCAGCAATCTGGGTGAATTCTGTGCCCGACCCGGCCAGCAGAGGTTGGCGATAGCCGACACTGACATTGCCGGTGTAAGTCGAGTTGTACAGGTTGAATGCGCTGGGAATGTTGCTGCCGAAGTACTGCCAGTCATGTCCGACCGACAGGCTCGCCCCGTAGCCTAACTGCTTGCGCAGTCGTGACGTGAAGTTGCCGGTCTCGCCGACCAGTGCCTGCCCCGATCCGATACCACCAGCCAGGAAGCTGTTGTTCTGAGGTGTTTCGTTTCGGCCCCACGTCATCGTCGTGGTGAATTCCGGGTCAAACGCCGCCAGCGCCGCTGTCACACCACGACCACCAAACAGGACACCGGTCTCCTGGATCGCCGGATCCCACACCGACGCCACCCGGTCTGGGGAACCGAGAATGGCATTGCCGGGAGACAGAAATCCCCCACGGGAGCGGATCACAGGGTTGTTCTCGAGGGCCATCTTGAAGGCCTCGGACAACGACAGGTTTCGGATGGCATCCTCGGTCGGAGCTGTGATCGTCCGGGGCGGCTGCTCCCAGACCCTGCGGGCCACAGGTGGTTCTGTGCCGGCCGGCTCGACAATGTGCATGTGCTTATCACGGTAATGATCGAGATCCGCGTTGCTCAGCCAGGTCACATCTCGACCAGGACCGGCACACCCCACCGCGGTGACCGAGCCCGTCATCGCCAGCCAGGCAATGAGCCGCAGACGTCGTGCCATGCGGAGCAGGCCGAAATCGTCGTCATCGTGACGTGGACACGACATGGGTGTGAGCGCAAGGGGAGACTGATGCAAACATCAAAACCGCTACAAGTGGTATCGACGGAATAACCGGCAGAACTTAACAACAACTGCTAGTCGCCAGTGCCGTCGTCCGCGTCGCAGGAATCCGATGTCGACACAGCGGCGGGTTCTTTGCCCGGGGCAAATTCTCGGTACGGACGACCAAGCCATCGTTTCACGAGCACCACCTCGCCCGCATCGTTGCCCTCGATCGCATGACCCAGAAACTGGAGCGCGTAACCACCCAGGAAACTGGCCGACGACCACCACCAGGGGCGAGACTGGACCAGGAAGGCGATCGACACCACAAACGTCAGAGGAACACCCACCAGGTGCAACAGCCGATTGACCGGATGGGTGTGACGCTGGATGTAGTTTCTCACAAAGCGATCGATCATCTTGGACCTCCGCGCCGCATTGTGGCTGTCGTCTGCCGACAACACCACCCCTCGATTCACTCGATCGTCAATCACGCTTTTCGGTCTTGGGCGATTCTGGTATTCCCCGCGGCGTGAACGAACTGGCCTATCATGCCCTGGTCTCCGGTGAGCGACGTGGCGCGAGCGCCGGGATGCTGCGAGGGCTGCTGTGGCTGTTGATGTGGCCCTATCGCCTCGGTGTGGCCCTGCGTGCATTCGGATTCCGGAGCGGCCTGCTCAGTGTCCACGAATCGAGGGCACCGGTGGTCAGCATCGGCAACCTGACCACCGGTGGCACGGGAAAGACGCCCCTGGTCGCCTGGACAGCCAATTACGCAGCCGCCAACGGGATCGCGGTCGGACTGCTCAGCCGAGGTTACAGAAACGAACCCTCCGCGTCCGGGGCGGACAGCGAGGTAGGCAATGATGAATACCGGCTGCTGGCGGCTCTCTGCCCAGACATTCCCCACCTGCAGGATCCCGATCGAGTCCGAGCGGCCAGGCGGGCACTCGACGAGCACTCCTGCGACCTGCTCGTTCTCGACGACGGATTCCAGCACCGTCGCCTGGCCCGCGACCTCGACATCGTGCTCATCGACGCCACGAATCCTACAGGCCATGGGTTTCTGCTCCCCCGTGGTCTGCTCCGCGAGCCACTTGCGGCTCTAAAGCGGTCGCGGATCATTGTCATCACACGGGTCGATCGCATCGCGCCGGCTGATCTCCAACGACTGAGATCCGACGTCGCCACCTGGTCTGGTCATGATCGGATCGCGGAGGTCGCATTCGTGGCCACCGGTCTGGTCAATGCCTCGGGGCACACTCAGCCGCTCGAGATACTCGAGCGTCAGCAACCCGTTGTCGCGTTTTGCGGAATCGGTAACCCGGGACCGTTTCTCGCATCGGTCACCCCGAGTTTTTCACGCGTTTTTCCTGACCACCACAATTACTCTCGGGATGATCTGGATTCCCTGGAAGCCTGGGCCAGAGAACACGACGCGGGTTGCCTGGTCACGACCCGCAAGGATCTGGTCAAGATCCCGCACGACCGACTCGGTGACACGCCCCTGTGGGCCCTCGAGATCGGTGCCGAGTGGATAGCGGGAGAGAGCCTGGTCACAAGCGAACTGGACAGACTGTTCGCCGGGAGAGCGGCCTAGTCACTGGCGGGCAGGCGGTCGATCGAATCCTGCACCGAGTCGATCCGCGACAATGTGACGCCGGCGAGCGTCAGTGAGACGATCGACATCGACAGCATGGTCAGTTCGAAGGGATCAAGACCTCCTTCACCATCAAGGCCGAAGCGGTGCAGGACCTCGTCGGTCGCATCACTCTCTCCCTCCTGCCCGCGAGCCACCGGCCTGGGCGTCCACGTCATGTCCACCCTGTCACCCGCCTGCGGAGGTGCCTCATCAGCGGGCCAGGCTCGGATCACCAAGTCCGTACCGCCGACCTGGAGCCGATAGAGTCCTCCGGGGAGATCTGTGCGGAAGCACCCTTCGCGATCGGTCCGAGTCCGCGCGATCACCGTCGCGCCGCGGAGTACCACCACCTGCACGTCCGGAGTCGCCTTGCCATCGGGCTCTGTCACACGACCTCGCAGGCCACCTCGACCGTCCAGACGGGCGTCCATCACCCGAGAACGTGGCGTCGTGCCCTTGGAACTGGTGGACTGGACCTGGCGAGACGATTCGGCCCTCGCCCACATTGAGCCGGGCACCATCATCGCAACGGTGGCCAACCACGCCAGGCACTGGGACGACCGATGGTCGAGAACAAACGGCATGAATCTGAATCTCGCAGCAGGTGTTCAGTAGAAACGGGGTAGCACGCCAACCGGATTGGCGATCCGGTCAAGGGCTGGCCGGAGGATCGTCGTCGTCGTCGTCGTCATCAAGCTCATCAATGATGAAGACCGCGCCGACCACTCCGCCTGCAATCAAGAGCCCCTTGGTGAACGTCATTTCGCCCATGCCCAAGAAACCTCCCGACTTCTTTACTCCGGCCTCGGCCGCCACTTCGCCAGTCGGTGGTGCCTCGTCCTGTCCTCGCACCACCGGAGCATCGGCAACGACCTGCAGCGTGCTGGTCGCCTGCCGCGGTGCCGTTCCGGCGGCCCAGGCCCGTACAAGTCGCTGCACGCCGTCAACTGTCAGTTGGTACAAACCACCCTGAAGAGGCGGCAGGGTGTAACGGCCTGAGGCATCGGATTGGACCCGGGCCAACAGTTGGCGTCCGCGGTGCAATTCGACAATCGCTCCCGCGCGCCGTTTCCCCTGCGAATTGACAACGATGCCGCCAAGCGTTCCATCGGCGGCCAGGGCCACATCGGTCGGCTTGACGGTGCGGGTGGCAGGCGAGGCGGAAACAAGAACGGGCGTGGCCAGCATGCTGCTGACAGCCAGCAGAATGGCCAGTTGCTGAATACGAGATACCTGGCGTCTCATGGTCGGAGTCCTTTCGATGACACGGGGCTGGTGAAGCCAAGGAGAGAGGTGTGAGGAGTGAGTTGAGGAGGGAACCTGGTGGAGACAATCTCAAGGACTCGCGGGAGTCGGGTCTGACAACTCGAGATCATCGGTTCTGGCGCCATGGGAACTGTCACCACTGTCGCCTGGAGCGTTCCTGGATTGGACCTCCTGGCTGACGGTGATCCCGTTGTCGTCATCATCGTCGAGAGCGACAAAGATGACGCCCGCCACGCCAGTCACCACGGCTGCTGTGACCAGAGGGCTGATGAAGACGGCTCCCGGCGATGTGTAGGGACCAGGCAGGACCATGCCTCCTCCTGGCAGACCGTAGGGCTGAAACGGATAGGCAGGAGTCCCTGGCACCTGCAGGCTCCAGGAGCCAAGCGGCTGAGCTGCGATGGGAAATCCAGGCTGCTGTGCCTGGATTCCGTAGGGCATCTGTGACACCAAGACCGGGTGAGCGGCAACCGGGCTTTGCCCACGTATGACAGATCCCGCATCCAGTCTGAAGGAGTCAGTGGGCTTGGGAGAAGGTGGGGAGCTGATCCCCAACACAAGCGACCGGTCCGATTTCGGAGGAGCCGTTCCCCAGCTCCAGGCTCGGATGGCCTGGCCGATCTCGATGTCAGACAGTGCTGCGGAGACCCAGTAAAGCCCTCCGCGCAAGCCGCCCACCCGAAACGCGCCGTTGCCAGCGATGGCCGTTTGTGCCACGAGCCGTCTCCCGCAAAACACCAGGAGCCGTCCACGTCGCCCGTTTTGGTTGACTGTTGCCATGGCGTCCCCGGTTATCCGACCAGGCAGGTCACCATTTTGATCCAGAGACAAATCGACCGGGCGCGCAGCGCCCGTTCCAGACGCGTCGGCTAGGCCGGACGTCGCCACAAGGAGCGCAGCCGAAGCGATTGCGGTGAGTGCGTGTGGCACGAGTGAAGGGGGGAGTTGAGAGGAGAGGAGGAGAGAACGCCGAGAGTGGACAGTCATCTCGGCGCAGAGATCGCGCCGCGAAGGCTGCCCACGGTGGGATGAGAATGGAAGCAGTGAGTTGAGAGAAGCGTGTGAGAGAGCGGGATTCTATGGAACGCGTCAAACGGGTCAAGAGCGGTTTGAAGCCAGTTGACCGGCGACAGGCCCCTTGTCACAAACCGGGACCAACGCTAGGTTAACCCCGCTTCAGCCGCTGTAGCTCAGTTGGTAGAGCGAGGCATTCGTAATGCCTAGGTCGGGAGTTCGAGTCTCCCCGGCGGCTCT
>MDTE01003763.1_pt1 | contig 31205 bp, 38 predicted proteins | sample 811231 | NCBI WGS metagenome assembly MDTE01 (sample SAMN05326651, study PRJNA326480) | marine metagenome | isolation source: seawater | place: Indian Ocean: Red Sea | collected 2010 | reverse complement strand
GGGCGTAGCCGACGCGAGCCGCTCGGCCGGCCAGGTGCGGAACGGCCCCCCGGACGCGGTGAGCACCAACCGACGGACGTCGGCGGGCGGTCTGCCGTCCAGACACTGATGGATGGCGTTGTGCTCACTGTCGACCGGCAGAACGGCCACGCCACGGCGACGCGCGGCCTCCATGACGAGACCGCCGGCCATCACGAGGACTTCCTTGTTCGCGAGCGCGATGGTCTTTCCGGCGTCGATAGCGGCAAACACCGCCTCGAGCGCCGTGGTTCCCGTCGTGGCGCAGAGCACTACCTCGACATCGGGGTGGGTAGCCACGGCGAGGAGCCCAGGCGGTCCGGCCGCCGACACCTCGATCCGATCGCGAACGCCGGACGACAGGCTCGTGCGAGCCTGATCGAGGCCGGCCTCGGCGGCCAGCGCAATCGCTCGCGGCTTGTGTCGCTCGACCTGGGCCGTGAATCGTTCGATGTTCGCGCCGGCGGCCAACCCGACGATCTCCACGCGATCCGGATGCGTCTCGGCCACCGACAGGGCGCTGCATCCGATCGAGCCAGTCGATCCGAGGATGGCGATCCGTTTCATCGCGAGGCCCATCTACTCATCCGAGCATCAGCCAGAGATAGAACCCCGGCGCGGCGAAGAGCAGGCTGTCGATCCGGTCGAGCACGCCCCCGTGGCCAGGAATGAGACCGGAGGCGTCCTTCACCCCGGCGCCACGCTTCAACTGGGACTCGAACAGATCGCCCGCAATCCCCAGCGCCACCAACAGCACCCCCACCAACGCGCTCGACCCGGCGGTGGGCCCCGAGATGACCGTCGACCCCACCAGGCCCATGAAGAGGGCACCGGCCGCCAGACCAAACAGGGCACCCTCGATCGTCTTGCCGGGGCTGATGGCGGGGGCCAGCGGGCGACGACCGAGCCAGCGCCCCCCGTAGTACTGGGCCGTATCGCTGACCATGATGGTGGCCAGCACGAGCAGGACCACACCCGCCCCTTCGGTCATTCTGAGCTGCACCAGGACCCCGACCGGTACCCCGAGGTACACGAGCGGCAGGAGCGACGCCGAGACGTCGAGCAACAACTCCTTGCCGCGTCTCGCCGTGGTGAGGCTCACGATGCTGAGGGCCAGCCCGGTCGTCACGAGGCCGACCAGCGTCACGTCGTACGCCACCGCGATGGCCACGACCAACACGGCCACCACCACCAGTGGACCGGGAACGATGGCGCCGAAGGCGCGGCTCAGTCCGAGATACTCGACGCCACCGCCTACCAGGGCCAGCACCGCGAGCACGAGGGTGCCGACGGGAGGCAGGAGCCAAATGGTGCCGATGACGACCGGGAGAAGCGCGAGCGCGCTGAGGACGCGGGTCACGGAGCGGTAGGACCCTTAGCCGACGACGACGGGTCGGGTGATCCCGCCGTAACGCCGCTCCCGCTTCTGATAGTCCAGGATCGCCTGCAGTAGATGACGAGCCCGGAAGTCCGGCCACAAGGTCTCGGTTACCCAGATCTCGGCATACGCGATCTGCCAAAGTAGGAAGTTGCTGACCCGCATCTCACCGCTCGTCCGGATCAGCAGGTCGGGATCAGGCTGGCCGGCGGTGTAGAGCAGGTCACCGAACCGCTGCTCGTCCAGCTCAGAAGGCTCGAGCTCCTGGCGCACGGCTCGCCGGGCCGCCTCGACGATCTCGGCCCGGCCTCCATAGTTGAGCGCGATGTTGAACAACATGCCGCCATTGGCGCTGGTGCGTTCCTGCCCCGCATCCAGTTCCTGCTGGACATCGGCGGGCAGGTCTTCTGGTCGGCCGATGACACGGAACCGAATGTCGTTGGCCTGCAGGTTCTCGAGTTCGAGACGCAGGTAGCGCTTCAGCAGGCCCATGAGCACCGACACCTCGGCCGGTGGCCGCTTCCAGTTCTCGACCGAGAACGCGTAGAGCGTGAGGACGTCAATCCCGAGACGAGCGGAGGTTTCCACGACGTCACGCACGGCGTCGATTCCGGCTCGATGTCCTTCGACGCGTGGCAGGTGGCGCTGCGCGGCCCAGCGCCCGTTGCCGTCCATGATCACGGCAACGTGGGCCGGCAGCCGATCGAAGTCGACCTCTCGGGCAAGCTCCGCTTCGGGAGAACCAGCAGGAGCCCAGGCCAGCAGATCTTGGAGACTCATGGGACGAACACTCGCCGCGTGCGGGCGCTAAATCGCTATGATACAAGCTGTTAGCGACCCGTTCAAGCACTCGAGTTGTACTCGACGCGCATCAGAAAGAGACCGTGTGGTGGCGCCGTTCGCCCGGCAGCATCCCGCTCGGGATGGTCGAGCGCGCGCAGGATCGCGTCGGGAGGCAGCCGCTCGGTGGCAATGTCGACGAGGGTGCCGACGATGATCCGCACCATGTGCCGGAGGAACCCCGCCCCATGGATGTCAATCGTGGTCAGCTCGGCCGTCGGATGGCTCGCCGAGGCGCCCGCCGCGCCACGTCCGACCGTGATCGCATGTAGCTCCCGCACCGTGGTCTGGACGTCGCTCCCGACCGCCTGAAACGCCGTGAAATCATGGGTCCCGACCAATGGCTGCGCCAGCGCTTCGAGATGGGCGGGGTCGGTCAGGGTCGGCACCGACCAGGCGAAGCGGCGTTCGAAGGGGGTCACGACCTGGCCATGCAGCAGCCGGTAGCGGTAGCGTTTGGCCGTGGCGTCGAACCTGGCGTGGAAGGTGTCGGCCGCCGGCGACGACGCCAGCACCCGTACATCAGATGGAAGTGTGGCGTTGAGCGCACGGGCCAGCGCGTCGGCGTCGACGCTGGTGCGCATCGTCACGCTGGCAACCTGCCCGAGGGCGTGGACCCCGGCGTCGGTCCGCCCAGCTCCCACCAGGCTCACCGAAGCGTCGCCGGCCAGCGGCTCGAGGGCGGTCTCGATCGCGCCTTGCACCGACGGGCCATTCTGCTGACGTTGCCACCCCACATAGGCGGCGCCGTCGTAGGCCAGCGTGAGCTTGAAGGTGCGCGTGGACAGACCAGACACGCGCGTTATCCCCCGATCGTCAGCGTCCGGGCCGAGACCCGGGCTTCACGACCAGCTCGCCGCGGGCGCAGCGAGGACACTCCGAGGGCTCGTAGGCGGGAAGCGGAATCTGCACGAGCGCGTCGAACGGCACGGAGAAGCTGACCGGCTCCTCTCCACGATCGATGATGGCCGCCGCGCCGACGACCTCCCCGCCCTCCGCCGTCGCCACGTCGATGGTCTCGCGCGTGGAGCCGCCCGTGGTCACGACGTCTTCGACCACCAGCACGCGGGCGCCGGGCTCGATCCGAAAGCCCCGCCGCAGCTGAAGCTCGCCATCCTTGCGCTCGGCGAACATCGCCGGCACACCGAGCGCGCGCGCCACTTCATGCCCGATGATGACGCCTCCCAGCGCCGGCGACAGGACGAGGGCGGGTTGTAGGCGCTCGGCGGTTTCGGCGAGCGAGCGGCCGAGTGCCGCGGCATGCTCCGGATAGCGAAGTACCTGCGCGCACTGCAGATACCCCCCGCTGTGTAGCCCGGAGGACAGCTGGAAGTGTCCTTCGAGCAGCCCCTCGCAGCGACGAAAGAGATCGAGAACGGTCGTGGAATCCATGGGCGAGGTTGGGCGTCGGTACGGCCCGACGGCCGACCGGTGCCAGAGAGTATACCTTCGGGTACACTCGCCGCGTGCCCAAGTTGTCGGTGACGATCATCACCTTGAATGAGGCCCGCAACATCGAGGCGGCCCTCGAGTCGGTGTCCTGGGCCGACGAGGTGATCGTGGTGGACTCGGGAAGCAGCGACGAGACGGTGGGCATCGCCACCCGCCTCGGCGCCCGGGTCAGCGAGCGTGCGTGGTCCGGGTACGGTGCGCAGAAGGACCACGCGGCCGGCCTCGCCGCCCACGAGTGGGTGCTGTCGCTCGACGCCGACGAACGGGTCACACCGGAGCTCGCGGCGGAGATCCAGGGCGTGCTCTCACACGACCCACCCCATGCCGGCTACCGCATCCCGAGGACCACCCGCTACCTGGGACAGTGGTTGAAGACCACCGACTTCTACCCGGACCACCAACTCAGGCTCTACGACCGTCGCGCCGGCCGCTGGAGCCGGGCCCCGGTCCACGAGTCCGTGCAGCTTGACGGCGTGGTCGGAACGCTCCGACACGACCTGCATCACTACGCCTACGAGGATCTGTCGGCGCACGTCCGCACGATCAACGACTACACCACCCTGGCAGCCGCCGACCGGTTCGAACGCGGGCGGCGCGCGGGCATGCTCGACCTCCTCATCCGCCCACCGCTGGCGTTCGCGCGAAACTACCTGCTGCGCCGCGGATGCCTGCAGGGCGTCGCCGGCCTGGTGGTCTCCATGATGAACGCGTACTACGTGTTCCTGAAGCACGCCAAGCTGCGCGAGCTCGGGCTGCGGGCCGGACGCAAAGACTGAGGGACACGCGATGTTCTCCCTCCATGTCGATACAGCGCGAACGTGGCGAGGCGGCCAGAACCAGGTACTCCTCACCGTACTGGGCTTGCGTTCTCACGGACATCGCGCCGCGCTAGTGGCGCACCCCGATGGCGAATTGCAGCGCCGGGCGTCGGAAGGGCCAGATCTGATCCCGATCGCCAACACCGGCGAGATGGACTTCGGGGCCGCCTGGCGTCTCTCACGAGTGCTCCGCACGATGCGACCAGACGTCGTGCATGCGCACGACGCGCACGCGGTCGCGATGATCGCTCTGGCCCGATCGCTGGGGCGCCTCGATCCACTCCCGCGCTTCGTCGTTTCCAGACGGGTTGATTTCCACATTCGCGGCAACGCCTTCTCGCGCTGGAAGTACAGCCAGGTCGACCTCTTCCTGTGCGCGTCGAACGCAATCCGACAGATGCTCATCGGGGATGGCGTGCCGACCGATCGAACGAGCACCGTCCACGACGGATGCGACCTCGAGCGGGTTGCCGCCGCGTCGGCCCTGGACGTACATCAGGAGTTGTGGCTACCTCGGAGCGCACCGGTCGTCGGCAACGTCGCCGCGCTGGTCCCACACAAAGGACATCGCTATCTGGTGAACGCCGCCGCGGCGGTGGTGCGCGAGGTGCCCGATGCCAGGTTCGTGATCATCGGCGAGGGTGAGCTGGAGGGATCGCTTCGACGCCAGATCAAGGAGCTGCACTTGGAGAAGCACGTCCTCCTAGCTGGCTTTCGAGCAGACGCGTTGTCGCTGCAGAAGAGCTTCGATCTGTTCGCGATGAGCTCGGTGACCGAGGGCATGGGTTCGGTGTTACTCGACGCGATGGAGATCGGTCAGCCGATTGTCGCGACCTCGGCCGGTGGCATTCCCGAAGTGGTGGTGGACGGCCAGACCGGCGTCCTCGTTCCTCCCCGGGACGCGCCCGCGCTCGCCGCCGCCATCGTCAGGCTGCTTCGGGACCCGGAGCGACAGACGCGGCTTGGCGCCGCCGCCCGGACGCGAGTTCGAAAGTCGTTCAGCGTTGAGCGAATGGTCCAGCGGATACTCGCCGCCTACGACCGCCTGGCCGGCACACCCCGCGCAACGGACACTGCTCGTCCCGCTGCGGCCGGTTGAATCCGCACGCCTCCATCATCCCGAGGTGACACATCGAAAAGTCGTAGCGCACCGGATCTTCCGGATCGATACGACGGAGCGAGGCGGTGATCTCGCGCGCCATCCCCCAGCCCGGGCTCTTGTAGCGGGTCAGGCGAAGACAACGTCCCACGCGAATGATGTGGGTGTCGAGTGGCACAATGAGCTGTGACGGCGTCACTCCGCGCCAAAGCCCGAGGTCGACCGCGTCCCGACGCACCATCCAACGGAGGAAGAGATTGAGCCGCTTGCAGGCACTGCCCTGGCTCGGCTCGGGGAAGAAGTAGTGCACCCCACGCCGCCCGCTGACGGGTCGGCCGTAGGCGGCGTCCAGGTCATACTCGCGCGCTCGACGGGAGAAGTGGTCGAGCGCGGACCCGACGTCGGAATCGTCCGTCGCGAGCCCCGCCACGAAGCTTGCCTCGAGTGACCCAGCCTCCGAGAGCATCTGGCCCAAGACCCAGAGCAGGGCGACAAGGTCGTCATGACGTATCCACCGGTGCCCGAGGTGGCGCATCCGGTCGCGGTGGCGGTCGGGTTCGAAACGACGGACGAAGGCCGCTGGATGGGGCCCCATGACCTCGAGCAGGGCGTCGGTCGCCGCCAGGACGCTCGCCACCCGCCCGAACGCCAGACCGGCGGCGCAAAAGGCGACGATTTCCTGATCGTCCGGCCGGCGATAGCGTCGAACCGCCTGGATGGGGTCGGTGGTCGCGTCGGCGTCATTGAACGCCGCGTAGAGGCGGTCGAGCGGGGACTTCAGCGAGGCGAGTGTCGTCGCGGAGGGGCCGCGCGCCGGGGTCATGCGGAGGTCTGGAGCTGGTCAGCGCCACCGAGAGCGGTATTGACGAAGACGGCGCGGCCATCCACGAACGTCGCCGCCACCGAACCCCTGAAGGACTTCCCCTCAAAAGGGCTGTTCCGACCGAGCGAACGAAATCTCGTGCTGTCGACCTGCACTTGGAGATCGGGCGCCAGCACCGTGAGGTCGGCGGGGGCCCCGACCGAAATCGCCCCACCAGGCACGTCCAGGATGCGGGCCGGGTTCACCGACATGAGCTCGACCATACGACTCAGCGAGATCACGTCGCCGTGCACCAGGCGATCCAGACAGACGGAAACGGCGGTTTCGAGGCCGACGACGCCGAACGGCGCCTGGTCGAACTCCATCAGCTTCTCGTCGTAGTGATGCGGTGCATGGTCGGTCGCGATGACGTCGATGACGCCGTCCCGCAACGCCGCGACCAATGCCTCACGGTCGGCCGCCTCACGAAGTGGAGGGTTGACCTTGAAACTGGTGTCGTAGCCACCGAGCTCCTCGTCGGTCAGCGTCAGATGATGCGGCGTCACCTCACAGCTCACCCGCGCTCCGCTAGCCTTTCCGGCCGCGACGGCGGAGACGGCGGCGCGAGTACTGACGTGCGCGATGTGGACCGCCGCGCCGGTCGCGCGGGCGAGCGCGATGTCCCGTTCGACCAGAATCTGTTCAGCGACCGCTGGCCGCCCGCGCAGGCCCAGTGATGCCGCGCGGAACCCCTCGTGGGCGACGCCGCCGTCGGCGAGCGAGGTGTCCTCACAGTGGTCGATCACCGGCATCCCGAACATCCCGGCATACTCCAGCGCCCGTCGCATCAGCAGCGCGCTCGCCACGGGCTCGCCATCGTCAGACACCGCGACGCACCCCGCCTCGTGCAGCTCTCCCAGCTCGGCCAGCTGCTCTCCGGCTCTGCCGCGGGTCACCGCGCCGATGGGGTACACACGCGCCAGTCCGACGTCCGCCGCGCGTTCCAGGATGAGCCGGGTCACCCCCGCGTCGTCGTTGGCCGGCTCGGTGTTCGGCATGCAGGCGACCGCCGTGAACCCACCGGCCACCGCCGCCGCCAGCCCCGTCGCGATCGTCTCCTTGTGCTCCTGCCCGGGCTCACGCAGATGCACGTGCATATCGATTAGCCCGGGGCAGACGACACAGCCATCCGGCACCTGGAGTTCCCGCCCCCCGGTGGGCACGGCCAGGTCCGGACCGACCTTCGCCACCCGCCCGGCTTCGATCAGCACGTCGGCGACCCCGTCGAGCTCGTTCACCGGGTCCACGACCCGTCCCCCCCGAAGCAGGACGGCATCAGCCACTCTGACCTCCCGCCAACAGATACAGCACCGCCATCCGGACCGCGACCCCGTTGGCGACCTGTTCGAGAATGACCGACCCGGGACCATCCGCCACATCGGACGCGATCTCGACCCCACGGTTCATCGGACCGGGGTGCATGACGATGGCGTCCGGGGCAGCTCGGCGGAGCCGCTCGGTTGTCATGCCGAAGCACCGGAAATACTCGCGGAGCGAGGGAAAGAAGTGCCCACGCATCCGCTCGAGCTGAATCCGGAGCAACATGACCACATCTGCCCCGTCGACTGCGTCGTCGATGGACGAGGTGGCCCTGACACCGAATCTGGCGGCCTCGGGCAGCATCAGCGTCGCCGGTGCGCACACGGTCACCTCGGCGCCCAGCGCCTTGAGCAGCAGCAGGTTCGAACGCAACACCCGGCTGTGCAGCAGGTCGCCGACGATCGAGACCCGTAGTTCTTCGAACCGTCCCTTGTGTTCACGGATCGTCAGCGCGTCGAGCAGCGCCTGGGTCGGGTGCTCATGCATCCCGTCCCCGGCATTGATCACGCGAGCCTTGCACAGCCTGGCCACGAGATGACCGGCGCCGGCGGCGGCATGTCGCACCACTATGACGTCAGGGGCCATCGCCTCGAGATTGAGGACGGTGTCGGCCAGCGTCTCGCCCTTCGCCAGGCTCGACCCGCTGGCCGCCACGTTCACCGTATCGGCGCTGAGCCGCTTCTCGGCGATCTCGAACGAGGTACGCGTGCGCGTGCTCGCCTCGAAGAAGAGATTGACGACCGTCTGGCCGCGCAGAGCCGGCACCTTCTTGATGGCCCTGGTGCCGACCTCCTTCATCGCCTCGGCGGTGTCGAGAATCAGCAGAATCTCGTCGGGAGATAGATCGCCGATGCTCAGCAGGTCCGTGGTCCGGAGACCTGCGGGTGTCGACAGGACCGACGTGCCGGAACTGGCGTCGGCGCCGCGGGGAGTATCAGCCGTCAGAGGCATCTTCTATCACCACCTCGTCGCGGTCTTCGACCTCCGAGAGCCGGACCTGCACGCTCTCCTGCAGCGATGTCGGGAGGTTCTTGCCAACATAGTCGGCCTTGATCGGAAGTTCTCGGTGCCCGCGGTCCACCAGGACGACGAGTTCGATGGTCCGGGGACGCCCGAAGTCGATCAGGGCGTCGAGCGCGGCGCGGATCGTGCGGCCGGTGTACAGCACGTCGTCAACCAGCACGATGCGGCGATCGTCGATTGAAAAGTCGATCTCGGTTCGCCTGAGCACCGGCTGGGGCCCCACCGGGTGCCGCATCAGATCATCACGGTAGAGCGTGATGTCGAGCACGCCGGTCGGCACGTCCACCTCGGCGATCTCGGCCAGTGCCTTCGACAATCTCCTGGCGATCGGGACCCCTCGCGTACGGATGCCGATCAGGGCAAGGGATTCGAGCGAGTGGTGACGCTCCACGATCTCGTGGGCGATCCGCGCGATGGTACGCGCGACCTGGTTCGAGGACATCACGACCGGCATGGGACCTCCCGAAGACCGGCGGACGCACCGCGACCTGATCTGACCGCGCGGAGACTCTGGACGTGGACCGAAGGAAGGCTAGGTCGGGGCACGGAGCGTTCTCTTTGCGACCTCACAGGGTTCGCATTAAAGAGTCAATCGATCATAATGCCCACCGGGCACCGGCGCAAGACGACGCGGCCCAGGGACGCCACGGGCCTTCAGGTATACTCGGCGCGTATGCCGGTCGACGTCGACGCCGTCGTCATATCCAACACCCAACTCTCGGATTTCTACAACGTCGTGGCGCTCGCCGCCCCTGACGTGGCTCGCCAGGCCCGACCGGGTCAATTCGTGATGGTGAAGCCGGATCAGGGCTATGACCCGCTCCTCCGGCGACCATTCTCGGTGTTCGAGATTCTCCGGGACCAGGACGGAGAGGTCACTGGCTTGTCACTGCTCAACAAGCGGATCGGGGTGACGACACGCCGTCTGTACGACGTCGCGCCGGGTGAGCGGGTGCAATGTCTGGGCCCGCTGGGGCAGGCGTTCGACGCGCCCGCCGCCGATCAGCAGGCGTGGATGGTGGCCGGTGGCGTCGGTCTCGCTCCGTTCCTCACGCTGGCCGAGAGTCTCGTGGAACATTCGTTAACCACCAGACTGTTCTATGGAGGGCGGAGCGCCGACGACCTCTTCTACCTGGAGACATTCGAGTCGCTCGGAGTGACGCTCGAGCTCACCACCGACGATGGCACCCGGGGCCACCACGGCTTGGTGACCGGACCGCTGCAGCGAGCACTCGAGGCCACCTCCCCGACGACGTCGGTACGGCTGTATTCCTGCGGCCCGACGCCGATGATGCGAGCGGTCACCGAGCTCGCGGCCGCGCATGGTCGTTCCACGGACGTGTCGCTGGAGCAGGTGATGGGTTGCGGCCTCGGCGGCTGTTATAGCTGCGTCGTGCCGGTGACCGAGTCGGGCCAACCCACCCGGTTCGTTCGCTCCTGTCTACAGGGGCCGGTGTTCGACGGCGGCCGCGTCGACTGGAACCAGCTATGAGCGACCTGTCGGTCACCATTGGTAGCCTTCGGCTGGGGAATCCTCTCATCGCCGCGAGTGGCTGCTTCGGCTATGGCGTGGAGTACGCGGACCTCGTGGCGCTCGACACCCTGGGCGGGATCGCGGTCAAGGGGCTCTTCCTGGAGGAACGCGAAGGACATCCCCCCCAACGGATCGTAGAAACCCCGAGCGGGATGCTGAACGCCATCGGACTCCAGGGCATCGGGGTGCGACGGTTCGTCGCGGAGAAGCTCCCGGAGCTGAAACAGCATGGGGCGATCGTCGTGGTCAACATCTGCGGATCGACTGTGGGTGAGTACGCGGAGATCGCCCGCATCCTGGATGACGCCGACGGCGTCGATGCGATCGAGCTCAACATCTCCTGTCCCAACATCAGCAAGGGCGGCATGATGTTCGGTTGCTCGCTCGATGGCACCCACGACGTCGTCGCCGCGGTGAGACGGGTGACCGACCTGCCGGTCATGCCCAAGCTGACGCCGAACGTTACCGACGTCGCATCGTTCGCGGTGGCGGCTGAAGAAGCCGGAGCCGACGCGGTGTCGCTCGTCAACACCTTCCTCGCGACGGCGATCGATGTGGAAACGCGTCGGCCTCGGCTGTCGAACGTGCTGGGCGGGCTGAGCGGTCCCGCCATTCGTCCCATCGCCGTGCGGATGGTCCACGAGTGCCGCCAGGCCATCAAGATCCCGATCGTGGGAATGGGTGGGATCATGACGGCGGAAGACGTGCTCGAGTTCATGATCGCGGGCGCCACGGCGGTGCAGGTGGGGACGGCGAACTTCGTGGACCCGTTGATCTGGGACAAGCTGCTCGACGGTCTTCGCGCCTACCTCGACCGCCATGACCTACCCGGTCTGACGAGCGTGATCGGCAGCCTCGAACTGGAGGAAAGGACAGCCGCGTGCAAGAGCTCCTCGTAGCCCTCGATGTCAACAGCCGCGATCAGGCACTCTGGTTGGCCGACCGTCTCCGGGGCACGGTCGGAGGGTTCAAGATAGGCAGCCGTCTGTTCACGACCGAGGGCCCATCGCTGGTTGCCGCGCTGGCCGACCGCGGAGATCGAATATTCCTGGACCTCAAGTACCACGACATCCCGACCGTGGTCGCCGAGGCGGTACGCGCCGCCGGTCGACTGGGAACCTGGATGCTGACCGTTCATACGGCCGGGGGCCAGGCGATGCTCTCGGCGGCCGCCGAGGCGGCCGGCGGCCTCGAGCGGCCGCCGCATGTCGTCGGGGTCACGGTCCTCACGAGCTTCGACGAAGCGGAGCTGAACCGCGTGGGCGTCAGCCGAGCGCTGGGCGAACAGGTCGAATCACTCGCCGCTCTGGCCGTGGCGTCCGGCCTCGACGGCATCGTGGCGTCGCCCCGCGAGCTGGGTCCGTTGCGACAACGGCTGGGACCGGGGCCCCTGATCGTGACCCCGGGAATACGAGGCGGCGCGGCGGGCGTCTCTGGCGGGGACGACCAACGTCGCACGCTTGGCCCGGCTGAGGCGCTCGACGCCGGAGCCAGCTATCTCGTGGTAGGACGACCGATAATCGCCGCCGCCGACCCACTCGCAGCGGCCCAGACCATCGCTGCCGCCTGTCAGACCGGTGGTCGATGATCGCACTCACCCTGTACACCCAGACCGGCTGCCACCTGTGCGATCAGATGAAGGCCGTGGTCGAGCGAGTCGCTTCCAGGGTGCCGCTCGCGCTGAAGGAGGTCGACATCGATGGCGACCCGTCACTCGAGGCGCGCTATGGGCACGACATCCCCGTACTCGTGGCCGACGGGACGGAAATCGCCCGTCACCGTATTGACGACGATCGTCTCTGGGAACTGTTGAGGAACGTCGGGAGAGGTGGCGCGCGCGGGCCGAAGCCCACGCGCGCGTGACGTCCTCCCGGCCTGGAGAGCCGGGACCTACTTGGCGGTGATGATGAAGTGCCCGCGACGGTTTCTCGACCAGCACCCTTCGTGTGAGTCGGTGCAGAACGGCGACTCTTCACCGCGGCTGACGGTGGCAACACGATTGGCGGCGATGCCGAGATTCACCAGGTAATCTCGCACCGCGGCCGCGCGGCGCTCACCCAGCGCGAGGTTGTACTCGTTGGTACCGCGCTCGTCGCAATGCCCCTCGATGCTGACACGCGTCGAGGTCCACTGTCGCATCCAATCGGCGTTGCGCTGCAGCGCAGCTCGCCCCTCGGGCAGCAGCTCCGACTGATCCAGCTCGAAGAACACCGGATCCAGCGGCGAGGTGCTGTTCAGCTCCTCGAGCGACATCCTCGCGAACAACTCCTCCGGGCTCAGCGGCTCGGGCGGTGCCGGCTCGGGTGGCGGCGGAGGGGGCGGTGGCGGCGGAGGCGGAGCCTCGGGCGCTGGCGCCGGCGGTGGTGGCGGCGGCGGCTCGGGCGGCGGATTGTCGGCGCAAGCTGCCGCGCCGAGACCGAGCAACAGGCTCAGGGAGGCGGCGTGCAGGTAGCGATATCTGGACTTCATGTGCGGCGTCTCCTGTCTCAGCGCTCCTAGGTCGGAAGGAATCCGTCCGTCGGGAAGTCGATTCCGATGGAACGCCCGTTTGACCAGAAGTTCAAAGCTTAAAAGGAACGGAGAGATCTGTCAATTCACAGTATTTCCAAGCACTTCCGGTGTCAGAGGGGGGCGTCTCCCCCCAGTCCTGCCCGTCTAGAACGCCCCGGAACGCCTACTCCCAGTCGTCGTCGGCATCCCCGTCCGAGTCATCGTCATCAGCCTCCGGTTCCGCCGGCTCGAACTCCACCGGCGACACGGCCGAGACGAGCAGGTTGGCCCCGCATTCGGAGCAGCTCAACTCGTCACCTCGCTCGATGTCGAATTCGTCGACGTCGATGTCAGCGTCGCATTTGCAGCAGATCGGCATGGGCCGCCGAGGCGACATCAGCGCCCCGCTCAGTCAGAGCCGCCGATTATAGCGGGCTTCGGACGCCGCCGGCAACGCGTCATCCTATGCGGCATGAGGGCTGGAGAGGCGTACCTCGACGACCGATAGCACTAGACGACGATGCATGCATCCGCCGCAAGCGCACGGACGGTCCTTGTCGCGATTCAGGATGACGCGGTGCGGGAGCGGTTCGCCGCCGCCTTGCACGAGGCCGGCCACCAGACGCAGGCCGCCCAACAGGTCGATACGCTCTGGACCGCGCTCGACTCGGGGCACGATGCCGACCTGATCCTGTTGGATCTTTCGCTGTCCAGCGAGGCCCATGCCTTGGTCTCGGGTATCCGGGCCCGCGGCTCGTCCGCGCCACTGGTGATCCTGAGCGGCTCGATCAACGACGCCGACCAGGTCCGGCAACTGGCGAGTCTCGGCGTGTCGGGCTATGTCAATGACCATACCGACCACGCCCGCATCCTGCCGGCGCTGGCGCCGCACCTGTTTCCTGACAGCTTCAATCGACGCAGCAGCCCGCGGGTCGAGCTCGCCGTCCCGGTCTCCTACCGGGTCGACGCGACCATCGCGGGCACGATGACGCTCAACCTTGGTCGCGGCGGACTTGCCGTGCGCACGATGAGCCCGCTCGAGATCTCGACCCGCGTGCGGGTGCGACTGCGGCTTCCCGGCGGTTCTGACGACGTCGAGGCCGAGTCGCGGGTCGTCTGGCGCGACCGGAGAGTCGGCATGGGCCTGCAGTTCGAGGAGGTCAGCGCCGCCGACCAGACGGCCATCGATCAGTTCGTGGATCGCCAGGACCTCGCTCCCGACGGCTGGTCTTAGTACTTACATGGGGTTTCGCCCCAAACCCCACGCGACGCTCGTGGGGCCCCAGGGCGCCGGAACTGGCGCAGGCCCAGGGGAACAGCGGTCAGCCGATCTTCGCCCTCAGAACTGGTCGCTTCTTGACAGCGGTTTTGGTGACCACTAATTTAACCGGCTGACGTCTTTTCCGTTGGATGGTACGTCTAATCTGCAGAGCGCTCTTCACGCCGCTGGTGCGGGGAGCCACGGTCGCGGCCTCGGCGCCGCGTCCTGTCTTGAAGCGGAGGTAACGAGAGCGTGGTCGAAGTGCAGCATGTGACCAAGCGCTACGGGTCGCTGACCGCCGTCGACGACATCAGCTTCACGGTCGAGCGCGGCGAAATCCTCGGCTTCCTGGGCCCCAACGGCGCCGGGAAGACGACGACCATGCGGATCCTCACCGGATACCTCCCGGCGACGGAGGGACGAGCTCAGGTCGCAGGGTTCGATGTATTCGACCAGCCGCTGGAGTCCAAGCGGCGAACCGGCTACCTGCCGGAAACGCCGCCGCTTTATCCGGAGATGACCATCGAGGAGTATCTCCGGTTCGTGGCCCGCATCAACGGGGTCCCGTCCAGCGAGCGACGACGACAGGTCGCGACAGCCATGGAGCGCACGAACATCAGCGACATGGCCGACCGGTTCTGCGGCAAGCTTTCCAAGGGCTATCGTCAGCGCGTCGGTCTCGCTCAAGCGCTGCTGCACAACCCAGACGTCCTCATTCTCGACGAGCCGACAGCCGGACTGGACCCGCGGCAGATCATCGAGACCCGGAGGTTGATCGCCGAGCTCGCCGGCGACCACACGATCATCCTCAGCACGCACATCCTGCCCGAGGTCTCGCAGACGTGCCAGCGGGTGGTGATCATCAACCGCGGCCGGGTCGTGGCCGTCGACAGCCCGGACAACCTGACCGCGCGTCTGCAGGGCTCTCAGACGCTGTACGTCCTGATCGACAGCGCGGGAATCGACCCGTCGCCCGCGCTGGCGGCCGTCCCGGGCGTGACCGGCGTCAGCCAGATCGATGAGCAGGGGCCCGCCGTCGGCTATGAGATCGACGCGGGGCGGGGCGAGGACGTCCGACGAGCGCTGTCGGGCGCGATCGTCAATGCGGGATGGGGCCTGCTCGAGCTCCGGGCGCGACAGATGAGCCTCGAGGACATCTTCCTCGAGTTGACCACCGAGGAGGCTGACGCGGCGCCAGACGCCACGGCGGAGGAGCCCTCGGGCGGCGAGGAGGCAACCGATGGGTAACATCCTGGCCATCGCCCACAAAGAGCTTCGCGCCTACTTCCTGTCGCCCATCGCCTACGTGGTGCTGGCGTTCTTCTCGTTGCTGTTTGGCTACTTCTTCGTCGCCAACATCAACGTGATGGTCCAGATCAGCAGCAGCCAGTTCGGGATGGGCGCCCCCCAGGTAGTGAACATCAACGAGTTCATGATCCGGGGCCTGTTCGGCAACACTGCCGTCATCCTGCTCTTCGTCCTACCGACGATCACGATGCGCTCCTACGCCGAGGAGAAACGCACTGGCACCATGGAGCTTCTCCTCACGGCTCCACTGAGCGACCTGCAGATCATCTTCGGCAAGTTCCTCGGGGCCATGGCGCTCTACGTACTGATGCTGGCGATGACCCTCATCCATATGGGCGTGCTGTTCTGGTACGCCGACCCCGAGTGGGGCCCGGTCGTCACCGGCTATCTGGGTCTGCTGCTGATGGGGGGAGCCTTCATTTCGGTGGGCCTCGCCATTTCTTCGATGACCAAGAATCAGGTGGTCGCGGTGATGGCGACCTTCGCCGTGCTGCTGCTGTTCTGGATCATCGACTGGATCGGCGACACCGCCGGCACGACCACCCAGGCGGTGCTGGCGTATCTCTCGCTCCTGATGCACTTCGACGATTTCGCGAAGGGCGTCATCGACACCAAGCACGTGGCGTACTACGCCAGCGTGATCACGTTCGGACTGTTCCTGACCGCGAAGTCGATGGACACCGAGCGATGGAACGGCTGACGCGCGCCGCTCACCTCTGATGTTGAACAAAGTCCTCGGCTTCCTCGGCTGGTTTGGATCGCTGTTGGTCTTTGTGGCGGTCGGTGTCTGGATCGTGCGGCCGGATCTCGAGATCCTCCGCCGCACCCTGGCCTTCGCCGGGCTGGCAACCATCCTGTTGTATGGCGCCGGTCACTGGCGCCAGGTGCTCCGATCGTTTGAACGAAAGCAGACGCGCTATGGGCTGTTCGCAGGCACCGGCGTCGTGCTGGCCCTGGTCATCCTGTCCGGGGTGAACTGGGTACTGTCACGGCAGAACTACCGGTGGGATCTGACCGCGGCGCAACAGTATTCGCTGTCGGAGCAGACGCGACAGGTGCTGGGGACACTGCCGGACCCGGTCCGGATCCTCGTCTTCGCCCGGCAACTCGATTTTCCGGCGTATGAGGATCGTCTCGGCCAGTACACCTACGAGTCCGACCAGGTCAGCGTCGACTACATCGATGCCGATCGTCAGCCGATGCTCGCCCGTCAATACGAGATCGACACCTACGGCACGATCGTGTTCGAGCATCTGGGACGGGTCGAGCGCGTCTCGTCCCTCGCCGAGCAGGACCTGACAAACGCCCTCATTGCGGTCGTTGAAGGAGAGGAACGCAAGGTCTACTTTCTGGAAGGCCACGGCGAGAAGAGCCACACCGGGGCAGACGAGAGTGGCTACAGCACGGTCAACGACGCCCTCGGCTTTGACAACTTCAGCGTCGAGAGCCTGATCCTGGCCCAGCAGGGCTCGGTGCCGGATGATGCGACGGTGCTGGTTGCGGCGGGTCCTCAAACAGATTTCCTCCCCGATGAATTGGCTGCGCTCGACGGCTACCTCGAAAGTGGCGGCAAGCTGCTGGTCATGCTGGACCCGCCGATCGACACCGGGGCCCCGACCCCAGCGGGACTGGTCGAGCTGCTGGCGAACTGGGGAATCTCGCTCGGCGACGATGTCGTGGTTGACGCGAGCGGAATGGGGCAATTTCTCGGAGCCGATGCGTCGGTACCGATCGCGGCGAGCTACCCGATTCATCCGATCACGAATCGGTTCAACCTGCTGACGGCCTACCCGCTCGCGCGATCGGTCGCGCCGATCTCGCCGAGCCCGGACGGGCGTGTGGCCCAGTCGTTCATCGAGACCGGCTCTCAGAGCTGGGCGGAGATGGACGTCGACGGACTGACGGGTGGAGCCGAGGTGCTCATGAACGAGGAGGCCGGCGACCGGCCGGGCCCCATCGCCATTGGCGCCGCAGTCTCGGTTGCCGTCGAGGCGGAGGACGACACGCCCGACGCCGCCGACGAGTCGGATGGGGAGGCACCGGACCCGCCGGAAGCCCGCCTCGCAGTCATCGGAGACTCGGACTTCGCCAGCAACGCCGTCGTCGGCGTCTCGGGGAATCGAGACATGTTCCTCAACACCGTCAACTGGCTGGCGCAGCAGGAGAACCTCATCGCCATTCGGGCTCGGGACCCCGAGGATCGTCGATTGACCCTCACCGCCGATCAGCAGCGCGGCATCCTGGTTCTGGCCCTGCTACTGATTCCAGCCGCAACGGCCGGCGCCGGGTTCTATACCTGGTGGCGGAGACGGTGATGGGCCGCGGCGCCTCGACCCTCGTGCTGCTGGTGGTCGCACTGACCCTGGGCGCCTACATCTACCTGATCGAACCGGACCGCGACCCGGCCGCCCCCGAAGCGCTCGAGTCGGTGTTCGCGATCGACTCCAACGCGATTGCGGCTCTGACCGTGTCCGCCGAGAACGGCGACCGCACCGTGCTCCGCAAGAGCGACGAACGCTGGCAGATCGTAGAGCCGTTCCAAACCAACGTCGACATCACGCAGGTGGTCGGCCTGACGTCCGGTCTAGCGTCACTCGAGCTGCAGCGCGTGGTCTTCGAACCCGAGGACGCACCCGAGATGTCGCAGTTCGGACTCTCGCCGCCTCGTGTCTCGGTCGGTGTCGAAGCGGAGTCGCTCGACACGGCGCTCCTGATAGGTGATGAGACGCCGACCGGCGGCGACCTTTACGCCACCGTTGAGGGGTCCAACCGAGTGTTCCTGATCTCGGGTTTCCTGGACTCGACGTTCAATCGCACCCTGTTCGACCTGCGGGACAAATCGCTGCTGGACTTCACCCGCGACCAGGTGGATGGCCTCGAACTCAGCGGGACCGACCTGACCGTGCGTCTGCGTAAGAACGAAGACCAGTGGGCGCTGACGGAACCACTTGAAGCCCATGCGGACCTGGCGGTCACGGATGGGTTGATTGGCCGGCTGGCCACCGACCAGATGGTCGCAATCGACACCGAGAGCGCGACCGACCTCGAACCCTACGGCCTCGCCGCTCCCTCCGTCACGGCCAGGGTGTCGCTCGGCGAGGGGTCCGCGACCCTGCTAGTCGGCGACCCGGCTCCAGACGGTTCAGTGTGGGCGAAGGATGCGGCCCGCGACATCGTGTTCGGCATAGACGCAACCCTGGCGGACGAGCTGGCGAGAGCCGCGGTGGAATACCGACGCAAGAACCTGTTCGGGTTCCGTCCGTTCAACGCGAGCCGGCTGGAGTTCGAGCACGACGGCGTACGCCACATCTTCCAGCAGCTGGTGGCGGATGAAGCATCGACCAACTGGGACCGTCTCGAGCCCACGGGTGAGACGATCGAAGATGGCGGGCTAGACGATCTGCTGGCGCAACTCTCGAACTTGCGAGCAGAGGGCTTCGTCGAGACACGCGACGGCACCGGACTCGACAGCCCCGTTGCGACGGTGCTGGTGCGGTTCGATGATCCGCCCCGCGATGAACGAGTGACGATTGGGCGTGTCGATGATCAGGTGTTCGCGGTGAGCGGTGAAGAAGTCGGCGCCGCGGTCGTGACCACGAGAAGCTGGGACGACATCGTCGCCGCGTTGGACGCGCTCTGACTCGAGACCGGCGCGGCTACCGAGAGACGGCCGGGCGATGGACCCGAACTGTCCGGACGACCAGGGTGAGCACGAGCGCGGTGATCGCCGGCCAGAACTCCGCCAAGACCACGCGCAACGTCTCCAGCTCGAAATGGGCGAACACGACCGCCGAGTAGCGCACGCCCATAGTGCGCAGCAGTTCGGCGTTGACCACCCTGATGACTAGTAGCAGCAACGGTACCGTCACCAGCACCGCCCGCCCGATTCGCGGCCACATCACTCCACAGAGCAGCGAAGCGCCGTTGATGAGGATGGCCAGGGCGAGGTTCATCGCCAGATAGGCCGGCGTGAACTCCTCGCCGAAGGACGTGTTTACGAACGCGGTATAGAGCCGCGGCAAGGTCAGCAGGAAGAGGATCGCCGGCGGCGGGCACGCGAGTCTGGCGACCGTCAACCACAAGGTCGCGCGCATCGCGGCGGTCGAGCCCTGCCCGCTCATGACACGTCCGATGGAGAGGCCGCGATCGAGGTCAGCGGATCCGCCAGTCCGGCCTCGGAGAAGCCGCGAGCGCGGAGCTGACAGCTGTCACACCTGGTGCAGGGCCGACCCTCATTGGTCGGCGCATAGCAGCTATGGGTCAGGCCGTAATCGAGTCCGAGCGCCATCCCGCGTCGAATGATCTCCGCCTTCGACCAGGAGATGAGCGGCGCATGGACCCTGAAACGAGCGCCCTCGACACCGTCTCGGGTCGCGAGCGTCGCCAACCGCTCGAATGCGGCCACGAACTCGGGACGACAGTCCGGATAACCGGAGTAGTCGAGTGCGTTGACGCCCATCGCGAGGTCGGTCGCACCCAGCGCCTCGGCCCAGGCCAGCGCGAGCGCGAGCAGGACCGTGTTCCGAGCCGGGACGTAGGTTGACGGAATCCCCTCGCGGTCCGGGTCCTCATCGGTCGGGATCAGCCCATCGCCGGTAAGAGCCGACCCGCCAAACGCGGCGAGATCCACGTCGAGCTCGACGTGCCGCTCGACCGAGAGGGCCGCCGCGACTCGTCGCGCGGCCGCGATCTCGACCGCATGGCTTTGACCGTACCGAACGGTCAGCGCCGCGAGCCGATAGCCGTCGGCGCGCATCAGCGCCGCCGCCGTGTAGGAGTCCAACCCGCCACTCAGCAGTACGACGGCCAGCGGAGCAGAGCTGCTGGCGGTCACACGCCCCTCGTCTCGGCGCCCCACAAGTACTTGTGCAGCTGTATCTGGAGCCGTACGGGCAACCGGTCGGCCAGGATCCAGTCGGCCAGCTGGGTCGGCGATAGCTGGTCGTGCACGGGGGCGAACAGAACCGCGCCAACCTGCCGTTCCGGGGTACGCGCCGCGACGAGATCCCGGGCGAACTCGTAGTCGGCGCGATCGGCGATCACGAACTTCACCTGATCCCGGCGGGTCAGTCGAGACAGATTGTCGAGCGCGTTGCGTTCGGCTTCACCGCTGCCGGGGCACTTCACATCGACGATCTTCATGACGTCGGCGGGCACCCGGTCGAGCGGCAGATGACCACCAGTCTCGAGCATGACGCGGAAACCGTCGGTCAGCAGCCGATCCATCAACGGATACACGTTGTCCTGCAACAGCGGCTCGCCGCCCGTGATCTCCACCAGATCGCACCCGTACGAGGCAACGGCGGAAATGATCTCATCCACCGACATCCTGCGGCCCTCGTGAAACGCGTAGGGCGTGTCACACCAGACGCACCGTAGATCGCAGCCGGTGAGCCGCACGAACACACAGGGACGTCCAGCCTGATCCGATTCGCCCTGGATGGAGTGGAAGATCTCGTTGATCGTCAGCATGGCTCGCACGGTCGATCCGGACCGATGCCGCCTTCATTCTAAACCGGGCACTTTCGGCGCCACGGTGGAACGAAGCTCGCCACGGTTCGGCCGACATCCGTGGCTCAGTGTCCTAAGATGGCGGCATGGAGGTCCGCATCGGGACGTCTGGCTGGAACTACCTGTCCGGGGCAGGGACCTAGGGTGGCATCTTCTACCCGGCCAGGGGTCGGGGCAAACGGCCTCGTGGTTTCGACGAGCTGAGCTTCTATGCGGAACACTTCGACACGGTCGAAGTGAACTCTACGTTCTATCGCCCTCCGGAGGCCCGGGCCACACGCCGCTGGGTCAACCGCACCCCCGAGAACTTTCGTTTCTCGCTCAAGCTCTACCAGCAGTTCACCCATCCGAAGATGTTCCAGGCCTCGACCGGCACCGACCGCTGGTCGGTCACACCGCACGACGTCGACCGGTTCCTGAAGGGAGCGGACCCGATCGCCGCGAGCGGCAAGCTTGGCGTGCTCCTGGCGCAGTTCCCGCCGAGCTTCAAGCAAGATGCGGAGTCGCTGGCCTACCTCGAGTGGCTTCTCCGACGGTGCGAAGGATGGCCGGTGGCGGTCGAGCTCAGACATCGCAGCTGGAGTGACGCCGTCGGCCAGACCCTGACCCGGCTCAACGGACTCGGCGCCGCGTGGGTGCAGATCGATGAACCCAAGTTCACGTTCTCGATCCAGCAGAACCAGCTTCCGAACGTCGACAGCTTCTACTACATGCGTCTTCATGGCCGTAACGCCGAAAAGTGGTGGCGTCACGAGGCGTCCGAGCAACGCTACGACTACGTGTACTCGGACGCTGAACTGACCCCGTTTGCCCGCACCGCCGATGCGTCACGCCGTCTCGTCAAGAAGCTCTATCTGTATCTGAACAACCACTTCGCGGCGCAGGCGATTGCCAACGCCGTCAGCCTCAAGAAAATGCTGAACATGCCGGTGGAGGGCCGCTACTCCGCGGCCTTCGTCGCCCGTTATCCGCACCTGGCGGATGTCGTCGACACGGAGGCGCCAGACCTGCTGGGTGTCCCGAGTCTGCTGCCGCCAGGACCGTGACCGCTTCGGCTACTTTCCGACCTTCTCCACGCCGAGTCGCGGACAGGAGGTGGCGACGACGCAGTGGTTGCATCGGGGATAGACTGGCCGGCAGACGTTCTGTCCCCAGGTGACCAGATAGCTATTGAGGAGCGGCCACCAGCGTCGCTCCGCAACCTCGTACAACGCATACTCCGTATCTTCCGGTGTCGTCGTCTCTACCCACCCCAATCGGTTCGAGATGCGGTGCACGTGCGTGTCGACGCAGATGTTGTCGGGGCTCTTCAGCGCAACGATCAGGGTGAGGTTCGCGGTCTTGCGACCGACACCGGGAAGAGCGGTGAGTTCTTCCATGGTGACCGGTACGCGCCCGTGGTGCCGCTCGAGAAGCTGGCGGCACGTGGCTTTCACGTGGCGGGCCTTGTTGCGATAGAAGCTGACGGGGTAAATCAACTTCTCGATCGTGCTCACTCGCAGCCGGGCCATCTCCACGGGAGTGGCCGCCCGCGCGAAAAGCCGATTCGACGCTTCGAGCGTGACCGGATCTCTGGTCTGAGCCGACAGCAGCGTCGCGATCAGGACCTTGAACGGATCGGACTGCTCTTCCTCGGCGAGCTTCTCGACCGCCGGCTCCTCAAGTGGTGGAAGCGCCCGCCCAAGCTGGGTCATCACCCGGTCGAGACGACGCCGTCGAGCGGCGAGTGACTCGCGCCGCCCTCCCGTCACGTTCCCGGCCGGCTTGGCGCGCTTGGCCACGGCTGTCGCCTACGACACCGGGGTCAGGGGAGGACGACCGGCCAGCACCTCGACAACGTTCCGTGCCGCGAGCTCGGCCATGGCGGTGCGCGTTTCGCGCGTCGCGCTCCCCAGATGCGGGGTCAGACACACGTTCTCGCAGACCAGCAACCCCGGGTGCACATGGGGCTCCCCTTCGTAGACATCGAGGCCCGCTCCGGCAATGAGCCGCTCCTCGAGCGCCCAGGCCAATGCATCGTCGTCGACGACCCCGCCGCGGGATGTGTTGATCAAGATGGCCGATCGCTTCATCCGTGGAAGGGTACGCCGGTCGATCAGATGCCGGGTCGCGTCGGTCAACGGCACGTGCAGCGAGACGACATCGGAGGTACGAAGCAGTTCATCCAGCGACAGCACCGGCTGACCTTCGGCTCCAGCGCCGCTGCGATTCGCAAAGACGACCTCCATCCCGAACGCGGACGCCACCGCCGCCACGGCCTGACCGATCCGCCCGCCGCCGACCACGCCCAGCTGCTTGCCTCGCAGCTCTCCGCCAAGCAGGAAGTCGAAGGTCCAACCGTGCCAGCCTCGGGCGCGGATGATCCGGTCGCCTTCACCGACCCTGCGGGTCACCGCCAGGATCAGAGCCCAGGTCAGCTCGGCAGTCGCGCCGGTCAGGATGTCGGGGGTGTTCGTGACGATGATGCCCCGCTCGGTGGCCGCGGACACGTCGATGTTGTCGTAGCCGACCGCCACGGTGCTGATGACCTTCAGTCCATCGCCGGCCGCTATCGTATCGGCGTCGATCGGATCGTTGAACATACAGAGCAGGCCCTGCTTGCCCGCCAGCCGTTCGCGGAGCGTCTGGGGATCCAGCTCATCGGTGGAGCCATGCGCATCGACGTCGCATGCGGCGCGGAGCATGTCCAGCACCGACGACGGCAGCCGCCGAGTCACCAGCACGGTTGGACTGGAAGGGGCCATTCGCGAGGGGGTCGAGCGCGACTAGGCGATCGGTTCTCCGGGATCCACGATCCCGACCAGGGCAGCATCGACCGGCGCACCTCGACGACCGAGCGCCGATCCGGCAGCACGACCTTCGAGCACGAGCAGGACCGTTTCCCCGACGCCGGCGCCAACCGCATCCACGGCCAGCTGCGTGCCGCCCACCGGCTGGCCGTCAGCGTCGATCGGCTGGGCCAGGAGGAGCTTCGCACCGTCCAGCGACCGGTTCTTCCGGGTCGCCACCACCGAGCCAATGACACGCGCCAGCCGCATGGGTGCTACCGCTTCCGCGCGCAACGCGGGCGCCGCGCGGCTCGAGAAGAGGGCGCGACGGGTTGAGGCGATTCACTCTGCCAGTGGTCACAGATCCCGGTCACGGCGGCATCGGTCGGTACCACCTCGGGTCGGAACGGGAGAGCGGCTTCACGGCCACGCACGAAGAACACCTCCTCGCCCACCCCGGCGCCGACCGAGTCGACGGCGACGAGCTCGGATCCGAGTGGTTGACGGGTGGGATCCATCGGCTGGAGGACGAGCAGCGCGCGACCGCGAAGGCGCGGGTCCTTGGTGGTCGAAACCACGGTCCCAACGACGCGAGCCAGCTGCATGGGAATTGGGTCCGGGTCTCAGTCCACCGCCGGCAGCATGTCGACCGTGTCGACGATCCCGACGATAGCCGCGTCCACCGGTCGATCGGTGAGGCCGTCCGCCATCCGTGCGGAACTTCCGCTCACGACCAGCACCGTCTCGGCGGCGCCGGCGTCGACGGTATCGACGGCAACGATCGGACCGCCCCGGGGCTCACCCCCAGGAGACACCGGCTGGACCAGAAGCAGCTTGCTTCCAACCAACCGCTCGTCCTTGCGGGTGGCCACGACGGTACCGACCACGTGGGCGAGGATCATCTCGGCCAGACCCCGAGGATGAAAAACAGGACGCTACTTGCCGCTCTTGCCGATCGGCAGCACGTCTTCGAGATTGGCGTGCGGCCGCGGAATCACGTGCACGGAAACGAGCTCGCCCACCCGTCGGGCGGCCGCCGCACCGGCGTCGGTCGCGGCCTTGACCGCGGCCACATCGCCTCTGACGATCGTGGTAACGAAGCCGGCGCCGATCTTCTCCCACCCGACCAGGCTCACTTTGGCCGCCTTGACCATGGCGTCGGACGCCTCGATCATCGCGACCAGGCCCTTAGTCTCTACCATTCCCAGCGCCTCGCCCATCGTCTCGTCTCCCAGCCCGCAACACGGCTCTGGGTGCTGCGGACCTTATCTCAGCTGCTTGACGGCGTCGGCAATGAGCGCCGTCAACTCGCGGTATGTTAGCCGAATCTCTTCGTCGTCTCCTAACCCGGCGGCAGCGGGCTCGACGAGCTGCGCGCCGGGCGCCGAAGGCGCGTCGAGCGTCTGACAGTCGGCGTCGGTCGCATCCGGCTCGGACGGACAAATCGGCGCCGGCGCGGTGATCCCATAGCGATCCCGGAGCCCCTGCAGCCGGCCGACCTCTTCCCTCGACAGCAACCGTTCCCCCCCGAGTTGTCGGGCCACGAGACTGATCTTCGCGAAATGCTCGATCGTCTCCATCTTGTAGTACGCGGGGAAGAGCGCGTCAGCGACGGTGAGAGCGCCATGATTCGCCAGGAGCAGACCATCATGGGCCCGAATGTGCTCACGCACGGCGTCTGCCAGTTCGTTGGTGGACGGCGTCCCGTAGTCTGCGATCGGGATACTCCCCAGGGTGGTGACGACCTCCGCCAGCACCGCCTTGTCCAGCGGCACACCGGCCACGGCAAAGCCGGTCGAAGTGGGTGGGTGCGCGTGGACGACGGCCTGAATCTCCGGCCGATTCTCGTACACCGCCAGGTGCATCAGGATCTCGGAAGAGGGGTTCCGGTCGCCGGTCAGCTTCCGACCGGACATATCGGTCGTCACCATCATGTCCGGGGTCATGAACCCTTTGGACACCCCCGTCGGCGTTGTCAGCAGCCGGTCGCCTTCGAGCCGGACGCTGATGTTGCCGTCGTTCGACGCGACGTACCCTCGCTCGTGCAAGCGACGGCCTATCTCCACGATGTCGGCGCGGAGCCGTTCCTCGTGCTGCATGCCTGTGGTCATGTCCACGAACTAGGCGCTCGACACATCGCCTTCCAGAAACGCCTTACGGCAATCGTCAGAGCAGAAATGGTGGACCGTGCCCTTTCGGCGTGCGGTCACCGCGCGCCCCTGGTCTACGTAGGTGCCGCACACCGGGTCCTGCACGAGCGGCATCCCGCGCGCCGGCCCTGAGACCGGGCGCCGGGTAGCTCCCTGCGCGAACCCGGACACGAACTTCCAGGCCAACCGCACCAGCAGCATCACGACGACGAACCGGATGAGCCAGCCAAATACCATCGAAGGTGGTCGAATCGACCCTCCCGTGGCAGGTCAGTGCGCGGCGCTGAGTCTGGCGATCGCGTCGGCCGCCGCCATCGCCTCGGCGCTACCGGGCGCGACACGCTGGACCTCTTCCCATGCCTCGAAGGCACCGTCGAGGTCCTGGGCACCGAACGCGCGCACGATGCCGATGTTGAGAATCGTCTGCGCGTGCGTGGGATCGATCTCGAGCGAGCTGTCGAACTGGGCGAGCGCCCGCGGCGTGTCATCGATGTAGAAAAAGGCCACTCCGAGGTCGGTGCTGACGTCGATCAATGTCGGGTCGAGGATCAGCGCCTCTTCGAACCAGGGAATCGCCTCTTCGAAGAGATGGGAATCAAAGTAGAGATTCCCCACGTCTACACGCGCCTGGGCGTCGCCCGGGGCCGCGTCGGCGGCCGCGCGCAGCTCGGCGGCCCGGGCCTCGTCGAGCGGCGGCGCCTCAGGGGCTGGTGGCACGTCGCCCACCGGGGGCGGGGCAGGCGCTGTCGCGGCCGCGGCGGCCACCACCGACTCGGACGGCGCCGGACGCTGCGTCCAGACGACGTAGGCCATCAGGCCGATGCCCAGCAGCAATGAAACGACGAGCGAGAGTCGGTCGGAACGGTACATTGGGTCGTAGCGCCTCTGGGTTTGATCATACCCGGAAGCGACACCGCTCAGGAGGGTTGTGAGTGTCGCGAAGGCTCGGTGGCCGCGTCGGGCTGCGGTCCTAACGCGCGTTCGCGATCAGCTCACGCATCTCTCGCACCGCCCGGTCGAGACCGACCAGCACGGCGCGCGAGATGATGCTGTGCCCGATGTTCAGCTCGACGATCTCGGGCACGGCCGCCACCGGGCCGACGTTGACGTAAGTCAACCCGTGCCCGCCGAGCACTTCGAGTCCCGCCCCCTGCGCATGCCGCGCCGCGGCCTGCAGCCGCGCAAGCTCCTCGGTCCGAGCGTCTGACGTCGCCTCGGCATATGGCCCGGTGTTGATCTCGATGGCGGTAGCGCCGGTCGCCACCGCCTGGTCGATCTGCTCGATCGCGGTGTCGATGAACAGGCTCACGGCGATACCGGCAGCCTGCAAGCGGCCCACGACGTCGGCGATCAGATCGCAGTGCTGGACCACATCCATCCCCCCGGTGGTGGTCACCTCGCCGGGCAATTCTGGCACCAGCGTCACCTGATGCGGCTTGAGATCGGTGGCGATCGCCACCATCTCGTCGGTGGCCGCCATCTCAACGTTGAGACGGGTGGCGACAGTGTCGCGAAGCAAGCGCAGGTCCCGGTCCTGCATGTGACGGCGGTCGCCGCGCAGGTGGACCGTGATCCCATCGGCTCCGGCCAATTCCGCCAGCGCGGCGGCGGTCACCGGCTCGGGCTCGGTCGTCTGACGGGCCTGCCTGATGGTGGCCACGTGATCGATGTTCACGCCCAACCGCATGACGCCCTCACTCACTCCTGGCGGCGCCAAGCTCCGCGACCGCCTGATCGGCGATGCCCGCAGCGAGGCGCTCGATTGTCGCCTGGTCGGTGCCCTCGACCATCACCCGAAGTAGCGCTTCAGTGCCGGAGTATCGAACAAGCACTCGACCGTTGCCGTCGAGCTCGCCCTCCGCGTCCGCGATGGCGCGGGTCACGCCAGGCAGGTCGTCGAGGGGCACCCGTCGACCAACGCGAGCATTGACCAGCACCTGAGGTAACGGGACCAGATCGGCCGCCAGATCGGCGAGGTCTCGCCCGCTTTCCGCCACGGCGGTCAAGATCGTCAGCGCGGTGGCCAGCCCGTCACCGGTCGGCAACAGCCGCGACTGGATGATGTGGCCTGACTGCTCTCCCCCTAGCGACGCGCCCCGGGCCTGCATCTCGACCCACACCGAACGGTCGCCAACGGGACAGCGGTGGACAGTGATGCCATCGGCCCGGAGCGCGCGCTCGAGACCAAGATTGCTCATCACGGTGGCCACGATGGCCTGACCGGGCAGCTGCCCTGTCTGGGCCAATCGTCGTGCGGCAATGAGAAGCACCGCGTCGCCGTTGACGACCGTGCCCCGATGATCGACGAACACCACGCGGTCCGCGTCGCCGTCGAAGGCGGCGCCCAGGCGGCAGCCGTGTTCGACGACGGCGCGCGCGAGCGCGTCCGGATGGGTGGAGCCACAATCCAGATTGATGTTTCGCCCGTCAGGCTGGTTGGACAGGACGAGGGGGTCGAAGCCGAGTCGACCAAGGACGTCGGGCGCCAGTTGGCTGGCCGCCCCGTTGGCGCAGTCGATGGCCAGCGAGAGCGAGGAAGAGGCAGCCAGAGAGGCAAACGCACCGGCCAGCTGGGTCGCATACCCCTCGGCCAGGTCGACGGCCGTCAGCCTGGGCACGGCGTCGTCCCCGAAGCTCCAGGTCGTCTCGGCGACCCGGGCGCTGATTCGCCCCTCGAGGCCGTCGTCGGCCTTCTCACCGTTGCCGGCGATCACCTTGACGCCGTTGTCCTGATAGGGGTTGTGCGAGGCGGACACGACGACGCCGGCGTGGAAGTCACCGCCCCGGGTCAGACCGGCCACGGCCGGGGTGGGCAACACCCCGCCGTCGAACGCATCGGCACCAGCATAAGAGAACCCGCGCCCGAGCTGCTCGATGATCCACGCGCCGGACTCCCGGGTGTCACGTCCGACCAAGATGCGGGCGGATCCAGTATCGCCGGTAACGGCCCAGGCGATCGCGGCGCCGAGACGCTGCAGGGTCGTCGCATCAAGCGGGGCGACGCCAGGCGTACCGCGGACACCGTCGGTACCAAACAGAGACATCGTTCGTAGGGAGGTAGCGCCTCACCGAAGCCAGACCGAGACGAAATCCGGCTGCACGTCGGTGATCTCGAACGCGCGATGGGGCTCGACCTTGATGGACAGATTGTAGCGACCGGCCTCGAGACCGGCAAGGTCGACCGAGGCGTCGACCAGGCCAGCATCCAGTCCACGCATCAGTTCGATCGCGCCGCGAATCGACACGCTCACGGTGTCGGGGACCAGAGACACGGTCAGGCCAGGCCCGAGGTTCTCGAACGACACCGGCACCTCGGACAACGTGCGGGCCACCGGGGCACGGACGATATCCACCGACACCAGCGCCGTCACCGGCGTCTCGAGCCGCAGATTCGGCTCCTCCACCCCCACGGTGACGGACTGCGCGATCGGGACCGAGGCGTCGGTGACGTCGATCGCCTCGGTAATCGCATCGGTCAGCTCACGAAGTCGGCTGAGCGGCCCCACGACCTCGACGGTGGCCGGCTCGACGGTAACCTGGCCCACCATGAAACCGTCGGCCGGGGTTCCCGATACCACCGGCACGATCGGCACAAGGCGCGGCGACCCCTCCGCTTCGAGCAGCAAAGACACCGAGGACGGAATCACCTGCGTCACCTCGACCCCAAGCGGGGCACGCACGCGACCTTCTGTCATGTCGAACAACCGCTGTCCGGGTCGCTCCGCCCCCAGGTCGATGATGGCGGCGACGTCGCCCGTCTCAAGACGGCGTAGCACGCCGGAGCTGCCACGCAGCCGCACCTCTACCGTATCGGGCGGGTCGCCGAGGACTTCGATCGAGCTTGGCCGGTTCTCGAACTCCAGCGGCACGTGCAGCCCGCGCTCGACCGTCGGGTCACCAGCCACCGCCAACCTCAGGAGAACCGCCAGCGCGACCGCAAACAGCTTCAGCCAGATGTCGCGGAAGAACGGCAGGCCGGGTGTGGGCGGCGCCATCACTCGCCCCCCGGCGAACGGCTGTGCAAGACCAGCGCCTCGAGGCGGTATCTGATCTGCTCCGATTCCAGATTCTGCTCGATCTGACCGTCGACGACGAGCGAGAGGTGCCCTGTTTCCTCCGACACCACGAGGGCGACCGCGTCGGTCTCCTCCGTGAGCCCGATCGCGGCTCGGTGCCGCGTGCCAAGGTCCTTGCTTACCCTGGGGTTCACGGTCAGCGGCAGGAAGCAGGCGGCGGCCGCCACCCGGTCTTGCTGAATCACCACGGCGCCGTCGTGCAAGGGCGACCCTGGCCGGAACACGCTGACGAGCAGATCGTAGCTGACCTCCGAGTCGAGCGGAATGCCGCTTTCCACGTAGTTGCGCAGCCCGATCTCCCGTTCAACCACGACGAGCGCGCCGACGCGCTGCTCGGCCAGCATCCGGAGCGCGACGGCCACCTCTTCGACGGTCTCTCCGGTCGTCTCCGGCCGCTTGAGATAGCGGAAGAACGACGCGCGTCCGAAATGGGCCAGGGCCCGACGGATGTCCGCCTGAAACAGCACGATCGCGGCGAACACGATGTAACCGAACATGTCGCGCACGAGCCAGTTCAGCGTCTGGAGCGGGGTGAATTGGGACGCGTAGTACAACAGGACGATGATCCCGCCCCCGATCATGATCTGCACCGCGTGAGTCCGGCGGACCAGCTTGAGAAGCTCATAGATCAGCAACGAAACGATGGCGATGTCGATCACACCCCACCAGCCGATCTGGTCGAACCGGATGAGACCGCGGAGCGTTTCGCTCACGCCAACCCTCCGCCCGCCTCGGACGCGGCCAGCAACCGGTCGGCCACGTCAACCACCTGGCGCATCGCGCCGGGCTGGTGGACACGGACGACGTGGGCACCGGCCAGCACACCGGCGGCGACCGCCGCCGCGGTGCCCCACTCCCGCTGCTCCGGCCCCGCGTCGCTGTCCGAGGCAAGGAACGACTTCCGCGAGGGTCCGACCAGTACCGGCCGGTCCAGACTCGTGAGCCGTTCGAGCGCGGCGAGCACAGCGTAGCTGTGTTCGGCCTTCTTCGCGAACCCGATCCCGGGGTCGACCACCAGCTGCTCTCGTGCCACGCCGGCCTCAACCGCGACCTGGATCTGCTGTTCCAGCTCCACCACGACCTCTCCCGCGACGTCCCGATAGGACGCCTCGCGATACATCTCTCGTGATCGGCCGCGGGTGTGCATCAGAATCAACGGCGCCCCGGTATCGGCGACTACTGTCGCCAACCGGGGTTCGTAGAGCAGCCCTGAGACATCGTTGACAATCGACGCTCCGGCCGCGAGGGTTTCGCGCGCCACCTCAGCCTTGTAGGTGTCGATCGACAGCGGGACCCG
>MDTE01085797.1_pt1 | contig 31207 bp, 34 predicted proteins | sample 811231 | NCBI WGS metagenome assembly MDTE01 (sample SAMN05326651, study PRJNA326480) | marine metagenome | isolation source: seawater | place: Indian Ocean: Red Sea | collected 2010 | reverse complement strand
CCGAAGAGCCCGAAGCCGAAGAGCCCGAAGCCGAAGAGCCTGAAGCCGAAGAGCCTGGAGCCGAAGAGCCTGAAGCCGAAGAGCCTGAAGCCGAAGAGCCCGAAGCCGAAGAGCCCGAAGCCGAAGAGTCTGGAGCCGAAGAGTCTGGAGCCGAAGAGCCCGAAGCCGAAGAGCCTGAAGCCGAAGAGGACGAGGAATCGCGGTTGCAGTGGTTTGTTTTGAAGGTCACGACGAATCGTGAGAAGTCGATTCGTCAGTCACTTTTGCGGCGGATTGCTCGTGAGGGTCTGGATGAGTTCTTCACCGAGGTGATTATTCCGACCGAGAACGTCGTCGAGACGAAATCCGGCAAGAAACGGGTTTCAGAGCAGAAATTGTTTCCCGGTTACCTCTTTGTGCAAATGGTGCTCAACGACGAGACCTGGTATCTGGTCCGCGGCACCAGTGGAATTGGTGATTTCACGGGCGCGGGTGGTAAGCCGGTAGCGATGTCCGACGAGGAGGTCTCGCGGATGTTGGGCAAGGAAGAGGAGAAGGAGGCCGAACCGGCGAGGATCAAGATCGATTTTTCGGCCGGAGATGTGGTCAAGATCAAAGATGGTCCCTTCGAGAGTTTCGAGGGCGAGATCGACGAGATCGACGAAGCGAGCGGCAAGATTTCGGTCCTGATCGAAATCTTTGGTCGGCATACACCGGCGGAACTGGAATATTGGCAGGTAGAGAAGGTCTGAGGGTCAGATGGCCAAGCAGGAAATCGCAAAGATCAAAGTCCAGGTGCCTGGTGGTCAAGCCACTCCGGCCCCCCCGGTCGGAACGGCCTTGGGGCCGCATGGTGTGAACATCGGCCAGTTCGTTCAGCAGTTCAACGATCGCACCAAGGACATGGCAGGAACGACCATCCCGGTCGTGATCACCGTGTTCAGCGATCGGTCATTCGAGTTCATCACCAAGAGTCCTCCGGCGGCCGTGTTGCTCAAACAGGCAGCACAGATTGCCAAGGGTTCGGGAAACCCGAAGTTGGAGAAAGTCGGTTCGGTGACCACCGAGCAACTCAAAGAGATTGCACGGGTCAAGTACGAGGACCTGAACGCACCCAACATCGACCAGGCGGCGCTGATCATCGCCGGGACGGCACGAAACATGGGGATCGAGGTGGTTGACTGACGGCTCGCGGGGGCCTAAAACAGAGGGTTTCCCGGCGCGCGGGTTGGGGGGTGAGGAGCGATGAAAAAACAATCGCGGCGGATGGCGTTCCTTAGGGAGCGAGTCGCTGAAGTCGGTTCGGTCGACTTGGCCACGGCGGTCCACGAGTTGAAGGCGATGGAAGCGTCTTTGCCCGAGGGGGTCCGCAAGTGCGCCTTTGACCAGACCGTTGAATTGGTCTTCCGCTTGGGGGTCGATCCCCGGCAGGCAGATCAGGTCGTTCGCGGTTCGCTTGTTTTGCCCCACGGAATCGGCAAGACCCAAAGAGTGGTCGTCTTTGCCCAGGGGGACCAGGCGACAGAAGCGGAGGAGGCGGGTGCCGACGAGGTGGGGGCCAAGGAGTTGGCCGAGAAGGTCCAGGGCGGATGGATGGACTTCGATGTGGCCATTGCTACGCCCGACCTGATGGGCTTGGTGGGTCCGCTCGGCCGAGTGCTTGGTCCTCGCGGCTTGATGCCCTCACCGAAGGCCGGAACGGTGACCACCGAAGTCGCTGCCACTGTCAAGGAGTACAAGGCGGGGAAGATTGAATTCCGCGTCGACAAGTTCGGCAACGTCCATGCGGTCGTGGGCAAACTGAGTTTCGATGAAACGCAACTGGTCGAAAATGCCGGAGCGTTGGTGCGGATGATCGAGGGGCTGCGGCCTTCCTCGGCCAAAGGCACCTACGTCAGGTCACTCACGATCTCGGCGACGATGACGCCGGGTATTGCGGTGGCTGCCTAGAGACACTTTCAACACAACACCGCCCTGGGGCCATCGAGTGGTCCCGGCAACAAGAAGTCAGAACCGATGAGTAAACGGATCAAGGAAATGCTGGTGACCGATCTGCAACAGCGGATCGGTGACACGACCGAGATCCTGGTCGTCGACAGTTCGCGGCTCGACGCGATCAGCGACAACCGGTTCCGCTTGGCACTGCGAGAGAAGGACATCAATGTCCTGACCGTCAAGAACTCGATGGCGCTGCGGGCTCTGCACTCCCGGGAAATCACTGAGCTGGACCCGATTCTCGAGGGGCCCTCGAGCCTGGTCTACGGTGGTGAAGACATCGTCTCGCTGAGCAAGGAGATCGCCGGCTGGGTCGATGAACTTGGATCCGATCTGATCGCCATCAAGGGTGGAGTGCTCGAAGGCACCACACTTTCCAAGGGCGATGTCGAGGAGCTCTCCAAGAGTCCCAGCCGTGAGGAATTGATTGGCCAGATTGCCGGGTTGCTACTCGCTCCTGGGGCCAACTTGGCTGCAGCGCTGCTTGGGCCCGGTGGCAAGTTGGCCGGTCAGGTTGAGGCCATCGCCGACGGTGAAGGGGCGGCTGACGAAACAACTGTTGACGAATCGGCCGAAGAGGCTGGTGCCGAGGAAGCCGAAGAGGCTGGGGCCGAAGAAGCCGAAGAGGCTGGGGCCGAAGAAGCCGACTCTGGCGATGACACCGAGGCCGCGACAGAGACAGAATCCGAGGAATCAGACGCCTGACCGGTGGCGATCAGGCGAAAACCGGGTACAGTACCATCTAACGCGAGAGCGTATCGAGAGGACATGAAGCGATGGCGACCGACGAAGCAACCGTGACCGAGACTGAATTCGACGATGGCACCAAGACGCTTGGTGACCAATTGGTCGGCCTGACCCTATTGGAGGCCAAGTCGCTAGCCGACTACCTCAAGGAAGTCCACGGAATTGAACCCGCCGGTGGTGGCGTGGTCATGGCCATGGGTCCTGGAGGTGGTGACGGTGGTGGCGACGCGGCCGCGGAGCAGACCGAGTTCGATGTCATGCTGACTGGCTTCGGCGACAGCAAGATCCCGGTGATCAAGGCTGTTCGCGCCGCAACTGGTCTGGGGTTGAAAGAGGCCAAGGAATTGGTCGAAAGCGCCCCGGCAGCACTCAAGGAAGGAGTCTCTGAGGACGAGGCTAACCAGCTCAAGGAGGAAATCGAGGCGGCTGGCGGGGCGTGCGAGATCAAGTGACTCGCGTCGTCACGCGGGACCCTTGGATCCGGATCGTCCGGCTCCAGGTGTCCTGCTCGTAACTGTGCCGCTTTCCGTGCGGCTGGTCACGAGTTGCCCGCGGCCAAGCGTTTTTTGCGTCGAACCCCGTTGCTGACTCCGACTGCACCGCTGCCAGCCCTGACTCCGATGACTACCCGTGGTCATCGGAACCCACCCGCGGATCGTAGCCGAGACATGGAGCCTGCGAACCCGTTGTGTTTCTCGTTGCCGGCCCCCGAAAATTCGCAAAACCCAAATCCAGCCCTGGCACCTCGAGTGTCAAGGGGAGGACGAGGGACTGCTTCGAGTTCGTCCCTGCGACCCCCGAGTGCGAAAGCCGACAACCCTCAAGTTTTCGTTGGCGTGCGTGCCCGAACCAGGGCTTCGCGGCGTTTCCCTTCCGAATTTCTGACCGGTTCCCAAACGATCGCCTCGCCGGGCCCCCGTGGTCTGGCTCGTGCGTGACCCGAGCCCCAAGGGCCGGAGAGAACAGGAAAAAGAGAGCCTGACATGCCGATTCCCTCGACCCGGATTCTGCAGACCAACGACACCAAGAACTTCGGCAAGGGCCGTGATGATGGTGACCTGCTGCAGGATCTCACCGAGATCCAGACCAAGTCCTACCACAGCTTCCTGCAGGAGGAACTCGAGTCGGACAAGCGGAAACCTCTTGGGCTGGAGGGGATCCTGCAGGAAGTATTCCCGATCGAGAGTTACGACGGTCAGTACCGTCTGGATTACTGCGGCTACGAGTTGTTGGAATCGCGTTTCGACACCACGGCCTGCCGCCAGTTGCGGCTGACATACGGAAAGCCTTTCCGCGTCAAGATGCGGCTCAACAAGGAGCAGCCGATCGAGGAGGAGGTCTATCTCGGTGACATGCCGATCATGCTCGGCGGTGGCGAGTTTGTCATCAACGGTGCCGAACGCGTCGTGGTCAGCCAGTTGCACCGTTCTCCGGGCGTGGATTTTGTTGAGACCACCGAGCCGGGCGAACGATCGAGTTTTTCCTGCCGCGTGATCCCCGAACGAGGCAGCTGGATCGAACTGGTTGTCACCAAGAAGGATATGCTCGATGTCCGCATCGACCAGAGCGGCAAGTTCTCGGCGCTGACGCTGTTGCGTGCGATGGGGCCCGAGTACGGCACCGACACCGCCCTGCTGAAGCTGTTCTACTCGACCGAGTTGATCAAGGCTCCCAAGCCGAAAGATGTCGAACGGATTGCCGAGTCGTTTGCTGCCGATGACATTGTCTATCCGGCCAGCCACAAGAGAAGCGGGGAGATCATTGTCGATTCGCGAAACACGATCGGGGACGACTCCGAGATCGTGTTGATCGGGGAGGAACGTGCCAAGGAGATCGTTGCGGCGAAGGTCAAGGACATCGAGATCATTCCCGGGGATGCCGTCCGTGAACGCCTGATCCTCAACACGCTCTACAACGACGAGACCCACAGCCACCAGGAAGCGTTGCTGAGGATCTACCAGCGGCTCCGCCCGGGCAACCCGCCCCAGTTGGAGAAGGCCCAGGACCTGTTCCGTGAGAAGTTCTTTGACGTCAACCGGTACCGGCTCGGCAAGGTCGGTCGTTTCCGCATCAATCGCAAGTTCAAGCCGGACAACCAGAAGACTCCCGAGCACAACAAGTTTCTCGAAGAGAACTTCGAACAGGACGGCATTCCGGACACCGCGATGACGTTGTGTCCGGAGGACTTTGTCAACGCGATTCGTTACCTGATGCTCTTGAAGACCGGTGGCAACGACCTGGTCCAGACCGACGACATCGACAATCTCGGCAACCGGCGGCTGCGGACAATCGACGAGTTGGCGGCCGAGGAGATCCGCAAGGGATTCCTGAAGCTGCGCCGAACGGTGCAGGAGCGAATGAGCCTGAAGGATGTCGAGGAGATGACACCGCGGACACTGGTCAATCCCAAGAGCGTCTCGGCGGCGATCGAGTACTTCTTCGGTCGCAGCGAACTGTCCCAGGTCGTCGACCAGACCAATCCGCTCTCGATGTTGACCCACGAACGTCGGCTCAGTGCTCTCGGGCCCGGTGGCCTCAACCGCAAGCGGGCCGGGTTCGAAGTGCGGGATGTCCACATTTCTCACTACGGCCGGATCTGTCCGATCGAGACACCGGAAGGCACCAATATCGGGTTGATCTCGTCGCTGTCGATCCACGCCGAGGTCGATGCTTATGGGTTCTTGACGACACCCTACCGCGTGGTCAAGGACGGCAAGGTGACCGACGAGGTCGTCCGGCTGAGGGCCGATGAGGAGGCTCTGCGATACGTGGTTCCGGCTGACACCAGCCTGGAGAACGGGCGGATCATCGAGGACCGTGTCCTGGCTCGCTACAACAACGACGTGGTGGTGGTGCCCAGTGGACAGGTTGAGTTCATGGACGTGGCTCCCAACCAGATGGTGGGCGTCTCGGCCGGCCTGATTCCGTTCCTGGAACATGATGACGCCAACCGGGCCTTGATGGGTTCGAACATGCAACGGCAGGCCGTGCCGTTGTTGATCACCGAGCCCCCGATTGTCGGCACCGGGCTCGAGTCAGAAGTTGCCAAGCGGTCGGGAATGGTGGTGAAGGCCCAGAAGTCCGGACGTGTCAACTATGTCGATGCGACACGGGTCGAGGTCGACGGGGTGGTGCACGAACTCGAAAAGTTTCAGGGGCTCAACGAGCGAACCTGCAAGAACCAGAAGCCCCGTGTGGAGATCGGCCAGAAGGTCAAGGCGGGAGATCCGCTGTGTGATACGGCCGCGGTCAAGGATGGCGAGTTGGCCCTGGGACGCAACGTGCTGGTCGCCTTCATGTCGTGGGAAGGATACAACTTCGAAGACGCGATCATTGTCTCCGAGCGATTGGTCAAGGAAGACGTTTATACCTCGATCCACATCGACGAGTTTGACGTCGAGATCCGTGAGACGAAGCTCGGTCGTGAAGAGTTTACCCGAGACATTCCCAACGTCAGCGAGAAGGCCCTGAGGCATCTTGACGAGGAGGGGATCGTCACGGTCGGCACTCGGGTTAGCTCCGGCGACATCCTGGTCGGCAAGGTGTCACCCAAAGCCAAGAGCGAACTGACCCCGGAAGAAAAGTTGCTGCATGCGATCTTCGGACGGGCCGGCGAGGACGTGAAGAACGAGTCGCTGGACGTGCCCAGTGGGGTCGAGGGAATCGTGATCCACACCGAGCGGTTTTCTCGGAGAATGAGTCTCCCGGAAGATGAGCGAAAGAGGTTCGAGGCGGTCGTGCGGAAGGCCGAGAAGGCGGGCAACACAGAGGTGGCCACGGCGTTCCTGGCGTTCCTGGAGGATTTCGAGCGTGTGCTGGGGCGACGGTTGACCGACGAGGAGGGTGCCGAACTCCGCAAGAGTGAGGATGTCCGCGTGCTGGCCGAGTACGCCGATCGGTTTGATGATCACTTCGCCGAACTCGACATCCGCAGCCCCCAGAAACGCAAGGATCTCGAGAAGCTCAAGCGGGAGACTTCTGGAGCCTTCAGAGAACAGATCCAGATCCGAGACCGCGAGCTCAACAGCCTCAAGCGGGGCGACGAACTTCCCAGCGGCGTGTTGCAGATGGTCAAGGTCTACGTCGCCAGCAAACGGCAGATCTCCGTTGGCGACAAGATGGCCGGTCGCCACGGCAACAAGGGAGTCATTTCCAAGGTGCTCCCCGACGAGGACATGCCCTATCTGGAAGACGGCACCCCGATCGACATCATCCTCAACCCGCTGGGAGTTCCCAGTCGGATGAACGTCGGCCAGATCCTGGAGACCCACCTCGGTTGGGCCGCCAGCAAGCTTGGTTTCCGTGCCCTGTGCCCGGTCTTCGATGGTGCTCCCGAGGAGGAGATTCGTAACAAGCTGGTCGAGGCGGGGTTGCCTGAGGATGGCAAGAGCGAGTTGTTTGACGGTCGCACCGGTGAGGCCTTCGAGCAGAAGGTGACCGTCGGCCAGATCTACATGCTCAAGCTCCACCACCTCGTCGACGACAAAGTTCACGCGCGGGCGACTGGCCCCTACTCGCTGATCACCCAGCAGCCGCTGGGCGGAAAGGCCCGATTCGGGGGACAGCGATTCGGCGAGATGGAAGTGTGGGCGCTGGAGGCATACGGCGCCGCCTACATCCTGCAGGAGCTGTTGACAGTCAAGAGCGACGACGTGGAAGGCCGGACAAAGATTTACGAGTCGATGGTCAAGGGAGAGAACACGCTCGAAGCTGGCACACCGGCCAGCTTTGATGTGCTCAACAACGAGATTCGCGGGCTGGGACTGAATCTCCAGCTCGAAAAAACCACCCTCTGACCCGGAAGGACTCCCGAGAGGGACTGCGGTCCGACGATTGCAGGTGAGACAACAGGCATCCAAACGGCATCATAGCCAGGAGCAAGTCACGTGAGCGTTGGTGAAGCGACGGCCTACGACCGGATCAACGACTATGGCTCCGTCAAGATCGGGCTGGCCAGCCCGAACGACATCCGCGGTTGGTCTTTCGGGGAGGTCAAGAAACCCGAAACGATCAACTACCGCACCTACCGTCCCGAGCGGGATGGGCTGTTCTGCGAACGGATTTTCGGGCCGGAGAAGGACTGGGAATGTGCCTGCGGCAAGTACCGCGGGATGAAGTACAAGGGGATGGTCTGCGATCGCTGTGGAGTGAAAGTCACCCACAGTCGGGTCCGTCGCAAGCGGATGGGGCACATCGAACTGGCCGCACCTGTCGTGCACATCTGGTTCTTCAAGAGCATGCCCAGCCGCCTGGGCGCGTTGCTGGACATGAAGACCACCAGCCTCGAGAAGGTGATCTACTTCCAGGACTACGTCGTTGTCGATCCCGGTGACACCCCTCTGCGCCGCTGCCAGATCCTGACCGAGGAGGAAGCTCGGCACGCTCGAGCGAAGTACGGCGAGGAATACTTCACGCTGGGAATGGGCGCCGAGGCGGTCAGGGAATTGCTGCTGGGACTCAACCTGGCCGAGCTTTCAACGCAGTTGAGAACCGAGTTGCAGGAAACCGGTAGCCAGCAGAAGAAGAAGGACCTGATCAAGCGGTTGAAGATCATCGAGTCGCTGCGGGACAGCGAGAATCGTCCCGACTGGTTGGTGCTCGAAGTGGTTCCCGTGATCCCTCCGGATCTCCGCCCGCTGGTCCTGCTCGATTCTGGCAATTTTGCCACCAGTGATCTCAACGATCTCTACCGTCGGATCATCAATCGGAACAACCGGCTCAAGAAGCTGGTCGACCTGAATGCTCCGGAGGTCATCGTCCGCAACGAAAAGCGGATGTTGCAGCAGTCGGTCGACGCACTCTTCGACAACAACCGGTGCAAGCGACCCGTGCTGGGGTCGTCGAACCGTCCGCTGAAGAGCTTGACCGACATGATCAAGGGCAAGCAGGGTCGGTTCCGCGAAAACCTGCTTGGCAAGCGGGTCGACTACTCGGCCCGGTCGGTGATCGTCGTTGGCCCCGAACTGGAACTCCACCAGTGTGGCCTGCCCAAGAAGATCGCCCTGGAGTTGTTCCAGCCCTTCGTGATCCGTCGCCTCAAAGAACTCGGCCATGCCGACACGATCAAGAGCGCCAAGCGGATGCTCGAGCGGAAGGACGATGACGTCTGGGACATCCTCGATGAAGTGATCACCAACCACCCGGTGCTGCTCAACCGGGCGCCGACCCTGCACCGGATGGGGATCCAGGCTTTCGAACCGACGCTGGTCGAAGGGAATGCGATCCGGATTCACCCGCTGGTCTGCAAGGGGTTCAATGCGGACTTCGACGGTGACCAGATGGCGGTGCACCTGCCGTTGTCGATCGAGGCCCAGGTCGAAGCCACCACGCTGATGCTCTCGACCAACAACATTTTCTCCCCGGCCAACGGCGCGCCGATCATCAGCGCCAGCCAGGACATCGTGATGGGCTGCTACTACCTGACTTTGCCCAAGGACGATCGTCCCGGCGAGGACATGAAGTTCGCCTCGACGGCAGAAGTTTTCATGGCCCTGGAACTTGGCCGCGTCACCCGACACACCCGCATCAAGCTTCGCCTCCCGGCCGACAAGGAAATCCGGCCGCAGCCGCCAGAGGACTACCGTCCCGGTGGACTCCTGGACACGACCGTCGGTCGGGTGCTCTTCAACGACATCCTCGATCCGCAGATGGCCTACTACAACTTGACGATGAAGGGCAAGGATCTGGCCAATGTCATCTCCGACTGTTACCACCATGACAATCTCGGTCGGAGCGATACGATCAGCCTGCTGGACCGGATGAAGGCCCTGGGGTTCCAGGAGGCGACCCACAGCGGGCTCTCGTTTGCCACCTCCGACCTGCGAACACCCGACAACAAGGATGACGTGATCGCGTTGGCCGAGAAAGAGGTCGATAAACAGCAAAAGCTTTACGGTCGCGGGATCATCACCGATCAGGAACGCTACAACGCGGTGCTTGACCAGTGGACCCATGCTCGCGAGCGGATCACCAAGGAGATGATGCGTGAGTTCGAGCACGATGACCGTCCCGAGGAAGCCGGCTACGTCAATCCGATCTTCCTGATGGCCAACTCGGGTGCCCGTGGTGGTGTCGAGCAGATTCGTCAATTGGCAGGGATGCGTGGCCTGATGGCCAAGCCGTCTGGTGAGATCATCGAGACGCCGATCAAGGCGAACTTCCGCGAGGGACTCTCGGTTCTGGAGTATTTCAGTTCCACGCACGGGGCCCGCAAGGGACTGGCCGACACGGCGTTGAAGACTGCCGACAGTGGCTACCTGACACGCAAGCTGGCCGACATCTGCCAGAACGTGGTGATCACCGAGCCGGATTGCGGGACGACCGAGGGAATCACCAAGGGAGTGGTTTACCGAGGAGAAAAAGTCGAGGTGGGCCTGGCGGACGCGATCCGCGGACGTGTCAGTCGAACCAACATCGTCAATCCGATCACCGACGAAGTGATCGTCCGCGAGGACGACCTGATCGACGAGGCCAAGGCTCGCCAGATCGAGGAGATGGGTGTCGAGAAGATCAAGGTCCGCAGCCCGTTGACGTGCCGATCGAAACTTGGGATGTGCCAGCTCTGCTACGGCATGGATCTCTCCAACGGCAACATCGTTGAAGAGGGGCTCGCCGTGGGCATCATTGCCGCTCAGTCGATCGGCGAACCGGGCACGCAGCTGACGATGCGGACCTTCCACATCGGTGGCACCGCCTCGCGTGATGTCGAGGAGAGCGAAGTCCGGACGCGGCATCCGGGGCGGATTCGGTTCGAACGGGTTCGCAGCGTGGGACCGGATGGCGACAAGATCGCACTGGGCCGCAACGGGGAAATCGTGATCCTGGAACTCGTCGGTCGAGAAGGCCGCGAGCGTGAGCTCGAGCGATACCGCGTGCCCAACGGAGCGAGGTTGATGGTCGAGGAATGGGATTCCTCCGATCCCAACTGCCAGATTCCCGAGGGGGCCGAGGGTGATGCGCTGAAGGGAATCAAGGGCGTGTGCCGGGAAGGACAGCCGCTGTGCCAGTGGGATCCTCACTCGGTTCCCATCATCGCGGAGGTCGGGGGCAAGGTGAAACTCGAGAACTGCAAGGAAGGCAAGACGATCAACGTCGAAGTCGATCCCAGCGGCAATATTCGCCGGACAGTGATGGAGTACAAGGGCGAGAAGCATCCCCAGATCAGCCTGGTCGACAACTCTGGTGAGACGCAGGCGTTTTATTACCTGCCGGAGAAGGCGAGTATCGAGGTCGAGGAAGGGCAGAAGGTCGCAGCCGGTGACCTGTTGGCCAAGACGCCCCGCGAAGCCGGCGGAACACAGGACATCACCGGTGGTCTGCCACGGGTGACCGAGTTGTTCGAGGCCCGCAGGCCGAAGGACCCGGCTGTGATTGCCGAGATCGACGGGGAGATTGAGCTGGCCGAAGAGACCCGGCGAAACCAGCGGGTGATCAACGTTCACCCTCCCGACGAGGCCGGAGAACCCCGGGCGCACCTGATCCCGCACGGCAAGCAGCTGCTGGTCCATGCCAAGGACCTGGTTCGCCATGGCGATGCCCTGGTCCGGGGGCCGCTGGTTCCTCACGACATCCTGCGGGTTTCGGGTGTCGAGGCCGTTCAGCAATACCTGATGCACGAGATCCAGAACGTCTATCGCTCGCAGCGGGTCGACATCGATGACAAGCACATCGAGATTGTCATCGGGCAGATGCTCCGGAAGGTACGGGTCGAGGATGCCGGTGACACGAACCTGCTCGAGGGTGTTGTCATCGACAAGATCGAGTTCCAGGAGACCAATGAGCAGGTGCGGGACTGTGTCAAGGTGGCCGATCCCGGCGACACCGATTTCAAGTCCGACGACATCGTGCCCAAGGAGGTCTTTGACGAGGTGAACGCGGAGATTGAGGCCGCTGGTGAGACTCCGGCCAAAAAATCGAAGCCGCAGGAAGCCACAATGACCATCCAGTTGCTGGGGATCACCAAGGCGGCCGTCCAGAGTGAGAGTTTCGTGTCGGCAGCCAGTTTCCAGGAAACCACCAAGGTGCTCACCGAGGCCGCCCTGGCCGGCAAAAACGATCTCCTGGTCGGACTCAAGGAAAACGTCATCCTTGGCCATCTTGTCCCCGCCGGTACCGGGTTCCGCATGCACCAGGACTCGGAAGTCCGTATTCGGCCCGAAGCTCTGCTGGAACTTGAAGCGGAGAAGGAGCGGCTGCGATTGGCCCGGATGAAGATGTACAATGGCGAGGAGGATGCGGCCGCAGCCGGTGCGGCCGCAGCCCCGGTGGCCGAAGAGCCAGCCAAGGAGGCTCCGAAAAATTGACCTGCGATCGGGGGACGAGAGGCCCTGTGGCTCTTTGAATCCCGTCGCTTGACGGCGCCCCGGGGGCGCAATAGAGTGGGCGATTCACGTTAGTTGACCCGTTTTTTTCAGGCGGACCCTGTGCCGACGATTAACCAACTGGTACGCAAGCCGCGGAAGCGCAAGCGTTCCAAGAGCAACACGCCATTGCTGGAAGGCTGCCCGCAGAAGCGGGGAGTGTGCCTTCAGGTGAAGACGGTGACTCCCAAGAAGCCCAACTCGGCTTTGCGGAAGGTCGCCCGTGTCCGACTCTCCAACGGCAAGGAAGTCACCGCTTACATTCCCGGTGAAGGCCACAACCTGCAAGAGCACTCGATTGTGCTGGTTCGTGGTGGCCGAGTGCGTGACTTGCCCGGTGTCCGATACAAGATCATCCGTGGGGTACTCGATACGCTGGGCGTCGAAGATCGTCGCCAAGCCCGTAGCCGTTACGGAGCCAAGAAACCTCAATAACTCCTGGGTGTGCTGTTCGTTGCCTCCCCGGTCCTCCCATTCCGATTCGCCCGGTTCTTCCCGATGCCCAAGCGTTTTACTGCCAGTGCCGCCCAGTTGAAGCCCGATCCTCGGTTCGATTCGGTGCTGGCCTCGAAGTTCGTCAACTGCCTGATGCACGATGGGAAGAAGAGCATCGCGCAGCGGGTCTTCTACAACGCGTTGGATGTGATCGGCGAACGGGTCTCGGGCGAGGAGCCCATTGAGGTCTTCACACAGGCTGTGGAGAACATCAAGCCGATGATCGAGGTTCGCTCCAAGCGAGTCGGGGGAGCGACCTACCAGGTGCCGACACCGGTCAATCCGAAGCGACGCCAGACCTTGGCGATCCGGTGGATTCTGGCGGCGATCCGGGAGAAGAAGGGGCGGCCGATTCATCTGCGACTGGCTGAAGAATTGATTTCGGCCTTCAACAGGGAAGGTACCGCGATGACCACCCGGGAGAATGTCCACCGGATGGCCGACGCGAACAAAGCCTTCGCGCATTTTGCCTGGTAAGTCGGCTGCCGGCGGCGATGCGGCCGCGATTGGGCGAGTCCGCAACATCGGCATCGTTGCTCACATCGATGCGGGCAAGACGACCACGACCGAGCGAATCCTCTTCTACAGTGGACAATCGCACCGGCTCGGCAGTGTTGACGACGGGACGACGATCACCGACTTCGATCCGGACGAGGCCCGCCGCGGCATCACGATCTATTCGGCCGCCATCACCTGCCAGTGGCAGGACTCGACGATCAACATCATCGACACTCCGGGCCACGTGGACTTTACGGCAGAGGTCGAACGCAGCCTGAGGGTGCTCGACGGCGCGGTGATGATATTCAGTTCCGTCGAAGGTGTTGAGGCCCAAAGTGAAACCGTCTGGAGGCAGGCCAATCGCTATGACGTGCCCCGGATCTGCTTCATCAACAAGCTCGACCGAATCGGAGCAAGTTTCGAGCGGACTTTCGACGAGATCGTTGACCGGCTGGGTGGACAGCCACTGGCTCTTCAAATCCCACTGGGAGAGGGCCCCCTGGGAGATGCCCGGGAAGGATTTCGCGCGGTGATCGACCTGGTTGGCCGCCGGGTGCTGAGATTCGATGGCCGCGAAGATGGTTCGAAGGTCACCGTTGAGGAGGTGCCCGAGGAACTGAACCAGGAGGTTGAAGTCTGGCGACGGAGATTGCTCGAGGCCGTTGTGCTTCTCGATGACGATGTGCTGGAGACCTACGTCGAGACGGATGATGTGCCCGTTGAGGACATCCATCGGCTGCTCCGCCAGGGGACGTTGGCCGGCGTGTTCCAGCCAACCGTCTGCGGCTCGGCGCTCGATTGCATCGGAGTGCAGCCGTTGATGGATGCGGTCACCGCCTATCTTCCCAGCCCACTGGACCGCCCTCCCGTTGTCGGGATTCCCGCCGATGCCGTGAAACTCACCGGGAAACAGGCGCGTCGCCAGGCTCGAAAGAAGGCGTTGGAAGGTGATGAGAGCGAGGGGGTGGTCGGGATCGAGCGTTCCTGTGATCCCGACGCGGCTTTCTGTGGACTGGTCTTCAAGGTGCAATCGGATGTTCACGGGGATCTGTGCTTCGTGCGGATCTATTCCGGAACGCTCATCGGTGGAACCCGTGTGGTCAATGCTCGCACCGGGGACAAGGAACTGGTCAACCAGATCTGGCGTGTGCAGGCCGATGATCGGGAGAAGATCGAGACCGATCAGGCGATTGCCGGAGATATCGTGGGTGTGATCGGCCCCAAGGTCGCCGTCACCGGTGACACCCTTTGCGACGCCAGTGAGCCGGTGTTGCTGGAGTCGATCGATTTTCCGGAAACGGTGATCTCGATGGCCGTTGAACCGGACACCAGTGCCGAGCGGAAGAAATTGGCTGAGGTGCTCGAACGGCTGGCTCGGCAGGACCCGACCTTCACCGCCCGCGTTTCAGAGGAAACCGGTCAGACGATCATCAGCGGAATGGGAGAACTGCACCTGGAGGTGATCCGCGAAAGGATGCAGCGAGATTTCGGGTTGACCGTACGGGTCCACAAGCCGCGGGTGAGTTACCGCGAGTCGATCCAGAAAGCGGCCGAGGCGACGGGGGAATTCCAGAGAACCTCGGCAGGTGCCTCACAGTTTGCCCGCGTGCGGTTGTCGATCACTCCGACTGCCGAGGAGTGTGCTGCCGAACTCGAAAGTCACCTTGATCCGTTTGCTCTCTCGCCGGTGCTCGCCGAGTCCCTGGTCCAGTCGCTTCACGAGGAACTGGCCGGCGGTGGCACGCTGGGGTATCCGTTGATGAACGTGCGAGTGCAGTTGCTGGAGGTGGAGATGAGGGAGGAAGAGACGACCGAGGTGGCATTGCAGGCGGCTGCCAGCGACGCGATGCACAGGTTGTTGACCGAGGCGGGAGTGTTGCTGCTGGAGCCGGTGATGCAACTGGAAGTCGTCACTCCAGATGAGTTTCTCGGTCCAATCCAGGCCGATCTGAACGCTCGTCACGCCGTCATCGTCAATTCTCAACGTCGTGGCGATCTCGCGGTACTCAATGCCGAGGTCGCTCTGGCCCGGATGTTCGGCTATTCGACACAGGCCCGCAGTCTCTCACAGGGCCGTGCCACCTATTCGATGGAACCTCTCAAGTACGACGAGGCTCCGCGAGATGTGCTCGAGACCATGTTGGGCTGAACGCTCGAATCGGTCGATTTGCGAGCTCGGAGAATCGGATGATCCGGGGATCGTCTTGCCCGGTTTTCCGAGGGGTTTTCTCGTCCTGCAGCCGGTTCGGTTTCGTTGACAAAGCCCACGAGCGTCTCTAATATGGCCCGTTTTCCACCGTCGGAGACCGCTTTGCGCTCGGCTGACGTTGTCAGCGAATTGCGAAGGGATCGGCGGTGGCAGTTGAACAGGAAAACGGTCCGAGAAGGGCAGCGGAACGTGAGGGGCCAAGCGAGTCGGTTGGTCGACTTGGTTCCGTGCACTCGCCCGTGGTCTCGGCCCGTCGGGAAATGTTTTTTTGGGTGTTCGCGAACCGGTCGCGAACGGATTGAAGATTAGGGGGAGCCTGAGTGGCCGACGCCAGTCAAAAGCGGTTCCGAATCCGTATGGAGGCCTTCGACCATTCGGTCCTGGACCAGTCCGCGCTGGAAATCGTGGATACGGCCAAGCGGACCGGGGCCGAGGTGCATGGTCCGATTCCCCTGCCGACACGTATTGAACGTTACACGGTGCTGAGGAGTCCTCACATCGACAAGAAGTCGCGGGAGCAGTTCGAGATTCGGACTCACAAGCGGCTGATTGACATTGTCCAGCCGGGACCCAAGACGATCGACGCTCTCAACAAGCTGTCGTTGCCGGCCGGAGTTGACATCAAGATTAAGGCCTCCGGCTGACCCGGCCCTCCGCGGGCCGGAACTTTCCGGCAGGTCACCACAACAAGGAAATGGGTTTCATGCCGGTCGGACTTCTGGGCCGCAAGGTCGGAATGACGCAGGTCTACACCGATGACGGGGACTTGATCCCGGTCACCGTGGTTGAGGCCGGTCCGTGCGTTGTGTTGCAGTTGAAGACCGTCGAGCGGGATGGGTACGAGGCGGTCCAACTGGGTTTCCTGGACAAGAAACGGCCCGTCGGGGGGCGTCGTACCCGGGGCAGCCAGGCGAGTCGCAGTGAACGTGGCCACGTGGTCGGATTGTCCAGCAAGCGGTCCAAGGCGAGAGCCGAGGCAGGGGTTGAGCCGGTTGAGAAGGCCAACTGCGAGCCGAAAAAATTCGTCCGCGAATTCCGCGTCGACGGGGAAAACGTCGACCTGGAGGTGGGGCAGACCCTGACGGTGGAATTGTTCGCCGAGATGTCGCACGTCGACGTCGTGGGGACCAGCAAGGGACGCGGCTTCGCCGGAGGGATGAAACGACACAACTTTGCCGGCCAGCGAGCCAGCCACGGCGTGAAGCGGGTGCACAGGCACGGTGGCGGAATCGGCATGAGTGCCGATCCCGCAAGGGTCCTCAAGGGGACGCGAATGCCTGGCCGTTACGGGAATGCCCGGAGTACGGTCCGCCACATGCAGGTGGTCCGGATCGATGCGGAGACCAACTCCATGCTGATCAAGGGTGGCGTGCCCGGTCCCCCCGGGGGCTATGTGCTGATCCGTCCAACCAACAAGCTGGGTTGAAATACGAATTGAAATCCCGGTCGATCGGGCCGGGATGCTGAAGTGGATTCCTCGACATGATTACCTTGCCGGTCAAAGACACGAATGGCGACGAGGTCGGGTCGTACAAGCTCGATCCCGATGATTTTGCCTTGCATGTCAACAAGCAGTTGCTGCACGACGTGGTGGTGATGTACGAAGCCAACCAGAGGCAGGGGGCTTCCAGGACCAAGTCGCGGGGCGAAGTCCGCGGCTCCACCCGCAAGCTTTATCGCCAGAAGGGGACCGGACGGGCAAGGGCCGGTATGAGGCGGTCGCCGGTTCGTCGTGGTGGCGGACACACCTTCGCCAAGCGTCCCAAGGACTGGTCGTACCGGTTGCCCAAGAAGGCGATCCGCACGGCGACACGACAGGCGTTGCTCAGTAAATTTCGCGATGACGAGGTGACGTTGCTGCAGGATTTCGTGATTTCCGAGCCTCGCACTCGACACGTCGCCGCCGTGCTGGCAGCCCTGGAACTCACCGAGACCTCCAGCCTGCTGGCGATTCCTGCTCACGACAGCGACATCTGGCGGGCCGCTCGAAATATTCCCAACCTGTGGGTCTCGCCCGCCGCCGATCTCAACGCCTACAAGTTGCTCCACCAGAAGCAGTTGGTGCTGACGACCGAGACTCTGGACTTGCTCCGTGAAGGGCCGCCCAAGGCGGTGCCGGTTGGAGCTGACGATTCGGACGAGGCGTCGTCGGGTGAGGAGGAGGCCGACTGAGTCGGCCGGGAGCACAAACGATGAATCAGACATCTCCTTCAACGTCGAACGGGACCGCCGGCCGCAAGGCCGGGTTGGATCTCGAAGCCTATCAGGTGATCCTTCGCCCGGTGGTGACCGAGAAGAGCATGGAGCAGTCCCAGGACAACGAATTGAATGCGTACACCTTTGAGGTGCACAAGCAGGCGACCAAGGATCAGATCCGGGCCGCCGTCGAGGAACTCTTTGAGGTCCGTGTCGTGGCGGTGAGGACCCAGAAGCGGCAGGGCAAGCCCCGTCGTCACAAGAACCGCCAGGGGCACACCAAGAGTTGGAAGAAGGCCGTCGTCAAGCTGCATGAAGAAGACCACATCACGTTCTTCTGAGCCGCTGTGCCACGTGGCCGTGATAAGACACACAAGACACATCAGCCGATAACAACCGCCAGACCAGGACAAACCACGGACTCGCTCGGGCGTTCCATCACGGAGCCCCGATCAGCCAGGAAAGCCAGCAACGATGGGGATTCGCAAATACAAGCCGGTAACGCCCGGCCGCCGCGGCGCGACGGTGAGCGATTTCACCGAGTTGACCGATCGCCGGAAGAAGCCCGAGCGACGGTTGACCAGGCGGCGGAAGAAGACCGGTGGGCGAAACAACCAGGGCAAGATCACCACGCGGCACCGTGGTGGTGGACACAAACAGAAATACCGCGTCATCGATTTCAAGCGGACCAAGGATGGCGTGCCGGCGAAGGTGGCGTTTATCGAGTATGACCCGTGCCGGACGGCTCGGATCGCGCTGCTGCACTATGTCGACGGTGAGAAGCGGTACATCCTGGCCCCCGAAGGGATGGTGGCCGGTGACGAAGTGATGAGTGGTCCTGGGGCCGAGCCGAAGGTCGGCAACTGTATGCCCCTGTCGAGAATTCCGCTGGGGACAACGATCCACAACATCGAGATGCAGCCGGGGCGTGGTGGACAGTTGTGTCGCAGTGCCGGTGCCGCCGGAGTACTCAATGCCCGCGAGGAGAAGTGGGCCCAGATCACGCTGCCCTCCGGAGAAGTCCGCCGACTGCCGGTCGCGTGTCGTGCCACGATCGGTCAAATTGGCAACCTGGAACACAGCCTCATCGTGCTCGGCAAGGCCGGCCGCAAACGGTGGATGGGACGGCGGCCTCACGTTCGCGGCACGGCCATGAACCCGGTGGCTCATCCGATGGGGGGAGGCGAAGGCCGCAACTCCGGTGGTCGCCACCCCTGCAGTCCGACCGGTGTTCTGGCCAAGGGTGGCTCGACCCGGAAGCGGAGGAAGGCGTCGTCACGGGCCATCGTTCGTCGCCGCCGGTCACGTCGTTATGGACAATTGAAGATCTGATTCCGGGCCATCCGGACAGGCCAACCCGGGCACAATAGAGAACACAGCGAGAGACGACTTCATGGGACGCTCACTCAAGAAGGGGCCCTACGTTGACGAAAAGCTGCTCAAGAAAATTGAGCAGTTGGACGTTGACCAGCGGAAGGAGCCGATCCGGACCTGGGCGCGGCGGAGTACGATTGCGCCGGAGTTTATCGGCCACACGTTTCTGGTGCACAACGGGCGAGCTCACATCAGCGTCTACGTGACCGAAGAGATGGTTGGCCACAAGCTGGGCGAATTCGCTCCGACTCGAACCTTTCGGGGACACGGGGCCAGGGGCAGTCGTTAGAGGGCTGTCCGGGAACACCAGACCAAGAGCAGACACAACACACAACACAACACAACAAGGATTGGCCGAAATGGCCCTTATCAAGGCATCACATCGCTACGCACGGATCTCGGCGACGAAGGTCCGTCCTCTGGCCGATCTGGTCCGCCACCAGACCGTCGAGGACGCGCTGGATGCACTCAAGTATCTGCCCAATCGTGGTGCCAGGATGCTCGAACAGGTCATCCTCAGTGCCCAGTCCAATGCCGCGGAAATGACCGCTCATGTCGGTCGATTGAAGATCACCGAGGCGCGGGTGGACGGTGGGCCGATGTTCAAGAGGATCCAGCCGAGGGCCAGGGGCATGGCCTTCATGATTCGCAAGAGGCAGTGTCACATTCACGTGGGGATCGATGTCCCCGAGGCGGGTTAGGTTAGCAACGATTCAAATACGGCCTGCCCAGGGGCAGGCAAACGTTCGTCAGAACACAGGACGGGGCCCGAAAGGGACGAAGGACAGCGGCATGGGACAAAAGGTTCGACCGACCGGATTTCGGGTGGGTGTCGTCGAGGACTGGCGCAGCCGCTGGTACGCCTCGAAGAGGGAATTCGGTGACCTGCTCATCGAAGACCACAAGATTCGGTCGTTCGTCAAGGAGAAGTACAACTTCGCGCTGATCTCTCGGATCGAGATCGAGCGGACACGGGACTTCGTGGTTGTCCACCTGCACACCGCCCGGCCGGGAATCATCATCGGTCGTAAGGGGCAGGAGGTCGAGCGTCTTGAGGCGGAACTCGAGAAGCTGACCGGGCGACGGATGGAATTGAAGATTGTCGAGATCAACGATCCGCAGCGGAACGCGGTCCTGGTGGCCGAGGACGTGGCGGCTCAGCTCTCGAAGCGGGGCAGTTTTCGGCGGGCGATCAAGCGGACACTTGACCAGGTCATGGAATCGGGTGTCCAGGGAGTCAAGATTCAGGTTTCCGGGCGGCTCGGCGGTGCCGAGATGTCCCGGACCGAAAAAGCCAGTCGTGGCTCGATCCCGCTTTCGACCCTGCAAAGACACATTGATTACGGATTGGCAGTGGCCCAGACCGCCCAAGGAGTGATTGGGGTGAAGGTCTGGATCCACCACGGCACATACGCGAGTAGTGAGGAGTCTGGCGATGGCGCTAATGCCCAGGCGGGTGAAGCACCGCAAAAGCCAAAGAAGGCGCATAAAAGGTAACGCCACACGTGGCAATACCGTGGCTTTCGGTGACTGGGGACTCCAGTCGCTTGAGCCGGGGCACGTGCGGGCGACAACCATCGAGGCGTGTCGGATTGCTGTGACGCAGTACATCCGGGGCGAAGGGAAACTCTACATCCGTGTCTTTCCGGATAAACCGGTTACGGCTCGGCCATTGGAAACTCGGATGGGAAAGGGCAAGGGGGAACCGGATCACTGGGTTGCGGTGGTCAAGCCCGGCACGGTGCTGTTCGAGGTTTCGGGGATTTCGCAAGAAGCCGCCCGCGAGTGTTTTGCTCGGGTGGCCTACAAACTCCCTGTCCGCGTCCGATTGCTCGGGCGACGCCCCTCGGTCTAGCACGCACACTCTTCTCCAACACGAAAACCGATCAACAACCGACACCACGACACACGTTTCCACGACAACAGCAGGCGGCGACCAGACGATGACCAAGGCATCAGAATACCGGCAGATGAGCGACGAACAGTTGACGCACGAGTTGCGTCAGCTGATCGAGGAATTGTTCCGGTTGACGGTGCAGGCAGCCACCGAACGGCTCGATGCACCGAGCAACCTCCGCAAGATCAGACGGGACATCGCAAGGATCAAGACGATCCAGCGTGAACGCGAATTGTCGGGAGGGGCAGACGTGGTCGAAGAAGCGACTGAAACGACTGAAGAAGTGACCGAGGAAGCGGTGGCCGAGACGGCCTCAGACGAATCCTGAACGGCAGAGCAAATCACTGGAACAACCGCCCCGGGGTTCAAGACGGGGCGTTCAACAGCAGAGAACGAGACAGCAGGCCATGAAGAAGAGACTCACCGGCGTCGTGACCAGCGACAAGGGCGACAAGACGCTTCGGGTCGAGATCGAGCGGCGGTATCGCCACGCGATGTACGGGAAGATCGTCCGCGGACGGACGGTCTGTTACGTGCATGACGAAGGCAACCTGGCTCATGAAGGGGACGTGGTGGAGATCATCGAGTGCCGCCCCCGGTCCAAGACCAAGCGGTGGGACCTGGTGCAGGTGGTCGAGAGTGCCGCGGAGGCGGCTGGTTAAAAGGGCCGCACAGCGAAGTGGGGAGACGGGGTGACCCGCTCCCGAGACGGGTGAAATCATGATCCAGATGCAAACAAAGCTCGACGTCGCGGACAATTCCGGCGCCAAGGTCGCGCGGTGTATCAAGGTGCTTGGAGGGACGGGACGGCGGACCGCCGGCCTGGGTGACATAGTCGTCGTCAGCATTCAGAAGTCCCTGCCCGGTAGCCAGGTCCGCAAGGGGAGCGTCGAGCGGGGGGTGATTGTTCGTTGCCGAAAACCCACTCGCCGGGCTGATGGCAGCTATGTCAGCTTTGATCGCAATGCGATCGTGTTGATCGATGAGGACCAGAATCCAACCGGCACTCGTATCTTCGGCGCCGTCGCTCGCGAACTGCGAGAAAGGCGGTTCATGAAGATCGTCAGCCTGGCCAGTGAGGTGGTGTGAGCGATGAAGATCCGCGAGGGAGATCTGGTGGTCGTGATTGCCGGCGAGGACAAAGGGCCCTCGCCGCGGCGTGTTGTGCAGGTGCTCGACGGTGGCAAGAAGATCCGTGTCGAGGGTGTCCACCAGGTCAAGAAACATGTGCGTCGAGGTCATCCGAAGAGTCCTCAGGGAGGACAATTGGAGATTGACCTGCCAATTGACAGTTCCAATGTGCTGTTCTACTGTGGCCATTGCGCGCGAGGCGTACGGCTGGGAGTGAAATTCACCGACGACGGCGGCAAGGTCCGCGTCTGCAAGAAGTGCGATACCAGTGTCGGGACGGTCGGTGGACGCAAGGCCAATCGTCCGGCAACTGTTACGGGATAGTCGATCAGGACGGAATCCAGACATTCTCTGCAAGTTCATCCGTTAGCAAGATACCAATAACCAGTTTTCACGATTCGGAATCACATGGGGGGCCGTTGAACCGGTCACCCAGGAGAGCACCCGCGAGATGCCCCGGTTGAAGGACAAGTTTCGAGACGAAGTGGTTCCAGCGCTCAGGGACCGGCTGGGCAAGGCCAACGATCTGGCCGTGCCGCGGTTGGAGAAGATCGTTATCAGCATGGGCGTTGGCGAAGCGATTGTGGACAGCAAGAAACTCGACGAAGCTGTTGTCCACCTCACCACTCTCTCGGGCCAGAAACCCCAGATCACCCGGGCTCGCCGCAGTGTTGCCGGCTTCAAGCTCCGCGAGGGCAATGCGGTGGGGTGTCGGGTCACGTTGAGGCGGCAGCGGATGTGGGAGTTTCTCGACAGGCTGATTGCCCTGGTGCTGCCGCGTGTTCGTGACTTCCGGGGACTGAATCCTCGTTCGTTCGATGGGCGAGGGAACTATTCGCTGGGATTGACCGAGCAGATGGTTTTCCCCGAGATCGATCCCGACAGCGTCAGCAACACGCAGGGAATGAACATCACCCTGGTGACCACGGCACAGGTCGACGAGGAGGGTCGCGAGTTGCTCAGGGAACTGGGGATGCCGTTTCAGAAAGAGGATGAAGACTGATGGCCAGCAAGGCGAAGATCGAAAAGGCCAACCGGAAGCCGAAGTTCAGCAGTCGCGGCGAACGGCGCTGCCAGTTGTGCGGACGGCCCCGCGCGGTTTACCGCAAGTTTCGCATCTGCCGCATCTGCTTCCGTGACCTTTGTCTTGATGGGCTGGTTCCCGGAGCTCGCAAGGCCAGTTGGTAGACCATAACCTTCCCTCGAAGATTGCCGGGACCAGGCCGGCACCGCAAAGAGATCCACGACCATGATGACCGACCCGATTGCCGACATGCTGACCCGGATTCGCAATGCCTTGCGGATCGAGAGGCCCTCTGTCGAAATTCCCAACTCGCGCGTCAAGCAGGGTATCGCCGAAGTCCTGCAGCGCGAGGGATATATCTGGGATTTCGAGATCGTCGAGCAGTCACCCCAGAATGTCATCCGGCTCAACCTCAAGTACGGGCCCAACGGAGAGGACGTGATCCAGTCGATCCAGCGCGTCAGCAAGCCCGGTCGTCGAGTTTATGCTCGCAACCGGGACAGCGAGGACGTGCTGCAGGGGCTGGGGATTTCCGTGATCTCGACCAGCCAGGGTGTGCTGAGCAACCGTGAGGCGAAGTCGAAGGGCGTCGGCGGCGAAGTGCTCTGCGAGATCTGGTAAGCCGATCCTTCAGGACAGACGACACGTTTCCTCTCACCTTTTTCCTTTTTCTCACACGCGACCCAAGGGCTGCTTGATGTCTCGCATTGGAAAACAGCCGATCCCGATTCCTTCCGGTGTCGAGGTCTCCGTTGATGGGACCGTGGTTCGGGTGAAGGGCCCCAAGGGCGAATTGTCGCTGGATCATCATCCAGCGGTCGGTATCGAGGTCGATGACGATCCGAGTCAACTGAGAGTGACCCGGCCGGACGACAGTCGGACCAGTCGGTCTCTGCACGGATTGACTCGTAGCCTGATCAACAACATGGTTGTCGGGGTGGTCACGCCGTTCGAGAGGCAACTGGAAATTCATGGTGTCGGATACCAGGCGATTCTCGAAGGCAACGCTCTGAATCTCAGTGTTGGATTCTCCAACACTGTCCGGTTGGTGTTGCCCGAAGGCGTGGAATGCACTCTGGCCAGCCCGACAATGGTCAAGATTTCTGGTTGCGACAAACAGGCCGTCGGACAGTTCGCGGCTGACATTCGCGCAGTACGTCCTCCCGAACCCTACAAGGGGAAGGGGATCCGTTACCGCGACGAATTCGTGAGACGGAAGCAGGGCAAGGCATTTGTTGGAGCCGGGGAATAACGTGGTCGGCCACAGCGGTCACCAAGGCGGTTGACGAGTCATGAAAACGCAAAAACGAATCTCGAACCGACGTCGTCGACGGGGCTTCCGCGTACACAACCGTGTGCGACGGGATCGTAACGGGCGTGCGAGGTTGAGTGTCTTTCGCAGCAACAAGCACATCTACGCCCAGGTGATTGATGACCAATCGGGTCGGACCCTGGTGGCTGCAAGTACGACCGAAGGTGATGGGCCGGGCGGGAATTGTGACGCCGCCAAAGCCGTCGGTCAGCGAGTGGCCGAACGGGCGATCGAGGCGGGAATCAAGGACGTGGCCTTCGATCGAGGGAAGTTCGGGTATCATGGGCGGGTTGCTTCACTGGCCGACGCGGCGCGTGAAGCGGGATTGAATTTCTGAGACGAATCACATCGTCGGCAAAACGGTCGAGCCGGCGCGGAGAACAAGCACAAGCCTGAAAGGGCCGACCGGGACAGGCCAAAACAGGCCGGGAGCAGAGAATCGTGTCAACGGGTGGAACTGGCGGTGGACCGGGTGGCGGTCGTGGCGGCGGTCCGGGCAGCGGTCGTGGTCGTGGTGGCGGGCCTGGTGGTGGTCGTGGTCGTGGAGGCCGTGGAGGTCGCGACGGTCGTGCCGAAGGACCCGAGCAGGTGGTGCAGATTCGTCGCTGTTCGTGCGTCGTCAAGGGTGGACGCCGCTTCAGCTTTTCGGCCCTTGTTGTTGTCGGCGACAAGAACGGTCGAGTCGGCTGGGGGTATGGAAAGGCGACCGAGGTTCCTGTGGCTGTCGAGAAGGCTGTCAAGAACGCCGACCGAAACATGACCGATCTGCCGCTGGAGGGCCGGACGATTCCCCACCAGGTCGTTGGCCGTTACGGAGCGGCCAAGGTACTGCTCTTGCCCGCCAGTCCGGGAACCGGCATCATTGCCGGCGAGACGGTTCGCGCCGTCGTCGATTCACTCGGTGTTGCCGATATTCTCACCAAGAGTCGTGGGTCGAACAATCCGATCAACCTGGTCAAGGCGACCTTCGATGGACTCAAGCGACTGCGAACCCGTGAAACGGTGGCGCGGTTGCGAGGAGTAGAACTCTCGTGATTCTTGATGATGTCCACCGCGGTATCAGTAAACGCAAACGCCGCAGGCGTGTCGGTCGGGGTCCGGGATCCGGGCACGGCAAGACGGCCGGGCGTGGCCACAAGGGCTATGGCAGTCGCGCGGGAGCTTCGCGACGCCGAGGTTTTCAGGGGGGACAGATGCCCCTGTTCCGCCGGATGGCCAAGCGGGGTTTCAACAACAAGGCCTTCGCCGATGTCGTTGCGATCCTCAATGTCGCCACACTCGAGGAAGTGTTCGAGAAGGGCGACACCGTCGATCTCGAATCGCTGCGGGCCAAGGGGTTGGCCAAGGGACGCTTCGATCTGCTGAAGATCCTCGGCCAGGGTGAGATCTCCAAGTCCCTGACCGTTGTCGCGGACCGGTTCTCGAAATCGGCGGTCGAGAAGATCGAGGCTGCTGGCGGAACGGTGCAGTTGGTCGGATCTGATTGATCTCCGCGGAGCATGGACGAGACGGATGGACATGATGTCAGCCAGGCCGATTGAACCGGTCGGGAGAGTTGAGGAGGCGGTGGGTCGAGTCGATCATCGAGTGGTCGGCCGACACGGGACTGGACGAGTGATGTTGGTGAGCCAAGTGCGATGATCGCCAAGGCGTTGACCGTCTTCAAGATTCCCGAATTGCGTCGCAAGATCTTCCTGACGATTGCGCTGCTAGGCGTCTATCGCATGGGATTCTGGATCCCGCTGCCATTCATCGACCAGCAGGTCTTGCAGGAAAGCCTGCAGAACATGCAAACCAACCAGGGTATCGGCCAGATCATGCAGGTCGTGGCCCTGTTTTCGGCTTCGAACATCGGCAACAGTACGATCTTCGGCCTGGGCATCATGCCCTATATCTCCGCCTCGATCATTTTCCAGCTCTTGGGCAGTGTCGTGCCGAGGCTGCAGGAACTGCAGAAAGAGGGCGAGTCTGGTCGGAAGAAGATCAACGAATGGACTCGGAGGTCGACAGTTGTCATCTGTCTGTTCCAGAGCTACTTCTGGATCCGTGCCCTCTCGGGTGGCGTGCTCGGCGGCGGTGGCGGTCTCATTCTCGACGGTTATGACACCTTCGCCTGGCACATGGTGGGGACGATCACCATGACCGCCGGAACGATCTTTTTGATGTGGATTGGTGAACAGATCGACGCCTACGGAATCGGCAATGGGATCAGCCTGTTGATCATGGCCGGTATCCTCGCTCGAATGCCTCAGGCCGGAGCCGAGTTGTTGCAGCCGGCGTTTGAAGAGGGGGTGGGGCTCGGAACGGACTCGGGAATCGAAAAACTGCTTCTGCTTTCGTTGATCTTTGTCGCGGTCGTCTTCTGGGTGATCATGATCACACAGGGCCAGCGGAGGATCCCGATTCAGAGTGCCAAGCACGTGCGTGGGCGGAGAGTCCATGGTGGTCAGCGACAGAGTCTGCCTTTGCGGGTCAACCAGGCTGGCGTGATGCCGATCATCTTTGCGTCGAGTTTGCTGATGATCCCGATGTTCCTTTTCCAGCAACTCAACCAGTACTTCAACTCGTCGGCCTGGGGGACGCTGGCTGACGCCTTCGGTTCGGGCGGTCGTGGGTTCGTCTACAACGTCAGCTACGTTGGGCTGATCTACTTCTTCTGCTACTTCTGGACGGCGATCACCTTCAATCCCCGCGACATGGCCAGCAATCTCAAGGACTATGGCAGCTTTGTGCCTGGGTACCGCCCGGGGGAACGCACCGCCGCGTTTCTCGAACAGGTCATGGTACGGATCACCTATGTGGGCGCGGCTTTTCTGGCGCTGGTGGCGATCATCCCCACGATCATCGCCACCGCTATGGGGATTCCGTTCCTGATCGCCAGCTTCTATGGGGGCACCGGACTGTTGATCGTCGTTTCGGTGGCTCTCGACTTCGTGCAGAAGATCGACAGCCACCTGGTGATGAGGAATTATCCGGGGCTGCTGGAAGGCGAGTCCTAGAGGCGTTCGCGGGGGTCCGCCTGTGATCCTTCCCAGGAGTGACGCTGAGATCGCCGGCATCGCCTGCGCTGGTGAAATCGTCGCCGCGGCTCTGCAAGCCGCAGTCGGATTGGTCGAGCCCGGCGTGACCACCGGAACGCTCGACAAGGCCGTGGCTGACGTGATATCGGCGTCGGAGGCTGAGGCCATTTTTCTCGCCGAAGGAGGGCGGACACCGTTTCCCGCGGCCAGTTGCGTGTCAGTCAATCACCAGGCGTTGCACGGCATTCCCGGTGACCTGGCGTTGGCGAGCGGTGACCTGGTAACCATCGACACTGGTTGTCGGCTGAATGGCTGGTGTGCGGATGCGGCGATCAGTACCGGTGTCGGAGAGCTGTCATCCGAAAACCAGCGGTTGTTGGCCGGGGGACGTCGTGTGCTGGAGGGGGTCCTGGAAGCCATGGAGGGGCTCGCCGAGCGGATCCATTGGTCTGAGGTCGTCGATCGGGCCCATGCCGAAGCCTCTCACATGGGAGTGAGACTGATCGAGGGGCCCGCTGGGCATGGGATTGGCCGGGTTTTGCACGAAGATCCCGTGGCCGGCTGGAGCCGCCCGGTGACCGCTGATTTTGAGGTCGTGCCTGGCCTGGTCCTCGCCGTGGAACCGGTCGTCACTTCTGGAGATGGGCGTTTGAGCCTCTCGAAGGACGGCTGGACTCTGTCGACCGTCGACGGTCACCCGACTGTGCATTTTGAACGGACCGTGGCGGTCACCGAAGCGGGTGTGACTGTGCTGACCCGGTGGTGACATCGCGGGGTTGGGACTGGCAGTGTGTGGGACAAGGAGTGGAGCAGGAGACCGATGAGTTTTCGCTTCGCTACCCTTGTGAATCGAGGCTGGAGCCCCCTATAATCGCCGAGATCTAGTCTGAGTTACGGGCTAAAACGACGGGGCCGGTGTCGATGAAGGTGCGCTCAAGCGTCAAACGAATCTGTGAGAACTGTAAGATCGTGCGCCGAAAAGGGCGGGTCTACGTGATCTGTTCGGCCAACCCCCGCCACAAGCAGCGTCAGGGGTGATGAATGTCGAGTTGACCCGGTACTCTCAGACAGTGCCGGGTTCGTGGTCGGATCCGTATTGATGGTTTTGGCCGATTTTGGTGTTTCCGGGGCGAGATTGAGACGATGCCGCGAATTCAGGGCGTTGACATTCCCAATGACAAAGCGACCTACGTGTCGCTGACCTATCTGTTGGGGATTGGACGTACAACGGCTTTGGACATCTGTCATCGGTTGCGGCTGGACCCGCAGGCGAAGGCGGGTGAGTTAAGTGAAGACGACGTGGTGCGGATCAGCAATCACCTGGACAAGGAGGTGCTGATCGAAGGCCCGCTGCGGCGAAAGGTCCAACAGGAGGTTTCGCGACTGCGGGACATCCGTTGTTACCGTGGGTTGCGTCATCGTCGTGGGTTGCCGGTGCGTGGTCAGCGAACTCGAACCAACGCGAGAACCCGCAAGGGTGTCAAGAAGACAGTGGCCGGCAAGAAGGGCGTCAAGGACATGCGGCACTAGGTGGTGTCACCAACTCGATTGCGGGACCTGGGACGGTTTCGGGAGAGTTGGACTGAGGAGAGACGAGACAGAGGACAACCGGCGGGGCTCTTGTCGGGCCGAGCCGGAGACAGTCAAGAGAGGGGCAGACCGTGGCAAAAGCCAAACGTCGGAAGGTCCGACGCAACGTGACACGAGCGATCGCTCATATCAAGGCGACGTTCAACAACACGATCGTGACGATCACCGATCCCAACGGCGACGTGCTGTGCTGGGCGACGGCGGGCACGAGTGGATTCAAGGGGAGTCGCAAGAGCACTCCGTTTGCCGCTCAGCGGGCCGCTGAAACCTGTGCCGAGCGAGCGGCGAAGATGGGGGTTCGGGAAATGGAGATCCAGGTCAAGGGGCCGGGATCCGGACGCGAAAGTGCCATCACCGGGCTGCAGACTGCCGGAATTTCGATCAAAGTGATTGAGGACGTGACCCCGTTGCCTCACAACGGATGTCGTCCTCCAAAGAAGCGACGTGTGTAATGACACCGGGTCGCTCGTTGGCGTGATGCCGGCGAGAGATCGGGATTGGGATCGCCCGGAAATTCAGGCCGCGGGATGGTGGCTCCGGGAATCGGACAGCGACAGGAAGCGACAGGAGAAGTGCCGCGATGCGGATTCGTTGGCGTGGATTGGAATTGCCCAGCCGGGTGGTGCCCGACCAGGAAACACTGACTGACACTTACGGCCTGTTCATCGCCGAACCTTTCGAGCGTGGGTTCGGGACAACGATCGGCAACAGCCTGCGACGGATCCTGCTCTCGAGTCTCGAGGGCAGTGCCGTCACTGAGGCACGGATCCGCGGTGTTCAGCACGAGTTCACGACGATCCCCGGGGTCGTCGAAGATGTCACCGACATCTGCCTGAACTTCAAGTCGTTGATTGTCGACAACCAGAACCCGACCACCAGGACGATTCGGATCGAGAAGGAATCGGCCGGGGTGGTGACTGGTGGCGATGTGGAAACCGACGGTCAGGTCGAAGTGATCAACACCGATCTGGTCCTGGCCACGCTGACAGACGACGTGCCGTTCCATGTCGAGTTGACTGTCGAAAACGGTCGAGGTTACATGCCCGCCGACGACCGGGGTGAGTTGGAGCCGGAAATCGGTGTGATTCCGCTCGACGCCACCTTCTCGCCGGTGATTCGCGTGAGGTACAAGATCGAGGAGACACGGGTTGGTCAGAGAACCAACTACGACCGGTTGTTGCTGGAAATCTGGACCAACGGCGTGGTGACGCCCGAGATGGCGCTCATCGAAGCCTCCAAGATCCTTCGCAAACACCTCAACCCGTTCATCACCTATCGGGAACCCGGCCCCGAGGTGTCCCCGGACAAAGCCCTGCAGGGCATGTCCGAGGAGATTGGTTACGGTCCCATTGATCCTGAACTCGAAGAAACACTCAACAAGAGTCTCGCCGAATTGAATCTCTCGGTCCGAGCCACCAATTGCTTGGAGTCGGAGGGCATCACCACGGTGCGTGACCTGGTCGGCCGTTCTGAGGACGAATTGCTGACGGTGAGGAACTTTGGTGAGACCACCCTGGTCGAGGTTCGTGAACGGCTCGACACCCTGGGCTTGAGGATGGGCATGAAAGTGGCCAACTCAACGCCCTCCTGATCTTCTCCCTTTGACGTAGCCCCTGACGCAGACAGACCGATGCGACATCGAATGCGAGGCCGGAAGCTCGGCCGAAGTCCCGCTCATCGCCGTGCCATGATCCGCAATATGGCATGCAGCCTGATCCGGACACTTGACCAACACGAGGACGACCCGGCTCGTGCCAAGGTGCCTGGCCGTATCGTGACCACTCTGCCCAAGGCCAAGGAACTGCGGCCTTACGTCGAGAAGTTGGTGACGTTGGCCAAGAAGGGCAGGCAGCACGAGTTGGCGGCCGAAGAGATCAAGTCGGACGTTCCCGAAAAGGTCGGGAACCCCGACGGGAATGGCGAATGGAAACGGTTCCGTGAATCAGATGAGTACGTCCAGTGGCACGCAGCGATTGCCCCGGCAGTCGCCTGTCGTCGTCGTGCGTTCTCGATCCTGCGTGATAAGCTCGCCGTCGAGATTCTGTTCGATGAGCTTGCTGATCGGTTTGCCGACCGCCCTGGTGGCTACACACGGGTCATCAAGCTCGCCACCCTGCGGTTGGGTGATGCCGGTCGACAGGCGTTGATTGAGTTTGTCGGCGACGACGACAAGGTCAAGAAGCGAGCCGAAAGCCTGGTCGTTGAGGACGACGAAGAGGCCGCAGTTGACGAAGAGTCCGCTGACGAAGAGTCTGCTGACGAAGAGTCCGCCGACGAAGGGGCTGCTGACGAAGAAGAGTCCGCCGACGAAGGGGCTGCTGACGAAGAAGAGTCCGCCGACGAAGGGGCTGCTGACGAAGAAGAGGCCGACGGCGAAGGGG
>MDTE01021070.1_pt1 | contig 31211 bp, 28 predicted proteins | sample 811231 | NCBI WGS metagenome assembly MDTE01 (sample SAMN05326651, study PRJNA326480) | marine metagenome | isolation source: seawater | place: Indian Ocean: Red Sea | collected 2010 | reverse complement strand
CTGAATATGAAGAGTGGAAGAGGAACCAGGGCAGTTAAGCCTTTCGGTTGAGTAGGCATTTTATATTACGAAAAATGCCAAGGGGTATAAATATTCATTAATTCAATAATTACTGTGCCGGTGCTACTTTAGGGCAGGTGGTAACTTCCCCATGTTCGCGTATTTAAGTAAGCTTCTAAGCTTCAGGTAAAGCGTATAGAAGAACGTAGATGTTTGTCGGTGCGCAGTACCATATGGGGGAAACAAAAGTGCCAAAACTTTATATAGCTAGAAACTGGAATCTTGCATTACTGGTTTCAATCATCTCTGTTTTGTTGTTGGTAGTGCTTGCATGTGGTGGAGATGATGGGGATAGTGCTTCAGAGTCTTCCGCTGCAGCTCCAGCAGCTAAACCTACCGCTACTGCCGCTGCGGCGAAACCTGCCGAGGCGGCTGAACCCAAGGCTCCTGCAGCGACTAGCGGTCCCTCTGGGAGTCTGACGGCTGCGTTGAAAACCGTTGGTACCCCAATCGGCACCCCTGGGCTGTGTGTGCCAGGTTGTGCAAATGAGAAGTACTTTTACAGTGCTTTTGACACTATTTTGCAATGGCATGTTGACGGTAAGGTAGTTCCTGCCGTAGCAGAATCATGGGAACTAGCATCAGATCTTTCAAGTTTCACCTGGCATATCAGGCCCGGGATACCGTTCCACACAGGTGGTGCAGGTGGAGGAGGTAAAGATTGGGGCGAAGTAACGGCTGAGGACGTGGCATTTAGCTTTGATCAAGTGAACTCAAACACGAACCCCGAGTCTGTGCATGACGTGGCTGGCGATATGTCATGTTGTTACGGACCGACAACTGTAATCGACAAATATACTGCGGAAACCGAAATCATAGCCTACGACAGTAGAGCGCCTGGTTGGTTGATGACAAATCTAAGGGATAGTTTCGGAATCAGCAGCAAAAAAGTTTACGACGAGTTTGGCAGTGATGGTATGAGAGAAGTGTTCGTTGGATCAGGCCCCTACCAGATACTGGAATGGACCCAGGGTGACAGGGTTGTGCTTGAAGCAGTTGATCATTATCGAAAAACTCCTGATGTGAAAACGGTCACACTTCTTGAAGTCCCTGAAGAAGCATCTCGTATTGCGATGTTTAAAGCTGGCGAAGCGCATATAACCCATACGTCTCTTCCTAACGTTTCTGTATTGGAAGATGCAGGTGGAGTAAAGCGCCTTCTCGAAGTTAGTATTCGGCATATCGGAATGGCACCTAACTTCCTAGAGAAAATAAATCCTAAGACTAATGAGCCGTTAGATAATCCTGGGTTCGATCCTACGTTACCTTGGGTCAGTGATCCTTTCGCGGACGGTTGCAACTGGGATGTACTGCTCGAAGCGGTCCCGGATGAAGCGGATGTCTGTGATGCAATGAATAATCCAAGGAAAGTTCGTAGAGCCATGTCCATGGCTATCGATAGAGACGCACTGGTAGAAGGACTCTTGAACGGACTTGGTAAACCTGGTTGTAACTGGGCGATATCAGTTGATAATGCAGCTCATAAAGATGACTGGTGCATGAAGTACGATCCAGATGGAGCAAGGGCGCTGATGGAAGAAGCGGGTCAAGGACCTTTTACTGTCGGAATTTGGGTAGGAAATGAACCGCAAGAGATACACCAGGCCGTCAGTAGTATGTGGGAACAGGAATTAGGAATAACAACTGAATACCACACTGGACCGTTCAGCGTATGGCAACCAACATTCGTTGATCGCTCATTGCAGCATTTTGTGTTTGATGGTGAGCAAGGTGGGATGCCGGCTCACTATGCTAAAGGAAGAGAAGCACAGGCATGGTTTGCTGGCGGAATTATGTGGAGTGGTGGCATACCGTTCTACCAGCGAATATACGGCAATATGCTTGGTGAGCCTGACGAAGGCAAGCGCACCGCGATGGCAATTGAGTTCGGGGATCACGAAGCGTTCTGGGACTGGGATCCAACTCTTTGGGAGCAACCTATATACACCGTATATACCGGTTCTTACATGGATTGGGAACTAGAGAGTACTTCTATGCATACTCAGACCTCTAACTTTGTGTATCCGTTAGAAGACATTACGTTGAAGTAGTCAGGCAACGTTAATACGAAATTAGGGGGCATGCCTGATTATTTCTCAGGTGTGCCCCTTTGGCTTGTTACTTATACGATTTAGTAGACTGCTGCTTATATGGCAAAACTGATTCTTAGAAGAATATTTCTTGGGCTTATTGCACTGTTTGTCGCTATGTTGATACTTTTTGCGTTATCTCGAGCGACAGGGGATCCTCGTTATATTTTTATTGGTCCAGAGGGGATTGGAATCGATCCTGAGGTCTGGGATCTGATGGGTGAAAAACTCCATCTTGATAAACCTGTTCCAGTACAATTTGCATACTGGGTAAGTGACATGGTGCGCGGAGATTTTGGCGAAAGCATAGCCCTCCAAAGACCAGTGTTGCAGGTAATAAAAGATAGGCTTCCCAACACAATCAAACTTGCCGTTGCTGCTTGGATTTTAGGTACGGTAATTGGGGTCCCGTTGGGTGTGTTTTCAGCGACCAATCGCGGTAAGGCCTTGGATTATTTATTTAGAGGTTTCGCGCTCATGGGACAGTCACTTCCAATTTTCTGGGTGGGAATTGTCTTAATATTTTTCTTCGCTGCACAGCTGCAATGGTTACCCGCAGGGACCAAAGGAGAGGGCGGGTTTATTTCCTTTAAGCATCTATTACTCCCGGCGGTTACTTTGGCCTGGTATCCAGCAGCGTCTTATTTGAGAATAACCCGAACAGCGATGTTGGAAGTATTGGATACAGAGTACGTAAAGCTTGCAAGAGCAAAAGGCGTAGGCATGTATACCGTATGGTGGAAGCATGCTTTTAGAAATGCGATTATCCCTCCGTTAACCCTGTCGGTTTTTGTTCTTTTTGGTTTGGTGAATGGAACGGTTATAGTCGAGACAGTATTCGCATGGCCGGGTATCGGTCGATTGGCAATTGAGGCGTTGTGGGCTACAGATTTTCCGTTGCTTGCCGGTATTACGATCATATTTGGGACCCTTTATTTACTGATGATATTGATGTTGGATCTTGTTTATGCATTCTTGGATCCTAGAATCAAATACAGCTAGTGATTTGAGTATATGAATACTTCCATAAGTAAAAAAAATATCGGGAACAAAACCGATCGGCCAATATGGAATTTCCCCATACGGATGTTCTTCATTATGCGGCGTTACCCGATTATTCCTATGCTGGTCATCGGCTTATTGATTATCACTGCGATATTTGGAACATGGATGGAACCGCATGACCCCATAAGAGCTGATGTACTTAGCCGTCATATCCCTCCTTTCTGGATGGAGGGCGGGGATACGAAATTTATTTTGGGCACTGATGCCTTGGGTCGAGATGTGTTAAGCCGGATTATTGGCGGTGCCAGCGTAACTTTACTCGTGGTAACGGCTTCGGTGACAACCGGAGTCGTTGTCGGTACTGGATTGGGTCTGGTCACAGGGTATTTTGGAGGTCTTGTTGATGACGTTGTTATGAGAATAGTTGATGCTTGGGGCATTCTTCCTCAGCTTTTGATCATCATAATAATCGTATTAACGTTTGGTCAGGGACTTTTTGTGCTGATAGGTGTTCTAGCAATGCTTTCTTGGACCGGAGCAGTGCGCTTAGTCAGGGCAGAGACGCTTTCTTTGCGCAGCAGGGATTACGTACTGTTAGCCCAAATTGCCGGAGCGTCAAACACTCGGATCATTTTCAGACACATTCTCCCTGGTGTCATCAACATGGTGATCGTTACTGCGACTCTTGGGACAGGGACCATAATTCTTACGGAAGCTAGTTTAAGTTTTCTGGGCGCTGGGATTCCTCCGCCTGATCCTACGTGGGGCAAAATGGTCGGAGATGAGCGTATGTACGTAGGCGCGGCATGGTGGACATCGTTTTTCCCCGGGATTGCTATAGCGATGGTAGTTATGTCCGGTAACTTTTTGGGAGACTGGATGCGAGATCGATTTGATCCCACTCTAAGGCAGCTATAACGAATCACCTAAATGATCATACGTGCATTTAATCGCTGATTCTAGAGTGCAAGTTTAAAGGGTGTGTGTACCTGCAATATGATGGTGGATTTTTTGTACTTTATGATCAGATTGAGTAAGAGGATAAGGCGTATCATCTTGAGCCTGATATAACAGGCTCAGCTTCATTAAGGTAGGCAAACGATGTACGTGATACGCAGAGTATATGACGTTAAACCCGGAATGGCTCGACGGTACGCAACGATAGCCATGAAAATGTCTGAGGAGTACGAGAAATCAGGTCAACGGTCAACTGCCAGAATCTATTTTAATGGAGGAACAATTCCTGGTGAACGTAACCGCGTCTATATGGAATGGACTGCCGACACACTTGAGTCGCCTTATCGTGAAGGGAATGTCATTCCTCAATCAGTGCGGGATGTCGGTGCGGAAGGCCGAGATATGGTTATCGACAATTGGATCGAGTTTTACGAACTTATGGCCCCTGAAAAATTTGATAATGGTTAATTATTAGTTTGTCGTATTTAGCGAGTATATGATTGAACCGGAACCGGTTTGCACTTTATAAACGGCGCTTAATTTGAAGAGCGTGATGATTTTTTCGGAATATGGCCGAGAAACGATTGAATGATTGCTTTGGCTCTTCTAATGGATGTGGGTTTAAATGGTACCCCTGGCGTGAATCGAACACGCGACACACGGTTTAGGAAACCGTTGCTCTATCCACTGAGCTACAGGGGCACATTGACTATTCTAAGTTTAGAACTCGTTGATTGGCACCTTTAACCGACATAGGAATATGATATTTGAGTGTTCAAGGGTTTTGATATTCAAAAGCTGACAACTAACTCACTACCCTGTATGTTTTTCGCATTATTAGTTTTCATATTTTGAATAATCGGTTTTAGTAACAGCAAATGACTTCTGACAATTCAAATCTATTTGACGAGCTTGGACTTAATCCTGTTATCAATGGGAGGAGCTGGGTAACGATACTTGGTGGAAGTCGAATGGTGCCGGAAGTTAGTCAGGCTATGTATGATGCGGCTGATACATTCATTGACTTTAATGAACTGAATAAGCTTGCAGGTGAACGCATATCGAAATATACCGGGGCAGAGGCAGGTCTTGTCGTCTCTGGGGCTTCGGGAGGTCTTTTGATGCAGGCGGCGGCTTGTATGGCAGGTTCAGATCCCGATTTGATTTTACAACTGCCGGATACATCTGGCATGAAAGACGAGATTTTAATTCATAACAAGCATCGCTTTGGTTACGAAGTTTGTTATCGGACTGCAGGTGCCAACCTTAAGGAATGGGGGGCGGGTGAAGAGCCTCTTGCGGAGCAGCTTAGGTCTGCAATTGATCATCAAACTGCTGCTGTAGCCTACGTATTTGGACCATGGTTGTCTTGTGAGTTATCTCTGCGGGAGGTTGTGTCGATTGCACATGAACGTGATGTCCCAGTACTTGTTGATGGTGCTGCAATGTTGCCGCCGGCAGAGAATCTAAGAAGGTACATTGTTGAAGGGGCAGATATGGTGACTTTCTCTGGAGGCAAAGGAGTCCGCGGTCCACAGTCCACCGGAATATTGGCTGGAAGAGCGGACCTGATTGAGGCTGCTCGCTTAAATATGTCGCCTTATGCTGGAGTCGGAAGGGCGAGTAAAGTTGCCAAAGAGGAAATAGCCGGACTTTTAGTAGCCCTCGAAAGATTCGTAAGTATGGATCATGAGGAAGAATGGACCACTTGGCGTCAGTGGTCTGAGACGATAGTTGATGCCGGTAAAGGTATTACTGGCTTGAAGTCAGTTATTGAGGACGGGGATCCTAATAGACAAGGTCCTACGGCTGTTTTTTATTTTGATGAAGATTGGAATGGTCCGTCTTCATCTGTAATTCAACAACGGCTTGCCGAGGGATCTCCATCGATCCATGTTGGAACAGGTAGTTATGCGGATGAACTTTACGTGAGCCCCGTCGCTCTTGAACCAGGTGAAGCTGTGATCGTTGCTGAGGCTCTTAGGGCAGAATTTTCGTCTGGTAATTAACGGTCATCTGGAGGATCAGGTGTCTGGTTCGTATGAATCTATGTTTGTATTTATTTCATTTGTTTGTTTTTCTAAATGCACCTAATTTGTACATACACAAGAAGTAGTTGATGTCATTTTTAGGTTTTTACTGTTTTATCGTCACAAGGAGTACATCTTGCACTTCGTGATATTGAACTGTAGATTGCGTACCAACGGGTAAGCGAACTTAACATTTAACAATTTTGGTACCTAATTAATGAAACCTGGATTTTTTACGATGCCCTTGCACCCACCGGGTGCTGACATGACGGAACTTCTAAAGTCTGATCTTCACCAGATCGTCAAGCTCGACGAATTGGGATATGAAGAGGCTTGGATCGGTGAACACTTCACTGCGGAATGGGAACCCATTCCCTCGCCTGAACTTTTCATTGCTCAAGCATTAGGGGTAACAAAAAATATCCGCCTTGGTACCGGTGTTACCTGTATGCCTAATCATGATCCTTTTGTTTTAGCCCATAGAATCGCCCAGCTTGATCATATGTCGGAAGGGCGACTTAATTGGGGTATTGGAACGGGAAGTTTTCCAGGTGATACTCACGTGTTCGGGTATGACGAAGATGGTGGTGTGGATGCAGGTGCGTACACGCGCGAAGCACTTCAAACTATATTAAAAATCTGGAAAAATCCCGAACCTGGGTTATACGAGTCTAAATGGTGGAAGTTTAGAATTCCCGAACCCGATGACGTGATAGGAATGCGTGCGCATGTGCAGCCGTATCAAAAACCTCATCCTCCCATCGGAGTAGCGGGTGTATCTCCTAATTCTCCTACTTTGAAAATGGCCGGACAGCTTGGATGGATTCCGATGAGCATCAATCTTGCTCCCCCTAATCAGATTAAAACTCACTGGGATTCGATAGCTGAAGGAGCAGAGGAGGCCGGGAATGAACCAGACCGTTTGCTTTGGCGCGTGGCGCGGGAAGTGTTTATAGCGGACACAACTGCTGAGGCACGCCGTTTGGTTACAGAAGGCACAATGGCCCGTGATTTTGAAGGATATTTCATCCCGATGCTTTCGAAAAATGACAGATTGGGAATCATGAAGAATGATCCGGATATGCCTGATTCTGATGTGACAATTGATTACCTGATCGATAATGTTTTTATTGTCGGAAGTGTTGCCGAGGTGACGCAAAAACTGAACGATTTAAATGGTGAACTTGGTGGGTTTGGAACACTCTTGGCAATGGGACATGAGTGGAACCCTTATGAGCCTTGGCAGGAATCGATGACTGCGCTAATCAAAGATGTTTTGCCCAATGTTGCGTAGATTTATAAGTCGAAGCTTTTATTCTATGTTGGCTATTAGTTGATCGCACTGGGTTCGGTCGAATTCACATAGCAGAACAGCATTACCGGCTACCAAGTAATCGGCGTATCCGGTGAACGAACCTCCACTAAAGTCTAAAAGTTTGCCGCCTTTTGAACGTTTTACGGCACTTTCAATTGAACTTATCGCCCCAGGAATTCCTATCTCTACGGCCGCCTCATGAGTTTCGTAGAATCTTATTTCGATGTCTTTTTGATTGAAGAATCCGTACCAAATCTCAGTTGACTCCGGGACGGTGGCGGTGTCGTACTGTTTAGATTTCTTCCAGCCTGCCGTTACGAATGAGTCAGGCGTGAAGTTACGATCCGGTAGCCGGATGGAAGAGGTACCTCCCTCTTTGGCTGAAGGGTACTCGATTATTGAATTTTGGCATCCACAGGCAATTAATATTCCTAGTGCGCCCGCCAATGTCGACAGCAATATTCGCTTTGTTATTTGCATAGATTACCCATTGGTAACTACTCGAATTCTCAATAGGACATATAAAAATTGCTTACTGCATTATTTGATATGAACTTTTCATTGTTGAATTACTTGTTGCATTAGCTGCATTAAATGAATCTTGAGCGTTCTTTAGCCCCTGCAGAATGGTCTATATATACGCTGATTGTCTCAGTGAAGAAATCGAAGCCTTCTGTTCCTTGTTCCCGTTGTCCTGTTCCTGAGGATCCAAGACCTCCAAACGGTAGGTGAACTTCCCCGCCGAGCGTAGGAGCATTAACGTGGACCATTCCTGTTTTAGCCGAATTAATATATTCGTAGGCTTGAACGAGATCTCGAGTGTAAACCGAGGAAGAAAGCCCAAAATCTACGTCGTTAGAGATATTCATCGCTTCTTCTAAATTTGATACTTTGAACACGCTTAATACTGGACCAAATATTTCTTCTTTAGCGATGCGCATTGTACGATCTACATCTGTGAAGATCGTCGGCTCGATGTAATACCCATTAGCAAACTCGTCACTGTCGAGTTGATGCCCCCCGAATGTAAGGCGTGCACCCTCTTCTGTGCCTATCCCGATGTATCTAAGAACAGTATCGAGTTGGTTCTTACTCGAAAGTGGTGCAACATCACTTGATTCATCCATGCCATCACCGATAGATAGGGCTTTGGTCTGGATAATTAATGTTTCCAAGAACTCATCGTAGATTCCATTTTCGACGATCACCCTTGATGTAGCAGTGCATCGTTGCCCGGTTGAGCCGAAAGCCCCTTGGACTACTCCGGGAATTGCTTTTTCTAGGTCTGCGTCATTAAGAATAATTGCTGCGTTCTTTCCGCCCATTTCGCACTGAACTTTTTTAAGTAACTCTGAACCCCTTGCTGTGATTTCGGTACCTATACCAGTTGAACCTGTGAAAGATATCCCTTTGACACGTGGATCCTCCACCAAAGTGTTCCCTACTGATCCTCCTGGTCCTGTGACTAGGTTTAATACTCCGGGTGGTAGTCCTGCCTCTTCGAAAATCTCTACTAGTTTTACTGCAGAAAGTGGTGTTCCCGAAGCTGGTTTGTAAACGACAGTGTTTCCAGAAATTAAGCAAGGGGCAAGCTTCCACGCTGGGATTGCTAATGGAAAATTCCATGGTGTGATGAGAGCTACTACCCCTATTGGCCGTTTCATTGTGTATGCAACCGTGTCCGGCAGTTCAGAGGGTGTTGTATAACCATGCAATCGACGACCTTCGCCGGCTGAATATTCGATGATATTCATTGCACGTTTCACTTCACCAATTGCATCAGCGATTGGCTTACCTTCTTCGAGTGTTATCGTTTTAGCCATTTCCTCTGTACGGCGATCCATTATGTCGAGTGCTTTATAGAGAATCCCCCCCCGTTGCGGTGCAGGCATCTTAGCCCAATCATTAAAGGCGTCACTCGCTGCAGCTATAGCATTCTCTGCATCTTGCGGGAGACTGGACTGGAACTCCCCGACGGTTTGAAAAGTTTTGGCAGGATTTGTTATTGGGTAGGTTTGGCCGGAAATTGAATCTTGCCATTTTCCGTTAATGTAATTTTGCCCGGTTTGGCGCAACGATTTATCGTTCATATTTCCACTCTCTGGTCGGTCTGCCGAATGGCTAAGGTTCGCTCTTAACTAGATATTTTGAAATATCTAGCACTGATAGTACTCGGATGAGATCATTTCGGGCTGGCGTCCGAAGGTTTTCACAGATATTCTGTCGCCCTCGGACACGCTTGTAATTTATATCCCTAAACCATTCGCAATGGAGTAATAAAACGTATGCCAGCCAGCGGTAGTTCTGCCGTCACTATTCATTCTGCCTCCCTCGATCAAGTAGCTAGTTCCAGAACGGTTGAAATTCCTTCATATGACCGGGAGCGGCTTGAAGATGTTGGCTTTCTTGCATCAATGACATTTGTATTGATGTGTAATTATCATCAGACTGGTCACTTTGGTGGTCCTACAGCGTATATGCCTTATACGGTAGCTACTCATCTGGCGGGTCCCGAAAACGGCGGTATGACATTTGATTATCGTCGACCAAAGCATCCGTTTGCAGATAAGTTCATGCTGGCTGGCGGGCATAACGCTCCCGCTACTTATGCTCTTTGGATGATCATGGGTGAAGCGCTCGCGCGAAAACATGCCATAACTGGTGATGAAAGATATAAAGCCGATCCGAAGGCGTCAATGCTTTCAATAGATGCTCTCGGATTTCGTCGTGGTGCAGGCGCATTAGCAACCATTTTGGAGGAAAATGATCTTGCGGACCACCCCGCGATGGCTCAGGCAAAAATTCGTGGGATAAGGGCTTTATCAGGGCATTCAGAAACCACCGACTTGACCAACGATGTAAACGGTGGCCCTTCGGGAATTGGGATAGCTACTGCAGCTGGCAAAGCGGCTTTTTGGGACATGATGGGAGCTGATCCATCTCTGAAAATTATTGCAATTGAAGGAGAATTTGCTCTCACATCAGGACATTCGCAGGAGTTTAAGACTCAGGCACTAGCGCAGAGAGTTGGAAAACGACTGAGAGTACTCATGTCTTACAACAACGCTGGGATCGATGATGAACTTGTGGGCAGTGTCGTAAAAGAAGATACCTATCGAATAGAGGATCAGTGGTCATCGTACGGATGGAATGTGTTCAAGGTTGATGATGCCACAAATTATGATCAAGTCGTAGGCGCTTTGAAGACCATGGAAGATTGGGATGAGGATGACCGTCGCCCGATGATAGTAGTTGGTAAGACGGTAAAGGGGTTCTGGCCGGGGGCTAAAGACGGGATGCTTCCAGGTGGAGTCACCCAGGTGGTTGATCATGCCAGTCATGCATATGGTATGCCGATGAATGGAGAGTACTTTCAGGCTCTAGCGGAGTCGTTTGAGCGTAAGTACGGTGTAACTTTTGAAGGAATTCGGTCGGGTGTAGTTTCGGACGACAGGGAAAGACTTCTTCAGCTTAAAACTAATATTGATATTGCTATGTCTGTCCTTGATAAGGATGGTCTTGGGGACTGGCTTGCTGAGCGCCTAGTTGAGATTGGTGATCAGGTGAACGACAATCTTCCGCTGCGTGTGGACCCGAACTCTGATCCTTTTCAGGACGATCGTTTGTTGGTTAAGAACCTTCCAACTGAGGCAACTACGGTCACCGCTGAGAATCCTGTGACAGGTGAAAAGAAAGATATTGGCATAGCGCTTTTCGAGGAACCCGGGGCAGTCAAAGGTACCCGTCGCGCTATTTCGGAAATCATAAAATGGGCTAATTACGTCACTGAAAACCGTTTTGTGATCGTTGCAGCTGATCTTGCCGAGTCGATAAACGTTGACCATGGATCACTTTGGGGTCATTACGATCCTATTAATAATGTTGTCGGAACTAGGTTGAAGGCACCTATACAAGAGGCAGGAAATGCTTCTACGGCAGTTGGTTTTACGAGCCAGTCTTTGTCGATAGATCCGGATAGGCATAACGGTGTGTGGTCAATCTCGGGAACTTATGGTGCGTTCACTCCACTTATGTATCTCCCATTACGCGTTTGGAGCCAGCAAAATCAGGATAGTCCATTCAGGCTTGGAGTTGCTCATGTTTTGGCTGGGCATTCTGGACCCGAGACTGCTGCTGACGCAAGAACTCATTTTGGAATTTTTGCTCCACAGGTTTGGAAATTGTTCCCGAAAGGTCAAGTGATCGTGCTGAGTTTTTGGGACTATAACGACGTGGCTCCAGGTTACTTCGCAGCTGCTGAAATAGCCGCACGTGACCCGAAGGTTGGTGTGATAGTGCTTGAAGTTGCAAGGCCGGACTTTGCCGTAGCGGACCGCTCTACTTTTGCAGATTCAGATCCTCGTGCTGCTGCCAAGGGATTCTATTTGATCAAGGATTATGATCCTAACCAGCCTAAAGATGGAGTTGTTGTGTCCCAAGGATCCAGTTCTACAGTGAATCTGGTGAGTGTTCTGGGAAAACTCGAAGAAGCAGGGGTCAATGTGAAGGTGATTGCTGCTATAAGCGAGGAATTGTTTGATAGGCAGCCTAAATCGTACCGCGATACTGTGCTAACGGATTCGGAGAAATTCGATCTAATGGTTGTCACGACCGGGACGCGCCGAGTATGGCCGGTGACCGGTGTTGGACCACTGACCGATGAGTACTCGCTCACATCTGACTGGGATAATCAGTGGCTGAGTGGTGGGACTGAAGATGATGTTATAAAGGAAGCTCATCTTGATAAAGATTCAATTTTTGAAGCAGTAAAACGCTTTGCGGAGGATCATGATGAAAGACTTTCTAGGCAGGCATCAGCCTTTAATGGTCATACGGGGTAAGCGTTTAACTGACTTCTATATCGTTAACATGTGGTGCGTGTATGCCCAGTGAAGCTGTGAGAAACTGATTCACCATATCGTGAGTCGGTACACATTCTGGGCATTCTTCGTTGACCCCCGGCGTGTACTTGACTTTGAGGCTGTTACCGTCAAGAGAGACTGAATCTAGTACTCCTCCTTCAGATGCCACTAATTTTTCGATCTGTTCCAGCACGAAATCCACTTGGCTATTGTTGGTGATTTGAACCATTTTTTCCTCCGGAATTCGTGTATTCAATTGGTGGAGCTGGGGGGATTCGAACCCCCGACCTCGTCATTGCGAACGACGCGCTCTCCCAACTGAGCTACAGCCCCTAACTAGGTTGTTGTTTTGTGCAAAAACACTAGGAAGTTAATTATTTGATTAACTTCCTAGTATTCAGAACAAATTTAGCGTAACAAATGGTCACATGTAAGTCTCAACCTTTTGTGAATAAGGTGCTACCATTTCGCCGTCTCACTATAGAAACTCTCATGGGTACATTGTTGATACCGATAACTAGTGGTGGCGTTAGATCCATCAAATCGAGGAGTGCAACTTGCTAAAGCATTTTCAAGTGCCTGATGACATAGCGATCAGAGTAAACGTCGATACTCTTCGATCTGTCACTGAGCGGATATTCATGAAATGCGGCGTGTCTGAATCCGAAGCGTATTTGGGTGCAGATGTCCTCATGTTCGCTGATCAAAGTGGCATAGACACACATGGTGTATCGAACATGCTTCGTTCTTATGTGTCTGGCTATAACTCTGGGACCTTGAATCCTGACCCTAGGCTTCAGGTCATAAAAGAGACACCTTCCACCGCGACCATTGATGGTGATGGTGGTCTTGGGCTCATGATTGCGCCAAAGGCCATGGACATTGCTATTGCGAAGGCTAAGGAAGTTGGAACCGGTGTTGTCGCTGTTCGAAATTCAGGGCATTTGGGGGCTGCTGGTTATCATGCAATGATGGCAGCCAATCAAGATATGATTGGCTGGTGTATGACTGCTGGTGGAAAAGCAATGGTGCCTACCTTTGGTGCCGAGCCTCAACTCGGAACGAATCCCATAGCATTTGCGGCACCGGGTAATAATGAACCTTCCTTTATGTTCGATGCTGCGATGACGTCAATAGCCGGTAACAAGATTGGTCTGGCAAATCGCATGGGCAAGGGTATGTCACCGGGTTGGGTGGCAAATGAAGATGGAACACCAGACATGGACGGAGGAGCTGTTGCGGATTTTGCTGCTAACTCAGTGCGCATGCAATTACCGACAGGATCTACACGAGAGCTTGGCTCTCACAAAGGATATAGCCTTGGCGTGATGGTGGACATTCTTTGCGGGCAACTTTCATTCGCGCCTGGATTTGGCACATTGTCTCGTACGCGACGAGCGCACTTCGTGGCTGCATACTCGGTTGAAGCGTTTGGTGATGTTAGTGAATTTAAAGAAAATATGGATGGAATGCTTAAGGGTCTTGCTGCAACAAAGCCTATGGCTGGGCATGAACGTGTTTATTATGCTGGATTACCTGAACACGAGGTACGGATTGAGCGTATGAAGAATGGCGTTCCACTACATCCTGAAGTGATCGATTGGTTTCGTGATATTTGTGGTGAGTTCGAAATAAATTTCGATCTTGTATAGCGCAATTATCAAGGGCGTATCGAACGAATTGCATGATTCGACAGTTTCATGTGAGGAACCTAGATGTTTAAAGGCGTAATGATTGGGTTTGGGATAATGCTGGCATCTCTAGTGATTCCGGTTGTCCATTATGTTGCAGCTCCCTTGAGTCCATTTGTAGCCGGTTTTATCGGTGGTGGCATTGCGAACATTAATCAGGATGGAGTTATTAAGTTCGGTGGACTTATGGCTGGGTTAATGTTTATCCCGGTTGTTGTTGTATTGATAATAAAATTTATATTTGGTGCAGATGAAATCATTGGGATACCCGCAACCTGGTGGGTGATTGTTTTCGCAGCTCTCATCCCGTATACCTGGTTCGGAGCTACAGTTGGCGCATTGGGGGGGTACATGATTCGCAGGAATGCGGATAAATAACTTGCAAAGTATGCAATTTCACAAAAGGTAATGTTGTATTTGCCTATGAGTGAAGCGTAGCTAGGGCTTTAGTTGCTTTGTGTGATGCGCGCGTTCTTTGTTTAATTACCTTCGAATCAGCGACCACCACTACTGGTCCTACTGCTTTTCTTGCAAGCTTATCTGAGATGCTTCCTAGAATAGATCGACGGATACCTGAACGCATTCTTGAACCCACTAATATCCAAGATCCAGGATCGTCGGCCTGTATCTTATGAATTTTTTTTGTGAAATTTCCGTCCACTTGTACTATTTCAGCATTTATACCTTTTGTCGAAAAGTAGTTGAGAATTTCGGATTCGTCTTTTCTGCTTGCTTTTGATTTTTTTTCAACGATTTTGATGCTGGATCGGCTCGCACCTGCCATAGCACTCGCAATGGGTAGCACCGAATCTGAACCACGGTGATTGCGTGGAATAATCAAGGTTTGAGGTGCTTTTACAGGTTCAGTCATGAATTCCTTATGATGTGGATTAATGATCAATAATGGAGCAGTTGTAGTTTTCCACAGTTTGTCTAATAAACCTGGCGATACCAAGCGATGAGCTTTTGACCGGGCAGTTGTTGCGATCGCAATCATACCGAACCCACTAGTTGTAGCACGCGATGTAATCATTGTTGCAGCATCACCAGTAGCGATCCCCCAGCGACAGCTTATGCCATGGGGGTTAAGCCTGCTGACCACCTCTTCTAAGTAGGCTGATGCAAGGATTGCACCGCGATCATGAGGTGCGTCCGGGTAGTGCACTTGTTGTGGTCTTGCGCCTCTTGCAGGGTGGGTTGGAGGGAGACTATGGAATAACGTGATTTCACCTGAGAACCATTCAGCGAACATTGTTGCAAATGGCAGTATTTGTTCTGAATCCTGTGATCCGTTTAGTGGCACCAAGACTCGATTTAAATTCAAGGAGCTTCCACGATTTACCGAATCGCTTCGAGCATCTCTCGAGGTTTGTTCTGTTGCATTTTTATATTGCGACATTTCGTTCGCTGCCTTGATTTGTCAGGAAAGGGAGTTTATCGCTTTCATGAAAAGCGCGAGTCGATTGATTTGTTCACTGATTTCGATGTTTTCGCCTTGGGCATGCGGGTTTTCACCCATAGATCCAAGGCCGTCGGCTGATGGAACGCCCATCGCCGCAGTGAGGTTTGCATCGCTTCCTCCTCCAGTGGATTCCTCCGTCATTTTAAATCCAAGCTGGTCTGACCATTTGATCAGTTTTCCTGCTAAAGCGGCTATTTCCGGTGTCCTTTGCATTGGTGGACGATGGAATCCGCCTTCGATGTTGATACTAGTACCGGTTATGGTCTGCTCCAATGCACGGATCGATGTTTCGAGTTTTGTTGCTTGTGTCGTGGTTCGAACTCGTACGTCAATGGTTGCTTCCGCGTAAGCGGGAATGGTGTTTCGGGCGGAGCCACCTGAAATGAGACCAGTGTTTACAGTGATACCGTTTTTCCAATCATTCATCGCCTGTAACTCAAGTACTTTATGCGATAACTCGTGGATAGCAGATGCTCCTCGTTCTGGAAAAGCACCTGCATGGCTCGCCTTGCCTTCGACTGATATTCGAAACTCTCCTAAGCCTTTGCGTTCGGTTTTTAGTGCCCCATTTGATCCCTGTCCTGGTTCCATTATTAGAGCGTATGCAGCACCTTTTCCATAGTGTTCGACTAGTGGTCTAGATGAGGGACTGCCAACTTCTTCATCCGTGTTGAAAAGAACTCTGACAGGTCGATTTGGCCAGAGGTTGTTATGTTTAAGGGCTTGGAGTCCCACGATGGTGGTGGCGATCCCGGCTTTCATATCGAGTACGCCTGGACCATACAAGCGTCCTTCTTTTTCTCGATACCCCATTTGTGCTAGCGTGCCATGCGGCCATACAGTATCAAGATGCCCTAATACGAAGGCATGTTGTTTACCGTTGTTACCGTCTGGTGCTGGCCAATTAAAAGCTGTGTGATCTCCAAATTCTGTCTCAGAATGGACAGTCACTTCACCTCCCACTGATCGCATTAAATTGGCGGTGAATGAAGAAATCTCATCATTGGCGGCCTTGTCTCTGGTGGGTGTTTCAATTGAGACAAGTTGTTCAATTAGATTAAATAAGTTGTCCCTATTTGATTCGGCAAGTCTCATCCAATTGGTCAAATTGAAATCCTTATTAACAAATTTCGGATCTGCGATTGCATCATTTAAAACAATATTTATATGTTGAACCGATTATCGTCAGGTGAGGTGTTCTACTGGGCAAGAAGGAATTTCAGCCCATTCTCTCCATGACCCATCGTAATCTCTAACATTTTTAATTCCAACGAGCTTTAGTGTCCAAAATCCGTGCGCCGCACGGATACCACCCTGTCAGTATGTGATTACATTTTTATCAGATGTGATCCCCACGTCAGCAAGTAGTTTTCTGATTTCGGGAGCTGATTTTAGAACGGGAATTTTGCCTCCGGTGTGAAAATTGGTCCATTCGAGATGAACAGCGCCTGGGATTCTTCCTCCTCTGGGGCCTCCTCGCTTGTTAGTTCCGTCCCATTCGTCATCGGCTCGAACATCAAGGAGTATTGTTGACTCCTCATCAATAGCCTTTAGGACTTGATCCCGTGAAGCGAAGATTTCTGAATTTGCTCTTGATGTGAATGTAGCGCTGGGTGCAGTAACAGACTCCGTACTGATTTCGCGCCCTTCAGCTTTCCACTTGGGTAATCCGCCATCCAGGAACTTAACGTTTGTGTGACCGTAATAGTGCAGTGCCCACATCAACCGAAAAGAGTAGACACCTCCCGAGCGATCATATCCAATCACCGTGGTATCGTCGCCAATCCCTAAATCTGACATCGTTTCTGCGAATTGTTCAGGGCCCTGAATATGTGTCCGGTCTTCAAGGGAAGTTTTGTAGTAATGATCTATCGGATTTACTGAACGTGGGATGTGACCTGTCTCGTAATCTTCGGGCACATCAGTGTCGACTACACGTACGTTGGGGTCCGATATATGTTCCGCAAGCCATTCGGTGGTTACGAAGATATCGGGCATTGTGTATCCACGTTCGGTAGGTGAAGTTATCGGTTTGTCTTTCATCTGTAATGTTGATTTCAGAAACTTTATGGTTGATAGGTTTAATGCAAGAGTGTTAAATGATGGTAGATGCTATCAGCTATCCTTATGTTCACTAGACGAACTCGATCAGGATTTGATTATTCGTGATAATGTTTTCGTTTGATAACTCATCAAAGTATGAGGCATCTAATACTTTAGCGGTACTTTTCATTCTTTGAATTTCATATTCGCCGGCTTAAATATTGAACACGCACCAATGGAAGTATTGGAACGCGTAACTGTTCCTAATCAAGATCTTGATGTGCATCTCCAGCGACTGGCCACGCACGCTGGTGGGGGTGTAATACTTTCCACTTGTAACAGAATGGAGATTTATTCTGTTACCGAAGACGTGTCGATAGGGATCAACCGCCTGAAGGAATATATCCAGACAGCCTCCAAAAACTCTCGAGCAACCAAAATTGACCAATACATTTATACGCTCAGCGGAGATGCCGTCGCCGAACACCTGTTTAGAGTAACTGCGGGCTTGGATTCCATTGCACTTGGAGAATCCGAAATCATCGGGCAGGTTACAAAGGCTCTGCAGGCTGCAGGTGAAGCGGGTACGATTGATCCGTCTTTGTCACGTATGTTTCATGCAGCATTGCGAACCAGTAGACGTATTCGTAAAGAGACTGGTTTAGGAAGAAATCGTATTTCGATTTCTTCACTCGGGGTTAAAGAACTTCAAGATATTGTTGGAGATCTAAGAGGTTTGAAGGTTTTACTAGTTGGTGCTGGTAAGACCGGCAGGCTTACCGCTAATGCCTTAAGGCGCTATGGTGCTGACGAAATTGTCGTATCGAGTCGATCGTTCGAACGTGGCAGGGTTCTTGCCGAAGATCTTGGTTCTTCTCAGGTTCCGTTTGAAAAAGTTCCAGAGGCTCTCGCCGATTGTGACATGTTGATTACGTGTACTTCTTCTTCAGATCCGATCGTCTCGGTCGAAACTATCAGATTTGCTATGGATATGCGACCTGAGCGGCCCCTGAATATTCTTGATGTTGGGATGCCAAGGGATGTTGATCCGAATGTGGCGGAAGTTCGAGGGGTCATGCTTATAAGTCTTTCTGAGCTACAGTTGAAGTCCAGAGAGAATTGGGGTCTCAGGGAATCCGCAGCTTCGGAGGCTGCCGAGCTGATTGATGATGGAGTTTCACGTTTTAAAGAACGTTTGATTGGTATTGATAGTGAGCCGGTGATTCGTTCTCTTGGCGCACGTATCGAGCGTATGCGTCAGCAGGAAGTGGAACAAACACTGAACCGAATAGACGGCTTGACAGACCGTCAGGCGCAGTTAGTAGAAAAGATGACCAGATCACTAGTTCGGAGGATTCTTGCAGATCCGATTAGTTTCCTCCGTAGCGAAGAATCTCAAGCTGCTGAGTCAGTGCAAAAAGTTTTCGCCTTGCTTGAACAAGATGAGGATAAAACCGATTAGGTTCTCGTAGCCTATGAGACTCCGGTTAAACATGTGCATCGGCACTGTTATCAGTTCAATTTTCGCGTCACAATGTCTGATCAAAGATAATTATGGGTTTCGTGGGAGTAATTAATTGTCACGTGTTAGGTCCGAACAGCTATTTTCAGATGCCAAGCTGGTTATGCCTGGTGGAGTTAATAGTCCAGCTCGTGCATGGGGTGCTGTGGGAGGCTCCCCGATTTTTTTTGAGGAAGCTGCTGGATCAAGTATTTGGGACGTTGACGGCAACGAGCTGGTTGATTACGTATGTTCCTGGGGTCCAATGATTTTGGGACATGCCAATCCAGTCGTGATTGATGCAGCGATTGACGCCGCGCGTGCAGGCACATCATTCGGCGCTCCAACCGAGTTGGAAGTAGAGATGTCTCGGAGGGTTGTTGACGCCGTTCCATCAATTGAGGTAATTCGGTTTGTCAGTTCAGGGACCGAAGCAACTATGTCAGCGCTCAGACTGGCTCGTGCTAAGACCGGGAGAAATAAGATCATCAAGTTTAGGGGTGGATATCATGGGCATGAAGATGCATTGCTTGTTGAGGCAGGTTCTGGATTAGCGAGTCAGGGGATTGCATCTTCATCTGGTGTTCATCCTGGTTATGCCGCAAGCACACTTGTATCGGAATATAACGATCTTGAATCAGTTAAAAGCCTATTGGAGTCAAATCTTGGAGAAGTTGCAGCCGTGATTGTTGAACCCATCGCAGGGAATATGGGAGTAGTTTTACCTGCTGATGGATTCCTAGAGGGTTTGCGTGGACTGACCCATGAGCATGGATGTTTACTGATTTTTGATGAGGTGATCTCGGGGTTTCGAGTTGCTTTCGGTGGAGCACAGTCGAGTTTGGGAGTAATGCCGGATATTACATGTCTCGGGAAAATAATCGGTGGCGGGTTTCCGGTGGGCGCTTACGGTGCAAGTGCAGAAATTATGTCTGAAGTAGCCCCTCTTGGCTCCATGTATCAAGCAGGAACTCTTTCTGGTAATCCAGTAGCTATGGCTGCTGGTATAGCTACGCTGGATGAGTTAGCTAGACCTGGAGTTTACGAAGATCTGCAAGATACCACCGACAAACTTGCCGATGGAGTCACTAATGTATTCGCTGAAGCGGGGATTCCAGTGGTAATTAACCGGGCTTGCGGACTTATGACGGTGTTTTTTTCCAATATCCAAGTGACGGACATGGAGACGGCGTCAGTATCTGACGGCGATGCTTATGGTAGATTTTTTCACCAGATGGTTGAAAATGGCGTTTATCTTCCGCCTTCACAGTATGAGGCATGGTTTATTTCAACCGCTCATACAGCAAAAAACATTAAATCGACCCTCGAAGCTGTCGATCGTTCATTAATTGCTTAGATCAGGTTCGTCGGTTCGTGTGGAAAACGTTTTTGCCATACGTCATTATGATTTAGCTTAGATCGACCATTGTTGCACCATTACCGCCCTGGTTCTTAGGCGCGGCGCTGAATGATCCGACAAGAGAATGATTTGCTAGCAGTGATCGAATTGCCTCTCTTAGTGCACCTGTACCTGTCCCATGGATGATTCGAATGCTCGTAAGCCCTTGCATCGATGCATTATCGATAAACTCGGTTACAAGTTGTTCAGATTCATCGACCCTCGACCCTCGTACATCTAACTCTTGTACCGTTTTTTCGCTTTTGGTCGTATTGACTGTGATACGAGCAGCTTCTTTTGAACTATTGGGAACATTAGGGGCTTTCATCAAGCGTAATTGCCGTTCGTTTAATTCGATACGGGCATTGCCCATTTGCAGTTCAACGATTCCATCTGGATTAACCTCTATAACAACGGCCTGAACGTCTAGGCCTTTAATTTCTACTTGATCCCCGGATTGCAGAGGTCGATTTAAGTCAGGATCTGTTGATATTTCGTTTTCTGGTGGTGGAGTCAGCGGTAGCCACGTAGGATCGGAGAACTGATTACGAATACGGCCAATCGCGCGTTGTGCGGTTGCAAGATCTTTATCGTCACGTACTTTGCTGACTATTTTTCTTAAGCTGCGTCGGATTTCTTCCGTCTCGCGCCGAAGTTCTACACGAGATTTTTCGATCATGTTTTCTTGTAAGCGAGTCACATTGCTTAGTTTGTTTTGGAGATCTTTCCTTGTTGTTTCAGCTTGAATCTTAGCTTTTTCTGCTTTGTCTCGAATTCGACTGGTTTCCTCTCGCTCTCGATGAAGTTGCTCCAGAATACTTTCAGCCTCTGCTCGACTAGGATCCATCATTGCTTCAGCCTCAGCGAGCATATGGCCAGGCATTCCTAGATGTCTGGCAACGTGAATAGCGTAGCTGCGCCCCGGAATGCCCATTAATACGTGATACGTGGGCATCATCGTGTCGGGATTAAGCTCAACTGAAGCGTTTTGAAGGTTTTCGGACTCTGCAGCATACTCAGCGACTGTTCGGTAGTGTGATGTGACAGCGATTGGCATTTCGTTGGCAGCTGCATGCGCTAATACTGATCGTGCGAGCGCAGATCCTTCTTCTGGGTCAGTTCCCGTTCCCAGTTCATCAAGAAGAATCAGTGAGCTTGAGGTTGCCTCATCCAAGATATTGACTACTCGTCCCATATGGGACGAAAATGTTGAAACAGACCGTTCGATAGATTGTGAGTCTCCAATATCCGCGTAGACGGCGTCGAAAATGGCTATATCTCCATTGGTTACAGGCACTTGCATGCCTGCTTGGTGCATGAGAGCGAAAAGGCCAATGGTTTTGATAGCTACAGTTTTTCCACCGGTATTGGGCCCTGTAATCACAAGTCCTCTGAATCCTGGGCCGATATTAATTGTGATCGGTACTGCATTATTCCCAAGGAGAGGATGCCGGGCACCAACAAGGTTGATAACGTTATCCGATCCGGCCGGCATAGTTCCCATACGTCTGCCTCCCATTGATATCGATAACCGAGCACGAGCTACGATGAGATCGATCGCAGCGGCAGCTTCTAAGGAGATCAGTGCTTCTTCTTCTCGATTCCCGATCAATCGTGAAGCTCGGCGCAAAATGCGCTCTTCTTCTCTTTGAGCTTCCGCAGCTGTTTCTCGCCATGCGTTGCAGAGATCAACTGCTTTCAGTGGTTCCACAAAAAGTGTAGACCCACTACCCGATACGTCATGTACGATTCCAGGGACTGACTCTCTTGCATCAGCGCGAACTTCGAGAACAAGTCGCTCCCCCCTTGTTGCGATTGCTGTTGACTGGAGGGACTGTCTAACTGACTTACTATTCGCGATACGTTCCATCGCACTCATCACGCGCTGGAATGTTTTACTCACGTTCGTTCGTAATCTGGATAGTTTAGGGGTCGCTGAGCTAAGCACTTCTCCTTTACCAGATATTGACTTAAAAATTTCTTCACTCAGATCTCTCATGTTGGGGATATCTGAGGCTATTTCTTCCAGTAGGGGCGCTTTTCCTTTCATTGACACCACGGTGTTACGCGCTGTCCATATCGAGTCTAGTAAGAATAGGATCGATACAATTTCCTCTCCAGTCAGCATTCCGTCGATAGCGGCACGCTTAAGGACAGTACGAGGATCCCGAGTTCCCGCTAGGCCGATGTCGCCGACCGTTGACAGCATTAACACCGCTTGTGACGTCTCCTCCTGGAGTCTCTCTACATCTTCCATGTGAAGTAATGGTTCAGCTTTTATCGCCATTTCACGCGACATAAAAAACCGAGTACGCTCGGCTAAGAGTGCCCGGACATTAGTAAACTCGAGTAATTCCCAAGCTTGTTGCTGCAGTTCAGATTCTGTAGTGACCTGTTCTGGAAGCGTGCTTTGATCACCGCGAGATGTCGGTGTTATATCGGGTTTTTGATTAGGCGTGCTCATGACGCTGGTGATTGTATTGTGATTGGTTTGTTTATACTCGGTCTTGCGATTTGTATTTTCCGCAATAAATTTTCCGATAGGTAAAATCGTAACTCATGCACTCTGAAGAATTTATAGGGGTTGATCGACAGATCTTTCTAAGCATGTCAAAGTTGTTGGGTATAGCGGACCTGGACTATCAGGGCGGATTTATTGATCTGGGTGATCATCTGGTGCACTATCTCGATTACGGTGAAGGTCCACCGGTTTTGTTGCTTCATGGTGGTGGAGCAGGATCAGCGATCTGGTTTAAACAGATTCAGATATTATCCAAAACCCGACGCGTGATTGCACCAGATCATCCGGTATTTGGCTTGTCGACTCAGGATGCGTATAAAGCGCCGTTTCTCCCAAATCTTGTGAGCTATATGGTTCGATTGTTTGACGAGCTTGATCTCGATCGTGTCGATGTCGTGGGACTTTCTATGGGTGCTCAAGCCGCTTTGGCCATGGCGCTCGAGGATCCTGATCGCTTGGGCAAATTGGTGGTCATTGATTCTGCTGGGCTGGGTCGGGCTTTCCCTTTAATTTTTAAGTTGGCGATTGTTCCCCTATTTGGTCGATTAATTGTTAGGCCAAATCGATGGGGGCAGGATAATTACTTTAAAACGATGGAAGTTGTTAACTCGGATTTTACTGGGGCTTCAGCATATAAGCAGTACGCTTACGATGTGACCTTACCGGATGGACATGGTCATGCAATGCGATCAAGCCTCGTTGCTATTACAAATATTTTGGGTCAAAAATCCATATTTACAGATGAAGAGTTGGCTTCGATAAGCGCTCCCACACTTGCCTTATGGGGTGCAGAAGATCGCGTATTCCCATTAGAACATGGTTATCGTTTAGCTCAACTCTTACCCAATGTGAGCATGCACATTATTGAAAATGCTCGGCATGTGCCCTTTTTGGATCATCCTGATGCGGTTAATGATCTGATTACAGGGTTCTTAAACGACCCCTAGGTGCCCAGTAAATCACCTACTGCGAGTCCGACTGATTCAGCCCATTCAGATGACGTAACCTTCCCTGAACCTGATTCTCGTACTCGACCTATGTTGACAGCACCGTCACCTGTCGATATTTGTATTCCTAACTCGCCTATGGAAACCACAGTGCCAGGAATAGCAGTATTGTCTGATGAAGCCGCCGCATCGTATAAAGAAAGTTTTATTCCATTGAAAGTAGTGTTGGCTCCTGGTTGTGGATCTGCACCACGGATCATATTGAAAACTGTGCTTGTATTTTCTTCCCATTTGACTTGGACATCATCAGCTTTGCACCATCCTTCGTAGGTTGCCATAGATTCATCTTGGACTATTTTTGGTGCTTTTCCCGATCGAACTAATTCAACAGATTCGATTATTGCCTCCACACCTAGTGGGAATAGTTTCTTGAAATAAAGATCACCGAGAGTCTCTTTTGTGGTGATTTCTACAGTTTTCTGCATCAATACTGGTCCTGTATCCAGACCATTGTCAGGCCAAAATATTGTTAGTCCCGTGGTGGATTCGCCATTGATTATTGGCCAGTTTATTGAACTGGGCCCGCGATGCAGAGGGAGAAGCGAGGGATGGTACTGAATAGTACCTAGAATCGGATAATTGATCATTTCCATAGGCACGATGTCGGTGACAAATGCCATGATGCAAAGTTCGGGCTGCACTGTTTTGAATTGAGTTATTGCTTCCTTGTCTCGCAAGCGTTTGAATTCGAACACTGGAACATTTAGTGCATGGGCTGACTCAGATATCGGATCATCCGGTCGTCCTTCTCTAGTGGGCGGAGCAAATACTCCTACGATCTCATCAACATTGTTCTTGGCTAATGCTTCTAAGACTGATTTTCCAAATGCAGACTGACCGATAATAGAAATTCTCATTTTTCTCTCTTGGACTGAACGAAATAAATTCTTGAGGGATGGCGTTTTTTTCTAACGCCATTCTGGTTCGAGTGTTGGATTATCCGGGTTGCGGGTTAATATTGATAGTGGCATTACTGTAATGCCACTATCAATATTGCCATGGAGTTCTTAAGACTTGACAATTTCCGACGATCCTCAAAGTGAAGCTAATAAATCAGAGATAGATTTTCCGCCAAAGACATCTGTTGATTTTTTTCGCCGTGGGCTTAAGAATGCTCAACTGGGGATTTTGGATAAGGCACTATCTGATTTCGAAGAGGCGGCATGGCTGGATCCTGAAAATCATGAAATCCAGTTTAACCTCGGGACGGCCTATCTCTCTATGGGTGATTTTGAGCAGGCAATCAGTAACTTTACTAAAGCGATAGAACTTGAACCTGATGTGGCTGATATTTATGGAAATCGTGCGGTCGCACATGCTGCTATCGGTCAGGACGTAGAGTCTGAAAAAGACTTTGACGAAGCTGTGCGGCTTGGGGCACCACCAGATGGGCTAGGTGCAGTAATCGACTATGTGAAGGATAAGCATCGCAATCCCAGTTAATTTTTCGGAGTGCGCCAGTCCGGGAATGCCTCGTCCAATTTAAGGTTTCGTAGGTATCGTCGAACCGTATCGAAGGCTGCAACCAGATTTATCGGCTGTGTAGATGTGGATCGAATAGTTGCTGAATTCAGGTGTTCTGCTAGGAATAGGGCTTCAGCCCTGGATAGCGGAGAATATTCGGAGTGTCGTTCCAGTAATTGGTAGTTGATTCCTGCGGCTTTGAGTCTTGCAAATGCTCGAGCTGCCGTAAGGTCTCGCCTATCATGTGCAGGGGTGTCATCTGGACCTAGGCGCGGGCGTCTTAACAGATCGGCTGCGATCAAGCTATCGTAAAGATCGGTATCCAATCCACTCTGTTCAAGAAAATCTCGGATAGGAATTGGACCGGTCGGGCTGGAACTGCTAGGCATCGCGGTATGTTGTTCTGATGATATAGCCCCGGCGAGCGGTGACATTGGATCACCATTTATGACTTGTTTGATGCCATTTAGGTTTAGTCCTGCTGCTTGGAGTTCCTTGATTTTTAAAATTAAACCTTCGAAGTTTGCCGGATAAAGTGCGCGGGTTTTGCTAGTTTTCCGTGGTTGTGGGAGAACCCCGATGCGTACGTAGTAATTGATCGTAGCAGTTGTAACGCCTGTGCGACGGGAAAGTTCTCCAACTGTGAGACTGACGCCGTTACCGTTATTCGTATCTGGATTCTCTGGGTTAGGTGTATTGGTCATAAAATCTACAAATAAATTTGTATTTATTTTTTCATCCAGAAGGCATTCGCTATAGGTCTACCCATCTTGAAACCGCGCTGGTTTCCGTTTAAGTGAGAAGCTTATCTGAGAAAAACCTTCTTCGTGTCAATATCATTCCCATCGGAAGGTTTTTGTGGCGATAGTGAATACCACTAGAATCCATAAAGTGAGACCTATCAATTCATCGCCTAGTGTTGTTACCGTTGCGCCTTCAACCGTTATAGCTCGCATGCCATCTGCAAGGTAGGTTAGAGGAAGGTACTGCGACCATCTGGCTAGCCACTCAGGCATTACAGAGAGTGGGAAAAAAACGCCTGAAAGAAACATCATCGGCATTGAGATTACGTTGGCCATCGGGGCTGCAGTTTCTTCACTTTTGGCCCAGCCCGATATAGCTAGTCCCATAGCGATGAATAGTGCCCCTCCCAGGAGAGCCAGAACCGTTAGGTCAAACCATGCACCTAGTCGTCCGGTGTTGACTGATACTCCAAGTGCTAGTGCGCCGACAATAATCAGGACATAAGTTTGAAGTACGACAACGATAGCTTTTGTGGTGAGTTGTCCGGCGAGAAAATGTGCCGCTCCGATAGGTGTCGCTTTTAAACGTCGTAAAACACCTTGAGATTTGAACCTGACTAAAGAAAATACCACTGTGAAAAGACCGGTTTGCATTATGGCCATAGCGGCAATGCCAGGAATTAACCAGCCTTTGAATCCCTGACCTTGACCTTGAATTAGTGATTCATTGACGTTGATCGAGTTTTCCACTAGATATTCATCCGGGACAGCTGCGTATTCTTTGAATAGGCCATCGGTCACTTGCTTTAGTACGGCTGATATAACTGCACGCTCTTGGGCATAACGTTCGTCGTACGTTACCTGGAGAACTGCCAATTCGCCGGGCACCCCGTAATTTTTTGGGATGATAATTGCTGCTCGTGATTCTCCAAATTCCAAATCGTGCAAAATTTCTTCGGGAGTACCTGTAGAGACTTTGAGCACCTCTTCTTCATCACCTTGAAGTGCCTTGATTAAATTACGAGATGCCTCACTTTCGGATTCATCATGGATGGCAACGCTAGGTGCGTTATAACCATCAAAGTTCATCATCCCGAAAATAAGCATTACCAGCAACGGGAAAAAAAGTGCCCAGAAAAGCGCCTGTCTGTTTCGGAAATACATTTTCAGAGAAACAACTGTAAGAGCTAGGTAAATTTTCATCGTTTAATCTCGGAGATCTCGGCCGGTTAGGTTTAAAAAGACATCATCAAGAGTTGCTTCTCGTAATCGCTTTTCAGGCTTGAAACCAGTTGCAAGAAGCTGGTCTATAAGAGCGTTAGGCGTATCTATGGCTATAATCTTGCCGCTTTCGATGACAGCAATACGGTCGCAAAGTTCTTCGGCTTCTTCCATGTAATGGGTTGTGAGCACTATCGTAGCCCCATCATCCCGAATCTTTTTGACCAATGCCCAAACCTGTCGACGCGCTTGAGGATCTAGTCCGGTTGTAGGTTCATCCAGAAATAAAATCACAGGGTCGTTAACTAGGGCAACTGCGATAGATAGTCTCTGTTTCTGACCTCCTGAAAGTTGTGCGTACTTACTATTTTTGCGACCCTCAAGCCCTACCCTTGAGAGAACTTCAATTGGATCCACCTTAGTCTCATAGAGTTGAGCATACATACCTACGATTTCAGAGAGTTTCAAATTGTCGAAGAAAGCGTTCTGCTGGAGTTGGACTCCTATAATGGACTTTACTGCGGTTGGATCTTTTTTCACGTTTATGCCATCGATGACAGCTTCGCCGGAGTCAGCGTTTCTCATGCCTTCGAGAATTTCTACGGTGGTGGTTTTGCCTGCACCGTTTGGTCCGAGCATTCCGAATATTTCGCCACGTCGAACTTGAAATGAAATACCGTTTACCGCATCAATGTCTTCGTATTTTTTTCTGATGTCGTTCGCGATGATTACTGGATCAATCAAGGTGTTATTAACCTAGCCTGCCTCTGGATGTCTGTTTAATAAATCCTCTAATCGACTGTAGAGTGCGGGCATCTTGTTGAGAACAGGTTAGAATCTGCGCTCAGACAAATCGAAATTGGGAGCTTAATAGTTTATTTCAAATGCGTCTACAGGGGGTTCTCATTGAGCATTGAATATGTAAATTTTGGCACGGCTGGTGTAAAGGTCTCGCGTATGGCGCTGGGATTGGGTTTCAGAGGCCAGTTTGATCGAGACGATGCCAAGAGCGTAGTGCTGCAGGCACTTGATTCGGGTATTAACCTCATCGATTGCGCCAACGTATATGGGTTCATGGATGATCGGCGCAATATCGGAAGCTCTGAAGAAGTTCTTGGGCAAGCCTTAAAGGGTCGACGAGATGATGTTGTCATCACATCCAAAGTTTTTAGCCCGATCGGTGAGGGACCAAATGACCGGGGTCCGTCACGATTTCATGTTATGCGTGAGATTGAACGGTCACTCAAGCGTTTGCAAACCGACCATGTTGATGTCTACATTTTTCACGGTGTAGATGACATGTCTTTATTTGAGGAGCAGTTTCGTACGATGGAGACCCTGATTCAGCAGGGTAAGATCCGTTACGTTGGAGTCAGTAATTTCCAGGCTTGGCAGGTGGTGCAGGCACTTCAGGTACAGAGGCGTATTAATGCTCAGCCACTTATCGCTGTTCAGAACCCCTATTCACTGATGAACCGGACCCAGGAAGATGAACTTTTTCCGATGATTCGAGAGACCGGAGTAGGCCTCATGGCCTACAGCCCTCTGGGTGTGGGACTCTTGAGCGGAACCTACAAACATGGAGAAGTGCCGGATGACAGCACATTGTGGGGGTCTCGGCGACAGGGGCAGATTGCGACTTATATGAGGGGCAAGGCCGGCAGGGTAATCACTGCTGTCAATGATGTGGCAAATGAATTGGGAGTTAGTATGCCGCAGGTCGCTATGGCTTGGGTGATGTCACATCCTGAAGTTACCGTTGCTATTTCAGGGGCTGATACTGTCGAGCAAATAACTGACGTGGCCGGAGCTCTCGAGCTTATATTGCCAGATGAGATGATTGCAAAGCTTGACAATGTTTCTTATGGAATGCGTGCTGTTTTGGATGGCGCAGATGATGATTTTCAAGATGATGACTAACGAGTTATCGACTTTTAATCGTTCGTATAAAAAATCGAAGTGTTTAGTTACATATCAGTTGTCGTACGGCATTTTGTTTTTTCAGTGCAACAAAGGGGTATGAATTGAAAGTGTTACTTGTAGGCGGTGCTGGAATGGTTGGCTCTTTCATCACCCCTTACCTACGAGAAAAACATGAATTACGAGTTCTTGACATTGCTCAACCTCGGCATGAAGGCATCGACTTTGTTAAGGGTTCGGTTACTGATCCACAAGCGATTGAAAAGGCCATTGCTGGTGTTGATGCTTTTATCTGGCTGGTAATGAAAAGCCCACAGGGTGGCATGGTCACTGATCAGGATCTTAAAGTGATACGTGAGAATTATGAGGTTAATTGTCTTGGGCTGCATACCTTCCTCTGGCTGGCACACGGTGCGGGGTTAACAAGAGGTGTGTATACGAGTTCTATGAGTGTTCACTACAGGGGTCGAAATTACTATAAGTCAGAAGATGAAATCCCATTGGATACTCCGACTGCCTATGGGCTCAGCAAAGGATTCGGCGAAGGTATTTGCAGATATTTCGCATCGTGGTTTGATATGAATATCACGGCGTTGCGTATTACGGGTCCTAGGGGGCGAGATGCCTACCTCGAAGAACGCGCTCAGCCTAAGTTTGTAAGACCTGATGGATCTAACATGCTTTTTGTTACAGATGAAGCAGACCTTGCCCGGGCCTATTTGGCAGCTCTGGAGAATGTCCAGATAGGTCATGGTCGTTTTGACCCTGTTTTTATAGCGGGGGATGAAAACGAAAAAGAACATAACCTGTCCCGAGCAAAGGCGTTACTGGGTTGGGCTCCTCAATCACATCTGGAAATTGAGTCTTAATGCGGATAGCGATTTTAGGGAGTGGAAGTGTAGGATCCGGACTCGCACGGGGATGGTCTCGCCTTGGGCATTCGGTGGTGATCGGATCGAGGGCTCCCGAATCTGAACGGCTTGGCGATCTTGTGGCTGAAATCGGGAATGGTGTTCAGGTAACAAGTCTTACGGAATCGGTGGTTAGGGCGGATGTTGTTGTTCTGGCTGTTCCTTGGCAGGCAGCTGAGGAGTCCGTTATGGTTCTTGGCGATCTTTCCGGATATACGTTGATTGATGCTACAAATCCCTTTGTAAAAGGCCTGAATATTGGAGTGAATCAAGACGAGTCTGGGGGAGAGCTTGTAGCTGAATGGGCTACTGGAGCGAATGTGGTTAAGGCATTGAATATTGTCGATGCAAGGTTATTGGATGGTAGAAAGCTTGATAGCAGACAGATTTCAATACCCATATGTGGGGATGATGAAGACTCCAAGCAGATAGTCATACGACTCACAGCAGAACTGGGTTTCGACACAGTTGATGCTGGATCCTTATCGAATTCGATCTTACTGGAAAATCTCGCACTGTTGATGATTCGGCTTTCAATGAAAAAGAATCTTGGTAACGAGATAGGTTTTCGCGTTTTGAGAGACTGAATTCACGTGTGGTTAAGATGGAATTTTAAGGGCATATACCTCTTGAAAATTGCTTGAGGTATACCAGTGTCATCGACTTTGGCTCACGTTATCCAATCGACGTCCCGTCCGCTTGTGTCAGCGCCATAAGACAATAATGCTTTTGCTGCTTCACGGGCTTTAACTTTTATAGCGCAATCTAGCGCGGTCTGGCTCATATGATTCAGTGCTTCTATATCCGAGTTTCTGTCGAGAAGAATTTTTATTGCGTCGGGTGAGTTATGCCATGCCGCGTGATGTAGTGGTGTGTCGCCGTCTTCGTCTCTAGCTTTGATGTCGGCTCCCCGTTTGATCATTAAATTAACGGCGTCTGCCGAGTTATTTAACACTGCCCAGAAAAGCGGAGTGCGCCCGTATTGATTTCTCGCCTCGAGTTCTGCGCG